>Ga0172367_10001394_pt1 | contig 35234 bp, 39 predicted proteins | sample Lak10m_FD_114542 | JGI IMG/M metagenome (GOLD analysis project Ga0172367, IMG submission 114542) | Freshwater microbial communities from Kabuno Bay, South-Kivu, Congo - kab_022012_10m | ecosystem: Environmental > Aquatic > Freshwater > Lake | place: Democratic Republic of the Congo: South-Kivu... | reverse complement strand
TTTCCGATGGACTCTTAGCCAGAAATAAGTAGCAATTAGCAAAAACGAGGCCGAAATCCTTCCGCTTATCGGGTGGCTATAGGTACATTTCGCAACATAAATTCAGAATGCAGGATTTAGGTTCCAATTAAGCGGTTTATCACTTTTTCTTTGCCTCGCCAGCAGAATTGCAGGTAATATGACAACGTTTATTTTTTGCAACAAAGGAACATTCATTTATCATGAGCGCAGACGACCAGAAAAAAGAAAAACTTACAAAAGAATTGCAGGGGATGGGACTGGCAACAGTAGGACTGTTCCTGCTTATTGCAAACACCACGTTTAATTCACGCGATGTATCATGGAACAGTTATTCCAGTGATGGTGAAATCCATAATCTGGGGGGACGGCTGGGGGCACAGATAGCTGACCTCATGTTCAGTGCCTTTGGGCTGGCATCATACCTGATTCCGATGGCGCTGCTATATATGGCATATACCCTGTTTCGCTTCAAGGAGATCCGCCTTCGTTCCTACAAGCTTTCAGCGTCATTGCTCCTGTTGATTTCATTATCAACCCTGTTTGCTTTTTTCCGCAGTACAACCATGTTTATCGGACAACAGGTGGCAACGGGCGGTGTCATCGGAAAAGTGTTTGCTGAAACCTTAAAGACTACCGTTGGGACAACCGGGGCATTGATAATACTTCTGCCACTACTGGCCGGCTCTATCATGATTCTGTCGAAATTTTCATTCATTCTCTTTGCCGGGTGGTGGTTGGAACATTTCAAACAAAGGTGGGATGACTGGCAAAAACGTCGCACCCATGCCCGTGAAGAGCAAGCAAAGCTCAAAGCTCGCAATGAAGGGATGCCTGAACCTGTAAAAGCTGCCGGTCCTGTCATAAAAACTGCAACAGCTCCAGCTCCCCCCCCCCTGAACCTTTTTAGAAAGGATAAGGAAAAGAAAAAAGAGGCACAGAAAACCGCCCCGATTCAGGAAGCATTCGAGTTCATAAAGGCGGAAGGAGATTTTCATACGCCACCGTTCAGCCTTCTTGACCAGCCACCCGCAACGGAAAGGACGCTGGACAAAGATGCCTTGAACATGAACGCCCGGCTGCTGGAAAAGAAACTGAAAGATTACGGTATAGACGGTGAGGTGGTGGAAATTTGTCCCGGTCCAGTCATCACCATGTACGAATATGCGCCGGCTCCAGGTATCAAAATCAGCCGTATCGCCGGGCTTGCCGATGATCTGACCATGGCGCTGCAGGCAATGTCGATCCGTATTGTCGCACCGATTCCGGGCAAAGGTGTGGTCGGTATTGAAGTGCCAAACCGTGATCGCGATATGGTGTTCCTGCGTGAAATTTTCAATTGTGAAACGTTCCATCAGAACAAGATGAAGCTCCCCATGGCGCTCGGCAAAGATATTGCCGGTAATCCGGTCATTGCCGACCTTGCCAAAGCTCCCCATCTGCTGGTTGCCGGAGCTACCGGCATGGGTAAATCGGTCTCCATCAACACCATGATTCTTTCGCTCCTCTACACCGCCACCCCCAAAGATGTGCGGATGATTATGGTAGACCCCAAAATGCTGGAATTCTCAATGTATGAGGGGATTCCCCATCTACTCCTGCCTGTAGTCACCGAGCCTAAAAAAGCTTCGTTGGCGCTCAAATGGGCTGTCAATGAAATGGAGCGGCGCTACCAGCTTCTTTCAGCAAAAGGGGTCAGGAACATCGACTCCTACAACAAGAAAATTGCCGGCGAAGAGCGCGAACTCCAAGAACAGGAAGCGCTTGACGATGCCGAGATTATAGAAGAACTGGAAGAAATCCTGGAAGGTGAAGAAATTTCGTCAGATCCGCTTCCGTTTGTTGAGGATACACCGCTCCTTGAGCATAGCCATCTGCCGTATATAGTTGTCATAGTGGACGAATTGGCCGACCTGATGATGGTTGCCGGGCGTGAAGTGGAGGAACATATTGCCCGCCTGGCACAAAAAGCCCGGGCATCCGGTATTCATCTGATTCTTGCGACCCAGCGCCCATCGGTCGATGTCATCACCGGACTGATAAAGGCAAATCTCCCGACTCGAATCGCTTTCAAAGTCTCCTCAAAAGTCGACTCACGAACAATTCTGGATGGCAACGGCGCCGAAGCATTGCTTGGTATGGGTGACATGCTTTATATGCCGCCAGGCACATCGCTCATCCAACGTTTGCACGGTTCCTTTGTCTCTGATGCTGAAGTACAGCGGGTCGTTGATTTCCTCAAAAAACAGGGGAAACCGGTGTATGACATCTCCATTATGGAGATGAAGGAGAGTGATGAGAAGGGGAGTGGCGATGATGACGAACCGATGGATGAACGGTGGGAAGATGCCCTCCGGCTGGTGGCAGAAACCAGGCAGGCGAGTATTTCCATGGTTCAGCGTCGTCTCCGCATCGGCTATAACCGTGCCGCCCGTATCGTTGAAGTTATGGAGCGTGAAGGGATGATTGCGCCGAGCGATGGCACCAGCAAACCGAGAGAAATCTACATGGAGATAATTCACGCCTATCTGAATTCTCAATTCAGTAAATAAGCAAGGAGAAGTGAATATGCTTATCAACGCCGCAGCGATACAATTTAATGTAAAACAAGGTGATGTTGATGCCAATCTTGCGTATGTGCGGGAAGCGCTTAAGAAAGCTTCTGTTCAGGGAGTCCAGCTTGCCGTGCTGCCGGAGATGTGGTCATCAGGTTTTGCCTACAAAAATCTGAACGGGTTGGCACAGCGTACAGCACAAATTGTTGAAGAACTGACAACATTGTCACGGGAGCTGAATCTTGTCATTGTGGGGAGTATGCCGGAACCGAACGGCGATAAGGTATTCAACACGATCTATGTTGCCGATAACGGCAAACTGGTCGGCAGCTATCGCAAACTGCATCTCTTTTCCCTTCTGGGTGAAGACAAGGCATTTGACAGTGGAGATAATTTCCTCGTCGCTGAAACCTCTATCGGCAAAATCGGTGTAATAATCTGTTACGATCTTCGTTTCCCGGAGCTGTCACGGAGGCTGGCACTGGAAGGTGCCCAGATTATCTGTGTATCTGCCCAGTGGCCAAAACCGAGGCAGGAACATTGGCGCACCCTGCTGCGTGCCCGTGCCATCGAAAATCAGTTGTTTGTGGTTTCGTGCAATGCCTGTGGCATGATCGGCAAGCTCGATTTCTTTGGAATGAGTATGATCATTGATCCAAAAGGTGAGGTACTGGCTGAAGCAGGCGAAGAAGAGAGCAGCATTGTTGCAGAACTTGATATGCAGGCCATGGAAGAGTGGCGCAAACAGATTCCATGCTTCAATGACAGAAGACCGGAGATATATTAAAAAACCCGTTCGCCGGCGAATCACATCCTGTTAGAAACTGCCCCACCTACTTCACGTATTAGGCTGCACACTGTTTTTTAGTGCAGGCTGTTTGCGTTGTTTGACCTTTTACTTTCCTTGACACCATTTCACTGACTAATCGTAGCTCTAGTCGGCAGCCAAGGGCATGTGCATATTTTTCTAACGTAGCAATTGACGGAGAATGCTTCCCTCGTCCTGACTCGAGGCGGGCAACAGCGGACTGTGTTGTGCCGATTCGTTCTGCGACTTCGGCTTGTGTGACTCCTGCGGCAGCACGAGCTTTGAGAAATTCGTCAAGAAATCGGAACTCATCATCCAGTTGATCATATTCTGTTTTTACATCTGCCCTTTCAAGGGCACGGGCTTTAAGTTCTTTGTGAGTGAGCATTTTTGATTTCCTTCATTCTCCGCTGTGCTATTTCAAGCTCTCTTGGCGGAGTTTTGTCTGATTTCTTTATAAATTGGTGAAGCATCACAATCTTTCGGCCAACCATTGTACAGTAGAAAACCCTTGATATTCCCTCTGCGGCTTTTAACCGCAACTCAAAAAGCCCACCTCCCATTGCTCGGGTATGCGGCATACCAAGGTCTGGGCCGTAAATTTCCATCCTGTCCGCATACCTAAGATAACGCCCAAGAAATCCTGATGGCATTTCAAGGATTTCTTCTTGTACTGTACCGTCGTAGTAAGTAATTGTCCAAGTCATGGCTTCAATATAGCGTATTTGCTATTTTAGGTCTATTAGATTTTTGAATATATGAGTGAGCGTCGCACTTCCCCGATGCTCTTCATTGGCGCATGGATATTGAAATACGACTTTTGGGGTTGCAATCTGGGGGGATCCTATTATTCCGGAGATATATTAAGCGGTGGGTTTGACCTCATAACTTGGTTACTATTTGCCAAGCTATGAAGTAAATACCAGTTGTATTTTCCGCTGCCTGGGACCATCGAACTCACAGAAGTAAATTCCCTGCCATGTTCCAAGCCACATTTGACCGTTACGGACAATCACCTGTACTGAAGACCCATAAAAACTGGCTTTGATGTGTGAGTCTGAATTTCCCTCGCTATGCCGGAAATGCTTACTCTGCGGAATCAGTTCATCGCTAAACCATTCCATGTCTCGCGCAACATCCGGATCAGCATTTTCGTTGATTGTGATACCTGCAGTAGTATGCGGAACAAAGATTGTAACTATTCCATCCTGCCAGCCATTGCTTGATACGACTTCGGCTACTTTGGCAGTAATGGAAACAAACTGAGTGCGCTTGCCGGTTGCTATGTTGATTTCAGTTGTTATCATGATTTTTTGGAACCTCAAGGGCGAACTGTCAGATGAATACTATCACTACAGAGATGCAAACATCAATAAACCGCTTCGCCGTCCAGCCAGGCCTGCTTTGTCAACACCATAGTATCCAAATTCAATGCTATAAGATTTCCCAAATCAGGCTGCTGGTTAGTAAAAGCTCCGTTATCGAGGAATATATGGTTTGTCGCCAGCGATGCCTCAACAAGTGGCATGGAGTGAATGTGATGCCCCGTGACGAGCGTTTTTCCCTTCGATTGTCTTCCCTGTAATAGCGCCGATTCACCCCATAACATCTGAAAGTGTGATGTTTCTGTCAGAGGATCATCGGCAAGCATATCGAGGCCAGCATGCACCAACAAAAAGTTTCCGTCATTTAAGCAATAAGGTAGCGTGTCAAGAAACTTCAGATATTGGGATGGCACTTCTTTGATGTGATCAACTCCGAAACTTTTAAGTGTTAATCTCCCCCATTCATCCCACCAGAACTGGGAGAATTCGTCATGTTCTCTGGTAAAATTCCGTAGCATTATATCGTCATGATTGCCTCGTAACGGTTTGACATCGTAACCGGAACGCATAAGACCCATAATTGTATCCAAAACCCCACGACTATCAGGACCACGATCAACATAGTCTCCTAGAAGGATCAATCTGTCTGATCGCCGGAAATTGATTTTCCGCAACAAAGTCTGAAATGTCAGATTACCGCCATGTATGTCGCCGATTGCATATCGCATAGGCTACCTGCAAGCAGGCTCTCCATAGTTGATTTTAATGTCATCTAAAAACTTGCTTACCCTTAGAAAGAACAGACACTTTACTTGCGCATCTTATTGATTGAGATTCTGACTCCAGGCAGCTTTCAAGGTCATATCGTGAAGCGAAAGTAATTTGAAAATATTCCCATTGCCGTCAACTTGATATCCGCCTGCAAGGCTTACACAGACATTCAGCTCCATAAGTTTTGAAAACTTGAAAACTAATAAATCTCGCTCTGCCAACTGCCGTGTTGTTAATACGCCTCCAAGCGGATCGTCAATGTGCGGGTCTGCACCAGCGTTATAAATGAGCAGGTCAACTCCATCAAAAGTGCTTATAATATCGGGTAACCGATTCAACCAATCTTGAGCAGGATTACCCCGCTTTAGGCATTCGTCACCAAAACTGTAGTGCTCGATAAAATCGATTCCTAACTCCTTGATGATGTCTATGGTTCCGTTCCCATGATGACAGTCCAGATCTAGGATGCCTACCCGCTTTGCACCGGCTTGGTGAGCCTTTATCGCTGCAATAGCTATAAAATTGAACGTACAAAAACCACCGCCATTTGAATAACAAGCATGATGTGCACCGGAGGTAGGGCTGAATGAAATTTCACCTGTCCGGTAGGCATGTAGCGCTGCCGCCACCATGCTCCCGCACACCCATGGAAGAGCCGCCGCAATGTGCGGACTTCTGTTACCAAAACCGTTATCCTCTTGGAGTGCCAGTACCCTGTTGACGTATTCGCAATCATGTGCCAAAGCAATATCATCAATAGAAAGCGGTTCAAACGAACATATCTCAAAGGGAATGTTAAGTTTTTTCCAGCTTTCAACCACCTTGGCAGGTTTTTCTGCTGATGGACTCATGGAGTGGTTTCTAAAAACAGATTGTCGTTGATCGTAAAAGACTTTCATGACAACCTCTTCAGCAATAATAGAATAGACAATTTTCGAGTTTGAGCAACTTTAAACCCATATTATATTAAGCTATTGTAGAATTTACGATATTTGCAAATTCGTTAAGAAACAGTGGGTCATATTTTTCATTAATATGATTCAGGTTCCAAAGGCTGCTTAAACGTACCCCTTCTCTTGGACTATAACGTCCTAACCAGCTATTGCTAGATGGGTCAAGAGGGCTGAGTTTGTTCGAGAGAAGCGCAATCGCATTCCGCTCTATGTAAGCTCGTGAGCTGCTTGGCCCAGCATCATCAGAAATATTTACCCATAAAACCGTCATCTCACCAATGTAATTGGACACTGTTCTCTCATAGTGAGCTTCCAGTTCTTGTGCATCTTTATTTAGACGTAGTTCTAGAGGAGCAGAGGCACCCTTTCCCCATGTAGGGACAGCAGCGCCATCACGTGCAATCATTGCTGCACCAATATGAAGACGAAAGACTGAACCTCGATGGTTCCCTCCGCCATATTTTGTTCCCAAATGAGAGCGTAAGCGTTTCCATAATGTCGTTTTTGAATTAACCTTCAATGCATGAGTACCGACACGCACAATTCTCAATGAGTCTGTCTGTGATAGTCTGAATTCATCAGGCTCCCTAAAGAAATAAACACCTCTGCTTGAAAGTGGTGTTTTCCCCGAATATTCTTTCAGCTTCATACCCTGATAGCTTGATGACTCTAGCTGGGACAGAAGATCATAGAATCGCTCAAGATCTTTGCGAATTGCATTCATGGCTTGCATGCTCCTTTAACCAACATAACTGTAAACCAAACCTCATACCTTCCATCGGTATTTCAATGTTGCAATTTTGTTGCTCTAAGAATGGAACAACCCCATCACGATAAGGTTTTCCTGCTAGTATGCTCACATTGGAGCCCGCTGGTATCAAATTTAAATCAAGTAGCTCTCTCTCTATTGTATTACCCCAGGCTTTTCTTTCTACTGCTGTCATTGACTTCAAAGTGCACTCATAAGGCTCAATGACTTCGTCAGGTCGCACTATTCCATGTTTAGCAGATAAAATGAACCATTTGTCAGCATTTGACTCAGCATATCGCCGCATGCCTTTGAATAATGTTGAAATATAGAGGTCTTTTGCTGGCACAGCGGTAGAACGTTTCTTTTTTACACATGATATAAACGCTATTCGCATATATTCCCTCTTTTATCATGATATGAATTGTCACTGCTTTTCCTCAACATGGTTGGAGTGAAGTAGGATACGTGACACGTTCAACCCTTTTGTTTAGCTCAATAATTATTGAACCTCGACACTAGACGGACATGACATTCTGAAAACACGCCAGAAAAGTTGCCCTGCATAATTGTACTCACAGTTCCATGCCCACTGATATGTTACTGTTTGTACTTGTTCTTGACGTCCAGTCCAGAATGCAGTTGCAGCGGAAACTGATGTTGCAGACAGCAATCCCAGAAGTACAGCGATGACAAATCTCTTCATAATAATCCTCCAAGGTTGGTTTTATCCTTCTATTTTTGTAAGACGCAACCACCTTGGATTTTCTTCCAAACTATTTTCACGAAGTGATTTATTTTATCAATCGCTTCAACATCTCTCCTTTTCCGGGTTCAAGCTTTTTGAGTCTAACCGACATCTCCATCGCTTTACCTTTGTTGCCTTGTGCCAGATAGGAAAGTCCCAGTTGATAGATAATATCGGTGTCTTCGGGTTCAAGAGCCAATGCTTTCAAATACAGTTTTGTCGCTTCCTGATATTTGCCGAAAGACTCTTTATTCCACGCCAAACCGTACAGAGCATCTACATTGATCGGATTGATTTTAAGCACAGTTTCGTATGCCTGTGCCTCCTTGCCGAACTGATGCTTTTTGTAGTACAGATCGCCAAGCTCCAGATGAGCGCCGATAAGGCGAGGGTTTAATTTTATGGCCTGCTGGAGTGATGCTATGGCTTCATCTATACGCTGGGCATCCCGGGCAAGTATGCCTTTCATATACAGGTTTAGAGCTTCACTGGAAAAACTTCCCGGTTGTAATTCAGAGACAGGAATAGCTTTTGTAGATTTAACAAGCTGCTTATACGATTGGGCGGGTGTTGCATAGTTGATGTGTTCATTTTCGGTGATTATGAAACCAACTAAATTTCCCTTTTCGTCAATAAGCTTGCCAGTATTCTTGACCGTATTTTGCGTTGAGACCTGAATATATTGCATGGCTGAACTACTTCGCCGACCAGAGGTCTGTTTGAAATCACATACAATGGCATCGCTTGCCGCACCAGAATCATCTTCGGAGTCTTGAACGGCAAATATCTTATGACCAATGTCAATGGAAGCTACATCGGCCATGCGGACTCCTTGCAGATCATTCTCTTCAACACGCATCACAGCAAGATTGGATTCATCATCAGCCCATATTTTATCAATCTCACGCGTTCTACCATCCCGTAGTGTGACCTTAATTTTAGTAGCTCCGGCCAACGGGGTCAGATTACTCTCAATGTAGCCATCATCACTGACTACAACCCCCTGCTGTGCCCGAAGAAGTTTGCCGGATTTATCAAACGCGCTGACTTTCACCAGTGAATTGGGATTGAGGTGTGGAGCTCTGGCGTGCTGAACACGGCCTTGTTTCAGAACTACGGTGCTTACAATAAATATCATCCATGCAGTGGCCAGGGTAACTGCTGAATAGCGCCATTGCTGTGGCGTGAAGGTAAACATATTCTTCAGCCGTTGCAGGAATGACTCGGAAGTTTGTTCTTCGTTTGTCAATAATGACGTTACAGCACTTTTATTCTGAGCATATAGCAACTCTGTGATGTCGTTCAGCTGTTTCAGGCAATACAGGCATGAATGCAGATGTGCGTCCGCAGCATCCCGTTCTGCTTCGGGCAACTTGCTTTCTGCATACCGGCCTACAGTTTCTACATCAAGGCAGTCCTCTGTCTTGAAGCTGTCAATGTCCGATAATGCCTCTTTGATTGTTTTTTCCAGTTCCATACTCATAGGGACGTTACCCACGGTAATTTTCTTCCAAACAAAATGATTATCAATGCAACCGCAAGAGTTCTCCGCAGCGCATCCTTGATCCTGCTGTATGTCACCCCGACACCACCGGTTGTCATGCCAAGTATTTCAGCTATCTCACGATCTTTGTACCCGTCAGCTTTGTAAATGAGTATCTGTTTGTCCCTTATCGACAGTTGCTCTGATGCGCGCTTAAATAAATCCCTGACTGCAGCTACAGATGCAGAATCAAGTCGGTTGTCTGGCAGGAGATCATAGAGGGTGCCGTCGGTATTACTATTGAGGGTTTGGTCAAGCGAGTCGTGGGATTGATGGCGTGCATTCTTGCGATAATACGATACGGCTTCCCGTACTGTGGCGACATTTATGTACTGTCGTAACTCATTTGCAGTAGTTCCGTTAAATCTCTGGAAGCCTTGCAGGAGCTTGATTATGACATTCTGGACTATATCAGCATGGTCGTCAGAAGCTGACCTGTACCGATGACGCAGAAATTTCAGCGCTATTGAACGAATCTCGTCCCAGTTGGTGGTCTCACCCGCAAGGCACCCTTGTATAAATAGTTTTACGTCATCATTCATAGGTGAATTTAATAACAGAAATTATTGCAAGACACCACATGATATGAATTTTCACTAAAAGAGATCTTTTAAAAACTGATATTGATAAGCAGTAAAATTATGCCGCCTTCTTAAGAATTTTCTGGCAATAACTGTTCAAACTTTCTCCTTGCTGCAATGCCCGTATGGCAAGCCTTTGATGCAGCTCTTTATCTACCCGCAAGACAAATCTTCCGGAATAACTCCTTGATGCCGTCGGTTGTGGAAGCGATTTGCCCTCGGCTTTGTAAACCTCGAGAGTTTCAGCAACTACATCGCACAATTCCCTGTAAACATCGGTTTCGTTATCACCATGCACCCCACCTCGCAAAAGACCGGGGCACGTTCCCACGTAGCAACTATCCTCATCTGACCACTGCACTATTTTCAGATATTCATCACCTGGTTTCATTGTTTGCTCTCCTGAATTGACTCACGCACTGCCCGCTCCTGATACGGTTTCGCATCATCTCCGGCTTTGCCGGAAATTGTAACCGGCAATGAACAAAGCGGATGAGTAAAGTTACGGTGGCTACCTTTGCCACCTCTGTTGATAAATCCCGCCTTTTCCAGTTCGGCGATAAGTTCTCTGATTTTTCTTGGCATGACTAATGATACTAGATTGATACTACGCTGTCAATTTCAGAAAACCGAGTGCAAATTTAAATGATATTGGCACTGAAGCTTTATCGACCAACTTTGCTTCAGCATGGAATCATTACCCACAACAGTTTAAAATACCTTTTAGCAGTTGTTCTCATAACACTCTCGACAATACAGCATAGCGCTGGTATTGTTTTTTCATGAATCTCTTTACCATCATAACACGCCAGGCATCACGCTTCGCCTCACTTGAGCTGTTTCGTTACATTGGTCCCGGTTTTTTCGTTACTGTCGGTTTCATCGATCCTGGCAACTGGGTTACCAATGTGGAAGCCGGCACCAAATTCGGCTACAACCTGCTATGGGTTGTAACCCTCTCCACGGTCATGTTAACCATCCTGCAACACAATGCAGCCCATCTTGGCATTGTTACCGGTCTCTGTCTCTCTGAAGCGGCGTCAACTTTTTTCCAGCCATTCCTTCGATTCATCATGCTTGGCAGCGCCCTGATTGCCTGTGTTTCAACTGCCCTGGCAGAACTGCTCGGAGCCGCTATTGGTCTTAAAATGCTGACAGGTATCCCTTTGCCAATTGGCGCCCTGCTTTCCGCATTCTTTGCAGCATATATGCTGTTCTCCAAAAACTACCAACGCCTGGAAAAATGGATCATGGGGTTTGTTTCGCTGATCGGCATGGCATTTTTATTTGAGCTGTATCTCGCTGATGTGGCATGGATATCTGCTGTTGGCGGGTCGGTTGTTCCAACGGTGCCACACGGGGCGCTACCGGTGATTGTGGGGGTGCTTGGCGCTGTTGTCATGCCGCACAATATTTTTCTTCATTCAGAAGTTATACAGAGTCGCCAGTGGAATCAAAAAGGGGATGAGGCGATTCGTAAACAGCTGAAATATGAGTTTTTTGATACATTGACCGGTATGTGTGCCGGGTGGGCGATCAATAGCGCAATGATAATCATGGCTGCGGCGGTCTTTTTTTCCAATGGGATCATGGTTACTGAACTACCGCAGGTTACTGAAACCCTCAAACCTATTTTTGGCAATCTGTCGGCTTTTGTTTTTGCTATCGGGCTCGTTTTTGCCGGATTCTCGTCTTCGGTTACTGCCGCCATGGCAGGTGGGAGCGTATTTGCAGGAATTTACAAAGAACCGTTCGACATTGCGGACAATCATTCTCGAACAGGTGTCGCTTTGACTCTTGCCGGAGGAACAGTCGCCATACTCCTGCTAAAAAATCCGTTTACCGGTATCCTCTGGAGTCAGGTAGCTTTGAGTCTTCAGCTCCCCTTCACCATATTTCCCCTTATTATGCTGACATCCTCAAAAAAGGTCATGGGAGAATACGCAAACCGGGTCTATGGAAAAACCGTGCTCTGGATTGTGGGGCTGGTGGTAATCGGGCTGAATATCGCTTTACTTGTTGATATGGCTCGTTAATCGGCTTGCTTCCCTAAAGGGGGTTTTAACCTGGAGTGACGACAATTTTAGACCTTGCTTGTGAGGTATATCTGCAAAGGAAATGAATTGACAGCGCATCGTCAATCATCTAGTTTGATAAAACGCTGGGGGAGTTTCGACTGAGAGCGGCTTTAAGCCGCGACCCTTTGCACCTGATCCGGATAATGCCGGCGTAGGGAAGCGGCATGGATAAAATCTCAAAGCCGCTTTTTGCGGCTTTTTCCATTTGTGAGGTGAGTATGAAGGTTTTTATCAATGGTGAGTCAGCGATATTGGAGGATGGATGCAGCATTGCGGCTTTGCTTGATGCGCGTAACATTGGGCGTGAACGGGTTGCGGTGGAGGTTAACCTTGAAATTGTTCCACGAGCTAAACATGCAGAACATACCCTGATGGATGGAGATCGGGTTGAAATTGTACAATTCGTAGGAGGAGGGTAAATATGTCTAAAGCAAAAGATACGCTGGTGATTGCAGGTCGTGAGTTCAATTCGCGTTTGATGGTCGGAACCGGTAAATATGCCAGTTTCCAACAGACTGCCGAAGCATTGGAAGCGTCGGGAGCAGAAATAATAACCGTGGCAGTACGGAGGGTCAATCTTGATCGCTCCAAGGAATCGCTGCTTGATTATATCGATCCCCAAAAATATACACTTCTTCCCAATACGGCTGGTTGCTATAGCGCTGAAGATGCCATACGCACCTGTCGCCTGGCTCGGGAAGCAGGGATGTCTGACTTTGTTAAACTGGAAGTTCTTGGAGACGAAAAAACCCTTTTCCCGGATAACGAAGAGCTCCTAAAAGCTGCAAAAGTCCTTGTTGCGGAAGGGTTTACCGTTCTTCCCTATTGTAGCGATGACGTAATAGTATGTAAAAAATTGCAGGATATTGGCTGCGCCGCAGTCATGCCGCTTGGGGCTCCAATCGGAAGTGGGCTCGGCATCCGTAACCCTTACAACATCAGAATAATTCTTGAAAACATAACAATACCAGTCATTATTGACGCTGGAGTTGGCTCTGCTTCCGATGCTGCCGTCGCCATGGAGCTCGGCTGCGACGCAATCCTAATGAATACCGCCATTGCCGGCGCCCAGAATCCTGTCAGCATGGCGCGCGCCATGAAGCTGGCTGTGGAAGCCGGTCGCCTTTCCTACAAGGCGGGGCGTATTCCTCGTAAACTGTATGCCAACGCCTCCAGCCCTCTGGATGGAATGATCGGCTGATGCATCGGCTGTATCTGATAACAGATCGTACCCAGACGGCAGGGCGACCCCTCCTTGCCGTTGTTGCTCAAGCTCTGGAAGGGGGGGTACGGATGGTGCAGTTGCGGGAAAAGGATTTGTCATCCCGTGATTTTTTTGCTCTTGCAACTGAATTGCGTCAGCTCACAAATGAGTACAACGCCCGTTTGATTATAAATGACCGTATTGATTGCGCGCTTGCAGTCAGGGCAGATGGAGTGCACCTTGGCGTTTCCAGTATCCCGGTTGTTTCGGCTCGGACTGTTCTTGGAAAAGATTTTTTGATCGGATATTCTGCCCATTCTGTATCGGAAGCATTACAGGCGGAGCAGGATGGGGCGGATTTTATAACCTTTGGACCGGTATTTGATACCCCTTCTAAACGCCAATATGGCGCTCCGCTTGGGGTGGATGCATTGTCAGACGCAGTCCAGGCTATTTCTATTCCGCTATATGCTCTGGGTGGGGTAAAACTTTCAGATATACCGGCGCTTTTGAAAACAAAATGCAGTGGCATTGCATTGATTTCAGCTGTTTTGACAGCAAATGACCCGCGCACGGCTACAAAGGAATTAATAACCGCCTTGGGAAAATAATGATTCATAAAACTTCACAAAATAAAATCTCACAATTTCCTCCAGATATTCATCCTGATCTTCGTATCAATTCATATGGTCATTATCTGCGGAGCCGTTTTGGTCTTCGAGTCAGCAAAGTAAATGTTGACGCCGGATTTACCTGCCCGAACCGTGATGGGAGCAAAGGGGTCGGCGGCTGCATATATTGCAATAATGTTTCTTTTTCTCCGAAAGAAACTCAAGCTGTTCTTCCGATAGAAACCCAGATGGAAGCAGGTATGCTGTATCACCGGCAACGCCTTGGTTCTCAAAAATTTATTATCTATTTTCAAAAATATACCAATACTTACGGCTCGCTTGATCTGCTGAAAAGTCTTTATATGCAGGCTCTTGACCATCCCGATGTACTGGGGATTTCCGTCGGCACACGTCCTGATTCGTTGACGGATGAGGCGTTGGAACTGCTAACGGAAATTGCAAAAACGCGCTACGTCTGCCTGGAGCTTGGTCTTCAGTCAACGGATGATGCAATTTTGCGTCAGATTAATCGCGGGCATACTTTTGCTGAGTATTTACAGGCTGTTGAACGTGTGCGTGGATGCGGTTTTGATGTCTGCACTCATCTGATTCATGGTTTTCCGGGTGAAAAGAGGGAAGATTTTCTGGCAGCGGCCGATTTGATAGGAACTCTGCCGGTCACATCGCTTAAAATTCATCAACTGCATGCGGTAGAAGGAACCGAGTTGGCTGCCATGTACCGCCGTGGGGAGTTTGTTCCGATTTCGCTGGCAGAATATGTGACAACCGTTGCTGATTTTCTGGAAAGGCTTCCGTCCAGGATCTCAATACAGCGTCTTTACGGCTCTGCCCCCCTGGAAATTTCAGTCGCTCCTCGCTGGGGGCTGAAAAACAATCAGATGTGGTATGCTGTGCTTAATGAACTGCAGAAGAGGGGTAGCTGGCAGGGATCTAAACCGGCTCTTTTATGAGGTTTTTGAGACAACATTGTAACCAATAAACCGGTATATTATCATCCCAATAGGTGTGGCAAGGTATGAAATTTGATTGCGTGCGCTACAATTTGCCATGCACGGCTATGCTCCCTCCATATATTTCACATAGTTCGGTCTCCGAACGGTTGAAGGTGCTCTCATCCCTGTAATAATCTTGCTGTTTAAGATTGCTCTTGTAACTCTCATAATGGCTGTTTCAAACTCAAGCCATATACCGAAAACAAGAATTATTGCTCCACACAAAGTAATCGCTTCCATCTGACACTCCTGATTTTATTTCTGTACACAAAAATTGCTTACATACGGCGGTAAATGCCGATAACCTTCCCTACGATAGTTACGTCCCCGTCTTCCGGGTGAATGATAATCGGCTCCATCTCCGGGTTTGCCGGTTGCAGACGAATATGCCCCTGCTCCTTGTAGAACCATTTAAGGGTCGCTTCGCCATCGAGCATGGCAACCACGGTATCACTATTATCTGCAGTTGGCTGCGGGCGAACCAGTGCAAGATCCCCATCCAGAATTCCCGCATTGATCATAGACTCTCCACGGACTTTCAGGAAAAAACAGCCATCACCCTTCACTGCCAAAGGATCCACCGAAAAGTGTCCCTGAATATCTTCTATAGCCGGTGAAAGATGCCCAGCCCGGACAGTGCCGACAATAGGTAGAGAAACCGAACGGCTGACCGGGGTTGTGAGACTGATTCCTCTATTTACCGGCTCACGTTTTATGTACCCTTTCCGTTCCAGAGCAGAGAGGTGTTTCATGACCGGCAGAGTTCCTGATACATTCAGATAAGCTGCGATTTCCCTCTGGCTGGGAGGATAACCATTATCTTCTGCATAAGAAGTGATAAATTGCAGAACTTCTTCCTGTCGTTCTGTAAGTTTATTTTTGTCATGAAAAATATAGGTAGTCATACGGCTACCTATATGCTATCGTTTGTGCAGTTGTCAAGAAAAACCGCATAACCGTGTTTGTTGCTCCTGCTTCCAGTAATTCCTTGCGATAAAACCGGCTCTTATGCTATTTTCAGCAACATTTATCCCTATTCCACACAGTTGAGGAGCGTCCATTATGGCGGAAAAAAATATTACTCCTGAAAAAAATAAAGCGATTGACCTGGCGCTCAGCCAGATCGAAAAGCAGTTTGGCAAGGGCGCAATCATGCGGCTTGGCAATGATGAGGCGTTACCTGGGGTAGAGGCTATTTCAACCGGCGCCATCTCTCTTGATATGGCTTTGGGAGTAGGTGGTGTCCCCCGTGGCAGAATCATTGAAATTTATGGACCGGAGTCATCAGGGAAAACGACACTTGCCCTTCATATTGTGGCAGAGGCGATGAAGCAAGGTGGTATTGCGGCTTTTGTTGATGCTGAACACGCCCTTGATATCGGCTATGCTCGTAAGTTAGGTGTAAAAACAGACGACCTTCTGGTCTCCCAGCCTGATACTGGTGAACAGGCGCTTGAAATCGCAGAAACCCTTGTCAGAAGCGGTGCAATTGATGTTCTGGTTGTGGACTCTGTTGCCGCTCTTGTTCCAAAGGCTGAAATTGAAGGGGATATGGGAGATTCCCATATGGGTCTGCAGGCACGTCTCATGTCACAGGCGCTGCGCAAACTGACCGGAATTATCAGCAAGTCAAACTGTTGTGTGATTTTTATTAACCAGATACGCATGAAGATTGGGGTCATGTTTGGCAACCCCGAAACCACAACTGGCGGCAATGCTCTTAAATTTTATGCATCAGTGCGCATGGATATCCGCAAAATTGCCACCCTCAAACAAGGGGATCAGATTATCGGTTCGCGCACCCGTGTAAAAGTTGTGAAAAACAAGGTGGCTCCTCCATTCAAGGAAGTGGAGTTCGATATATTGTACGGCGAAGGTATCTCCCGCACCGGTGATGTGCTTGATCTCGGCGTTGATAAGGGGTTGGTAGAGAAAAGTGGTGCCTGGTTCTCCTACGGCAAGGATCGCATCGGGCAGGGGCGTGAAAATGCGCGTAACTGGTTGACCGAGCATCCTGATGTTCTGGCTGAAATTGAAGGTAAGCTTCTTGATATGCTGAAAGCGCCGGCTGCCAATAAAGAGTAAACGGGGGAAATCATGGATCTAAATGAAATTCTCACTATTGCGGTAAAGGCAAAAGGTTCTGATATTCATATCAAGACCGGTTTGCCGCCCATTGTGCGTATTGATGGTCGTTTGCATCCAATTCCGAATGCACAGCGCCTTTCGCCGGATTATGTCAGCAGCATGGCAGCTAATATGATGAATGACCGCCAGAAGCGGATCTTCGACGAAAACTCGGAGGTTGATCTTGCATACGCTGTCCCAGGTCTCGGTCGTTTCAGGGTCAGCGTGTACCGCCAGCGCGGGACAACCGCCATGGTGTTTCGATCTATTTCATTTGTAATTCCTACTCTGGAAGGTCTGAACCTACCTCCGGTCATACAGAAAATATGCAAGGAAGAACGTGGTCTTGTGCTTGTAACAGGTACAACCGGATCTGGTAAATCATCCTCATTGGCAGCAATGATTGACTATATCAACCAGAATCGCACCTGCAATATCATCACTATTGAAGATCCTGTGGAATTTCTACACCGCGATAACAAAAGTATCATCAGCCAGCGCGAAGTCGGTTCAGATACTCCATCTTTTTCAGGTGCATTGAAAGGTGCGTTGAGGCAGGATCCTGATGTTATCCTTGTGGGTGAAATGCGTGATTATGAAACCATTGAAACTGCCATGACTGCTGCAGAAACCGGGCATCTGGTCATGTCAACACTTCACACCATGGATGCGGGTGAAACTATCAACCGTATTATCGGTGTCTTTCCACCGTACCACCAACGTCAGGTGCGTATTCAGCTTGCAAGTGTTTTAAAAGGAGTCATCTCGCAACGTCTTGTTCCGCGTGCAGATGGCAAGGGGCGTGTTCCGGCTGTTGAAGTCATGCTCAGCACAGCCCGTGTTCGCGAGTGCATTGATGACAAGGATAAGACCAAACAACTCCACGATGCTATTGCGCAAGGTTTCGTGAGTTATGGTATGCAGACCTTTGACCAGTCTTTAATGAAGCTATATTCTGCAAAACTGATTACATATGACGAAGCATTGCGCCAAAGCTCAAATCCGGATGATTTTGCCCTCAAATGCTCCGGTATTTCAGGAACCTCGGATGTTTCCTGGGATGGTTTTGAAAATAAGGATGAAAGTGCAGAGCCGGAAAAAATCGAAATCGACAAGTTTTGATCCAGCTTCTCTCAAGGCGGGCTATCTCTATGCCTTGCGTCTGCTGAATGCCCGTGATTATACGGTGAAGCGTTTGTATGAAAAACTGCTTGCAAAGGGATATGAAGCAACTGTTTGTCAATACGCTACAGATCAACTGCAGGATGAAGGATGGCTGGACGATTTACGATATGCCACACGTTTTGCTGAATCAGCAGTATCTTCAGGTCGATATTTCGGACCGCGATTACAGATGGAAATGAAGCGACGCGGCTTCACAAATGATGTTGTCGTCGGCGTAATGGAGCAGATAAGGCAGAATAACGATGAAGATCAGGATATAAGCAACCTTCTGCAACGGCGATATTCAGATTTTTCTTTTACAGAAGCGACGGATAAGGAAAAAAAACGGATTATCGGTTATCTGCAGCGTAAAGGATTTGGACTTTCCGCAATATTCAGAACACTTAAATCAGAAATTTATCAATAGACAGAGGTTTAATATATGACTGGCAATGAAATTCGCGCACGCTTTTTAAAGTACTTTGAAGATCGGGGGCACGTTGTTGTTCCCAGCTCCGGCATTCTCCCGAAGAATGATCCAACGCTCATGTTTGCAAATGCTGGTATGAATCAGTTCAAGGACTGTTTCCTTGGCATGGAGGATCGTGGTTATTACCGGGCAGCCAGCTCGCAGAAATGCGTACGAGCCGGCGGCAAACATAATGACCTTGAAAATGTTGGTCGTACAGCCCGTCACCACACTTTCTTTGAAATGCTCGGCAACTTTTCCTTTGGGGATTATTTCAAAAAAGAAGCGATCGCTTTTGCCTGGGAGTTTCTGACTGTAGAGCTCAAGCTTGATAAAAGTCGTCTTTATGTGACCGTTTTTACGGATGATGACGAAGCTGCTGATATCTGGCATCTGCAGGAGGGGGTTCCCCGCGAACGGATATACCGTTTTGGAGAAAAAGATAACTTCTGGTCCATGGGGGACACCGGTCCATGCGGTCCATGTACTGAAATTTTTTGGGACAATGGCCCGGAGGTTGGCTGTGGCTCACCTGATTGCGCCGTCGGCTGTGATTGTGACCGATATATGGAAATCTGGAATAACGTATTCATGCAGTTCAATCGTTCTGCTGACGGGATTATGACACCGCTTCCAAAGCCATCTGTTGACACCGGGATGGGGCTTGAACGGATTACCACTGTCATGCAGGGTGTAACATCCAATTATGACACAGACCTGCTTCAGGGGATTATCCGCCATATTGAACGGCACAGCGGTAAAAAATATGGTGATAATGAAAAAGATAGTGTCTCCATGCGTGTTATTGCTGATCATTGTCGTGCCACAACATTTTTGATCTGTGACGGCGCACTACCGAGCAATGAAGGAAGAGGATATGTGCTGCGTCGCATCATGCGCCGTGCTGCCCGACATGCTAAAATGCTTGGAGTCAACGAGCCGCTTCTCTGCCGTATGGTAGAGGGAGTGCGCGAAATGATGGGGGACGCATACCCGGAACTGGCAGAGCGTGAAGTGTATATAAAGAAAGTCATTCTTGCCGAAGAAGAACGATTCAACGAAACACTTGACCGTGGTCTCGGCATACTGAACGACGAGGTCGCATCACTTCGTACTTCCGGGAAAACGGTTATTCCAGGTGATGTGCTGTTCAAGCTTTACGATACATTCGGCTTCCCGGTTGACCTGACGGCTGATATCGTAGAGCCGGAAGGGTTCACGGTTGATGAAGAAGGATTTGAAGCATGCATGAAGAGACAGCGTGAGCTGGGGCGTGAGCACTGGAAAGGGTCAGGCGCCGCCGGAATCGCAAATATATATAAAGAGATTCATAATAAAGGGATTCATTCTCATTTTATCGGATACGACGCACTTGTTGGTTCGTCCCATGTGCTGGCGCTTGTTCGTGGGGGAGCTAAAGCCGCATCGGCTGCCGCTGGTGATCAGGTGGATATTATTGTCGATACCACCCCGTTTTATGGCGAGTCAGGTGGACAGGCGGGAGACGTGGGGACGATTTCAACGGGGAGCGCACTTCTGGATGTGCTCGAAACAAGCAGACCGTTCAGCGACATGACTGTGCATCATTGTCAGATCAAGGAAGGGGCTATCAGGATTAATGATGCAGTTAAGCTGACCGTCACATCATCTTCACGCGCGTCAACGGCGCGCAATCATACTGCAACACATCTACTGCAAACTGCTCTGCGCCATGTGCTTGGAGAACATGTTAAACAGGCCGGTTCACAGGTTTCCATGGATCGACTCCGTTTTGACTTTACACATTTTTCAGCCATGACGGATGATGAAATCTGCCGGGTTGAGGTTCTGGTTAATAGCTATACAATGGGAAATGCGCCGGTTAATACAAAACAGATGGCAATTAATGAAGCAATTGAAGCTGGTGCCACAGCCCTGTTCGATGAAAAATATGGAGATACTGTGCGCGTAGTTCGTGTGGGGGATGTCAGCATGGAGTTGTGCGGCGGGACTCATGTGAGTGCTGCAGGTGACATAGGTCTGTTCAAAATTATCAGCGAGGCAGGGATTGCCGCAGGAGTGCGACGTATAGAGGCTGTAACGGGGACGAATGCTCTGGATTATGTTCGTGCGATGGAGAATGAACAACGGATAATCTCTTCCTTATTAAAAGCTGAAAACGGGAATCCGGTTGATCGTCTTGAACGGCTGCTGGCACGTCAGCGTGAACTGCAGCGTGAGGTTGAATCTCTGCATGGCAAATTGAATGCGGCTGCGTCAGGAGATCTGTTATCCGGCACTGTTGATGTAAGCGGAATAAAACTGCTTGCAGTACAGGTGGAGGTTCCCGATATAAAAGCGCTGCGTGATCTTTCCGATACCGTGAAGAGCAAAATGGGGGAGGGGATAGTTTTGCTTGGCGCTGCCATTGACAACAAGGCAAATCTTCTTGTGTCGGTGAGCAAGGAACTCACTTCAAAAATCAAAGCCGGAGATATTGTAAAACAGCTTGCTCCGTTGGTTGGCGGAAGCGGGGGAGGGAAGCCTGAGTTGGCACAGGCTGGTGGCAGCCAGCCGGATAAAATTGGCGAGGCTTTGCAGGAAGCTAAAGCTCTGGTTACAAGGATAATGCAGGGGTAGTTGTGAGCTATTTAGCAGCGATTGTACTTTTTATACTTCTGGTCGGAACGCCGCTATCAAATGCGGCGGCAGATTCACTAAAGCCGATTGAAACCGTCAAAAACGAAATTATTGAGCAGTTTGGAAACAGGCACGCGGTTCAGTGGGGAGAGCGCCTTAATGGTGTTCGCACACGACTGGCAACTGATAAAAAAGTTATAGCACTGACCCTTGATGCATGTGGCAGTCAGAATGGCAAGGGGTACGATGCTGAATTGATATCTTTTCTTGAACGTGAACAGATACCTGCAACTCTCTTTGTGAATGCCCGCTGGATCGATGCAAATCCTGAAATTTTCCGCGACTTGGCAAAAAAACCGCTATTTGAGATCGCAAATCATGGGCTGCATCACAAACCCGCCTCAATTAATGGTCGCACAGTATATGGTATCAGGGGAACCCAATCTGTTGTTGAGCTTGTTGATGAGATAGAGTTGAATGCCCGTAAGATAGAGGGTATTACAGGCAAACGCCCGCAGCTCTATCGATCTGGAACAGCCTATTACGATGAGGTCGCCGTTGCGGTTGCGCAGGAACTTGGGCATCAGGTCGCCGGCTATTCGGTTCTTGGAGATGCTGGCGCGACCTATAGCCAAAAGCAGGTTGCCCAAGCGGTGCGTGCCTCAAAAGCTGGTGATGTCATACTGTGTCATTTCAATCACCCTAAATCTGCAACAGCTGCCGGACTTAAAGCCGCATTGCCGGAACTCAAAAAACAGGGGTATCAATTTGTCAGGATGTCCGACTACCCACTCAGATAATCTGCTTCACTTAAATCGAAAAGAATCTCTATGAATAGAAAAAAAGAATCGTGTTCCATTTCAATTACCACTGATTTTATCAAACTTGACAGCTTTCTTAAAACAGCAAACCTCGTAGGTTCCGGTGGCGAGGCAAAAATTTTGATTGCAAACGGTGAAGTACATGTAAACGGTGAAACTGAAGTCAGGCGGGGAAGGAAATTGTACCCGGGTGATAACGTTCTTATGGGAGATTACGACCTGTGTGTGGTGAAAGAGGTATAATGCAGATTTTCCTGCTCCTGATATTATTTTTTTGCTTGGGAAAACCGGTTATATCAAATGGGGCATACAACCTTGAGGTGCCGATTGACCCATGGGATGAGTATCGCCAGCAATTTAAAAACTACTCCAAGCTGCTGCTTAAATCTTACGACAAGGCTTTTGTAAATGATTATGAGTCAGCTGCCAGCGAAGCAACAAAGGCAATCGAATTGCTACCTGACGAAGGGCTTGCGTATGCTGAACGAGCCTATTACAAACGAATGATGAATAATCATGTCGCTGCTGACACGGATTTTCGACTTGCCATGTCCAAATTTGCCCATACACTCGATATGTCTCGATTGACAAAAAAAAATAAAAAAAACGATAGAAAAACCAGAGCCGTTAATCCTGCTTCAGCTGCAAAATTAGCTACTACGACACATTACCAACGTGGTGAGGCGTATTTTCGTTTTGAACAATATCAGGCGGCTTTAGCGGATTTTTCTCTCGCTTGCCAAGGTGGAGAAGCTCTCGCCTGTGCCAAGATGTGGGAAACCAAACAGATAGAAAAACGTGGCGTACAGTGGGCGCCTGTGGCTAATCGACAATTCTATGACAAGCAGAGGGTTGATACGGTAACAGTTCCAGGCTCGGTTCGTATATGGTTGCGTCGTGAAGATACTCCACTGGGACAGGGTGATGAGCTGGAGGGAGGGAGTGCGCTGCAACAGCACCTGGAACTACGTTGTTCTACAAATGAATATCGACTTCTTGAAGGTTTTTCTCGTATTACCGGTGACCATGTTCTCTTTGATGAGCTTTATCGAAAACCGGTTCCAGGAAGTGCTGTAAGCAAATTGATCTACCTGTACTGTCGGGATGACAAACGCAAATAGTTTGACATTTTGCTGTTTGAGAAACTACAATTCAACGTTTTATTGACATAATCAACAGGGATTGCTGATATCAGTCCCGAGAGGAGAAACAATATGAATAACCGTTTTCTTGATGCCTGCTGGGGCAAGCCCGTAGATCGTACACCTGTGTGGCTCATGCGCCAGGCAGGACGTTATCTTCCTGATTATATGGCAGTACGATCAAAATGTACTTTCCTTGAATTATGCAAAACCCCTGAACTGGCGGCAGAAGTGAGTATCCAGCCGGTTGATGTTCTTGGTGTTGACGCAGCGATCATGTTTTCAGATATTCTGACTCCGGTGGAGCCTATGGGAATGAAGCTTGATTTTGTCCCTGGTCCGGTTTTTGAAAATCCGATTCGATGTATGGCAGATGTGGAAAAACTGCGTATTCCACAGATGGAAGAGGATGTGCCATACGTGCTTGAAACCATCAAGATTCTGCGTCGTGAACTTGCATCAAGAGTGCCGTTGATCGGATTTGGTGGCGCTCCTTTTACCCTGGCATGCTACATGGTCGAGGGAAAAGGATCCAAAGATTTCGCCCAGATTAAAAAGATGATGTACTCTGCGCCGGATGTGTATGCAGCATTGATGGAAAAGATCACCACCATGGACATTGAATATCTGAATGCCCAGATTAAAGCAGGCGCACAGGCTATTCAGATTTTTGACACCTGGGGTGGAATAGTTGCACCTGCTGATTACGAACGGTACATACTCCCGTACACCACACGCCTTATAAACGGACTGAACCGCATGGAAACGCCGGTTATCCATTTTGTAAAAGGAGCCGGAGCGATGCTAGACAGCGTACAGAAAGCAGGTGGCGATGTTATGGGGCTTGACTGGCATGTAAGCCTTGGCGCTGCACGCGAACAACTGGGTGGAATGTCGGTTCAGGGAAATCTTGATCCAACGGTTCTGTTTGCCCCCCATGATGTTATTGAGCGTGAAGTAAAGCGTGTACTGGATGAAAACAGTGATCGTCCTGGTCATATCTTTAATCTTGGACATGGCATTCTTCCGACTGTAAACCCTGAAAATGCCAAGTTCATGGTTGAGTGTGTACATCGTCTTTCCCAGAGGTAATTATGGCTGCGTCACTACATAATATATTTATTTTTGTCACAGATATGGCGCGTGCAAGCTCATTTTATGCTGGTCAGCTTGGTTTGCCGATTGCCGGGGAGAATGAAATGATGATTGAATTTTTCCCCGGCGCATCGCCAACCTTGACTCTCTCCCTTGCTTTTCAGGAAGAAACGCGCGCCTTGGTTGGCGGGCATACCGGAATCACCTTGAAAATTGATGATATAGACGCTGTATGTCAGGCGCTTGCTGCAAGTGGCGTAACTTTTGTCATGCCGTATGAGGCGACCCCCTGGGGGAAAATGGCAGTTGTCCAAGACCCGGATGGCAATCAGATCAGGCTTTGGAACACATAATAATGATAAAAACGGTAACTACAACTTTATTGCAGGAAATTTCAACTAAAGCACTATCAAACCGACGTCTTCGCACAAACTACAATCTGCATCCGAGGGATGATTCGAGATGCCACCGACTACTAAACGCAATAGAGCCTGCTTCATATATTCGTCCTCACCGTCACCTTGACCCTGAAAAAGACGAAGCATTCATAATCATGCAAGGACGGTTGGGGATTATACTATTCTCTGAAACCGGAGAACCTCTGGAAAAAATCGTGCTATCCAGGGAATCAGGAATAGTGGCAGCCGACATTCCTCATGGGGTTTACCACACTGCTGTCAGCCTTGAATCCGGGACTGTTTTTTATGAAACAAAAGCTGGCCCCTACCTGCCGTTGGCTCCTGAAGAGACCGCCCAATGGGCGCCCACTGACAGTGATCCGGCACATTTAACATATCTGGAAACTCTTCGTTCATTACTACTGTTGTCCTGATTGGTAAAAATGTACCGCAAAGTCCTGATTTTCTTTTTTTCAGCATTATCCTTTACCTGTTGTGCCATGGCAGCAGCTCCCCCACGCTTTATTCCAAAGCCTCGTCCGGTCGCCGGTATAGGAATCCTGACCATACATAAGCACGCCGCTGAAAAGCAGGAATCAATTGTGCTTTATCAGGAACCGGGGTTGATGCGAACAGCGGCAATTAATCCGGTAGATCCTTCACCATTTGAGCATGTTTTTGGCAACCACTCATCCAGACGCTATCTGATTGTAACGAAACGCCATCAGCAGTGGGTTAAAGTAATTTATGATGACGCCGGACGAGAGGGGTGGCTCAAACCGGATTTTGGTTCAGAGTTCAATCATTATGCCGATTGGCTTCGACAACCGGTGACTCGACTGCTCCCCGCATTGCAGAAAAAGTATTACCAGTTACACCGTACAGAAGATGGGGCACATACTGGAAACATAACGCCAAAACAGAACTTTAAAATTCTGAAGGTACACAACTCATGGGCACAGGTTTTGACAGAACAGAACCAGCTTGCTTGGCTGCAATGGAAAGATGATGATGGGCATCTGCTGATCGGACTCGCACCGCACCATATTGGAGATACACCATAATGCTTCATCGTTTTTCACGAACAGAACTCTTACTTGGATCTGACGGACTTGATAAACTCCGTAACAGTTATGTCATGATATGTGGCATTGGAGGTGTCGGGAGCTATGCCGCTGAAGCATTGGGGCGTGCTGGTGTTGGGAGAATTAGTCTTGTTGATTTTGATGATATTTGCCTAACCAACTGTAATCGCCAGATTCATGCACTAACCAGTAGCGTTGGAAAATCAAAAGTGGATGCCATGGCTGAACGCCTCCGTGATATTAACCCTCAAGCCGAAATTATTCCCCGCCATGAATTTTTTTCACGGGATAGTGCGGATTCCCTTCTGACACCTAAACCTGATTATGTACTTGACGCCATCGACCATTTTACTGCAAAAGCTGCTCTTATAACCTATTGTCGTCAGCATGACATACCGGTCATATCCAGTATGGGGGCAGCCAATAAGCTCGACCCGACAAAAATCCTGGTTGCAGACCTTTCTGAAACCAGTAAGTGTCGTATGGCGCGCAGTATGCGTAAAATCCTCCGTGCTTCAGGGATAACCAGCGGCGTTCAGGTTGTCTATTCAACCGAAGAACACCGTGAACTCAATCCTGCCTCCACCTCAGCCTGTGGCGCAGATTGTATCTGTCCCAACCGTGGAACTCAGCAGTTTAGTTGTGAACACCGCCGTGTGATTCTTGGGAGTATTTCCTACCTACCATCAATTTTTGGTCTAACCATGGCTGGAGTCGTCATAAACCGGCTTTTGGGGGATGCAAAAGAGTAGTTTTAACAAAATCGTCCGACAAGGAGTAGATTATGAAAATCTGTTACAAATTTATACTGGTTACAGCGCTAATTGCAACCCCTCTCTGGAGTGCAGAAAAGTCGCCAGAAATTTATAACATGGGGAATGTTAAGGGTGGGGATAGTAAGGCGGCTCATGGCATAATCGATAAAAAATGCACAAAATGCCATACTGGGGCTCGTATTGATAAGGCATTGAGAGAGAATAAAGATATGTTCAAGATTCAGAAAGAGATGGAAAAGCGTGGTGCTAAATTGAACTCCAGAGAACAGGAAGTTCTCGGAATTTTCTGGAAGCAGCAAAGTCCGCTTAAACAGGGTAAATAATTTGCAATTATGTGTAAAAAATCGCATCCCCAGGATAACGGCACTTATACTGATTACAGGATGGAGTGCCGCTTGTGCTATCTATCTAAAAGCTGGAAGCCAGGCTGAAAACCCTTTTGATGAATTTGAAAATTCCAAACGATTTCAAAACTCGGTTGAACGGATGGGAGGAAAAACTGCTGTAATTGCAAATGACTTGAGCAAGTGGTTCTCCGATCTTTGGCATGGAGAGCAGCTTGCATTTACGCTTGCCATCGTTACGATTGTTCTCGCGTTCAGTTACTATTTTATCGCTTCAAATTTGGAAGCAGATTCAAACAATGGTTAGTGTAACCATATCTACTTTATCCTCCATAATACCCAATTTGAATTATACACCGCTGAAACCAAACAGAGCACAACACCCCCTTGAATTCTGACAAATTTGTAAGAAAAACGTAAGTTTGAAATAACCATTATCTGGAGTATCTTCTACATATAGAGGTTTATATGCGCATACTGGTGGTTGAAGACGAACGTAAAATAGCTGAAGCTCTCAAAAAAGGATTAGAGGCCGAAGGCTATGTGGTAACTATCGCGTTGAGCGGTGAGGATGGTTTCTTCTGTTTCACAACAGAACAGTACGACCTGATGCTGCTTGATCTGATGCTTCCCGGACGGGATGGTATTGAGATACTCCGCTCCATTCGTAAAAAGAATATTGTTACGCCAATTCTTCTTCTCACCGGTCGGGATACGGTTGAAGACCGTGTTCTTGGGCTTGATAGTGGAGCTGACGATTACCTGGTAAAGCCATTTGCATTTCCCGAATTGTTGGCGCGCATACGCCTGCTGCTCCGCAGGGGACAGCATGAAACCCAGCATCTGTTAAAGATTGCCGACCTCGAAATCAACCTGTTGACTCACCAGGCAAGTCGTGCCAGCCAGCTTCTTGATTTGACGGTCAAGGAATTTGAGCTGCTCGAATATCTGATACGCCATCAGGGATATGTAATTTCGCGGGAGATGCTCGCTCAAGACGTCTGGCTGACTCGTGAACGTTCAACTCCTCTGGATAATGTCATTGACGTAAGCATAGCAAGATTGCGTCGCAAGGTTGATGGTCCTTTTGAATTGAAGCTTATAAAAACCATCAGAGGAGTCGGCTTCTGTCTGGGGGAGCCTGATCGTGATTAGCCGATTAAGCGTCAGAGAGCGATTCACGTTGTTGTATGGTGTGGCAATGATGATAACCGTAATTTTGCTATGTGGCGGGATTTATTATTTTGCACAGCGTGCGCTTATAGATCAGGTTGAAAATCACCTGAACAAAGACCTGGCAGCCATCACTGAATACATCAAACACGACCAGGCAGGGCTTGCCAAGGTGGCAGATCATGGGCCGATACTTTTGTTCAGAGTTCAGAATGGTACTGAAAATTTGATCTCTTCAGAGAACTGGATGGCTGAAAAACTGGGGCAATCAGTAACTGTTGGGCAACCAGAAAAAATTCCGTTTTCAATTCAGGCAGCAAACGGAAGACAGTATCGTATGCTGATTGCTTCTGTCACAGATGAAAACAACCAGTTCCGGATAACAGTAGCGCACGATGAGAATTCAATACAACAGACGCAGAAAACTCTCTCGCTTATTATTCTTTTAGCTTTACCGATAGCTGTAGCACTATCACTGGCGGTTGGCTACGGTATCGCCGGACGATTACTTGCACCTATTGTTACCATTACAAGTAAAGCTGAAGAGATAAGTGCCGAAAATCTTTCAGAACGGTTGCCAATTGGAGAAAACGATGATGAATTCAACAGGCTGGCAACTGTTTTCAATCAGGCTTTTGCAAGAATAGAGGATTCATTTGAGCGATTACGCTGTTTCACGGCAGATGCTTCCCATGAGTTGCGCACTCCCTTGGCAGCGATCCGCAGCATCGGTGAAACAGCTATGAATATGCCCGATAGCCAGCTTAACAGCCGTGAAACTATCGGAAGCATTCTTGAAGAAAGTGATCGTTTAAGGCAGTTGATTGATACCCTTCTTATCCTTTCACGAGCTGATGCACGAAATGTCGTAATGCAACGGGAAACGGTAGACCTGTCTGAGCTTGCACGAGAGACAATAGATTTACTCAATGTTCTGGCTGAAGAAAGACATCAATCGATAACAATCACTACAAATAAAGCAGCATTGGCAAAGGTTGATCGGGCGCGTGTGCGTCAGGCTGTCACGAACCTTCTGGACAATGCGATCAAGTATTCTCCGACTGGAAGTGCAATCCGGATCAGCGTCGGCACAACTGAAACCGCCGAAGCTTTTATAGAGATTGCCGACAGTGGCATAGGGATTCAGAAGCAGGAGATTGCCCGTATATTTGACCGTTTTTACCGCGTCGACAAGGGTAGGTCGCGTGAAGCAGGAGGAGCCGGTCTCGGGCTATCAATTGCCAAATGGGCGGTTGAAGCAAATGGAGGGAGAATAGAAGTTTCGAGCACAGGCAATCAAGGTAGTATCTTCCGGATTATTTTCCCCAAGGTGTAATGCAGTACATTATTTTTCACAAGGAGGTGAAAGAAGTCATACGTTTCTTATCGTTACTGTCCCGCAAGCGTTATGTATCATACCACGAAAGGAGATTTACGATGAAAAAGCATGTTGTTGTAACTGTTGCAGCCGGCGTTCTGATGCTGGGACTGACTGTTGTAGCTGGCGCCGCCGACCCTAAAGGGGAATTTGTCGGTTCAGAAAAATGCAAGTCATGCCATGCAGAAGAGTACAAAAGCTGGAAAGACTCCTGGCACAGCAAGATGGTGCGACCAAAGAAGGGAGCCATTCTTAAGGAGGTAGTTGAAAAATGGGCCGGGGATGGTGTAATGGAGGGGCCTACTACCGGAAATGTAACCAAGACTAAATTCAAGCTTGATGATGTCAAATATGTGGTCGGTTCCCGATGGAAGCAACGCTTCCTGGTCGCTAACGATCAGACGGGTGGTATGCAGTTTCTTGACCGTCAATTCAACCGATATACCAGTAAATGGGAAAAATACGGCAATGCCAACGACTGGAATACCAACTGCGGCACCTGCCATACAACCGGCTATCGTATACTTGAATATGATGAAAAGTTTGGCAAGCATGGACGTACTGTCAAGGACAGCTACAGTGAAATGGGTGTCGGTTGTGAAGCATGCCATGGACCGGGCAACAAGCATATAACAGCAAAAAAATCCGACAAGAAAAAAACTATCTTCAACCCGGCAAATGTTGACGTAAAAGCACAGTCAAGAGTTTGTGGCTACTGTCATATCAGGGTTGAAAACGAGAAATTCATGACAGCACAGGGGAATCCGCGCGAAGATCTGCCGGCACCAAAGGTTGGCGACAGCTACAAGGCGGGTGATGACTGGACAAAATGGTACCCTGCACAGGCGATTATTCCCGGTGTTCATGCAGACCAGCCTGCCAGCAAGGAGTATGTGGGTGACCTGAAAGGGCTTTTCAAACTGGATGATCATGCCAAAGCAAATGGCGTTTTTGAAGAAGCAAAACATCATCAGCAGTATCAAGGCTTCCTGCAATCAAAACACTATCTGAATGCCGATCTTTCCTGCATCACCTGTCATTCACCCCATGCAGGTAAAGGTAAATTGAAAAAAGTCCAGAAAGATTCATGCAAAAAGTGCCATGATGCATCATATACCGTTGAAAAATACATGCCTAACACCGGTCAGACGGCTGGCAAGCTGTTCATGCGCTCCCACACATTCACCAAAAATCCTCGCCAGGGGGGTGCAGGAGTCGGTGATATGGGGCCAGTGAACTATTACGAATAATAGACAGATGTGAATCAGTAAAATAAAAGAGGCGAGAATAATCTCGCCTCTTTTATTTTATACCGGAGGGTTCCCCCGAACTCTTTAATCTGCAAAAAGCATCAGTTTTTATTACTGAATATATTTTTTCCCTTCACCTTTAAGAAAATCAATCAGCTTCTGTACAGCTGCTGATGGTTTCCCTTTTGTTACCAATCTTATGGGTGCGGTAACCTCAGGGGTTGGTTTAATTGCCTTGACACTGGCATCAGCCATGCCGAGTGGATCAATTCCGATAGCTTCGGGGTTTGCCAGAACTGTATCCTTAATCCCTTTATAGTCTGTGGTTTCAAGATTTTTAGCGGCTATTTTTTCACCGTCCAGGATTATTTTGGTAAAAAGAGCATTCTGACCAGGCGAGTTTTTACCCCATACAACGATAACAGGTGAATCTTTTCCGCCAACATCTTTCCAGTTTGTGATTTTGCCGGTAAACAACAGTTTCATCTGCTCTTTTGTCAAGTTTGTGACAGGGTTGGAAGGGTGGACGAATACAGCGACTTTGTTAGTGCCAACCTCAATCTGTTGCAATGCGCCTTTATCAACTTTTACCCCTTCTTTTGCAGCACTAGCTGCCATACTCTCCAATGGGACAGCGGCAACAGCTGCGTCCAGCTTGCCATTGACAAGATCTGCCATGCCTCGCCCCGGAGTGCTTTGCAGAATAATCAGGTTGTCACCGGTTGCTTTCTCAAAAGCAGCTTTGACTGGTGTGAATATGGTTGCAATTGCTGCTCCGCCGCCACCGACCTTTATCTCTGCAGCGGTTGCCAGTGAAACGGAAAGTGCCAGGATTGCTGCCACACCTGCGAAAATAAGTTTGAACATGGGTACACAACCTCCTTTGGGTTTTTTAAACAAAAACCTCCGGAAGTTTTGCTTCCGGAGGTCGATACTACTTGAGGTACTGTTTCCCTTCGCCGAGGATGAAGTCAGCAAGTTTCTGCACTTTTTCTGACGGTTTGCCGACAGTCAGCATGATGATCGGGCTCGATTTCATCGGCAGTGTCTCCACCCCTTTTACCGATTTGTCGATCATTGCCGAGGCGAGAAAGCCGATGGCATCAGGATTTGAAGCAATGTTCTGGCGCAGGTCAGCTGCGTTGGAGGCGTCCAGTGTATCGATGCTGATCTTCTTACCGCCGAGGAAAACCTTGGAGAATGCTTCATTGGTGCCGGGGCTCAGGTTGCTGACCACGCAGAGAATGGCGGCGTCTTTACCCCCCGCATCTTTCCAGTTAGTGATTTTACCGGTGAAGATCCCCACAATCTGTTCCTTGGAGAGTTTGGCAACCGGATTGGCTGGATTCACAATGACTGAATAGGTGGTTGGCTCTGCCAGCTTGATGACGGTGAATTTGTCTTCAGAGTTTTTCAACTGAACTTTGTCTTTCTTGATGTTGCCGAACAGCTCTTCCTGAGTATGACCGGCAGTAGCCACGTCAGCATTACCGGCATCAAGTTTTTGCAGGGCAACCTTGGAGCCTGCAGCGGTTGCATTGACAGTAATGCCGGTTTTCTTTTCAAATGCCGCTTTTACCGGGTTGATAACTGTATTGATGGAGGTTGAACCACCGATCAATGCGATATTTTCGGCAGCGAGCGCCATGGCGCTTGTTGCGGCGATTGTTGCAGCAATTGCAAGTAGTGTGACGATTTTTCTCATTGTTCTGTTCTCCTTTTGTGGGGTGTGTTTGACTCCAAAATTTATGGTGTTACAGCTTGAACCAGGCAACCATCTGCTGCAGATCTCCGGCAAGTTTGGCAAAATTTTCAGATGTTCCCTTGATTTCCTCAACTGACACGGTCAGCTGGCGGGTAACATCATTAATGCCGACCATGGTGCGGTTTACATCTTCGGCTGTGGCAGCCTGTTCTTCTGTTGCTGTTGCGATGGTTTGAACCATCCCGAACACTTTCTCAACATGAGAAACAATCTCTCCCATCGATTTGAGGGTTCCGTCTATATGCTGGATAATCCCCTCGATAGCTTTTCGCTCCTTGATCATTATGCTGACGGACGCATCGACTTCCTCATGCATATCCTTGACAGTACGACCGATTTCATCTGACGATTCAATGGTTCTATGAGCCAGTTGGCGAACACTGTCAGCTACAACTGCAAAACCACGTCCCATTTCACCAGCCCTTGCCGCTTCAATAGATGCATTCAGCGCCAGCAGATTGGTCTGGTCGGCAATATCTTTAATCATCTCTACGATTTCATTGATTGCTTCAGACTTTGCTCCCAGAGCTTCCGTCTTTTTCGCAGATTGCCGAACAATATCAGCAAAGGCGAACAGTTCTTTAGATGTTACATTCAGGGCGTTCTGTCCCTCCAGGGCGATCTGCTTCATTCTTCCTGCAGAATCAGAGGTATTGATGGCATTGCCGGAGACATCCTGAATAGTTTGCACCATTTCGGTCATGGCAGTTACCGTCGACTCAATGCCATTACTTTGGGTTTGTGAGTTTCGCTCCAGTTCATTCGCTGTGGTGGCAAGTTCCTCGGAACTCCCGGCAACCGTGGTGGTAGTGTTGCTGATCCTCCCGACCATGTCACGCAGGTTGTGTACCATGCTATCCATGGCGCGTTGAACCTTTCCAAACTCGTCGTTGCTGTTTGGGAGATCGCGCTTATGCAAGTTCCCCTCTGCAACGCTCTCTGCAACTTCCACCAGCAGATTAAGCGGCTTGATGACTGAACGGAAACCCCATACGCCAAAGAAAGTGCCGATGATTGCAGCCACTGAACCGATTGAAATCAAGAGAATAATGCTTGTTTTTACCATTTTGTTCACGGCGCCTATAGCTTTTTCCTGCTCGCCCCGCGCCGAATCGACTGTCTCTTTACCCTTTTCAGCCTGTTTGAGCACAACTGCGCGTAGTTTGTCTCCAGCCTTGACCGCCTGTTCGGTGGCGGCTATGCGTTTTTTCAGTGCGCTGATGATGCCATTTTCCGCGTATAATTCATTTCTGATGCCGGAAAGACTGGCGGTAACCCCTTTGAGAATCTTTAACTCATCTTTTGCGCCGAGTTTGATCAGCGCTTTTTCCACTGCAGCTGATTTTTCGGTCAGCTTGCCAAAGAGCGACCGTATTTCCGGATCAAGTTTGTCAATCTCTCCAATTGACGCCAGCGTAAACAGCCGGGTGGTCTGTCCTTCAACCATGAGCCCGAGCGCCACCAGTTCCGAGTTGTCAAGCAGAATACTGTTTGCCGTATTCGATTCGCCGTAGATGCTCCCCTGCTTCTGGGTTTCAATGCCGACCTTTTCACTTGCCAGTGTTGATTCCTGGTCAAGGGTCAGGTAGAGGGCGTTCAGCTTTTCGGAGAGATCCTTGCCAGCTTCTGCCGCTTTGCCCCTGCTGTCATCGTCCTTGGCGCTCAAGGCGGCGGTCTGCAGCTTGATAAATTCAGCCAGCTTGTCAGATACAATTTTGGTGTCATTGGCAATGGTAGGAGTATTATTTTGATAGTCATTCTTGCTGATCCGGTTGAGGACTGAATTTACTTTCCCTTTTGCAATCAGTACTGCGGTGCTTTTCTGGGCGCTTTGCACGGTGATGAAAATGAGCTGCAGATCTTTGACCAGATTACGCAGTTCTTCGACACTGCGCAGCCGTGATGAGTAGTTGCCGGTATCCTTGAGCGCCGCAGAAAAAGAGTTCGCCCGGCCGGTCTGCAGAATTCTGATCCGTTTGTCCAGCTCTTTCAGGCGGGCTGAAGACTCTTTCATTTTTTGTGCTATCTTGGCATTTGCGTCTGTGGCGGCCTTGTCAGTCATGATACGGGCATTGGCGGCTGTAAAAAGCTCTTCGGCAATGAGGGAGAGTTCTTCGGCAGCGCCCATTTTGTTGCTGCTCATCTCTTCCAGCGCCTGCTGCGCCTGTTTGACCTGTGCCAGTGATTTGTCCGCCTCTGTCTTGAACGCCTTGAATTCTGCATCATTTTTTGCAGCGCCAACCTTCACAAGATCTGTTATGGCGCCTTGCAATTCCTTCTGTAACTCAACAGTTCGGATCTGATACGGGGTGCTTTTCTGGGTCAGGTAGGAAAGCTTGCTTTTGATAAAGTTCAACCCGAAAACGCTCGTTATGACTATTGACCAGACAGCGACTGCTCCAATAATCATATTGAGAATCAGCTTGGTTTTTATGCTCATGCAGTGGTTCCTTCTCGGGGTAATAAATATAACTTGCTAAATTAGCACGGTAATAGTGCCATAATCATATAAAATAATCTACCAGAGAAAAGCATTATGTCAAGAACAAATTAAGGTACTGACGGTTGTCAAGACAGAAAAGTGAAGAAATTAAGTTTGGTTCAGCCCAGTTGAATGCCCCTTGTTCTTTGAAATATCAGTCTGTTCAAGTAGTCCGTTGAAGTATACTTCT
>Ga0172367_10001392_pt1 | contig 35257 bp, 24 predicted proteins | sample Lak10m_FD_114542 | JGI IMG/M metagenome (GOLD analysis project Ga0172367, IMG submission 114542) | Freshwater microbial communities from Kabuno Bay, South-Kivu, Congo - kab_022012_10m | ecosystem: Environmental > Aquatic > Freshwater > Lake | place: Democratic Republic of the Congo: South-Kivu... | reverse complement strand
TTGTAGGGATCCTCCGCGTTGATGCGGCATTCGATGGAGTGGCCGCGCGGTTGACTGTAGATGACGTGCTCGGAGAGCGGCGCGCCCGCGGCGATGCGGATCTGCTCTTTGATGAGGTCACATCCGCGCACTTCCTCGGTGATGGGATGCTCCACCTGGATGCGGGTGTTCATCTCCATGAAATAGAAATTCTCCTGGTCGTCGACGAGGTATTCAATGGTGCCGCAGTTCTCGTAGCCGATGTTCCGAACGAGGGACTCGGAGGCCTCGGCCATGCGTTGGCGCAGGCCGGAAGTGAGGAGCGGCGAGGGCGTTTCCTCGATGATCTTCTGGTTGCGGCGCTGCATCGAGCAATCGCGTTCGCCGAGTTCCTTGACGTTGCCATGGCTGTCGGCCACGATCTGGAATTCAACGTGGTGGGGATTCTGGACGAGGCGCTCGATGTAGACATCGGGACAGCCGAAGCAGGCTTGGGCCTCGGTGCGGGCGGCGTGGAAGGCGGTGACAAAACTGGCCTTGTTCAAGGCGGGACGCATTCCACGTCCGCCACCGCCGGCGGTGGCCTTGATCATCACGGGATATCCGATCTGCTCGGCGACCTTGAGGGCCTCGGCCTCGGTCTCGACGATGCCTTCGGAGCCAGGGGTCACCGGCACGCCATACTTCGTGGCGGTGGCGCGGGCCTGGTTCTTGTCGCCCATCAGGGCAATGACACGGGCGGAGGGCCCGATAAACTTCACGTTGCAGCTCTCGCAGAGCTCGGCGAAACGGGGATTTTCGGAGAGGAATCCGTAGCCGGGGTGGATCGCATCGACATTGGCGATCTCGGCGGCCGAGAGGATCGCCTGCATGTTCAGGTAGGAATCGGCGCTCTTGGCCGGCCCGATGCAGATGGCGTCGTCGGCGAGATGGACGTGCATCGAGTCCACATCCGCCTCGGAATAGACGGCGGTGGTGCGCACCCCGAGTTCCTTGGCGGCGCGGATGACGCGCAGGGCGATTTCGCCGCGGTTCGCTACGAGGATGTTCTTGAACATGGCGTGTCGCGTGGTCTTCGCCCGGAAGATCGGGTTCGGAAGACGAATAGGGTGGGGGGGAGGAAAATCAGGCCGTCTTCACGCGGAAGAGCGGTTCACCATACTGAACGGCGGTGCCGTTTTCGACGAGGAGTTCGACGATCTCGCCGGAGATTTCGGCTTTGATCTCGTTCATCACTTTCATCGCTTCGATGATGCAGACGGTGCTGTCGGCGGTCACCTTCGTTCCGACTTTCACGAAGGGTTCAGAATCGGGGGAAGAGGCGGTGTAGAAGGTTCCGACCATGGGAGAGGTAACCTCCTTCACATTCGTCGGCAAACCAAGCTCGGCGGCTGCGGCCGGAGCACCCCCTGAGGGAGCCGGAGCTTGGGCGTAGGCCGGGGTAAATTGTTGGGCGGGAGCGGAAGAGATCCAGTTCTGGATGGCCTTGATGTCGAGGTCGCCGCCTTTCTTGAGTTCCAGCTTGGTTTCCCCTTGCTCCAGCTTGAAGACGGAGAGCCCATGTTGATCCATGAGTTCGACGATGCGTTTGATTTCTCTGAAGTCCACGGCGTTTGGCCCTCTCGGTTGAGTTGGTAGGTGGGGAGGTCCAACGACGGACAGCCCGAGCTTGAATCGTGACCCAGAAAGGTCCCGGTTTCCAGTGAAAAAAACGGGCGGAGAGTGAACGCAAGTCTTGATTTGTCAAGTTCCCGACCCAGCGATCACCTCCAAAACCGTCTCTACTTCATTGTGGGTGTTGTAAAAGTGCGGACTGAAGCGCAGGTGGGGGCGGCCTTCGCGGTCATGGCGAAAGCTGGCGACAATCCCCGATTCGTGGAGCCGCTGGTAAAGTTCCCCGATCCGTTCCGGCCTTGCCGGATCCGTGCAGGAGGTGATGCCGGAGGCCGCGGAGCCCTCGCGAGGTCCGAGGAGCTGCAGTCCGAGCGGCTCGAGACCTTCACACAGGTGGGACTTCAGCTCGAGGAGGCGCGATGCGATCCGGTCGATGCCAATCCCGGTGAGCAGGTCGATCGAGGCCTCCATGCCGAGAAGCCCGGACGCGTTCAGCACTCCCGGTTCGTAGCGGCGGGCGCCGGGCTCGAAGGCGATCTCGTCGCGGGCGATGAAGTTCGGTGAAATGACGTTCCATGCCCCGTAGAGGCTGGGGCGGAGCAGCTCCTGACGCTCCCTCGCCACGTAGACGACGCCGGCCGAGGAGGGGCCGAGCATCCATTTGTGTGAATCGGCGGAGAGGAAATCGACCTCCGCCACCGGCGTGGGGAAAGCTCCAGCGGTCTGGATCGCATCGAGGCAGAAGAGGAGCCCATGCTCGCGAGCGATCGCCCCGACGGCGGGGATGTCGAGACGGTAGCCAGAAAGGAAATGGCAGGAGGCGAGGGCGAGCAGCTTCGTGCGGGTTGTGATCGCTTCGCGCACCAGTTCAGGGGTGATCGCGCCGGTTTCGCGGGGCTGGAGGTAGACGATGCGGACCCCGAGGCGCTCGAGCTGTTTCCAAGGGTAGACATTGGCCGGGTAGTCGTCGAGGTAGGTGATGATTTCGTCACCCGCCCGCCAGTCGAGCCCGTTCGCCACCAGGCTGAGTCCGAGACTGGTGGGGCCGAGCAGGGCGAATTCTTCCGGCATCCCTCCCAAGAGCCGGGACGCAGCGCCTCGGATGCGATCCATGCGCCGGAGGAAGACTTCGGCGTAGTCGAGTTCACCGGTGGCCGAAGCGTGGTTGAACGATTCCATTGCCTCGGCCGCGACTTGGGTCACGGGGGCTACCGCGGCATGGGCAAAGAAGACCCGGTCGCGGCAGGAGGGGAACGCGGCGCGCCGGGCCGATTCGTCGTTAAGAAGGGATTCAAGATCGATCACGGGCAGAGGATTCACCGGAAAAGCCCGCGCGTCTACTGGCCAGAGAACTCGTTTCGCCGATCACAGTTGTCGCGCCCTCTCGCCCTCCTCGATCAGCGCCCAGAATTGCTTCGAGCCGGCAAGCGAGGCGTCGTCGCCAACGGGAAGATTGGCGCGGTAGAGAAAATCCTGGAAGGTGTTTTTACTGAGGACGCGGTGGACGACGACGGACCGATGGTCCCTCGAGACTTCGAAGTAGATCCTCACGTCACTCGCGCGGTAGCGGTAGAGTTTCTTTCCGTCGCGCTCGATCTGTCCGAACTTCGCACCCGGGGGCAGATCCTCGATCCCGTCGAGGTCCTCGGGTTTGACCTGGAATTCGTTGAGCACTTCGAGTTGCTCGAGCGTGGGAAGCTGCGAGATCTCGGCGGCGCTGATTTCGTTGAAGATGACCTGGAACACGCCTGGAGTTTGTCTCATCCAAGCTGGTTCGACAAGCGCGGATCTCACCCCGAGATCGCGCGCCTTCGATTCGTGTCGTCCGCTTCCTCAGATCAGCGATGCGATCACGAGCGCGACGACGCTCATGAGCTTCAGGAGGATGTTGAGCGAAGGGCCGGACGTGTCCTTGAAGGGATCGCCGACGGTGTCGCCGACGACGGCCGCCTTGTGGGCTTCGGAGCCTTTTTTCAAGAGGACGCCGTTCACTTCGAACCCCTCTTCGATCATCTTCTTGGCATTGTCCCAGGCGCCACCGGCATTGGATTGGAAGAGGGCAAGCAGCACACCGGTCGTGGTCACCCCGGCGAGGAGACCCCCAAGCATTTCGGCTCCGCCGAGGAAGCCGACGGCAACGGGGGCTGCCACGGCGAGGAGGCCGGGCTTGACCATTTCCTTGATCGCTGCCTTCGTCGAGATCTCGACGCACTTGCTGTAATCGGCTTGACCGTGGGCGTCTTCGTAATCCTTGAGGTCCTGCATGGGCCACTCCGCTTCGGGCTTTCCTTCGTTCCGGTTCATCGCGGTGAGACCAGCTTTGAGGCCGGGGATTTCCCGGAATTGGCGGCGCACTTCCTCGATCATGGACATGGCGGCGCGACCAACGGCTTCCATCGAGAGGGCGGAGAAAAGGAAGGGCAGCATCGCTCCGACGAAGAGGGCGGCGACGACGCGGGGATCGGTCACTTCGATGACGAGGGTCTTGCCATGGGTCGCTTCCCAGGTCGTTTTGAAGGCGGCGAAAAGAGCGAGGGCCGTCAGCGCCGCCGAACCGATCGCAAATCCTTTGCCGATGGCGGCGGTGGTGTTGCCAACGGCGTCGAGCTTGTCGGTGCGCTTCCGCACTTCGGGCGGCAACTTACTCATCTCGGCGATGCCGCCAGCATTGTCGGAAATGGGGCCGTAGGCATCGACGGCGAGCTGGATGCCGGTGTTGGCGAGCATTCCGACGGCGGCGATGGCGATGCCGTAGAGACCGGCGAGTTCGTAGGACAGGAGAATCGCGGCGGCGAGGACGATGATGGGCAGGGCGGTCGACATCATCCCCACGCCAAGGCCGGCGATGATGTTGGTGGCCGAACCGGTCACCGACTGGCGTACGAGGTTGATGACCGGCTTCTTCCCGGTGCCGGTGTAGTGTTCGGTGATGTAGCCGATTGCGATCCCGGCGACGAGGCCAATGGCGATCGATGCAAAGACACCGAAAGAGGTGAATTCCTTCCCGTTCAGCGCCCACTTCTCGGGCAGCATCTGGCTGACGATGACCCAAGTCCCGGCGAGAAGAATGCCGCCCGCGACGAGTTCGCCGAAGTTCAATGCTTTCTGCGGATCGCCACCATCCTTCACGCGGACGAGGAAAGCGCCGATGATGGAGGCGACGATGCCCAGCCCGGAGAGGATCATGGGGAGGAGCACGCCACCGAGTGGGAGACCGGCGAATTCCGGCAGGGTCATGAAGACGGTGCCGATCACCATGGTGCCGATGATGGCGCCGACATAGGATTCGAAGAGGTCGGCACCCATCCCGGCGACGTCGCCGACGTTGTCGCCCACATTATCTGCAATCGTGGCAGGATTGAGCGGGTGATCTTCGGGGATTCCGGCCTCTACTTTGCCGACGAGATCGGCCCCGACATCGGCGGCCTTCGTGTAGATCCCTCCGCCGACCCGGGCGAAGAGGGCGATCGATGACGCGCCAAAGGAAAAGCCGGTGATGATCGTGAGCACTTTCGTCATCGCGGCGGGATCAGTGCCGATCGATTGGCTGAAGATGAGGAAAAGAGCTCCGAGCCCGAAGAGCCCGAGCCCGACCACGCCCATGCCCATGACCGATCCACCGGCGAAGGCGATCTTGAGACCTTCACCGAGGCTGGTGCGCGCCCCCTCGGTGGTGCGGATGTTGGCTTTGGTGGCGACGCGCATCCCGATGTAACCGGCCAAGGCAGAACACAGGGCTCCGACCACGAAGGAGACGGCCACGAAAGGTGAGCTGTTCACCGGGTCCATGATCCCGCCGAAGGTGAGGAGCCCGGCAACGCAGGCGACGAAAATGGCGAGAACTTTGTATTCGGCGCGAAGGAAAGCCATTGCCCCGTCGGCGATGAATCCGCCGATCTGCCGCATCTTTTCGGTGCCGGGAGGTTGTTTTGCCACCCAGGCAGAACGCCAGAACGTGTAAGCAAGGGCAAGAAGGCCGAATACGGGGATGGAGAGCACCAGTAGGTTCATCGGGGGCGTGGGGTGGTTTTGAATCAGGGAAGTGGGAACGATGATCAATTTCGCCGGGTAATGCAAGATCGAGGACGGCAAAAATTGTATACAGATTCTGCAGCAGGTCCTCTTGTCCAAGGAATTATCAAACGTCATGCCGCCACGTCAGGATCGCCCTCAGGTTCGGCGCTGGAGGGAAGAGGAGGCTTGAACCCTGCGGAGAGTATCCCTAGACTCGTGTGATGTTCGCGAATTCCCGAATCATCGCTGTCCTATTGGGTATCGTTTCGGCCCTGGAAACCTCGGCACCGTTTATTTGGGCCCAAGAACCCGCTGATCTCGTAGCGCATCGTTCCTTTCCGGGCACGAGCGAGGCGGTGGCGGGAGGTCCCCTTTTTCGCCCCGTCCTGGCGAATCATTCGGGTCTTGACTTTGTCATCCCCATCGATCTGGAGCATCCCCAACGTCGTCTCTACTACTCCGCGATGGCCTGCGGAGGGGTGACGGTGGGCGATCTCGATGGGGACGGTTGGCCGGAGCTGTTTTTCTCAGCTGGTCCGGTCGCGAACCGGCTCTTCCGCCACCTGGGCGGGGGAGATATCCCTCGGTTCGTTGAGTCTGCAGAGGAAGCGGGCGTGGCTGAGGCGGGGAGCTGGTGCAACGGCTCGGCTCTGGCCGATGTCGATGGCGACGGGGATCTCGATCTTTTCATCTGCCGCTATGATGAACCGAACCGTCTTTACCTGAACGAGTCAAAGCCCGGCGAATTGCATTTCAGGGAGGCGGCGGCCGAGTGGGGACTCGACCTCGCCGATGCCAGCCTGATGGCGACCTTTGCCGACTATGATCGCGACGGCGATCTCGATCTCTTTCTGGCGAACAACGCCCTTTACCGAAAGGGTGGCCGCCCTCCTGGTGGCGTGCCGATGCGCAAGACCGAGACTGGCTGGGAAGTCGTGGCGCCGTGGGACCGCTATTTCGAGGTGGGCTCGATCAATCCCCAAACGGGCGTGCCGACGTTCATGGAGACGGCCCGCCCCAATCGCCTCTATCGGAACGATGGCGCACGCTTCACCGACGTCTCGGCAGCTGCAGGGTTGCGTGCGGTTGCGAACCATACCAACGGGGCCGCGTGGATCGACTTCGATCACGACGGTTCGCTCGACCTCTACGTCGCCAACGACTTTGCCGACCGCGACGAGCTCTACCGCAACCGGGGCGATGGCACCTTCATCGAGATGGCCGCCAATGTCTTGCAACACTCCTCCTGGTTTTCGATGGGGGCGGGCACGGGCGATTACAACAATGACGGGCTCACCGACCTGATTGTCGCCGATATGCTCCCCACGACCCACTATCGGCAAAAGGTGACGATGGGGGAAATGGGGGCTTCCTTTGCGGAAATGTATGCCGAGGGTCTGCCTCGCCAGAATATGCTCAGCACTTTCTTCGTGAACACCGGCACCGGGTTCTTTTTCGAGGCCGCCCATCTGGCGGGCGTTGCCAAGACCGACTGGACCTGGGCGGTGAAGCGCGGCGATTTTGACGGTGATGGTCGACTCGACCTCTACTTTCCGACCGGTCACACGAGGGATTTCAATCACTCCGACTACAAAAAAGGCCAACCCTCTGATCGCATTGGAAAGGACGACTTCGATCTTTTTCTCCACCGTCCCGAGCTGCGCGAAAATGATCTTGCCCTCCGCAACGTCACCGACTTCAAGTTTGAAAAATCCGGCGACGCCTGGGGACTTGGCCTCGAGAAAACGATGTCCTATGGAGCCGCCCTCTCCGACCTCGATCGCGACGGAGACCTCGATCTCGTCACGATCCCGCTGGAGGACCGTCCCGGTTTTTTCCTAAATCAGAGCCGCGAGCGCGGCCTTGCGAACCATCTCCTCGTCCGATTGAAGGGGCGCGGAGCGAACAGCCATGGCATCGGTGCGAAGGTCAATCTCGTCACGGTGGATGGGCTGCGGCAGTCGCGTGATCTGTTGCCCCACAACGGTTATCAGGAGAGTGATGAGCCACTGCTGCACTTCGGACTCGGCAAATCCGACCGCATCGCCTCGATCGAAGTGATCTGGCCCAGCGGAAAGAGGCAGGTTTTGAGTGATGTGTCAGGGAATCGCTGGATCGAGATCGCCGAGCCCGCCGAATCGGCACCGCTCGAGAAAAAGGAAGGGAAGCCCCTTTTCCGCCGTGTCGAGGGATTCGCCGCCCTCGCCATGCCCGAGGCGCCCTTCGATGATTTCCAACGTCAGCCTCTCCTCCCGCACCAGCATTCCCAGCTCGGGCCCGGGCAGGCCTGGGGTGATGTCGACGGCGACGGGACGGCCGATCTCTACCTCGGCAGTCCGAAAGGCCAGCCGGGCCGGCTTCTTTTGAATCGCGGGCTCGACGATCAGGGCGATCCCGTCTTCGCCCTGCGCATGCGCGAGCCCTTCACTGACATGACGGGTCACGAAGACATGGGTGTGCTCCTCCTCGACTTCGATGGCGACGGAGACCGCGATCTCCTTGCCGTGAGCGGCAGCGTCGAGTGTGAGCCGGGCGATGCTTCGCTGACTGACCGGCTTTATCTCAATGATGGCAAGGGTGAGTTCACCGAGGCGGTTGGTCATCTCCCCGGTCCCGTCGATGGAAAACACGATAGCGGCAGCGTCGCGGCTGCGGCCGACTTCGATCGCGACGGCGATCTCGATGTCTACATCGGTGGACGGGTCGTGCCCGGCCAATATCCCGAGATGCCCCGGAGCCGTTTTCTCATCAATGACGGCACCGGCCGATTCAGCGATGGGGCGGCGGCACAGGGCCTCGCCGAAACGGGTCTCGTCACCGGTGCGCTCTGGAGCGACGCCGATGGCGACGGATGGCTCGATCTCCTCCTCACCCACGAGTGGGGGCCTGTCAGGATTTTCTCAAACCGCGAAGGGAAACTCGCGGAGACGACCGAAGCCGCCGGGCTCGCCAAGGCGACCGGATTTTGGAACAGTCTTGCGGGTCGCGATCTCAATGGCGACGGCCACCTCGATTACCTCGTCGGCAATCTCGGTAAAAACACGAAATACAGCGCCTCGCACGAGGTGCCCGAGTTGATCTACTACGGCGATGTCGATGGCAGCGGAAAGCGGAATCTCGTCGAAGCCAAGTTCGATCGGAATCTCAACTGTCTCCTCCCGCGCCGGGGTCTGAGCTGTTCCTCTCTTGCCATGCCAAACCTGCTCCAAAAGGTGAACACCTATCATGGCTGGGCGAGTTCCGCCCTCGACGATATCTACGAAAAGGCCCGTCTCGAGAGCGCCCTCAAGCTTGAGGCGACGACCCTCGAATCCGTGGTCATGATCAACGACGGCGAAGGCCGCTTCACCCTCCAGGCCCTGCCCGTCCTTGCCCAGATCGCCCCGCTCTACGGCATCGCCCTGAGCGATTTCGACGGCGACGGGTTCACCGACGCGGTCCTCGCGCAGAATTTCTTCCCGACCCAGCAGGAGACCGGTCCCTACGACGGCGGGTTTGGACTACTCCTCCGTGGCGTTGGATCCGATGCGACGGCGGGAGGCTTCAAGGAAGTCTGGCCTCGCGCAAGCGGCGTCATCGTCCCGGGCGATGCCAAAAGCCTCGGGGTCGTCGACTTCGGTGCCGAAGGCCGACCCGATCTCGTTTTCGGGATGAACCAGGCGGCTCCCGTGATCCTCGTGAACGAGGCCGATGCGAACAAGGGGGCTCCGCTCGTCATCACCCTCGAGGGAAAGCCGGGCAATCATTCCGCAATCGGTGCGCGAGTCACCGTGGAAGTGAAGGGTCTTCCGAAACAGACCGCCGAGGTCGCGGCCGGGTCTGGCTACCTCACCCAGAACACGCCCGAACTCTTCTTTGGATGGGGGCCTGTCAAGGATGCCACCGCCACCGTGACGGTGCGTTGGCCCGATGGTTCGGTCTCCGAAAGCCGTGTCTCAAGAGGCGACGGCCCCCGTCACACGCTCACCGCGAAGTGAGCCATTCCTCGACGATCCCGCGAAAGGCCGTCACCGCCGGATCGTCGCCGTCCCTCGACCAAACCATCACCACTGGCAGGGTCTCGCGCGGCACGAGCGGGATCAGGACTACCTCATCAGACTCCGGCGCGACGCTCTCGGGCACGATCCCGATGCCCGAACCCGCCTCGACGTAGCGGAGGATCGTGCTGATCACGCTTGGGGTGTGGACGAGATGCGGTGCGAAACCCGCCGCCGCGCAAGCGGCGAGAATGGTGTCGTGCGAACCCGCGCCCTCGCGCCTTGCGAGGATCACGATGTCCTCTCCGGCGAGTTCGCCCCAACCGAGCGTCTCCGCTACGGCGAGTCGATGGATCGACGGCACCGCGGCGCAGAGTTGTTCCTGACAAAGCAACAAGGACTGCAACCCGAGCGCCTCGTGCGCGAGGACCGGACGGGTCAATCCCACCGAAAGCCGGCCTTTGGAAACCATCTCCCAGACCCGCTCGGGGGTGCGTTCCTCCAGCACGATGGTGACGCGGGGATAACGCTCGTGGAAGGCCTTCAGCAGTCCCCCGAGAAAGGCCCGCGTTGGTGGTCCGATGTAGCCGAGGCGCAGCTCGCCCTCCTCGCCCGCGGCGGCGCGGCGGACTTTGCGCACCGCTTCGTCGAGTCGCTCGAAGAGAAACCCTGCCTCGCGCAAGAGCACTTCCCCTCCGGGCGTCAATCGCATGGCGCGACGGCTGCGATCGAGGAGGAGCGACCCCACCTCGGCCTCGAGTTCCTGCACCGCGCGACTCAGGGCGGGCTGGGCGATGCGGAGCCGACGGGCTGCCTTCGAGAAGCTCAATTCCTCGGCGACGGCGTGAAAATAGCGAAGGTGACGAAGTTCCATCTGGGCTTGTTACGATGCCGATCAGGTATAAAAGTGATATCACAAATCTATTTTCGTTACAAGAGAAAGACGATTCCTTTGTCCGTCGGTCCGATCGTCCCGGTCAACATGAGCAATCTCCAACTCGCCATCCAGTTCTTCCTGCAGATCGCCGTGATCCTCCTCGCCTGCCGGCTCGTCGGGGCGATCGCGGCCCGCTTTGGCCAACCGCAGGTCGTCGCGGAGATGATCACAGGGGTGCTCCTCGGTCCCTCGCTTTTCGGGCTCGTCGCTCCCGAATGGCAAGCGTGGCTCTTCCCTTGGGATACCACCCAGCAGACCCGCGATACCTCGGCCTATCTCTTCCCTGCCTCCCAGCTCGGGCTCGCCCTCTACATGTTCATCGTCGGTCTCGAGTTCCGCATGGACATCGTGCGGGAGAAACTGAAAAGCTCCGTCGCCGTCTCGCTCGCCGGCATGGCGACGCCCTTCGTCCTCGGTGCCGGGCTCGCCTGGGTCCTCTACCACCACACCGAACTCTTTCCGGAGAAGACGAGCCTCTTCGAGGCGATGCTCTTCCTCGGTGCCTCAATGTGCATCACCGCCTTCCCGATGTTGGCCCGCATCATCCACTTCAAGGGACTCACCGGCACGACCATGGGCACCGTCGCGATTGGGGCCGGTGCGATCGATGATGCGATGGCCTGGATCCTCCTCGCCGTCGTCCTTGCAAGCTTTGACGGGGAGATCGCGAAATCGCTCTACAACATCGGCGGGGCCGTCGCCTACGTCGCCGTCACCCTGGGGCTGATCCGGCCCTTGATGCTGCGCGTGCAGCGTTTCCTCATCGAGGATGAAAAACTCACCGACGCCGGACTCGTCGTCGGGCTCGCCTTGATGTCCCTGGGAGCCTGGTTCACCGACGCGATCCACCTCCATGCCGTCTTCGGCGCCTTCGTCATGGGTGCTGCGATGCCGCGTGGGGTATTTGTCAGGGACCTCATCGCCCGGATTCAGCCTCTCGCGGTTGCCCTGTTGCTGCCGCTCTTCTTCACCTATTCGGGGCTGAACACGAAGATCGGCCTGCTCAATTCCTGGTTCCTCTGGGCGATGTGCGGAGCCGTCCTCGTCGCGGCCATTCTCGGCAAATGGGCAGCCTGCACCCTCGCGGCCCGGGCCACGGGGATCTCGAAGCGCGAGGCCATGGGTATTGGCATCCTCATGAACGCGCGTGGATTGATGGAGCTGATCATCATCAATATCGGCCTCCAACGCGGCATCATCTCGGAAGGACTTTTCGCCGTCCTCGTGATCATGGCGGTAGTCACCACCCTGATGGCCTCGCCCATCTTCGAACGGCTCGTGGGGAGCCAGCGGCCGGAGGATAAGGACAAAGTGAAATCCGACCCTGTTGCTTCGGGGACCTGATCCTCTTCTATTTCAAGTCCGACCTCACGCCTCCAGCCCCGTCATCGTCCCGGTGCTCGTGGCGAAGGCCTCTTCCTCGAGCCCGAGGCGCTGGAGGGTGCTGAGGTAGAGATTCGGCAGCGGGTAGTTTTCCTTCTGGTCGAAGGCGAGGTGCCGGCCGTGCTGGAAGCCGCCGCCGGCGAACAGCACGGGCATGTTCTTGTTGTCGTGGCTCGAGGCGTTGCCGAGGTTCGAGGTGAGCAAAACCATCGTCTCATCGAGGAGCGAATCGCCCTTCAGTTTGCGGAGGAAATCGCCCCACGCGTCAATCGCGGCCTGTTCGACGACGGCGAGCTGGCGCAGCTTTTGGTCGTCCATGCCGTGGTGGCTGAGATTGTGATAGCTCTCATCGACCCCCTCGATCCCGGTCACGTTGTTGCCCGTGACGTGCAGGGTGATGAAGCGAGTGGAATCGGTGGCGAGGGCCAGGTGGACGATGTCGAGGAAGATCCGCTGCACCCCGACTTCGTTGTCGCGCGGAATCGCGGTCGGCTTGGCGAGATCGACCTTCGGCTTGGGACGGTTCACCCAGGCCTCGTTCGCGACGAGGCGCTGCTCGAGATCGCGCACCCCGGTGAACCAGGCGTCGAGTTTGTCGCGGTCGGCCGACCCGAGTTCGCGCTGCAGGGCCTTCGCCTCGGAGGCGACGGCGTCCATGACGCTGCGACCCTGGCGCAGGAGCTCGGCCTGGCGCTCGCGCTCGGCCGGTTTGTCATCAACGAAGAGCCGGGTGAACAAACGGATCGCGTCGTTCTCGGCCGGGATCATCGCCCCGGTCTCGGTGTAGGACGGGCTCGATTCGCGCGCGGTGTTGAGAACGAGCGAGGGGAAACGCGTCTCGTGTCCGAGCTGCTTCGCCATGAGCTGATCGAGCGAGATCGTGTTGCGCGAGGTGGTGCCGCGCATGTTCGGGCAGGCCGAAAAGATGCTGCCCTCGGCGCTGTGTCCTCCGGTGACGCCGGGATGGGAGGAGCCCGAGACGACCGTGAAGTCCTCGCGCAGATCCTGGATCGACTTCAGGTAGCGCGAGGGCTGGTAGTCGCGCCCCGCTCCCTCGGGCACGAGGTTCGGATTGTGGAGACCGAGGGCGAGACTGACGCCGACAAATCGTTTCGCCTTCTTCCCGTCGGGAGTCTTCGCGAAGGCCGGGAGCATCGCATCGAGCAGCGGCAGGGCGAGCGAGACTCCCGCGCCGCGCAGGACGGTGCGCCGGGAGAGGGATTTGCCGGAGGTGTAGGTACTCATGTCAGGAAGGGCGAACGGGTTACTTGGTCAGGAAGATTTCGCTGGCGAGGGCGGCGGTGATGAGGGAACGCAGGCCGTGGTTTTCGCCCGCGGCCGAAGCGACCAGTTCATCAATCATGGCCTCGTCGCTGAAGCGCGGCACCGCGCCGGTCGCGTAGGTGAGAAAGTGGCGCACGAATCCTCGAGCGAGTTCTTCGTCGCGTCCGCGCTGGATCTTCTTCCATGAAATGATGTCGGCGAATTTCTCGCCCTCGCGGGTCGTGCCCGAGGGATCGACCTTGGCGCCCTTCTTGCCGGTGCCGTATTGGGTGCGCCACGCACCGATGGGATCGAAACTCTCGAGGGCGAAGCCCGGAGGATCGATCGTGAGGTGGCACGAGACGCAGGATTCGCTCCCGCGGTGTTTCGCGAGCTGATCACGGATCGAGACGGCACCGCGGATGTCGGGCTCGATTGCGGGCACACCGGGTGGCGGCGGCGGGAGGTGGACGCCGAGGAGACGTTCGTTGATGAAGACGCCCCGAATCACCGGCGAAGTGTGGGTGCCGTCCGCGGTCACCTTCAGGATCGCGCCCTGGGTCGCGAATCCACCGCGCACCTTGCCAAGGGGATCGTCGGGAAGGGCGACTTTCTGCAGGCCCCCGCCGGGCTCGAGCGGCAGTTGGAGCCGGTAGTGGCGGGCGAGGCGTCCGTTGAGAAAGGTGAAGTCAGAATCGACGAGGTGATCCACGGGAAGGTTTTCCCGGAACAATTCCCCGAAATAGGCGCGTGTCTCCTGCAAGAAGGACTCCTGCAGGACCGGATCGAAGGTGCGGAACTGCCGGGGGTCGGGCGAGGTGAAATCGATCTGTTTCAGCTTCAGCCATTGTCCGGTAAAGCCGCGGACGAAGCGCTTCGAACGTTCGTCCTCGAGGAGGCGGCCGATTTCTTGGGTGAGTTTGTCAGGATCGCGCAGAGCGCCCTGGTCCGCGATCTGGCGCAGCTTCCAGTCGGGCGGCCCGACCCAGAGCGCGTAGGAAAGGCGCGAGGCGATAGCATGGTCGTCGAGCGGACCGGGAGCCTCGACGAGGGTGAGGAAACGCGGTGAGCAGAGAATGGACCGATAGGAGGCGCGCAGCGCGTCGGGCAGGGAAGCGCCATCGGCGAGAGCAGTTCGCGCGATCTCGAGGTGTGGCGCAAGCTGGTCGGTGGTGACAGGGCGACGGAAGGCGCGGCGCGCGAAGCGGGTCACGAGGGGATCGATCGCGGCGGCGGGTTGGTTTTTCCATTTCTCAAGTCCGTCTTCACCGAAGAGGGCGCGCTTCACCTCCGCGCGGTCACCGTGCGGGTGGATGCGCTCCATCGTGATGCCGCGGTGGGCGATGCCGGAAAAACCTTCCTTCTCGAGATGGCGTCCCTTGTAGGAGATGTTGCCGCCATTGGCCCCGGTGGGGGCATTCTTGAGGGTGGCGTCGTTTGGTCGCAGCTCGAGGAGGTGACCTTTTTCGATCCAGGCTTCGTAGAAGAGGTCGCGGGGCTCCTTCGTCGCCTCGACGAGTCCGATGAGAAACAGGGTCGGGGCATCCGACTCGCCCTTACCCGAGCGAAGGGTGCCCCAGACCGCACCGTCCTCCCCCGGATTGATCGCGGCGACGTCCTTCAGGGTGATGCGATACCAGCCGGACTCGGGAACGGCGGTGGGGCGCATCCTTCCCGTGAACTGCAGCGTGATCGGCCAGGAAATGCTCCTGCCTTCGCGGAGTTCGGGACCACGGTAATTGCCGCCACGGTTTTTGATCAGTTCGTCCGGAGCAAAGTCGCGGCGATAGGCGACGTCTCCTTCCAGCGCCCGCTCGAAGGCCTCGTCGAGGGCTAGATCGGCCGCGTCGAGGTAGCGGGAGAGTTGGTGGTAGGAGAGCTGCTGCGCCGAAGCGACTGTCTCGAAGCCGTGGGATTCGGGATCCTCCGGCAGCAGGACCGCGAGGGGCCGATCGATGCTGAGGAGATCGTGGAGACTGTTTTCGTATTCGGCGCGGGTGAGGCGACGACCACGCGAGCGACCTTCCTTCGCGATGTTCGACCGGTCGGCGGCGAGGAGCAGCTCTGCCAAGGCGGTGAGGAAAGTCTCGCGCTCGAGTTTGCCGGGTTGGGTCTTTTTGGGTGGTGGCATCTCGCCGTCGCGGACGCGCTCGAAGACTCGCTGCCAGGCTGCGAAGTTGGATGCCTCCCCGGGGGTAAGGGCAAGGGCGAGCAAATCGAGGCCGCCTTTCTTCGCGTCTTCGTCGTGGCACTCGAGGCAGTGGGCATCGAGGAACGAAGTGAAGGCCGGAGCTTTCTCCGCCACGACGAGAGCGGGCAGGGAGGCAAGGCCCAGGCAATAAAAAAAGAGGAGAGGTCGAGGCATCGCAGAAGAGTCAACCTACGCCGCCTGGAGCGGGTCTCAACCGGCACAATTCCGACCGTTGCAACCTTCCGTCAAGGGGAACAGGATTTCGAGAGACTCACCCTCCCCGTCCGTGCACCCGCAGACGCTGGTGCAGCCACCAGACCGTCCAGAGCACCGCGAAGATCACCGGTAACCACCAGAGGCTCTCCCGATAGGCTGCCGTTCCTTCCCCGGGACCGCCCGGTTTCATGCCGCGCAGGATCGACGCGTAGAGCAGGCCGATCCCTCCGAATCCGAGATTCAGGGCAAGGCCGCGGAAGCTCAGGACCGTCGCGCGGTGTCTCGAATCGACGAGGGCGTTGAGGTAATGGGAGGTGAAGAAATTGAGCAATCCAAATCCGAGACCGAAGAAGAAGACAAGGGCGACGCCCCAGGTTGGAATGGCGAGGGCCACGCCAGCGAGACCGCAAAACGCGACGAGTGAAACAACGCGGAAATTGCTCCGCATCGTGCCGCGTTTGACGAGCCAGGTGGCGAGTTTTGGGGTGAAGAGCCCGAGGGCCGAAAAGGTCGCGCCGATCACCCCGAACCAGGCCACGGGGATGCCGATGAGCCGATAATATTCCGAGCCCGTCACCGTGAACATCCGAAGGACGCTGTCGTGCACGAGGGCCGCGAGGATGAGCCCGCAGACCACGGGTGTCTGGACGATCCAGCGTCCCGCCGCGAGGATGCCCGACCAGAGTGAGGGCTCGCCTCCGCATTCGGTTTCGAGGGGGGGCTCCTTCATCGCGAGGGTCACGACCACGGCGAGGCAGGCGTTGACAAGGGTGAGGTAGATCGGGAAACGCAACACGGTTTCCTTTTCCACGACGAGATCCGTGCCGATCCAGGCGAGGGCGCGGTTGACGAGGTCCGGATCATAGACCGCCGATCCCACCAGCATCGCGGTGATGAAGGCGAGTGAGGAGAGGCGCATCAGTCGGGCAAGGACGCGTGGCCAGGTGGTCTCCCGCTGCTCCTTCGGGATCGAGTCGTAGGCGAGGGCTTCGTCGGCTCCACTCGCCGCCGCCTCGGCCCCTCCCGAGAGGATGCGGTTCACGACCCATGCCCAGAAGACAATTGTGTTGTTCCCGAGCGGGACAAACGCGAGCACGCTCATTTCCAACACCATCAGAAAGGCAGAGACCACGAGCATGCGCTTCCTTCCGATCCGGTCTGCAAGCGCGCCCGAAGGCACTTCGAGCAGCACGATGGAGATCGCCCAGACCGCGTTGAGCACCGCGAACTGCGGCAGGGTGAGCCCGTAGTCGAGCTGAATCACCGCGAAGACCGGGTAGTAGAAACGCGCGTTGAAGAGCAGCCGAAAGGTGATAAAGAGCGGGAGATTGTGTGGCATGTCCCGTTGGTCAAGTCTCCCGCAATCTCTCGATGCACCCGATCACCATCGCGGCGATCTCGCTCTTCGAAGCCAGCGCGAGGCTTTCGTGCCGGCCATCGCCATAGAACAATTCGACCTCGTTCTCATCGCGGTCGAAGGCGATGTCAGTCCGGCTCACATCGTTCCCCACGAGAAGGTCGCAGCCTTTGCGGTGGAGTTTTTCGGTGGCGTGTTCGGCGAGCTCTTCGGTCTCGGCGGCGAAGCCGACGAGGAGGCCCCTGAAGCCGAAGACGCTTCGGGCGCTGCCGAGAATATCGGGATTTTTGACGAGTGTCAGGGTCAGGGTATCGCCGGTTTTCTTGATCTTTTGCTCCGCGACCTTGGCGACGCGATAATCGGCCACGGCGGCGCAAAAGATCGCGGCGTCGGCCTCGTGGATCGCGGCGGCGACGGCGTCATGCATTTCTAGCGCGGTCCCGACGCGGACGAGGGAGGCGCCTTTCGGAGCGGGGATGGAAACGGGACCGCTGATGAGGACGACTTGGTGTCCCTTGGCGAGAGCGGCGGTGGCAAGGGCGTAACCCATCTTGCCGGAGGAGCGGTTCGAGAGGTAACGCACCGGATCGATCGGCTCGCGGGTCGGTCCGGCGGTGATGAGGAGGCGCATGGCGGGGAAGACTCAGCCTTTCGCGGCGAGCATCTCCTTGATCTTCGCCTCGATTCCTTCGATTGGCCAGAGCCGGCCGACGCCCTCATAGCCGCAGGCGAGGAGTCCCTCCTCGGGTCCGATGAAGGAGACGCCGCGCGCCCGCAGGGTCTCGACGTTGGCGCGGGTTGCGGGATGCTCCCACATTTTCCCGTTCATGGCCGGGGCGATCAGCACGGGAGCGAGGGTGGCGAGGTGGATCGCGCCGAGGGCGTCGTCGGCGATGCCGTGGGCGAATCTCGCGATGACGTTCGCGGTGGCGGGAGCGACGACGAGGAGGTCGGCGCGGTCTGCGAGATCGATGTGGCCGGGATGCCAGCTCTGTTTCTCGTCGTAGAGATCAGCGGTGACGGGATGCCGCGAAAGAACCTGGAGGGTCAGGGGGGTGATGAACTCCTGCGCGTCCTTGGTCATGACAACGCGGACTTGATGACCGCACTTCACCAGCCGGCTCGCGAGATCGGCGGCCTTGTAGGCGGCGATGGAGCCCGTCACACCCAGCACGACGGTTTTTCCTGAGGGAGAATCAGTCACTGGATAGGTTCGGTTCAGCAGCGAGATTGCGCAAGCGGTGAGAGCGGCAGCGTTCCCCGGCGAGGATGGAGCGGAAGGTGGCAAAATCGGTCTCGCGGTCGGAGCTGATGAAAGCATAACGGTATTCCGACCAGTGGCGCGACTCTTCGCGGGCGGTCTGGAGGCGGATTGCGAGCTGCTCCTCGGTCTCGGTGCCGCGGGCACGGACGCGGTTCGCGATCTCGGCCTCGCCGGGGAGGAGAATGAAAATGTCGACCAGTGCCGCGCGGATGGCGGGATCGGTCGCGGCACGGACGAGGGCCGCGCCCTGGACGTCGATGTCCATGAGCACGTCTCGACCGGCGGCGAGGTGGCCGAGGACTTCGCTCTTGAGGGTGCCGTAGAGGCGGCCGTGGACCTCGGCGTATTCGAGAAAGTCGCCCCGGGCGATCCCGGCCTCGAACCCGGCGCGGTCGAGGAAATGGTAGTCGATTCCGTCACGCTCACCCTCCCGCGGTGCCCGCGTCGTCGCGGATACGGCATAGACGGCCGCACCGTCGCTCTCGGAAAAACGGCGGCAAAGAGTCGTCTTGCCCGAGCCCGAAGGACCCGAGACGACACAAAGCAGACCGCTGCGCTGGAATTGCCATTCACCCATGTCGTCAAGATTGGCCAGTCTGAGGCGCGGTCAACCGGCTTCCGAGGAAAGGATCCTTTCTCCGGGCTCGTGGGTCTGCGATCACGGTTCGAGTCGCACCCCGGTGCTGAGGACGTTGTCGTTCGACCGCAACCCGAGCTCCTCCAGAGTCCGGGCCGGTTTTCCAGCAACCGTGCAGCCGCGGAAGACGATGTCGGAAACGGGCGGGGCGGTCTTTTCCTCGCGCAGTCGCTGCCTCAGCGCGTCGCGCATGTCGATGCGGGCGCGGTAGCGGGCGTCGTTCCAGTGCAGGCCCTCGAAGGTGAGGTGACGGATGCCTCCGAGCGGACGCGACTCCTTCGTCCGGTCGACATAGAGGACGAGGGCGTGGGATTGTGATTCAATCATGCGTCGTTCGCGGTTGCGCTCGTGGCGGTCGTCGTAGTGTTGGAGGAGGTCCTCGATGCGGATGTTGCGGAAGGTCATGTCCTCGTAGACCGCTCCTTCGATGGTGTCGAGGCGGATCCCGTTGGCGCCGTTGAGAATGTCGATGTTTTCAAATCGGAAATCGCGCATGAGGCGGCAGGCCGATTCGCTTCCGATCCGGATTCCGTTGGCTTTGTGGGCCCAGATCACAAGATTGCGATAGAGGTGATCCTCGGATACCTCGCGATCCTCGGAGGCCTTGGGGGTGATGCCGTCATCCTCACAAAACAAAAAGGCATCCTCGACCCTGACGTGTGAACAACCGACGACGTCGATTCCATCGTGATTGGAAAGACGCACGTCGCTGAGAATCTGGATTCCCTCGACCGTAACATGGTCGGTGCGGAGAAACTGGACGTTCCATGAATAGGAATCCCGAAGGGTGATGTCGCGGACCGTGATGTTCCGGCAGTCCCGCAGGAAGAGGAGGCGGCCGGGCTGCTTCCTGATCTGTAGGGCGGCTTCGTAGGCTCTGCGGACGACGTAGCCGTTCCCGTCAATCGTGCCCGGACCGGTGATGGAAACGTTTTCGAGATCGGTGCCGAGAAGAAAGCCGATGTAGGAAGTGGCTCCCGGAATAGGGGTGATTGATTCGTGATCGTCGAGCGCCTGCAACAGCGCGCCCGCATCAAGATGAAGCCGCATCGCCGAGCGGAGATGCAGCGTCCCGCTCCGGAAATGCCCCGCGGGCAGGACGATGGTGCCGCCCTCCGGCAGGGTATCGATTGCTTGTTGAAGGATGGCGGTATTGTCGGCTTTCCCGTCACCGATGGCGCCGAGCGAAACGGCATCGATGGCATCGGCCGGCACCTTATCGGGCGGTCCGTCGGCAAAAAGAAAGAGCTTCTCGCGGAAGTCAAGCTGCGCCACGAGTGACATCGGCGCCGGAATCACGAAGCGAACGGAGGCTCCGTCGATTTTCGCGGCGAGACCGCGGGAGGCGGGTTGGATTCGCGCCTCGGTGACGGGGCCATCCTTTGCAACGATCTCGATTTCCGCCGCTTCGTCGAGACGTAAATGACAGTAGTGAATATCCTTGTAGGCAGCCACCGGGACATCAACACCGTCGAGCCGCACTTCGAAGCGTGAACTCGATGCGCCAGGTGTCGGGTAAGGTTCGCCCGCTGTCGAAGAGTTGGGAAAACCCAGAGCAAAGAGGAGCGGCAAGCCGACGCGCGCCGAAAAAACGAGAAGGCTCATGAACGAGGCGGCGGGCCCCTGTGGATCGCTTCACGGCCTCCAGGCCTTGATGAATTCGATGCATGAGGTCACCTCCGGGAGCGAGTTTTCCCAGTTGTGTTCGTACTCGATCGAGGCGGGTCCGGAGAAACCCTGCGCCTTCAGCTCGGCGAGGATCGCGGGCATGTCGGCGGATCCGGTGCCGTAGGGAACGTCGTGGATACCCTTGCCGAAACCATTGAGGTCCTTGAGGTGGCTGCTGACGATGCGTCCCTTGAGGATGCGGAGGCAGTCGACCGGCTTGAGGTCGCTGCGCATCCAGTGGCCGGTGTCGGCGCAGGCCCCGATGCGGTAATCGCGGTCTTTGACGAGCTCAAGGATGTAACTCGGGTCCCAGACCTTGTAGTTGGGATCGTTCTCGCGGCGCGGATGGTTGTGGAATCCGACCATGATGTCGTATTCCTTCACGAGCTTCTCGAAAGTGTCGAGGGCGTCGGTCGATTCGGTGTTGATGACGCGGATTCCCATCGTCTTGCAGAATTCGAAGACTTTGCGCGACTCGGCTTCGTCCTTGCTGAGTCCGACGACCCCGTAGGCGACGGCCATGATGCCATGCTCGGCAAGTTTGGCTTTCACCTTGGCAAGAGTCCCGGCGGAGGCGTGGTGATCGAGTTTCGTTTCCGGTTCGGCCGGGGAAAGTTTCTGGCCGGGGTAAAACTCGATCACCTTTGCGCCGGCGGCGTCGGCCTTTTCGATCGCTTCGAAGGCGGTGAAACGGTTGAAGGTGTAGGCCTGGCAGCCGATCGCGACTCCATTGATGCGGTGCGAGTCAGGGATGGGCCCGGCGGCGCGGAGGCCGAAGGCTGAAGCGGCGAATAGGGCGAGGGTCAGCAGGGTGTTTTTCATGGGATGTTCGACGGTGGGAGTTTAGCCGCTTGGGATCCGTGCGCAAGGAGGCTCCATGAATCCGTCCACCGGGAGGTTCACCCGAAAAAGGTGAAGTTCTCTCTCGACAAAATGGGAATGAATCGTTCTTCTTGGTTTCTCTGTCAGGATCAACCGCCCTGACGCTCGCCATTAATGGGACCGCCGCCCGCCCCACCGCGCGCGCGGTTCTTCGGTGGTCTCGGGTCCGACACGGAGCCCCTGACAATCGCCCCCTTTTTCCATGGATGATTTGCCTTTGATCACCCGGATCCTGATCGGTTCCCTGCTCCTTGCCGCGGTTTTCGCGTTGGTGTTGGCCCCGGATTCCCGGAGGGAGCGGGCCTTGCGAAGCTGGGTCGCGAAGCGTCGGGACGTCCGGCTCCATTGGCCCTTGGAGACGGACGAGGAGTTCGCCGTTCCTTTTCGCGATCTGGCCAGACTCAGTCTCGGCGAGAGTCCCCTCGCTTGGGGGGCGGCCTTGCGGATCGAGCGGACCGACGATCAGGTGTGGTTCTTCGAGTGCCGCACCACCCCTCCTGGCTGCGAGAGGGCCGACTGGTTCACCCTCGTTGCCCGGGGGCCGGCGGAGGACTCGCGCGACCCCGAAGCGTGGCGGTGTCATCTCGTCGATGACGTGCTTTCCGTCGAGATGCTGAACGAGGTGATGTCGGGGGATGCCTCAGTCACCGCCGACCCGGCGCAGCACGACGAGGGCGTCACCCGCGAGAAGGAGTGAGGTCGAAGCCGGACTGACGTCGGTTCCGCCTCCCCTGCGCTGGATTGCGATGGTGATGAGCCGCCCCCCGGCGTCGCGTTCAACCTCCCCGAGTTGCCGGTTCGCGAAACCGGAGTCGGGACCGATTTCGATTTCCTCAAGGCGCAGACCGAGCCCGCCAAGTTGGTGCTCGAGCTGTCGGCCGTCGGGTGTCTGGCGGTCGAGGAGCTCGGTGGCGTTCGGATGGAGAATGAGGTGGGCGATGTGGTCGGCTCCGATATGGGCAGGGAGGACGACGCGATCGGCCCCGGCTTGGATCAGCTTCTTTTCGGTGGATGGTACTTCCCCACGGGCAATGATGCGGATGGCGGGATTCATGTTCCGCGCGCTCAAGGTGATGAAGACATTGGAGGCATCATGCGGCAGGACGGTCGCGAGGACCCGGGCGCGGGTGATCCCGGCCGCGCGGAGCATCGCTTCATCAGTCGCCTCGCCATGGAGGGTCAGACTACCGTCTTCGTGGGCTTCGGCAATGCGTTCGGGATCCATGTCGATGACGACGAAAGGGGCCGCTCCCTCGCGCAACTGGGAGGCTAGCATCCTCCCGATGCGGCCGTAGCCGCAGACGATGATGTGGTTTTTCAGCTTTTCGATCTCGTGTTGCATGCGTCGACCTCCCAAGACTCGTTGGATCTGCGCCTCGGTCAACCATTGCACGAGGGAACCGGTCACGAAAATGATGCCAGTGCAGCCAAAGAGGATCAGCGCGACGGTGAGGAGCCTCAGCCCCGGGGTGTCCACCGGTTGCACTTCGCCATAAACGACACTGAAGGCGGTGATCGCGACCATGTAAAGTGAGTCACTCCACGACCACCCGGCGAGACGGTAGGCGAGCGTGAAGACGACGATGACGAGAGCCACGAAGCCGAGCGCGATGAACAGGTTCACGCGAGGCTGGCTGAAGCGGCGTTGGGCACTCGAAGGCATGAGGATCCTCGGGACGCGGGGGCTCGGACCTCGTGAGGTTCCTTCCATGCCGCCTCCATGGAGAACTAAACGGATTGGACCGACAATCAAGCCCGGAGTTTTGCCGCGGCTCGGACGATATGAATCGATTCTTAGAAGGAGCGTTCCTCGAGGAGATTCGATGCCACAAAGACGGGGGCGAGGAAATCGTCGAAATCGTTGAACTGGGTCATTGTTTTGAGGGGTTCGTTCAGCGGATGTTCGGACAGCAGGCAAAGGCGCATCGAATAGGATTCACCAACCTGACGGGAGGAGACTTTGGTGGCGCGCGGGCCGCTCCCGTCGTTGTGAACCGTCCAGTGCAGCACATCGATCGAAGGTTCGCCCTTTGAAAGGTCCACCGGCAATCCGAAGTCGAGAAGTTGCGGAAGATGGAGGGCCGGTTGGCGGAGTCGGTAGCGGAAAACGGAAAAGGCGTCGGTGTAGGGCAGGGTCGTGATGTCTCCTGGATCGGATTTGGCGATGAGTTCGAACTCAGCTTCGAAGCTGCGCGGCGGGCTGATGCCTGGAGGTGCCTGCAGACGGTTGGTCATTGGTGCCGTCGCAGGCGTTGCGGAAGGCGGGATCGGCGGGAGGGATCGTTTGAGCGTGCCCCCTTGCTGCCAGCGTTGTATTTGTTCGAGCACCCAGACGCCTGCGGCAAGGCCCCACGCTTTTCCTGCCTCGTCGGCGGGATGTTCTCCATCGCCCGGGGTGCCCTCGGGGATGGGGCAGGCGGACCGGCTGTCGAAGAAGGGATCGCTGCCCTGCGATGCTGCCGTCGCGGCGAGCGCGGCACGCAGGGTCGTCACGGCGCGCTCCTGGGAGGTGGGATCTTTCTTGTCGTCGCGTGCATCTGGCGGCCCGATCCAGAGGATCTTGGCCCCACGACTCCGCGCTTCGCGCAGGCTCGTGTCGATCAGGCCGAGAATTCCGGCGGTGTAGTCGCTGGCGAGGTCTTCCTCAAAATTGGTGCCGGCCTGGATCAGAAAGACATCCGGGTCGTAGCCAGCCACATAATCGGCGATCGACCTCGGTTCCATCGAGACTTCATTCCAGCGACCGCAGGCCTCGGGCACGGCGGCGGGCTCGTAAAGACGGGTCAGCACGGGGGAGGTCCATTTTCCCTGCCAAAAGTAGGGAGTCCCGTTTTTCACTCCGTGGAACAGCACCTCATGACCCCCTGCGACCAGGGTTTTCTGGAGTTCCGTGCCGAAGGGAAGGAGACTCTGGGAGTCGCCGAGGACGAAGACCCGGAGCTGATCGGGCCGGCTGCGTGCTACCGGAGTGAGGACGCCGGGAATCAAGGGGGCGGTCGATGGCGGTGGCGCACTTGCCGCAATGATGGGCGTCAGCGATACCGGTAGGTCTGCCGCGTCCACGGGAACGGCTCTCAGGGGTGGGCGTTTTTTCGGGCCGAGGAGCGATTGAAATGGCTTCGGCTTGGGAGGTTTCGCTGTTTTGAGCTGCTGCTTTCCGCGCTTCTGGAAGAGGCCTTCGGCATGCCCCGAAGCAACGGATGAAACCGCCAAAAGGCACGCGAGCTGGAGGCAACAGGCGAACCGCAAGCGCCAACGAAAGGGGGAAACAGGGGGAGTGGTCATGTCGTCAGGTCATCGCGGCACTGACGAGGTTACGATGAACTTCGGGTGAATCTTTTCCAAGAGCATTCCCGGGATTTCTCAGCCTGCTGGACGGGGAGGTCAGGAAACGAGGGCAAGCGCGAAGCTTGCGTCGGTTCAGCGGAGCTTGTGTCCCTTGGTCTCGGGGGCGAACCACACGATGATCATCCCCGCGAGGTAGATGCAGGAAAGCGCGGTGAAGGCGTTGGCCTCGATCTGCAGCTGCATCAGTCGCCTCGCCTCGCCCTCGAGGGCGAGCGCTTTGCCCGATCCGAAAAGAGAAAGCAGATTCACGAACTGCAGGGAACCGATCGCGGCGATGATGCGGCCGAAATTGAAACAAAAGCCCTGTCCTGTCGCCCGCACCGAGGTGGGGAACAGCTCGGGGAAATAGAGCGGGAAGAAGCCGTAGAAGGTCGCGGTAAGCCCCCCCAGGAAGAAGGCGGTGACGAAAACCCGCGCCGGGACTTCGGTGCCTTCGAAGGAACTGTTTGTCTGGAAAAAGACGATCGCCGAGACCAGGGCGAGGAGGCAGAGGATGAAGTAGGTAAGCCGCCTCCCGAGACGGTCGGCGACGAGCGGAGCGATCACCGAGAAAAGGATCGCGCCGAGAGCGGTCGAGATCACGACATATTCGATCAGGTTCGCCGCCGTGCCGTTGGGCGAAAGGAACGAGGCCCATTTCGCGGCCTGTTGGGTCGAGCCCCAAGTGCCCATCAGGGCGACCGAGGCGAGGGCGGTGCCGAAAAGGAGGTGACGCATCACGGTCGAGCGCTCGACAGATTCGACCCTGGCGCTGCCGTGGAGTCGGCCAAGGTAGCGTCGCACGGGGAGCAGGTAGCCCCACAAAACCACCACCATGCCGACGAGCGTGGCGGGGATCGCGACGAGGTTTCCGACTTTTTCGAACAAAGCCGGAGACCAGAGAGCGATGATTCCGAGGGCAACGATCGCGGCGACGAGCACGCCGACAAGGTCTTTTGTCGCCCAGTGAGACGTATTCCCCGAGGCTTTTTCCTCCTCCCATTTGTGTGACTCCGGCACGAAAAGGCGGATGAAGAACACAATGACAGCGGGGAGCGTGCCGCTGATCGCGAGGAAGCGCCAGCCGCGGTTGTGGAGGAGGTAATTGGCGGTCTCCTCGTTGACCCCGATCGCCTGCAGCCACCCGGCGATGGTCTCAAGGCTGGCGTTCAGATAGAGACTGAGGACCCCGGTGAGGAGGAACCCGATGTTGGCGGCGGCCCCGATCATGCCCGCGACCCAGGCGCGGTTCTTCGAACCCCATACCTCGTTGACCAGAGCCACGCCGAGCGCCCATTCGCCTCCCATGCCCAACGAAGCAATGAAGCGCAGCGCGGCGAACTGCCAGGCCTCCGTGACAAAGCCACAGAGACCGGTGAAAAGCGCGAAGGTGATGATCGCCATCGCCATCGCCTTGACCCGTCCCAATTTGTCCCCAAGCCAACCGAAGAGCACGCCTCCGGTCGCCGCCCCGACGAGGAAGACGGCGATGATGATCGTGAACCACTGCCCCTGCTCCGCTGGCGAGGCGTCGGGGAGGAGATCCTGCAGGGCCGGGCGTCCGATCAGAGGAAACAGTCCCATCTCGAATCCATCGAAGAGCCACCCGAGGAAGGCGGCGAGGAGGGCGGCTTGGGCGCCGCGACGCGAAGGAGGATTGGGTGTCGTCATGGAAGGGGTGATCGCCGCCTTTTTGCGGTCACGCGGACTATGGACGCAAGCAATTGCCCTTGGCGACTGAAAAGACCGCACGATCGCGCGATACCGATTCTCTTGGGGGTGCCGCAAGCGGCGGCTGCGGCCCGACGTTCATCCTAGTCCCGGCACCTCCCATCCCCTGCGATAGTCATTCTTGAGGAAGCGGTTCGCCTCCGCCACGTTCACGACCGAAAGTTTGTCGGAATCCCATTCGATCTCTGCCCCGCTTCGGTAGGCGACGTTGCCCAGCAAAACGGTCTCGGTGAGCGGACCCGCGTAGGCGAAAGGTGTCGAGGGCTGGCGCGATTCGCGGATCGCCGTGACCCACTCCTGATAGTGGTTCGTGTCGGGCAGATCGGCCCATCGGTAATCCGCGAAGTTCGCCTTCGGGAAGAGTTCCGGCATTTCCGGGAAACCGACGAAGAGGTTGCCCTTTTCTCCGACAAAAAGAATTCCGTTGAGCGAGCCCTTCCATTCCGCCGGAGCCTGGAAAAGATCGCGTTCCGGTTGGCGGCCCGCTTCATACCAGCGCACCGTCACCGAGTCCGTTGTCAGGGGCGTGCCCGGGAAGGTGTAGAGAATTTCCGCCCAGGCGGGTCCTGACTCGGGATGCACCGGCGGTCCCTCGGCTTTCACCCTGACCGGGGCTCCGAGGCCCAGCGACTTCACAACGGGGTCGAGAATATGGCAGCCCATGTCGCCGGCGACCCCCGTGCCGAAATCCCACCAGCCGCGCCAGTGGAAGGGGTGGTAGGTCCTGTCCACCCAAGGCCGATCGGGTGCGGTGCCGAGCCATTGATCCCAGTGGACCTTCGCCGGGGGATTGCCGCCCGGTGTGGGACGATCCAGCCCCTGCCTCCAGTAATTGCCGGGCCGGTCGGTCCAGGCGTGGACCTCGCGCACCTTGCCGATCACCCGGTCTTCGCGCAGGGCGTGAGTCACAATCTTGAGGCGTTTCGTCGCGTGATGCTGGATGCCCATCTGGGTGATCACCCCCGCCTCTCGGGCGATCCCGGCAAGAACACGAGCCTCATGGATGGTGCGGGTGAGGGGCTTTTGCGTGTAGCAATGGAGTCCGAGCCGCATCGCTGTCGCCGTCACGGAAGCATGCGTGTGGTCCGGAGTGGTGACCATTACTCCGTCGATGCCCTTTTGTTCAAGGAGTTTGCGCCAGTCGGTGTAGGCCCTCGCCGCGGGGAACCGGGCCTTTGCCTTGCCGAGACGGTCCTCGTCGATGTCGCAGACCGCGACGATCTCGTTGCCGGGGGCGAGCTCCATCATGTCGCTCCAGCCCTTGCCTCCGACACCGACACAGGCGATTGCGAGTTTTTTGGCGGGGTCGGCTGCCGAAAGGATCGCCGGACCGGCGGCGGCTCCGATGAGGGAATTCTTGAGGAACGTGCGGCGGGTCGTGGGATTCATGTGAACGAGGTGGGAAAGGGGCGCGTCAGCGAGAGACCCGCTTGGGTCGGCCGGGGCGCTTCAGATGACGAGACCGGTCACTTCGCCTTCGAAGACGAGCTTTCCTTCGACAAAGCCCTGGGCGTCGAAGATGGCCATTCTCGAGCGCAGGGCTTTGGCCTTCACGACCATGATGAGACTGTCCCCCGGCTCGACGGTGCCGCGGAACTTGACTGCGTTCACGCCACCGAAGCCGAAGAACTTCTTCCCGCCGGTCTCGAATTTCAGATGGTAAATCACCGAGCTGATCTGAGCGGCCATCTCGATCATGAGCACGCCGGGCATGATGGGGCGCCCCGGGATGTGGCCGCGCGTCCAGAACTCGTCAGGGCGCTGGGTCTTGATCCCGACGGCGAGTCCCTCCTCGAGATCGATCGTGATGAGTCGGTCGATCTGTTCGAATTCATCCCGTTGCGGATTCAGCGCGAGGATCTGCTCTTTGGTCACCGCCACCGTTTCGGGGGTAAAGGTCGCGGGGTCGACGATCGGTTGGGATGCCATGATTTTTTCAATGCCGATGATTCGCGCCACAGTTCCGGTCGCGGGGGAGGATGTCAATCTTCCAGCCCGCTTTTATCGCCCGCTCCCGGCTTGAGGAAATGTTCGAAGAACGAATAGAGGATCGCATTCGACTCCGGATCTGGTGCGTGGTCGGGCCGGTTGTGCATCGCGACACGGTTTTCGAATCCGAGAAGTCGGTTCACCGCGATGCTATGACTCAGGGCCTGCCAGCGCGACGGAGGATCCTCGCTGCCGCCGGAGACGAGAAAGGGTCTCGGAGCCATGAGGGCGTGCAGTTCGTGCAGATCGCGCCCTTCCCTGAGCAGCTTCGGGTAGAGGCCGCGCGCGGGGTTGGCTTCGTTCGGCACCCCGCGCTCTCGCCAGGGTTTCGGGTGGTAGCCGAGATACCAGGGCTCCCAATAGTTGACGCTCGGTCGCGTGTCGAAGACGATGCCGGGATCGCTCCACGCGGCGCAGGCGAATTTCTCAAAGAGGCAGGAGGCAAACATCGACCACTTGCCACCGTAGGAATGTCCGGTCACTCCGATGCGCGCCGGGTCGACTTCGGGCCGTGATGCAAGGACGTGCCAGGCATTTGCCGCTGCGTAGGCGAGCATCGAGAGAGGTTGCACCGTGGCCTCCTCGATCGAGGGCCAGTAGAGGGCGTAGTCCTTCGAGGCGCTCGTCTCGCTCGTGCCGATGGAGAGCGTCACGAAACCCCGTTTCGCCAGTTGGTAGGCGAAGTCGCGTTGTTCATTACCCATTCCCGCGGCGGTTTCGGGTTCATAGTAGACGGTGAGGACGGCGGGATGTCTGCCGGTGGTGGCTTTGTCAGGGATGAAGAGGTAGCCACTTGTCATCTGCGTCGGCGTCCAGAGGAAACGCACCTGGTGGCGGGTGAAATTCTCCTGCTTCACCGAGGCAAGGGTTTCCACGACGGGTTCGCTGATCAGCGGCGGCCATTCGCCCAGCAGGCCGTGCCAGTTGCGGAGGATCTCCTCGCGTCGCCTCGCCCAGTCGGCGGCGGTGCGGACCGCGTCGCCATTTTCAAAACGCAGGGGACTGGGAAAGATGCCGGGGTCGCTGGCGAACTCGGCAGGCGGTGCGAAGCAGGCTCTGAGGGCCTGGGGCGGGCTATCGATCGCCGCTCCCGACCGGGTGATCACGAAGTCGACCAGTTCCTGGCACTGGAAGAACCCGGGCCAGAAATTGTGCCCTTGCCCTTCGATCTTCATGACCTCGATGAGATCCCCCCCACCTTCCGCCTCATAAATTTCCTCAAGCCTGCCCGAGTTCGCGGCGAGAGGCACGACCCGGTCGTCGATGCCGTGGATGATGAAGACGGGGATCCTTGCCTTGGCGAGTTCGGCAGCGCGGCGGATAGGATTCAGTTCGTCCTGACGGGCCTCTAATTCGGCATCGGTCAGGGCGTAGGCGGGGGCGGCTTTGGCGTTCCCGGGATAGGTCGTGAAATCGTAGACAGGATAAATGCCGGCGATCCCGGCGACGCGGCCAGGATGGGCGATGGCCCAAGAGCTGGCCCAGAGACCGCCGCGGCTTCGTCCGAGGAGGACGGGTTTGGGTGAGTGGCCGTCGGCGACCATCTTTTGATGAAGGGCCTCGAAAAGCGGAAACGCTTTCGGGCTGCCATAGGCCTCGCCCACATCGACTCCGGCCACGGCGATGCCGGCGGCGAGAAAGCGTTCGTGCATCCAGCGCTCGGCCTCGTCCGGATAAGCGGGCAGGGTGGGACCGTAGAAGACCCAGGGCTTTCCTCCGGCGACCTCGGCGGGTTTCTCCGGCACCATGCGGAACGCGGGGCGTCCTGAAAGTTCGAAGGTCTCGCCATTCACGAGCACCTGCCTGCGCGGGGGATTCGCGGCATTGCCCTTCCCCTTCCCCTTGGCCGCGGCTTTTGCTTTTCCTTCGCCTTTTGCCGCGGCCGCTTCCTCCCGCGGCTGCGACGCAGCGAGGGCGGTGAAGTCGGCGGTGAGATGATCCCACGCGGCGACCAACTCCGTCAGCTTTTCAGCGCGCGCGACGGCGAGGTCGGTGGATTCGTCGCGATCGTTGGCAAGATCGTAGAGCTCCCAGGGTTCCCCACTCGGCGCGACCGCTTTCCAATCGCCCTTGCGAACGGCCCTGTGTCCTTCATGAAGCCACCAGAGGGTGTCGTGAAGTGGTTCAGAGTCCTTGGCGAAGACGGGCACCAGACTTTTGCCGGGGGCGGGCGGCGCTCCGGCGAGCGAGGTCGCTCCGGCGAGCTCGAGCAAGGTCGGGACCACGTCGACGACATGACCCGGAGTGGTGCGGATCTCCCCTCGCGCGGCGATACCGGCGGGCCACGAGGCGAGCAGTGGTGTGGCGATGCCGCCCTCGTGGGTCCAGGTCTTGTGTCGGCGAAAGGGCGTGTTCGCCGCGGTCGACCAGCCGGGGCCAAGGCAGAGGTAGGTGCCGGCGGATCCGGGCGAAAGCGAGGGATCGTGCCCGTCGTCGCGCACCATGATCTCGGCGCTGGCCCCGTTGTCGGAGAGAAAAAGGACGAGAGTGTTCTCCCATTCCCCCATCGCCTTGATCTGTCCGAAGACGCGCCCGATCTCGAGATCCATGCGGTGGATCATGGCTGCGTGGACCGCCATCTTGTCGGACTGGAATTTCTTTTGGGCGTCTGTCAGGCTTTTCCAGGCGACCGGTTTGTTGATCTCGCCGGGACCGAGGATGGCGAGGGCCTCTGGAAAATGGTAAGGCGGTCCGAGATCGGTCTCGGGTCGCGAGAGTTCGCCGTCGAGGAGTCCGAGCCAGCGCATCTTCTCCCAGCGCTTCGCGCGGATCGCTTCCCAGCCCCCGGTGTAGGTCTCTCGATAGAGGGCGATATCATCGGGCAGGGCGTGCAGGGGAAAATGCGGCGCGGCAAAAGCGAGGTAGTGGAAGAAGGGCGCGTCGGCATGCGCCGCGGCGTGTTCTTTCAGCACCTCGATGACGTGGTCGGCGAGGGCGGTGGTGCCGTAGAAGCCGGAGTCCTTTTCCACGGGGGGGAGGGCCGCGTCGTCTTTGAAGTGTTTGTTAGGGTTGAAGAAGCGACCCTGGTCTTGGAGGTGGTAGGAGCGGTCAAACCCCTCCGCGACGGGTTTGCCGTCGATGTGCCACTTCCCGGTATGGTAGGATCGGTAGCCCGCTTCCTGGAGCCGTTTCGGCAGCAATTCAGCCCAAGCGGGGCGACGGTTCTGTTCGCCGCCGCCTCCGGCCACGGTTGGGAGGGCATCGCGCCCGATTTGCTGGGGGTAATAGCCGGTCAGGAGCGCCCCCCGTGTCGGCCAGCAGCGCGAGGTGTTGTAGAACTGCGTGAAGCGCAGCCCGTTTTCCGCGATCGAGTCGAGATGCGGCGTCGCGATCTCGCTGCCGTAACAACCAAGATCGGAGTAGCCGAGATCATCGGCGAGGATGAGGAGCACATTCGGCTTTGGCCCGGCGTGAAGACCTGAGGCGAGCAGAACGAGGGCGGCAATGAGGTCACGGGTCATCAGTCACGGGGGTTGGCCTGCGGACGCGACCAAAGTAGAGAGAAAAATGTCAAAGGTGAAGGTCCTTTTACGCGTCGGTCGCAGGCCTACAACATCGCCTCCGCGATCTTGCGCGCTTCTTCGATGAGACGGGTGTCGCCCAGTAGTTCGGCGAATTTCAGATCGGGCAGGCCGCTCTGCATGGTGCCGAGGACCTCGCCGGGGCCGCGCCGCCGGAGATCCTCGTCGGCGATACGGAAGCCATCGCGCGTTTCTTCGAGGATGCGAAGCCGGGCGCGCGCGTCTTCCTGCCCTGGGTCGACGAGGAGCACGCAATAGCTCTTGTGTTCGCCGCGTCCGACCCGACCGCGGAGCTGGTGGAGCTGGGCAAGTCCGAACCGCTCGGCGTGATAGATGAGCATCACGTTCGCGTTCGGGACGTCGACGCCGACTTCGATCACCGTCGTGGCGACGAGCACGTCGATCCTGCCGTTGCGGAATTCGCGCATCACCGCGTCTTTCTCGTCGCTGTTCATGCGCCCGTGGACGAGCCCGACGCGGTAGTCGGCGAATCGTTCCGCCCATTCCGCGTAGGCGGCGGTGGCGGCACCGGCGGCGAGCTTGTCCGACTCTTCGATCAAGGGATAAACGATGTAGGCCTGGCGGCCCGCGGCGAGTTGCTCCATCATGAAAGCGGCGGCCTGTTTCGTCTGTTTGGTGAGACGGATTCCGGTGATGAGTTTGCCGCGTCCCGCGGGTAGCTCGTCGAGGATGGAGACGTCGAGATCACCGTAAAAGGCGAGGGTGAGGGTGCGCGGGATCGGGGTCGCCGTCATCGCGAGCACGGAGACGCCCTCGCCCTTTGAGAGGAGCGCCTCGCGCTGGGCCACGCCGAATTTGTGCTGCTCATCGATCACGGCGAGGGCGAGGCCGTTTTCGAAATCGGCGCGGCCGTGGAAAAGGGCGTGGGTGCCGATGATCACGTTGCCGGGGCGTTCTCCGGATCGTTGGTGTTGGAAAAGCGGCAGATCCCCTGCCTCCTCGCGTGTGCCGGTGAGGAGCCGCACCTTCACTCCGAGAGGTTCGCACCATTCGCGGAATTTGTGGAAATGTTGTTCTGCGAGGATCTGGGTCGGTGCCATGAAGGCGGCATCGGCCCCCGTTTCGACGACGAGGAGGACGGCCGCGGCGGCGACGAGGGTCTTGCCCGCTCCGACATCTCCCTGGAGGAGGCGAACCATCGGCGTTTGCGAGAGCAGATCTCCGCGGATCTCGTCGATGGCGCGTTGTTGGGCGCGCGTCGGCGAGTAGGGCAGCTTGGCGAGGAACTGATCGAGGAGGCGGCCCGGTCCCGCGCGCGGAGGAACGCGGGTCTGGCGGAATTCGACGCGGCGTTGGAGCAGCTCTAGCTGGAGGGCGGCGAATTCTTCCAAGGCGAGACGGCGGCGGGCGGGCTCGAGCTCCGCCAAGGTCGTGGGAAAATGCAAGGCGCGGATCGCGGCGGCGCGGGTCAGTGATCCACCCGACCCTTCCGGCAGCCATTCGGGGATGGCGTCGTCGGGCAGGACGGCGAGGACCCGGTGGATGAGGGATCGGAGTGGCTTTTGTCCCACGCCCGAGGCAAGCGGATAGATCGGCACGATCCCGCCCATGTGGGGCGCGGCGGTGGCCTCATCATCCTCGACGATCTCAAAGTCGGGATGATCGATGAGAACGCGCCCCTTGCATTCCTTCGGTTGGCCATAGATCACGAGACGATGTCCCACCGCGAGGATCTTGGCGAGGTAGGGCATGTTAAACCATCGCAGGATGAGACGATTGCCGAGCAGATCCCCGCCCGCGGGCTCAACCGTCGCCTCGAAACAACGCCGGCCCTGTCCGCGTCCGAAGAAGCTGCGGCAATCGCTGACGAGGACGTGGAGGCAGACTGATTGCTCCATCCCGCCTTCGGGAAAGTGATCGAAGCGGGTGCGATCCTCATGCCGTCGGGGAAAATGGGCGAGGGCATCGCCGACCGTCACGAGGCCGAGCTTTTCGTGACCTTCCCGGTTTTTCTTGTCGAGGCGCAGCAGGCCGGCCTCTTCAAGAGGAGTGTCGAGGGTGAGATTGTCCGATCCGGTGCCCATGCCTTTCCCTCCTCAACTCTTCGGAGAGTCTTTGCCCTCCACCCGCGCGAGCACTTCATCGAACGCCTGCGTCCGCCAAGCGTAGCCGGGATACGCCACCGAGGTCGTCTCGGGCCGGTAGCGCCAGTGTTTATACATCCAGAGCCAAGGCGCGGGGTTCTCGCGAATAATGGGTTCGAAGATGTCCCAGCAGGCTTGGGCGATGGTGTGCTCGGTGTCTTCGGGACCAAACTCGAGCGGCTTGAAGCCCTTTAAAAGATAACCTCCGTCCGGCTTCGGCAGGCAGATCCCGGGGATTACAGGGAGACCGGTGCGCTTCATCAGCTCCGCATGGATCGCGGTGACGCAGGTCTTGCGTCCGAAACATTCGATGACCGTGGCAGGCTTCGAGGGTTTGATGGTGAGGTCGGGGAGGAAGGCGGCGTGGCCCCCGGACTTGAGGTTTTTGAGCAGGCGAATGATGGCACCTCGCTGCGGAATCACCTCATGACCGGAACGCTCGCGGTTTTTCTTGTAGGTTTCGGTGAGCAGGGAATTCCGGAAATCCTGCGCCACGATCGTGAACTTGTAGCCGCGGAAGCCCATCATCAGAGCGATCCACTCGAAGTTGCTGTAGTGCGGCGTCACCCAGATTGCGCCGGTTTCGCGGGCGCGTTCGACGGCGTCCGGGTCCTCCACTTCGAGCTCGCAGTAGCGCGTCCAGTTTTCAGGAGTGAGCCGGGCGCTCCAGAACTGGTCGATCACCGTCTGGGCGAACGACCGGTAGGAATCGCGGGCGAGATGGCGGATTTCTTTCGCGTCCTTTTCCTCACCGAAGACGAGTGTGAGATTTTCGATGGCCGTGTCATGGCCGCGACGGTCGAGATGGAAGGCGATCGTGCCGAGCCCTCTCCCAAAGGCATGTGCCACGTTTCGAGGAAGCATTGGGATCGCGAAATAGAGCCACTGCAGCCCGATCCATTCGAGACGGTAGCGGATTTTTTTCCAAGGAGACATGGGGACGGGACAGTCCGCGCAAGGACGATGACCGGCAAGCACCGATTTCCCGGCAAACCTTGCCCGTCCGCATTGGCTGGAGATCGAGCTGCGTTCCCGTCCCCGAAGAGGCGCGGTCTGATCCAAGTTCGGCCTCCAAGCCCGCGCTTGTCATCTCACGGTGCGATGGCACGTTAGGTTTCGCGAGGCGCCCGGATGGTGGAATTGGTAGACACGCTTGACTTAGGATCAAGTGCCGCAAGGTGTGCAGGTTCGAGTCCTGTTCC
>Ga0172367_10001391_pt1 | contig 35328 bp, 30 predicted proteins | sample Lak10m_FD_114542 | JGI IMG/M metagenome (GOLD analysis project Ga0172367, IMG submission 114542) | Freshwater microbial communities from Kabuno Bay, South-Kivu, Congo - kab_022012_10m | ecosystem: Environmental > Aquatic > Freshwater > Lake | place: Democratic Republic of the Congo: South-Kivu... | reverse complement strand
TTCGATCACCAAATTCATGGAAAGTTCAAATTTATTTGGGCCGGATCAATATCTTGGGCTCACACCGCATGGGTCAGAGCACCTCAAGCCATAAAATTCCGCCATGTCTGCCACCACTCTGCGTCTTTTTTTCATGGGTGACGGCGTACGGGCCTCAAAACCCATTGTTTGGCTCATTGGTTTTTTGGCGTTTCTGAACGTCTATTCCATCCAGTCGGTCTTGCCCATGGTGATGGCAGATTTTTATGCCTCCGCCCTGCAGGCCGGCCTTACGGTTGGCGCCACGGTGCTGGGTGTTGGACTGGTGTCACCCGTCATGGGCATGCTGTCCGACGCGCTCGGGCGCAGGGGCATCCTGTGCATTTGCCTGTTTGCCATGACGCTGCCAACAGCATTGATCCCGATTGCGCCCAATCTCGACATGTTGATTGCGCTGCGCTTCCTGCAGGGGCTGGCCGTGCCCGGCATCGTGGTGGTGCTGATTGCCTATATCGCCGAGGAGTTCCGCGATGGCGGCGGCGTGGCCCGGATGACCGCCACTTACGTGGGCGGCACGGTCATGGGCGGCTTCAGCGGGCGCTTCATCACCGGGCATTTGGCTGACCTGATGGGCTGGCGCGGCGCCTTCGTGGCGCTGGCCATCATGAATTTCCTGGGCGCCTTGCTGGTGCTGTGGCTGCTGCCGGCGTCAACACACTTCGTCCCCAACCGGAACGTCAGCGGGGCGCTTGCCACGCTGGGGCGTCATGTGCGCAACAAGCGCTTGATGGCGTCCTGCGCGGTGGGATTCTGCGTGCTGTTTTCCCTGGTGGGCACCTTCACTTATGTCAACCTGCACCTGGCAGCTCCGCCGTTCAATCTTTCGGCAGCCGGTCTGGCCAATGTGTTTGCCGTCTATCTGGTGGGTGCGCTGGTGACGCCGCTGGCCGGGCGCCACATCGAGCGCCTGGGCTACATGCGCTCGCTGCTGTCGGCGCTGGCCATTTCGGCTGCCGGTTTGCTGTTGACCCTGGTGGACGCCTTGCCCGTGGTGGTGCTTGGCCTGACCGTGTGCTCGAGCGGGGTTTTTCTGTGTCAGTCGGCCACCATCAGTGCCATTTCAATAAACGTCAGCGAGGGCCGCTCCCTGGCCACCGGGCTCTACTACATGAGCTATTACGCGGGTGGCGCAGCGGGCTCGTGGGGCGCCGGCATGGCTTTCGAGGGCGCGGGCTGGACTGGCTCGGTGATGACGATCGCCTTGGTGCAGGGTGTTGCTGCGGCCATTGTCATTGCCGTTTGGCGTCAGAGGCAGCCGCCATGACGTTGACCCGCTTCAGTCAAGGTTGAACCCATGAAGCACTATATGTCGTCAGCCTCCGGCCGATTTGCCAGCAAGGTTAAGACCCACGACACCCAGCACAATCAGTGCGATGGAAGCTAATTTCAGCGGCGGTAGTTGTTCTGCAAATACAAAATACCCCACCACGGCCATCAGTGCTGTCCCCGCGCCCGACCAAATTGCATAGACGACGCTGACCTCCATGCGTTTGAGCGTCAGCGACAGCAGATAGAACGAAGCGGCATAGCCGACGACGGTCATGCCCGCTGGCAATGCACGCGTGAATCCGTCAGAGGCTTTGAGCGACGAGGTGGCAATCAGCTCGAAAAAGATGGCTGAGCCAAGAAGCAGGGCATTTTGCATGAGAAGTCTCTGGAATGTGGGGCATTTTCTACCGGTTTGCCGATGGTCACAGCTGCCCTGGCAGGCGGCATCTCCCGGGCCATCCAGGCCGCACGCATGGATGTATCCAGTCTTCAGTTCACCCGCCTGCGGCAAAGTGCAAAAAAGCCCCGTAACCGGTTGAATTACGGGGCATCTCTCTTGGTTTTTGAACGTTAGCGAACGTTAAAAAACGTATCATTGGCGGAGCAGGGGGGATTCGAACCCCCGGTGGGTTTTACCCCACGCACGCTTTCCAGGCGTGTGACTTAAACCACTCATCCACCGCTCCAGCGCTGCGCATTCTACCTGCCCGAGCTGCGGCTTTCATTCGACGCAGGGCATCAGCCATAAAAAAAGGAAGCAAACCGGCTGGCTTGCTTCCTTGGTTTGCTGACACCCAGGGGGCGTCAGCCTCAGCGGGCTTTGGGCTTAGCGGATCACAGCCAGGGTGGTCAACTGGCCACCGCGAACGGTCTTCAGCGTCAAAGCGCCGTTTTTGATGTCGCCTCTCTCATCAAAAGAAACCGGGCCGGAGACACCCTTGAAATCGGCCGTTGCTGCCAGGATGGGCAGGTATTTTTCAGGATCAGTCGAATCAGCCTTGACCATGGCAGCCACCATGACGTTCACCGCGTCATAGACGTACGGTGCATAGAGCTTGACGTCGGTGCCGAACTTGGCCTCGTACTTGACCTTGAACTCGTCCATGCCGACCTTGGCTTCGCCATCGACGCCACCGGCTTCAGCGCAATAAACCTGGTCGTCGGCAATGGCATCACCACCGAGCTTGACCAGTTCGGTCGTGCAGATGCCATCGCCACCCATGAATTTGGGCTTCATGGCCAGGGCTTTCATTTGCTTCATCATCGGGCCAGCCACCGCGTCCATGCCGCCGAAGAACACCACGTCGGGCTTCTTGGCCTTGATGGTGGTCAGGATGGAGGTGAAGTCGGTGGCCTTGTCGGTGGTGAATTCCTTGGCAACCACTTTGCCGCCAGCGCCTTCGACCGCTTTGGCAAACTCCTCGGCAACGCCCTGACCGTAGGCGGTACGGTCGTCGATCACGGCAATCGACTTGCCCTTGAGGGTGTCCACTGCGTATTTGCCCAATGTGCCACCCAGTTGGGTGTCGTCAGCCACCATGCGGAAAGTGGTCTTGAAGCCCTGACGGGTGTACTTGGGATTGGTCGCTGAGGGCGAAATCTGCGGAATGCCTGCGTCGCTGTAAATCTTGGAAGCAGGGATCGTGGTACCTGAGTTCAGGTGGCCCACGACACCAACCACTTTGGCGTCAACCAGTTTTTGCGCAACAGCGGTACCTTGCTTGGGGTCGGCAGCATCGTCTTCAGCCAGCAGTTCGAAGGTAACCTTTTGGCCGCCCAGCGTGATTCCCTTGGCATTGAGCTCGTCAATGGCCATGCGGGCGCCGTTTTCGTTGTCTTTGCCCAAGTGGGCGATGGCGCCGCTGGTTGGGCCAACGTGGCCGATCTTGACCACGTTGGCGGCTGGTGCCGGTGCGGGTGCAGGGGCGGCGGCAGGAGCCGGTGCGGCTTCTTCTTTTTTACCGCAAGCCACCAGCAAACTTGCGGCAGCGATCAGGGTCAAGGTACTTTTAATGCGCATAAAAACTCCAGTTAAAAAGAAAAATTGTAGAAATAAATTCTAGCCGCGCACGATAGCTTACTTTATGGGGGTGCACCATAGGGAAGTTACTCATTTGGTGCATATATTTCAACTATTTGTTGGCACTCGGGCGGATTCGGAACGGTTTTGGGGCGTTAACGCGTCTTTCACAGCTGACGCACCAGCGACTCCAAATTACTTTGCCTTCGCACGGCAAATTCTCGCAATTGTTGTGCCAATGTGGCGCGTCGGTGCGTTCAAACCTCAAACCGCAGCCCTGGCTTGCAGGTCGTGGCTAGTCAAATGACATCCCGAACCGGCGTAACGCTTCCAGCGGCTGCGTGCCTGGCGTTTGTCATCGGCATCGTCGCTGACGATTTCAATGACACGCGCAAACTGCTCAAAACCAGGGGGGACCTCGGAACCAAGGTTCAACAGGATGGTTTGCGTGGCCTTGGCGGGCAGGCTCGGGGTCAGCACGATGGGGCTGTTGTCAAGCACCGGTGCGGGAGCGTCGTGAAAGCAGTGGGGCACAAAATCAGTTCTGGAAACAGCCCAGAGTTGCCGATCGAGCAGGTCCAGTGTTTCCCTGTCGGCTGTGACCAGGACTTGCGCCGCGCCGGCAGCTGCCTTGCGCAGCAGGCGGCACGCGTAAAGCAAGCGGTCAGGTGCCCGGGTATGAAATTCGACCTGCGTCACTGGCGTCAGGCGGCGCTGGGTTGAAAGGACAAGACATAGTGCAGCAACAAGCCCACCGGGCGGCCGGTGGCGCCCTTGGCGCTGCCGCTTTTCCAGCCGGTGCCGGCAATGTCGAGGTGGCCCCATGGGTATTTGCCGGCAAAGCGCTGCAAAAATTTGGCTGCGGTGATCGCGCCCCCGGGACGGCCAGCCACATTGGCGACGTCGGCGTAGCTGGTTTTCAGACCTTCGGCGTAGTCGTCATCGAGCGGCATGGGCCAGCACAGGTCTTGCGATGCCTCGCTCGCCCTGGCGACTGCCGCCAGCATGGCTTCGTCAGTCGAGAAGAAGCCGCTGCGCACGCCGCCCAGCGCAATCACGCAGGCGCCGGTGAGCGTGGCAATGTCGAGCACGGCCTGTGGTTTGAAACGCTCGGCATAGGTCAGGGCGTCACACAACAGCAGTCGGCCCTCGGCGTCGGTGTTGAGGATTTCGATGGTCTGGCCGCTCATGCTGGTGACCACGTCACCAGGCTTCACGGCGCGGCTGCTGGGCAGGTTTTCACAAGACGGAATCAAGCCGACGACGTTGATGGCAGGCTGCAGTTCAGCCAGTGCCTTGAACACCCCCAGCACGCTGGCGGCTCCGCACATGTCATATTTCATTTCATCCATCTCGGCGGCGGGTTTGATGGAAATGCCCCCGCTGTCGAAGGTGATGCCCTTGCCCACCAGTACCACGGGTGGCTGGGTTTTGGGGGCGCCCTTGTAGTGCAGTTCAATGAATTTGAGGGGCTCGGCAGAACCCTGTGCAACTGCCATGAAGGCGCCCATGCCCAGTTTTTCAACCGCTTTATGGTTGTGCACTTCGCACTTGATACGGGGCAATTTGGCCAGCGCCAGCGCGGCCCGGGCGAGGTGGCTGGGCGTGGCATGATTGGCCGGGCGGTTGGCCCATTCCTTGGCCAGCTCGATGCCGCTCACGGCGGCCACGGTATGGGCGAACGAGGCAAGTAGCGCGGCGCGGTCGGGCACGCCGACCCTGACACCGGCAAGCGTGCGCGCTTCTGGCTTGCTCAGGGTGGTGGCATACACATAACTGGCTTCGGCCAGCGAGGTCATGGCCACATGGAGCGCCTGGCCGTCCGGGGCCTGGGCAAAGCACAGAGTGATCTTTTTGGGCTTTGCAGCTTTGATCAGGGCCATGGCGGCTTGCACGCCTTTGCGGATGTTGCCGGCCTTGGCATCACCCAGCTGAACCAGGACCAGGCGGCTGCAGGCCAGTTCGGCGGGACGGTAAATGTCGAGCAGGCTGGCGGGCTTGTCCGCCAGGTCGCCCGACTTGAGCGCTTTGGCAATCAAGTCCGACAGTGGATTTTTGCCTGGTTTGAAGGTGGCTGGCAGCAGCACCAGCAAAACATCGCATTTTTCGTGGCCCGCCTTGGCGAGGTCCAAAGTCAGCAGTTCAAAGTTCATAATTCAGCCTTTCCTGTTGACGCAATGTTATTCCAAACCTCCCTACGCAAAGAGTTGTCGCGCAGTTTTGGCGCGACGCTGATCGTGCTGGTCACGGTGGTCATGACCATGACGCTGATCCGCACCCTGGGCTTGGCATCGCGCGGCAGTTTCAATCCCTCGGACGTGATGCTGGTGATGGGCTATATCGTGCTGGCTTACATGCCGACATTGCTGACGCTGGGTCTGTTCATCGCCATTATTTCAACGCTATCACGCATGTACCGCGACAGCGAGATGGTGATCTGGCTGTCGAGCGGTCAGGGGCTTTTTGCGGTGGTCCGTCCCTTGCTGCGCTTTGCCTGGCCGGTGTTCGCCGTGGTCGCCGGCCTGGCACTGCTGGTCCTGCCCTGGACCAATCTGCGCATTGAAGAACTGAAGAACCAGTATCGGCAGCGTGGTGATCTGGAGCGTGTCGAGCCCGGCCGGTTTCAGGAATCTGCCGATGGCAAGCGGGTCTTTTTCATCGACAAGGATGATGCTTCGGCGCAAGGTGGCGCCAATGTCTTTGTGGTCACCACCGATAAGGACAGGGAAACCGTGACGTCGGCGCGCAGCGGGCGCATCGAAACCCTCGCTACCAGTCGTTTTTTGCTGCTCGACAAGGGCCAGCGTCTGGAGCGCGCCGTCGATTCCGCCGAAATCAAGGTCAGCAACTTTGAACAGTACGGCCTCAGGATTGGCGAGACCGCGCTCGAAGCCATCAATTTCGTGCCGGTGAATACCCGACCCACCGCCGAACTGCTCAAGGACCGGTCGCCGGTGCATTGGGCCGAGTTGTCGTGGCGGCTGGGCCTGGTGCTGATCTCGTTCAATTTCGTGATCATTGCGGTGTCGGTGTCGAGCGTGAATCCGCGCGTCGGCCGAAGCACCAACCTGGTGTTTGCCTTGTTCACCTTTGTTTTTTATTACAACCTGCTCGGGCTGGGCCAAAACATGGTTGCCACCGGCAAGTTCAGCTTTACCCAGTTGATGCTGGGTCTGCATGGCGGCGTGTTTGGTCTGGCCCTGCTGATGCTGGCCAAAAACCATTTCAACCTGCAATGGCGCGAGGTGTTCACGCTGGCGCGCTGGCATCGCAAGGTGGCGGCCCCATGAAAACCATTCGCCGGCTGCTCTACGGTGAAGTGCTCTTGGCGGTGGCCTATGTCACGCTGGGGTTCTTGTCGCTGTTTCTCTTTTTTGACCTGGTCGAGGAAATCCAGGCGGTGGGCCGGCATGCCGCCACCGGCTACAAGCTGGCGCACGCGCTGCTCTATGTGGCACTGCTCATTCCGAGCCACCTCTATGAACTGACCCCGATTGCCGTGCTGATCGGGACGATTTTTGTCATGGCGCGGCTGGCCCAAAGCTCCGAATTCACCATCTTGCGCACCAGTGGTCTTGGCCCGTGGCGTGCGCTGCGTGCGCTGCTGATTCTGGGCCTGGGTTTTGTCATGGTGACCTTCGCGCTCGGAGATTACCTGACGCCGGTGGCTGACCGCGCTGCCCAGTTGCTCAAGGCGCGCTACACCGGGCGCATCACGGTGGGGCAGACGGGTGCCTGGCTCAAGGAAAAACAGGACGCCGGCCAGTACGCCGTCAATGTCGGTCAACTCGCATCCGACGGTGTGATGCACGACATCCGGATATTCGAGTTTGACAACCGTGGCTACTTGCAGTCGATCATGCAAGCCCAATCGGCCTCGGTGTCTGACCATTCAGCCTGGCAGTTGCTGCAGGTCAAGCGTACCGAATTTCCGGTCGAAGGCGCCACCATTGCCAGGATCGATCATCTGCAATGGGACACCCTGCGCTGGCCCAATCAGCTCAGCGCGGAAATGGTGTCGGCCGCCCTGCTCAAGCCCGATCGCATGCGCACGCTTGATTTGTTTCAGTACATCCAGCATTTGCACAGCAACGCCCAGGACGCGCAGCGCTACGAAATCGAATTCTGGCGCAAGGTTTTTTACCCCCTGAGCTGCCTGGTCATGGTGGTGCTGGCCTTGCCATTTGCCTATTTGCATTTCCGCGCCGGCAGCATTACCACCTATGTGTTTGGCGGTGTGCTCGCGGGTATCAGCTTCTTTTTGCTCAACAACGTTTTTGGCTACATTGGCACCTTGCAAAATTGGCAACCCTGGCTGGCGGCCGCCTTCCCGGGCCTGATTTATTCGGTGCTGTCGCTGTCGGCTTTTGGCTGGCTGGTGCTGCGGCGATGAGCCGCCACCGGTTGACGGATCGCCCTAATCATTGAAAGACAGGCTCTCATGCAGGCAACCATTCTTTTTGGCCACGGCTCGCGCGATCCCGTTTGGCGCGTGCCCATCGACACGGTCGCGCAGCGCATGCTCGCGCTTGACCCGCAGTGCTGCGTGCGCTGTGCTTTTCTTGAAATCACGCCGCCAGACCTGGCCAGCACCACCGCCGAATTGGTGGTGCTTGGCGTTCGCAGCATCACCATCGTGCCCATGTTTCTGGGGGTGGGCCGCCATGCCCGGGAAGATCTGCCGGTGCTGGTCGAGCAGCTCCGGCGTGACTACCCACAGGTCAGCTTCGTGTTGCAGCCGTCGGTGGGCGAAGACGCCCGGGTGGTCGAGTTGCTGGCACAGATCGCCTTGCCCGGCGAAACGTTCCAAAGCCAGGCGGACGCATGAACCTGCACCAATTCCGGTTTGTCCAGGAGGCTGTTCGACGCGGCCTCAATCTGACCGAGACTGCCAAGGCACTGCATACCTCGCAGCCGGGGGTCTCCAAAGCCATCATCGAGCTCGAAGAAGAGCTGGGCATCGAGATTTTTGCGCGCCACGGCAAACGCCTCAAGCGTGTCACCGAGCCCGGCCAGCAGGTGCTCAAGAGCATCGAGCTGATCATGCGCGAAGTCACCAACCTCAAGCGCATCGGCGACGAATTCAGTTCGCAGGACAGCGGTACCCTGTCGATTGCCACCACCCACACCCAGGCGCGCTATGTGCTGCCCGAACCGGTGGCCAAGCTGCGCCTGGCCTACCCCAAGGTCAACGTCAGCTTGCACCAGGGATCGCCCGACCAGGTGGCGCGCATGTTGATCGATGAAGTCGCCGAGATCGGCATCGCCACCGAGTCGCTCGATGGCTATGACGAGCTGGTGACCCTGCCGTGCTATGAATGGCAGCACGTGCTGGTGTTGCCTGCCGGCCATCCACTGTGCAGCAAGCCGCATCTGACGCTGGAAGATATTGCGCATGAGCCACTGATCACCTACCACCCGTCTTTCACCGGCCGCACCAAGATCGATCATGCCTTTGCCACGCGCAGGCTCGAACCCCGCATTGCGCTCGAAGCGATCGACTCCGACGTGATCAAGACCTACGTCAAACTGGGCCTTGGGGTTGGCATTGCCGCCGAGATGTCTGTGCGCGATGTGGCCGAGGGCGGCGCCAACCCTGAACTGGTGATTCGACCCGCCGGCCAGTTGTTTGGCCAGAATGTGGCGCGTGTCGCCTTCAAGCGCGGTGCCTACCTGCGCAATTTTGTCTATCAATTTGCCGAGCTGCTGAGCTCCCGGCTCAACCGTACCCTGGTCGCCCGCGCCATGACCGGCCATGTGAACGACTATGAATTGTGAAACCTTGCGGGACAGACCAAGGTTTGCGACGAAAACTTGCTCTGTACCCAACAGATTAAGACCTAGCGGGACAGACCAAAATTTGCGCAGCAAATTTGCTCTGTCCTCAACTGACTAAAAAATGATCACACTCCAAACCAGGCTGCCCAACGTCGGAACCACCATTTTTACCGTCATGTCGGCGCTGGCGGTGGAAAAAAACGCGGTCAACCTGGGCCAGGGTTTCCCGGACTTCGACTGCGACCCCAGACTGGTCGAGGCCGTCACCCGCGCCATGCAGCAGGGTAAAAACCAGTATCCGCCGATGCCTGGTGTGCCGGCGCTGCGCGACGCTGTGGCGGCCAAAATTGCCACGCTCTACAACGGTTGCTACAGCGCCGCCACCGAAATCACCATCACCGCCGGCGCCACGCAGGCCATCCTCACCATCATTCTGGCTGTCGTGCATCCGGGTGACGAAGTCATCGTGCTGGAACCTTGCTACGACAGCTATGTGCCCAACATCGAACTTGCCGGTGGCGTGCCGGTGCGGGTGCCGCTTACGCCAGGCACGTTTCGCCCCGACTTCGCAAGAATTGCCGCCGCCCTCACGTCCAGGACGCGCGCCATCATCGTCAACTCGCCGCACAACCCCAGCGGCACGGTCTGGACGGCCGCGGAAATGCGCCAGCTTGAGGCATTGCTGGCGGCCACCAACGTGCTGCTGATCAGCGACGAGGTGTACGAGCACATGGTCTTTGATGGCCTCAAGCATCAGAGCGCGGCCATGTTTGCAGGACTGGCCGAGCGCGCCTTCGTGGTGTCGAGCTTCGGCAAAACCTACCACGTGACGGGCTGGAAAGTGGGCTATGTGGCGGCCCCGGCGGCGCTTACCCACGAGTTTCGCAAGGTGCACCAGTTCAACGTGTTCACTGTCAACACGCCGGTGCAATACGGACTGGCCGAGTACATGGCGCACCCGGACGCCTACCTCGATCTGCAGGATTTTTACCAGCAGAAACGCGACTTTTTCCGGGACGGCCTCAAGGGCAGCAAGTTCAAACTGCTGCCCTGCGAAGGCACCTATTTCCAGTGCGTGGACACTTCGGCCATCAACGACCTGAACGAAGCCGATTTCTGCAAATGGCTCACTGCCGAGATCGGCGTGGCGGCCATTCCCCTGTCGGCTTTCTACGGGGCTGGCTTTGATCAGCAGGTGGTGCGGTTTTGCTTTGCCAAGAAAACGAGCACCTTGCAATTGGCGCTGGACAAATTGCAGCGGCTGTGAGGGCCGTCAGCCGCGCAAGGCGTCAAGACTGCGCGCCAGACTGGCTGGCAGCGGCCAGGGCTCCGCGCCCCAGCGCGCGGCCAGCAGTTCGGCGCACAGCACCGCAAAGCTCAAGCCGCGCGAACCCATGCCTGCACACAGCCACAAGCCAGGCTGCGCTCCTGGCTCGAGCGGTCCCACGGCGGGCAGCCGGTCAGCCGTCACGCAGCGGGTGTTTTTCCAGCGCTTGAGCGTGCCGCAGGCAAACACGGTTTGCAACTGGCTTGCCAGTTCAGGCAGCAAGGCTTGCAGGTGCTGCAGGTTGCCGAGGTGGTTGTCCTGGTCGCTGCGTTCGGCTTCAAGGGCGCTCTGGTACGACGAACCCATGAACCACGCTGAACGCCCGTCCATGGGCACATGGGGCACCATGGCTCCCGAGCCGTTGACCGGGTGGGGCGGAAATGCGCCCCGTTCAGGGTCGTCGTGCAAGTCCCAGCTCAGCAGGCCGCGCATGCCGCGCATTGCGGGCAACCGCCTCAAGGTGGCGCTGCGTGCCGGTTGGTCCTGCAGCAAAACCTTGATCAAGGCGGCAGCGCCACAGGCATTGGCGAGCACCACACGCTCGGCGCTGCACAGCGTCCCGCCTTGCGCGTCCAGCAAGTCCCATGTGCCATGGTGCTGATGCAGCCTGGCAACTGCTGCGTTGCCCGCGAACGTGATGCCGGGTTGCCTGAGCCAGGCGCGCACCAGTTGCGCGGGTTTGAGCCACGCACCGTGCGGGTGCCAAAGGTCTTGTCTGGTGTCGATGCTTCCGGCCCAATGGGCGGTGTGCACCGTTGCGCTCGCCAGGCTGGACCATTCATGACCGGCATCGGGCCAGTGGCTCGGCAGGGAGGGGCTGCCGTCAATGCGACGCTCCAGCACGCCGCTGGGTGACCAGTCCTGGCCAGCGACCAGCAGGCTGCGGGCCTGTTGCAGCATCATGCGAACGCCATTGCGCGACAGCCGGGACAACGCACAGTCGTCCGTCGACACATGCGGCACAACCAAGCCGACGGGCAGCCCGGAAGCACCGCTTGCGGGTGCCTGCGCCTGATCCAGTACCGTGACCTGCCATCCGCGCCGTGCCAGCGCTGCCGCCACGCTGGCGCCAGCGAGCCCGGCGCCGATCACCGCACAGCTACCCACGGGTAGGGCGCTTGCCATGGCGCTGGCGCGGGTCTTCTTGATTTGCCAGCGCGGGTCGAAGCGCGCTTCGATCAATGCCCCGGCCACTGCTGAAGCTGGCGCAACAGGCGACTCGATGCCAAAGCCACATTGCTTGAGCTGGCTGGCCAGATTCGACAAGGCAGGCTGATGGGGCGCACTGGCGACCAAACGCGTGCCGCGACGGCAGCAGCGAGCCAGCGCCTTGACGATCCAGAGCGCATCGGCATCAATTGCCGGCAGGTGCAAGGCGACCGCATCGGCCTCGAAGCTTTGCTCGCGCAGCAGTCTCAGGGTTTCGCCCACGCACAGCGTCAACACGACCTGACCCTGATCGAGTGAAAAACGGTGAAAACCCGGCAACAGTCCGAACCATTGGCTGGCAAGCTCCTGTGCCAACTGCAGGAGCGCGGGCGTTTGGCTGGCCCCGCTCAGCAGATCCTCGCGGCTGACCGGTTTTTGGCAAAACGCCACATAGTGCAGCAGGCGCGGGCGCTGCGGGTCGGCGCGCCAGCCTCGCCAGGTCTGGAAAAACCGTTCGCCCAACGCGAACTGCGTGTCAAGCAGGCGCCAGCAAGACTGCCCTTGCCACGGCTTTGCGGGGCTTTGGTCGATGTTTGGCTGCGGTTTTGCTGAGCCGACCGCCATGGAGGATCTGTCTATGCCTTGGGTGGCACGTAGCCCTGGGCGGCATCGGCACCACCGCCGAAAAAGTGGTTTTCCATTTGCCTGGCCAGATATTGGCGGGCGCGGGCGTCAGCCAGGTTCAGGCGGTTTTCATTGACCAGCATGGTCTGATGCTTGAGCCAGTCGGCCCAAGCTTGCTTGCTGACACTTTGCCAAATGCGCTTGCCCAGCTCACCGGGGTAGGGTGGAAAGTCGAGTCCCTCGGCTTCAACGCCGAGTTTGATGCAGTTCACGGTGCGCGCCATAACAATCTTTCAAGGATGGGATCAAAAACGTGCAACTGTAGCAAGGTTTTTCGCAAAGCGCGCCACTGCGTTAAAATCGGCTCCCATGTCAAAAGCAGATACCAAAACCAAAATCGTGGCCGACGGCCTGCGCTACAAATCCAAGGTGTCGGGTTCGCCTTTCACTGCCGCCACCTCCTTCGGCGCCGCGACCATGTCGTGCTTCCTGTGCGGCAAGCACCGTGCCAGATCCCAGATGGTCTCGAAGAAGATTCTGGGCAAGTCACAGGCCGTGTGTTCGCCATCGTGCAAAGCCCTCGATGAAGCGTCCAAGTAAAGCGTTTTGACCCTATGGCAAACGCATGGCTGGCCCTTGTCGATAACGCGCCCCGGCGCGTTTTTGCATTTTTGAGCGCTGTCTGTCTGGCCATGCTGGCCTTCGGCCTGTACTTGCAGCACAGCCAGGGCCTGGAGCCCTGCCCGATGTGCATCGTTCAGCGTTATGCGATGCTCTCGGTCGCCATCCTTGCCGGCCTGCTCTGCCTCAGCGGCAGCAGGCGGGCCCATTTTTGGGGCTCGGTGGTGCTGTTGCTGGCCGCCGGATTCGGTGCTTTCGTGGCAGCGCGGCAAAGCTGGCTGCAGTGGTATCCGCCGGAGGTAGCCACCTGTGGCCGGGACTTTTACGGCATGATCGAAAACTTTCCGTTGCAGCGCGCCATCCCCATGATTTTCAAGGGCAGCGGCGACTGTTCGGCGGTTGACTGGACCTTTCTGGGCGGCTCCATTGCCAATTGGGCCTTCGTTGTTTTCTGCCTGGTTGGCGCGCTGGCCAGCTTGCTGATCTGGCGCAAGTGGGCTGACCCACAAGGCATCTGATCGGTTGGGGTCAGAGCACGTCGCTACGCGAGTGGTCTGACCCACAAAGCATCAAATGGGCAGACTGTCAAACGATTCGTAGGTTTTGCGCAGCCAGTTTTTCACGCGCTGGCGCTCCAGCAGTCCCAGGGCATCGTCTTCCGACCGGTTGTGGATGGCGGCCCAGAAACTGGCGTTCTGGCGATCTATTTTGCGCATGCTGGCCTCGTGCAATTGCGCCAGCGTGATCACCTTGGCACCCAGGGCAAGCGCCCTGGCCATGGCTGGGGACGCCTCCAGTTGTGAAAAGTCGGTGCCGCGTCCCATGTTCTTGACAATCAGGTAGTTGGGGCCTTCACCGTAGGCGTCGAGCAAGCGCTCGAGCAAATCCACCGAGTCCTTTCCGGCATCGGCCACATGCCAGAAATTCACCGCAATACCCATGTCGGTCAGCAGCGCCAGCAGGTCGGAGTCATCGATCCAGCGCGCCAGCGGGGCAGCGGTTTGGGCTGCCAGGTCAACAATCACGCGCGGTGTCTCGCCTTCACTGGCATGCTCGAACACGTTGACCACCCGATCCAGTGCCTCATAGCTGTCCACCAGCACGGGTGCGGCGTAATCGGCATAGAACCGGGTGAACGAGGTATGCGAGCGGTCGGTGTCGAAGCCCATGAAAGGCATGTTCTTGTCGATCAGGTACTGCGCCAGCACACGCGCCACCACCGATTTACCGACACCACCTTTTTCGCCGCCAATGAAATTGAGAGAACTCATCTTGTTTTCCTGTTGAGTTGATTGAATGTTTTGCTGATGCGACAGGTACCAAGCAAGACTCGTGCACAGACCTTGATACGTCCTCGGGCGTCGTGCGCGCAGCGTGGCGATCCATCGATGCAGCAGCTAGGGTTTGCTTCACTGCGTGCGCAATGAAGGCTTTGGCGTCTTGCCAGTCGCCGAACGTCTTCTTTGTATCAGATGATCTTCTTGACCAGCACCTGGCTCTTGCGGTCCCAGTTGTACTTGCGCTTGCGTGCCTCGGGCAGCCAGTCGGCATCCACTTGGACAAAGCCGCGTTTCAGGAACCAGTGCATGGTGCGCGTGGACAGCACAAAAATGCTGTCGAGCCCGGCGACTTTGGCGCGCTGCTCGATGCGTTTGAGCACGCGCTCGCCGTCGCCCTGGCCTTGCACCTGCGGCGACACCGTGAGCGCGGCCATCTCGCCGGTGCGTGCTTCCGGGTAGGCATACAGCGCGGCGCAGGCAAAAATGACGCCATCGTGCTCGATCACGGTGTACAAGCCCACGTCACGCTCTATTTCGGTGCGGCTGCGCTTGACCAGGGTGCCGTCTTTCTCGAACGGCTCGATGAGTTGCAGAATGCCGCCCACATCGTCCACCGTGGCTTCGCGCAGGCTCTCGAGCTTTTCGTCGACCACCATGGTGCCAATGCCGTCATGCACATAAACCTCCAGCAAGATCGAGCCATCCACTGCAAACGGGATGATGTGGCTGCGCTCGACGCCGCCCTTGCACGCCTTGACGCAATGCTGCAAGTAGAAAGCCGTGTCGCTGGGTTTGTTGGCATCGGGCAAATCGGCCAGCAGCTTTTCGGCGGCGGCCAGCGGCAGTTCGGTGTCGATCGGGTTGTCGTCGCTGACCGGCTGCGTGATGTCGGTGGCAATGCCGGGCACTTCGGTCACAAAGATCAGCTTGTCGGCCTGCAAGGCCACGGCGACCGACGTGGCAACTTCTTCCATTGTCAGGTTGAAGGCCTCGCCGGTGGGTGAGAAACCGAACGGCGACATCAGCACCAGGGCGCCCATGTCCAAAGAGCGCATGATGCCCGCGGTGTCGATCTTGCGCACCACGCCCGAGTGCTGAAAGTCCACGCCATCCACGATGCCGACCGGGCGCGCGGTTAAAAAGTTGCCCGAAATCACCCGCACCGTGGCGCCGGCCATCGGCGTGTTGGGTAGCCCCTGGCTGAACGCGGCCTCAATCTCGTAGCGCAGTTGACCGGCGGCTTCCTGGGCGCAGTCCAACGCCACTTCGTCAGTGATGCGCATACCTCGGAAATAGCGCGGCGCGTGCCCCTTCGCCTTGAGCTGTTCAGTGACCTGGGGTCGAAAACCGTGCACCAGCACGACCTTGACGCCCATGCTCTGGATCAGCGCCAGGTCTTGCGCCAGATTGGGCAACTTGCCCGCTGCAATCGCCTCGCCACACACGCCCACCACAAAGGTTTGGTGCCGAAACTTGTGAATATAAGGTGCCACAGAGCGGAACCAGGGCACAAAGGTGAAGTTGAAGACGGATGGCATGTCGGCGGGCGGAAGTGGAAAGGGTTGGGATAATCACCGATTCTCTACGAAGTTGTTGCCTTGACTGCACCATCCCTGAAAATCGAGTTTCCCGAGTCGCTGCCAGTCAGCGCCCGCCGCGAGGAGATCATGGCCGCCATGGCTGCGCACCAGGTCATCATCGTCTGCGGTGAGACCGGCTCGGGCAAAACCACCCAGTTGCCCAAGATCGCCCTGGCGCTGGGACGCGGGCTGTGCCATTACCCCAAGACCCTGCCCGACGGGCGCCCGGCGCCGCGCGGCAAACTCATCGGTCACACCCAGCCCAGGCGCATTGCCGCCATCAGCGTCGCCAAACGCATTGCCCAGGAGCTCGACACCGCGCCGGGTGATGTGGTTGGCTACAAGGTGCGTTTTCAGGACCGGCTGAGCCGCGAGGCATCGGTCAAGCTCATGACCGACGGCATCTTGCTGGCCGAAACGCAGACCGACCCGCTGCTCAAGGCCTACGACACGCTCATCATCGACGAGGCGCATGAGCGCAGCCTGAACATCGACTTCTTGCTGGGCTACCTGAAGCAGATCCTGCCGCGTCGTCCGGACCTGAAAGTGGTGGTGACTTCGGCCACGATTGATGCCGAGCGTTTTGCCGGGCACTTTGCAACCAGAAAGGGCCCGGCACCGATCATCATGGTGTCGGGGCGCATGTTCCCGGTCGAGCAGCGTTACCGGCCGTTCGAAGAAGCGCGTGATTACGACCTGAACAATGCGATAGCCGACGCTGTGGACGAACTCTGGCGCGATGTTCACAACGGCGGCGACATCCTCGTTTTCTTGCCCGGTGAGCGTGAAATTCGCGAAGCCGCCGATCATCTGCGCGGTCACCTGAGCCACAGCGCCGTGTTTCGCAACGCCGAGGTGCTGCCGCTGTTTGCCCGCCTGAGCCAGGCCGAGCAGGACCGCATCTTTGACAGCCACAGCGGGCGTCGCATCGTGCTGGCCACCAATGTGGCCGAGACCTCGCTCACGGTGCCGGGCATCCGTTTCGTGATCGATGCGGGCACGGCGCGCATGAAGCGCTACAGCTTCAGAAGCAAGGTGGAACAGCTGCTGGTGGAACCCATCAGTCAGAGCTCGGCCAACCAGCGCGCCGGGCGTTGCGGCCGCGTGGCCAACGGCATCTGCATCCGGCTCTATGACGAGAACGATTTCAACGCGCGCCCCAAATTCACCGACCCCGAAATCCTGCGCAGCTCATTGGCCGGCGTCATCCTGCGCATGAAGTCGCTGCACCTGGGCGTGGTCGAAGACTTTCCGTTCATTGAGAAACCTTCGGGCCGCGCCATCGCCGACGGTTACCAGTTGCTCGGTGAGCTCGGTGCAGTGGACGCTGCCAACGAACTCACGGCCACCGGTCAGGAGCTGGCCAGGCTGCCACTCGACCCGCGCGTGGGCCGCATGATTCTGGAGGCGCGCCAGCGCGAGGCACTTGATGAAGTGCTCATCATTGCCAGCGCCTTGAGCGTGCAGGACGTGCGCGACCGCCCCATGGACGCGCAGCAGCAAGCCGACCAGGCCCACGCCAAGTTCGACGACGAAAAGAGCGAGTTCAGCGGCTACCTCAAGTTGTGGAAGTGGCTCGATGTGGCAAAAGGTGGCCAGCAAATGAATTGGGGTCAGATTCCAATTAATTCGCCCGACAAGAAAAATGGAAATAATTGGAATCTGACCCCAATTAATTCCGAATCCTCCGCTGGCGCGGATGCTTCCGGTAATCGGGGTCTGACCCCCAAGTCTCACAAGTTGTCGAACCGCCAATACGAGCAGTTGTTGAGACAGAACTTCATCAGCATGCGCCGGGTGCGCGAGTGGCGCGACATCCACTCGCAGTTGCACACCGTGGTGGCCGAGCACAGGTGGCGGTTGAACACGCTGCCGGCCAGCTATGAGCAAATTCATTTGTCGATGCTGGCCGGGCTGCTGGGCAACATTGGTTACAAACTGGAGACTGAGGGCGGCGGTGGCGAGTACCTGGGCGCGCGCGGCATCAAGTTTTACCCGCACCCCGGCGCGCATCTGGTCCGGAAACCGGGGCGCTGGATTGTGGCGGCCGAGCTGGTCGAGACCACGCGCCTGTTCGGCCGCGGCATCGCGGCCATCGAACCACAGTGGCTGGAGCAAGTGGGCGGACATTTGCTCAAGAAACAGCTGCTCGATCCGCACTGGGAAAAGAAGTCGGCCGAGGTCAATGCGCTCGAGCGCGCCACCCTGTACGGGCTGGTGGTGTACAGCGGCAGGCGCGTCAATTACGGCCGGGTTGACCAGGTGGGTGCGCGCGAAATCTTTATCCGCGAGGCTTTGATCAACGGCCAGTGGGACTGCAAATGGCCGTTTTTGCAGGCCAACCAGAAGCTCATCCAACAGGTCGAAGACCTCGAGCACAAGGCGCGCCGCCAGGACGTGTTGATCGACGACGAACTGATCTACGCCTTTTACGACCAGCAGGTTCCCGCCGATGTCTGCAGCGGCTACAGCTTTGATGCCTGGTACCGCGACGCGTGCAAAAAGCCCGAGTACCTCATGCCGATGCCGTCGCGCGGCGCGGCACCCAGCGGCAACAGCAAGTTGTTGCTGCTGACCCGCGAGGAGCTGATGCGCCACGAGGCTGCAGGCATCACAACCCAGGCTTTTCCCAAAACCATTCGGCTGGGCGGTGTCGATTGCGCAGCCACCTACCTGCACGAGCCCGGCGACCCCAGGGACGGCCTGACCGTGACGGTGCCGCTGTTTGTGCTGAACCAGGTCAACGAGGAGCGCTGCGAATGGCTGGTGCCCGGCATGCTCAAGGACAAGGTACAGGCGCTGCTCAAGACCCTGCACCAGCGCCCGCGCTCGCGCCTGGTGCCGCTGCCCGAGAGCGCCCGCAAGATGGCCGAGGCGCTGAACGTGCCCGAGGTGTTTGGCCACGGCGCGCTGCTCGATGCCGTTATCAGACTGGTGCGCGCCGCCACTGCGGTGGAGGTGGTGCGTGCCGACGTCAAGATCGACATGCTCAGCCCGCACTTCTTCATGAACTTCCGCGTGGTCGATGAGCACGGCCGCCAGCTTGGGCAGGGGCGCAATCTGGCTGCCCTCAAGGCCGAGCTGGGCGCCAGGGCACGCGGCGCTTTTCAGGCGCTGGCCGGGCTCAAGCTCGGGCAGGGCGCCGCCAACGCCGCTGCTGCGCCGGTCTTGGCGAGCGAAGCGCGGCAATCCACGACTTCCGCCGGCATGGGCCGCCTCGGCCAGCGACCTCGCGACGACGCGGATCAGCGCGCAGCAGACTTGGACAAACCTGCCGCGCCAGGCAAGGCAGCTTGGGTCAGCCAGCGTTACACCGCGTGGACCTTCGGCGAACTGCCAGAGCTGCTCGAAATTCAGAAAGGCGGTCAGACGCTGATTGGTTACCCGGCGCTGATGGATGCCGGTGATGCCGTCACCATCGAGGTGTTCGACGAGCCCGATGTGGCAGCGGTCAAACACCGTGCCGGCCTGCGCCGCCTGTTTGCCCTGCAGATCAGGGACGCGCTCAAGTACCTTGAGAAAAACGTGCCTGACCTTCAAAAAATGGCGGTGACCTACATGCAGGTCGGCAAAACCCCGGACGGCACTGGCACTGGCGGCACGCTCGAAGAGCTGCGCGAACAAATCATCCAGGTGGCCCTGGACCGCGCCTTTGTGCTCGACCCCTTGCCCACCGACGCATTTGCCTTCGACAAACGTATCGACGAGGGGCGCGGCCGCCTGAACCTGATCGCCGCCGAAGTGGCGCGCCTGGCCGCTGCCATTCTGGCCGAGTACGCCGTGGCTGCACGCAAGATCAAGGAAACCAGGAACGCGCCAGAGGCCACGACGGATGCCGCCCGGCAACTGGCGCGGCTGATGCCCAAGCGCTTCCTGAGCGTCACGCCATGGGCCAGGTTGCTCCATTTCACCCGTTACCTGAAAGCCATCACGGCGCGCCTCGACAAATACCGCAGTGACCCGGCGCGCGATGCGGCACGCCTCAAGGAACTGCAGCCGCTCGAGCAGCGTTACGCGCGCCTGCTTGCCGAGCGCAAGGGCGTGGTCGATGAGCGCCTGCAGGAATTCCGCTGGTTGCTCGAAGAACTGCGCGTGAGCTTTTTTGCCCAGGAACTGCGCACGCCGCAGCCGGTCAGCGTCAAGCGGCTGGAGAAAGCCTGGGCGCAGCTGGTCTGACGCCCGTTCGCGGCGTCAGACCCCTGGCGCGCGCTGGGGGTAAGGCTGACTGCGTCCAACGGGTATGTGCCCCGTCGCCCAACCCGGTCCGTCATCCGGGCCGCGGCGTTGCGAACTGTCCGATCCGCATGGCGGCAATTCGGCACAAGCTGTCCGGAAACCTCGGAATCGTCAAGCCTGATGCGGCGTTGACCCGCTAACATGGTTTCATTTGGGAGTTTTTGCCATGTCGCCCGCACCGCCCGTGACCAACGCCCAGCTTCTGACCGATACCCCGCCAGACTGGCACAGCCTGCCTGCGCACGCGGCCTTGCAAGGCCTCGCGGGTGACGCCACATCCGGCCTGAGCAGCGACGAGGTCCGCCAGCGGCTGGCCACCTACGGACCCAACAGTCTGCCTGCCACCCGGCGGCGCGGACCCTGGCTGCGCTTTGCGCTGCAGTTTCATAACCCGCTGATCTATGTGCTGGTGGCTGCCGGCATCGTGACGTTCGGCTTGAAGGATTACGTCGACGCCGGCGTGATTGCCGGTGTCGTCATCATCAACGCGCTGATCGGTTTCGTTCAGGAGGGCAAGGCCGAAAAGGCGCTCGACGCGGTGCGCGCGATGCTGGCCAGCCACGCCACGGTGGTGCGCGACGGCGAGCAGCTTGAAATCGACGCGGCCGATCTGGTGCCGGGCGACCTGGTGCTGCTGGAGTCGGGCGTCAAGGTGCCGGCCGACCTGCGCCTGCTGCAGGTGAAAAACCTGCGCGTCAACGAAGCCGCACTCACGGGCGAGTCGGTACCGGTGGAAAAAGCCACCGAAGCGGTGACGTCCAGCGCCGCCATTGGCGACCGCAGCTGCATGGCCTATTCAGGCACGGTGGTCAGTTACGGCCAGGCGCGCGGCCTGGTGGTGGCCACCGGCTCGCACAGCGAAATCGGCCGCATCAGCGCGCTGGTGAGCGAAGTGCAGACGCTGGCCACACCGCTCACGCGTCGCCTGGACCAGTTTGCGCGCCAGATCACGCTGTTCATTCTGGGCGCAGGGCTGGTCACCTTCCTGTACGGCTTTTACCTGCGCGACATGCTGCTGCTCGACATCTTCCTGGCGGTAGTCGGCCTCACGGTGGCCGCCATCCCTGAAGGGCTGCCTGCCATCGTGTCGATCGTGCTGGCCATCGGCACACGCATCATGGCGCGCAACAAGGCCATCATCCGGCGCCTGCCAGCGGTGGAAACCCTGGGTTCGGTCACGGTGATCTGCTCGGACAAGACCGGTACCCTCACCAAGAACGAGATGTCGGTGGTGCAGGTCATGCTCGGCGACCACACGCTGCAGGTGAGCGGCACCGGCTATGCGCCCGAGGGTGGTTTTCATCGGGACGACAACGCGGTGCAGGCGGCGCAGGACGAGGCGCTGCAAGCGCTGGCGCAGTGCGCCTTGCTGTGCAACAACGCCCAGCTCAAACACAAGGGCGACAGCGACTGGCACCTCGTTGGCGACCCCACCGAAGGCGCGCTGCTGACGCTGGCGCGCAAGGCCGGGCTCGACCCGCTCGATGCCGTTGGAGCGACCCCGCGCACCGACGAAATCCCGTTCGAGTCGGAGCACCGTTTCATGGCCACGCTGCACCACGACCACGAAGGCCATGGTTTTGTGCTGCTCAAGGGCGCCCCCGAGCGTGTGCTGGAACTGTGCCGGCAGGACGCCAGCGGCCAGCCGCTCGACCATGCCGCCTGGGAGGCACGCATGGACGCCGCCGCGCGCGACGGCCAGCGCGTGCTGGCGCTGGCGCGCTGCGACATGCCGGCCAACACCAGCGCGCTGTCGATGGACGACATCACGCAGCGCTTCACCCTGCTCGGGCTGGTGGGTCTGATCGACCCGCCGCGTGAGGAAGCCATCGCTGCCGTGGCCGAGTGCCAGCGCGCCGGTATCCGCGTCAAGATGATCACCGGTGACCATGCCGTGACGGCCGCGGCGATTGGCCGTCAGTTGGGCCTCAATGCCGAGCGCGCCGTGACCGGCGATGAGATAGCCCGGCTCGACGACCTCGCGCTGCAGCGGGTGGCGATGGAAACCGACGTTTTTGCCCGCGCCAGCCCAGAGCACAAACTGCGCCTGGTCGATGCCTTGCAGGCGCAGGGCGAACTGGTTGCCATGACCGGCGACGGTGTCAACGACGCGCCCGCGCTCAAGACCTCCGACATCGGCGTGGCGATGGGCAAAAAGGGCACCGACGCCGCGCGCGAAGCCGCCGACCTGGTGCTCACCGACGACAACTTTGCCACCATCGCCCAGGCCGTGCGCGAGGGTCGGGTGGTGTTCGACAACATCAAGAAGTCGCTGCTGTTCATGCTGCCGACCAACGGCGGTGAGGCGGGTGTGATTTTGCTCGCGGTGTTTGCCGGCCTGGCGCTGCCGGTCACGGCGGGACAGATTTTGTGGATCAACATGGTGACCGCCGTCACGCTGGCGCTGGCGCTCGCCTTCGAGCCCGCCGAGCCGGGTGTCATGGAACGCGCGCCGCGCAGACCTTCCGAGCCGCTGATCACGCGCGCGCTGGGCATCCGGGCGGCCTTTGTCAGCGCGCTCATGGTGGCTGTCACTTTTGCTGTCTTCGAATGGGAACTGGCGCGCGGCAGCAGCCTGGAACTGGCGCGCACGGCGGCCGTCAACATGCTGGTGGTGGGCGAGCTGGTGTATTTGTTTAACGTGCGGCATTTCACCGCCTCGCCGTTCGCGCGTGGCATTCTCACTGACAATCCGGTCGCCTTGTGGATGGGCGTGCTGTTGATCGGGCTGCAGGTGTTGTTCACCTACGCGCCACCGATGCAGCACCTGTTTCAGACCGAAGCGCTCGACCTGCTGTCGTGGGCCGTGATTCTGGGCCTGGGCGTGCTCAAGTTCCTCGCCGTCACCGCAGAAAAGGCGCTGTTGCGGCGCCTGAACATCACCAACTTTTAACCAGCACCGGGAACTTCCGCATGAGCTTGCTGCAACGCCTGCGCGGCCGCCTGGCCAGCCATCTCCCCAGCCGCGAGCAGATTGCCCGCAACCGCTGGCTGGCCTGGCTGCTGCCCTGGCTCGACCACCCCAAGCTGTGGCACTGGTCGCGTCGCGGCGTGGCCATGGGGGTGGCGCTGGGGGTGTTTTTTGGTCTGTTGATCCCGATCGCGCAAATTCCGCTGTCGGTGGGCGCCGCCATCGTCATGCGCGCCAACGTGCCCACGGCGGTGGCGAGCACGCTGGTCAGCAACCCGGTCACCTTCGGGCCGATTTATTACGGTGCCTACCGACTCGGCGTCTGGGTCACAGGCAGCAAGGAGCGCCCCAAAACCCTCGATCTGCACCACCCGCAGCCCGCGCCGGCCTCTGAAGACACCGGTTTCTGGCAGCGCATCACCAACCTGGGCAAACCCTTGCTGGTGGGTCTGTCGATCACGGCGGTCCTGATGGGGCTGCTCACTTACGGCATCATTTCGCTCGTCTGGCGCTGGCACACGCTGACCAAACGGCGTGACAGAAGGCTGCACAGCCGAACCTGAAAAACTCGCAAGATGAACACCCCGTACCACGACTTTGCATTGCTGCTCGCGCTGTCCGCGCTGGTCGGTGCCGTGGCCGTGCGCTTGCGCCAACCCCTGCTGATGGCCTACATCATCGTCGGCATTCTGGTCGGGCCGTCGGTGTTCGGCTGGGTTGGCGCGCATGACCAGATCGACCTGCTGGCGCAGATCGGCATCACCGTGCTGCTCTTCGTGGTGGGCCTCAAGCTCGACCTGCGCCATGTGCGCCAGATCGGCCCGGTGGCGCTGGCCACCGGCTTGGGGCAACTCGGCTTTACCATTCTGTTCGGGTTTTTCCTCACAATGGCGCTGGGGCGCGGCTGGCTGGAAGCGCTGTATGTGGCGGTGGCGCTCACCTTTTCCAGCACCATCATCATCGTCAAGCTGCTCTCGGACAAGCGCGAACTCGAATCGCTGCACGGCCGCATTGCGGTGGGTTTCCTGATTGTGCAAGACCTCGCTGTGGTGATTGCCATGATGGTCATGAGCGGCCTTGGTGGCTTGGGCGGCGCGGCGCTTGGCGCGCCGGTGCTGGCACTGAGCTTGCTGGCCCGCCTGGGCGGCGCCGCGCTGCTGCTGTATGTGCTGATGCGCTTTGTGTTGCCGCGTGTGGTCGACACCCTGGCGCGTTCACAAGAACTGCTGCTGATCTTTGCCATCGCCTGGGGAACGGCGCTGGCCGCGCTGGGCGAGTATGTGGGTTTCAGCAAGGAAGCGGGCGCCTTCATTGCCGGGTTTTCGCTGGCATCCACCGCTTACCGTGAGGCCATCAACGCGCGCCTGGCCAGCATCCGTGACTTCCTGCTGCTGTTTTTCTTCATCGACCTCGGTGCCAAGCTCGACTTCTCGACGCTGGGTGCCGAGCTGGGTACCGCCGTCGCGCTGTCGCTGTTCGTGCTGGTGGGCAACCCGCTGATCGTGATGGCCATCATGGGCTACATGGGGTACCGCAAGCGCACCGGCTTTCTGGCAGGGCTGACGGTGGCGCAGATCTCGGAGTTCTCCATCATCTTTGTCGCCATGGGCATCAGCATGGGCCACACCAGCGCCAGCGCGCTGGGGCTGACCACGCTGGTCGGCCTCATCACCATCGCCTTGTCGTCGTACATGATTTTGTATTCGCACCGGCTCTATGGCTGGCTGGCGCCCTGGCTCGGCATGTTCGAGCGCGGCAACCCGTTTCGGGAGCTCGCTGTGGAAAACGCCCCCGGCCACACGCAGCGCCCCGACGTGCTGGTGTTCGGCCTGGGCCGCTACGGCAGCCGACTGGCCCGGAAGCTGCAGGCGCAGGGCATGCGCGTGCTGGGTGTCGATTTCGACCCCGAGGTCATCAAGGCGCAACAGCGCAACGGACTCGATGCCCGCTTCGGCGACTGCGAGGCGCCCGACTTCATCGAAAGCCTGCCGCTGTCCGGTGTGCCCTGGGTGGTCAGCACTCTGCCCGAAGTCGAGGCCAACGGCGCGCTGCTGCACGCGCTGGACGAGCACCATTACCGTGGCCAGGTGGCGGTGGTGGCGCGCCACGAGTCCGACGTCACCGCGCTGTCCGCGCTGGGCGCGCTGGAACTGATCCTGCCGTTTCACCAGGCTGCCGACTTTGCCGCACTCGACATCGCTGCGCGCATTGCTTCGGCTGAAGTCAACCAAGTTCAACCTACCCACGCCAAGGAGACATCATGAGCACCGTGTTTTCACCACTTGCTGCAACCGATTTGTCGGCTCCATCACACCATGCCGCCGAGCGCGCTGCCATGCTGGCGCGTCAGAGCGGCGGCACGCTGGTGCTGCTCAACGTGCTTGAAAAAGACGCGCTGCTGGAGCTGCGGCGCCTGTTTGACACCAACGCCGGTGCGCTCGAAGAAACGCTGCGTGCACAGGCCGGGCAGGCGCTGGCGCAGCTGGCGGCCGAGCTCGAGGCGAACCAGCCCGACGCAGGCGCTGCGCTGCGTGTGGAGCGCCATCTTCATGAAGGCACGGTGCTGACCAGCATTGCCGTGCAGGCCGAGGCGCTGGGCTGCAACCTGGTGGTGGTGGGTGCACACGGCACGGGTTTCATGCGTCATTGGCTGCTCGGCGCCACGGCCGAGCGGTTGTTGCGCCGGACACTGCTTCCGGTTCTGGTGGTCAAACACGCGCCACAGCTGGCGTATCGCACCGTGCTGGTGCCGGTGGACTTTTCGCACTGGGCACAGCGCGCCATCGCGCTGGCGCGCGCCATGGCGCCACAGGCAACCCTGGTGCTGCTGCATGCCTGCGAAATTCCTTTTGAGGGCAAGATGCGCTTTGCCGGCGTCGCGGAGGACACCATCCTGCACCACCGCCACGACATCAGGCGCGAGGCGCTGGCCCGGCTTGACGAACTGGCGCGGGATGCCGGCCTCACGCCGGCGCAGTGGCAGCCTCTGGTGGCCTTTGCCAATGCGCCTGACTTGATTCTGGAACAGGAAGAAGAGCAGGGCGCCGACCTGATCGTGCTGGGCAAGCACGGCAGCGGCATGACCGAGGAACTGTTGCTGGGCAGCGTGACCAAACATGTGCTGGGACGGGCACGCGCTGATGTGCTGGTGGTGCGTTAAGGGACGGGAGGCAAAAAAACGCGGCAGATCCCGCGCTGCCATTGATTATTCGCATCTTTTGTTGCGCCATGACGACTATTCTGGAGCCTCCTTCTGGAATTTTGAACGAGGAATCGTCATGGCAACAAAACTCAAGGAATTTGCGTCCAACCTGGTCGCCGTGGTTGAACCCGATACCTCGGCGCGGGTGGTGGCGCAGCTCATGCGCAAGCACCACATTGGCGCCCTGGTCGTCGTCGATGCCCTGGACAAGAACAAGCCGGTCGGTATCGTCACCGACCGTGATCTGGTGCTTGAACTCATGGCCGAAGGACTCGACCCGGCCGTCTTCACAGCGGGCGACATCATGTCGGTCGATCTGGTGACCGCCCATCCCGACATGGACGCCATGGATGCCGTGCAACTGATGCGAAAGTACCGCTTGCGACGCCTGGTGATGGTTGACAAGGCAGGCCAACTGGCCGGCATCGTGACGATCGAGGACGTGCTTGGCTTGCTGACGCATGAGCTGGCCGACTTGGCCGGTGATCTGGGTAGCACCAGAGACCGGGAAACGCGCGAACAGGTCATGAAACAGGCGGCCTGATGACCCGCGAGGCAGCATATGGACCGATCCGTCATCATTCGCAAGGACGTGGCGCACCAGCGTCTGCGCCCCAACTGGACCGACTACGCCGATGAGCGCAGCCGCTTCAGCTGGGATCTGGCGCGGCTGGAGATGCAAGGCCTGCCGGGCGGCGGGCTCAACATGGGCTTCGAGGCGGTGGACCGGCATGCCGCCGGCACGCTGCGCTACCACACGGCGCTGCGCTTTGTATCCAGAGATGCCCCGGCGCTGGAACTGAGCTACGCCGAGCTGGCGCGGCAAACCAATCGTTTTGCCAACGTGCTGCAAAGCCTCGGCATCGGTAAGGGTGACCGACTGTTTTTGCTGGCTGGGCGCATCCCCGAACTCTATGTGGCGCTGCTGGGTGCGCTTAAAAATGGCACTGTGGTCACACCCCTGTTTTCGGCATTCGGCCCGGAACCCATTGCCACGCGCATCCAGCTTGGCGCCGGCCAAGCGCTGGTGACTACCGACGCGCTGTACCGGCGCAAGGTGCGCCCGATGCGTGCCCAAATGCCCAGCCTGCGCCACGTGCTGCTGGTGGCCGAGGACGGCGGCACCACCGACGAGCCCGAGACGCTCGACCTGGCCACGCTGATGGCCGCCGCGTCCGATGCGTTCAGCACTGTCGCCACCACCGAGGACGACCCCGCGCTGCTGCACTTCACCAGCGGCACCACCGGCACGCCAAAAGGCGCGCTGCACGTGCACGGCGCGGCCGTGGCACATGGCGCCACCGCGCGCTACGCGCTCGACCTGCATCCGCACGACCGTTACTGGTGCACCGCCGATCCGGGCTGGGTCACCGGCACCAGCTACGGCATCATCGCGCCGCTGCTGCACGGTGTGACCTCGCTGGTGGACCGCGAAGAGTTCGACGCCGAGCGCTGGTACACGCTGCTGGGGCAGGAGCATGTGAGCGTCTGGTACACCGCGCCCACGGCGATCCGCATGCTGATGAAGGCGGGCCCCGAGCTCGCGCAGCGCCACTGTTACCCCTGCCTGCGCTTTGTTGCGAGCGTGGGTGAGCCGCTCAACCCCGAGGCCGTCTGGTGGGGTCAGGAGGTGCTGGGTCTGCCGATCCACGACAACTGGTGGCAGACCGAAACCGGCGGCATCATGATTGCCAACACGCCGGCTTTTGACATCAAGCCCGGCTCGATGGGGCGACCCTTGCCGGGTATTGACGCCTGCATCGTCGAGCACCTGGAGGCCGAGGGCGAAGCGCCCCGGGTGCGCGTCATCGAGCAGCCCGACGTCGAAGGCGAGCTGGCGTTGCAGCGCGGCTGGCCGTCGATGTTTCGCGGCTACCTCAACAACGAGGCGCGCTACGCCAGCTGCTTTGCCGGCGAGCTCTACCTGACGGGCGACCTGGCACGCCGCGACGCCGACGGTTATTTCTGGTTTGTCGGCCGGGCCGACGACGTCATCAAGTCGGCCGGCCACCTGATCGGACCGTTCGAGGTCGAGAGCGTGCTGATGGAACACCCGGCGGTGGCCGAGGCCGGGGTCATCGGCAAGCCAGACCCGATGGTCGGCGAGGTGGTCAAGGCCTTTGTCTCGCTCAAGAGCGGCTTCGAGCCGGGTGAGCCCCTGCGCCTGGATATCCTGGCCCATGCGCGCCGGCGCCTGGGTGCGGCCGTGGCACCCAAGGAAATCGCCTTTTTGCCGGTGCTGCCGCGCACCCGCAGCGGCAAGATCATGCGCCGCCTGCTCAAGGCGCGCGAACTCGGCCTGCCCGAGGGCGACACCTCGACGCTGGAGGCAGGCGCATGAGCAAAATGAAAGTGCCAAAGCCGCCGAGCGGCCCGGTGCCGTGGGGCAAGCCGCTGGCGCACGCCATGCTGGCCGACATGCTGCGCATCCGGCGCATGGAAGAACGCGCCGCCGAGTTGTACGGTCAGCAAAAAATTCGCGGCTTCCTGCACCTCTACATCGGCGAGGAAGCCGTGGCCACCGGCGTGCTGCGTGCCCTCACGCCTGACGACAACGTGGTGGCCACCTACCGCGAACACGGCCACGCGCTGTTGCGCGGCGTCGGCATGCCCGCCATCATGGCCGAGATGTTCGGCAAGCGTGACGGCTGCTCGCGCGGGCGCGGCGGCTCGATGCACCTGTTCGACCGTGCCAGCCGCTTCTATGGCGGCCAGGCCATCGTCGGCGGCGGCCTGCCGCTGGCGGCGGGGCTGGCCCTGGCCGACAAGCTCGGCGGGCGCCGCGCCTTGACAGCGTGTTTTTTCGGAGAGGGCGCGGTCGCCGAAGGGGCATTTCACGAGGCCATGAACCTGGCCATGTTGTGGCAGTTGCCGGTGCTGTTTTGCTGCGAAAACAACCTGTACGCGATGGGCACCGCACTCGCTCGCTCCGAGTCGCAGACCGACCTGTGCGCCAAGGCGGCGTCTTACGGCACGGCGACGGTGAGCGTCGACGGCATGGACGTGGTGGAGGTGCACCAGACCGCGCTGCGCGCCGCCGCGCAAGTGCGTGAGCACGGCCGCCCGGTGTTCCTGGAGCTGCGCACCTTCCGCTACCGCGCCCATTCGATGTTCGACCCCGAGCTCTACCGCGCCAGGGAGGAAGTCGAGGCCTGGAAAACACGCGGCCCGATCCACACCTACACGGCGCGCCTGAAAGCGCAGGGCAGCCTGTCTGAGGCCGAGTTTCTGGCGCTCGATGCGGCGGCGCAAGCCGAGGTCGATGCGGCGGTGGCGTTTGCCGAGGGCTCCGACTGGGAGCCGGTGGCTGATTTGTTGCGCGACGTGCATAGCGCGCAAGGAGTGCAGTGATGAGCCGGCACATCAGCTACCGCGAGGCGCTGCGCGAGGCCTTGCGCGAATCGCTGCAAACCGATCCGCGCGTGTTCCTGATGGGCGAGGATGTGGGCTGCTACGGTGGCACTTATGCGGTATCCAAGGGCCTGCTCGAAGAATTCGGGCCCGAGCGCGTCCGCGATACGCCGCTGTCCGAGCTCGGCTTTGTCGGCGCCGGCATTGGCGCCGCCTTGGGCGGCATGCGTCCGATTGTGGAGGTCATGACGGTCAACTTCAGCCTGCTCGCGCTCGACCCGATCGTCAACAGCGCGGCCATGCTGCACCACATGTCGGGCGGCCAGTTCTCTGTGCCGCTGGTGATCCGCATGGCCACCGGCGCCGGGCGCCAGGTCGCTGCCCAGCACTCGAACAGTTTCGAGGGCTGGTACGCCCACGTGCCGGGCCTGCGCGTGCTCAGCCCGGCCACGGTGGAGGACGCGCGCGGCATGCTCCGGGCCGCACTGGCCGACCCCGACCCGGTGCTGATCTTCGAGCACGCTCAGCTCTACAACAGCGAGGGTGAACTGCCGGACGATGAAACTGCGGCGCTGGATATTGCCAGCGCCCGGGTGCGGCGCTCGGGCTCCGATGTGAGTCTGATCACGCATGGCGGCAGCCTGCCCAAGGCTTTGCAGGCGGCCGAACAGCTGGCAACGCAGGGCATTGCGGCCGAGGTGATCGACCTGCGCGTGCTGCGCCCGCTCGACGACGCCACGGTCATGGCGTCGGTGCGCAAGTGCCGCCGCGCGGTGCTGGTCGATGAAGCCTGGCGCTCCGGCAGCCTGGCCGCCGAGCTGATGGCGCGCATCGCCGAGCAGGCGTTTTTTGACCTCGACGCGCCGCTGGCGCGCGTGTGCAGCGAGGAGGTGCCGATTCCATACCCGCGCCACCTCGAAGAAGCGGCCTTGCCGCAGGTGGACAAAATCGTCGCGGCGGTGCAGGCGCTGATGGGAGTCGGCGCATGATCGAATTCAAGTTGCCCTCGCTCGGTGCCGACATGGACGAAGGCACGCTGCTGGCCTGGCACGTCAAGCCCGGCGATACGGTCAAGCGCGGTCAGGTGGTGGCGGTGGTCGATACCTCCAAGGCCGCGGTGGATGTCGAAATCTGGCACGACGGCGTGGTGCATGAGCTGCTGGTGAAAGTGGGCGAAAAAGTACCGGTGGCAACGGTGCTCGCGACGCTGCTGGCGCCGGGTGAGGTGGCGCCGACTGGCCCTGCGCCATCGTCCGCTCTGCCTGAAAAGCCTGGTCATCGCGAGCCAGGCGCGGCGATCCATGACGCCCCGCTGTCTGGACAGCCGCGCTCCGCCCGCAGTGACGAAGTTTCCGTTCAGGGTCCGCGTGCCATATCGGCTCCGGTTCCGGGGGTTCGCGACGTGCCAAGCCGCCGGCCGGTGTCGCCGTCGGCGCGTCGGCGCGCCAGGGAACTCGGCATCGATCCCGAGACCGTGGTGGGCAGCGGCGCGCAGGGCTCGGTCACGCTGGCCGACATCGAGGCAGTGCACGCGGCCACCGCACAAAGCCGTGCAGAACAAGCGCCAACGCCTGCCGAGCCCGCTGCAGCGTCTGATCGCCAGCAGGACATGCGCAAGGCGATTGCTGCCGCCATGAGTCGCTCCAAGAGCGAGATTCCACACTACTACCTGGCCGAGACGATTCCGATGCAACGCGCGCTCGACTGGCTCCAGCAGCGCAATGAAGGTCTGCCGATCACCGAGCGCATCCTCACTGCCGCGCTGCTGCTCAAGGCGGTAGCCCTTGCGTTGCAGCGTACGCCCGAGCTCAATGGTTTTTACCGCGACGGCCGGTTCGAGCCCAGCGCGGCCGTGCATCCCGGCGTGGCGATTTCGCTGCGCGGTGGCGGGTTGCTGGCACCGGCGCTGCACGATGTGGGCGACAAGCCGCTGGCGCAACTCATGCGCGAACTCGCCGACCTGGTCAAGCGCGCGCGTGCGGGTTCGCTGCGCAGCTCAGAGATGGCCGACCCTACCCTCACCATCACCAACCTGGGCGAGCAAAGCGTGCAGTCGGTATTCGGCGTCATTTACCCGCCTCAGGTCGCGCTGGTGGGCTTTGGCAGTATCGAGGTTCGGCCCTGGGTGGAGGACGGCAAGCTGGTCGCGCAGCCGCTGTTGTGCGCCACGCTGGCCGCCGACCACCGCGCTTCTGACGGGCACCGTGGCGCCCTGTTTCTGGCGGCGCTGCGCGAGCGCTTGCAGCAGCCGCAAACGCTGGCTTGAGGATGCGCCGTGAATCGCCGGACCCTGACATCCTCCGCGGCGAGGGCGCCGCTCCCACAAAGCCAGGAATTCCGGCATGTGTCCCGTGTGGGAGCGGCGCCCTCGCCGCGAATGTCTTTCGGAGCATCACCTTATGAACACCGATCGTGAATCGTTGTCTGCCACTGTCATGGCCCTGCTGCGCGCCATCGCGCCGGAACTCGAGCCCGACGAACTCGATGTCGCGCGGCCGTTGCGCAGCCAGGTCGATCTGGATTCGATGGACTGGCTCAATTTTCTGGTGAGCGTCAGCGAGCGCTTCGGGGTGGTGATTCCCGAAGCGGATTACGCCCGGCTGGTCACGTTCAACAATGTGCTCGACTACCTGGCGGGCAAAAGCGGGTAGGGCGGCTTGCGCCCGACCGTTTGCGACAGCAAAACCTGTTGTTCAGTGCCTAGCCCCATCGCCTTGGCCAGCGCGTCGCGATCGAGCCAGGCGCGAATCACGGTGGCGAGGTCTTCCGAGGCACAGTACAGGTAGACGTTCTGCGCGATGGCACCGGCGCAGGTGTGGGCATAGGCCATGCGCTGCGCCACCGGCACCAGTTTCATGCGCGAATAGTCGGCCACCATGATCAGGTCCAGCGGCGCGCTGTCGACAAAGTCCTGGTAGCCGGTGACACGGCGCACGTCGGTGGCGCGCACCAGGTGCAGGGCGTGGCCCAGCGCCGCGTAGCGGTACAGTCCGTTGGGCAGTGCCACATACACATCCACCTCCTGCGCGTTGAGCGCGCTGGGCGCGGTGCGCCCGTCCAAGCTCGGGCGATTCAGTCCGGCTGCCGCCCACAGCAGGTTGGACAGCATCTGCTGCGGCAGCGCCTCCGGTGCGAACTCGCGCTGCGACTGGCGTTGTGCCAGCGCTTGCATCAGCGGCATGCCGCCGCTCATGTGGGCCGCTGGCAGGACGATGGTGTCGGTTGGGTCACCCTGGGCTGGCTCGGGCTTGAGTTGCCCGAGCAGGCCCAAGGCCATTTTGGTCAGGGTATTCATGGTCGACGTGGCGCCTGGCCGGCTTATTGAATGGTTAATTTCCTGGAGGACGTGCCGGCCTTCTTGGGCAGGTCAAGGGTCAACACCCCGTTTTCATATTTGGCCACGGCCTTGGTGTCGTCCACGTCCTGCGACAGCGTGAAGACGCGCGACACCGTGCCGTAGTAGCGCTCGCTGCGCACCAGCTTGCCTTTTTCCTTGACGTCTTTTTCACGGCGCGCCTCGGCGTCGATCTGGATCCGGTTGCCGCTGATACGCACATTGATATCTTCCTTCTTGACGCCGGGCAGGTCGGCCTGGACCTGGAAGGCATCATCTTTTTCGACCACGTCGAGCCGGATGTCGAGTTCATCGCCGCCGTTGGCCAGGCGCATGGGTGCCAGGAAGCCGCGAAACACGGTCTCGAATGGGTCTTTCATGGCGGTGTCAAGCAAACTCAGGTTGTTCATGATTCATTCTCCACAGTGAAGTTGAGCATTCGCTGGACGATGACGCTGTGTCAAGGCAGCCCCTTAAGGACACTCTGCATAACTCCCTGCGAGTTGTGGCAGCACGGGCTCGGGTGCCCTGCGGCGTTGCATTTCTTGCCAATAGCGACGGCCATTGGCTGCAAAACTGCGCCTTGCAGCGCATCCCGATTCGCACTACCCCAATCTCGCCAGAATGATGCAGAGGGTCCTTAAGAATATGAACACACCCCCGGCGCAAAAATGACAATTCTCAATCGTGACGCATACTGCGCAAAGATTCTTGCAAATTGGAATGGCTCACCCCTTTCAACCGGGCAGACGACCGTGTCAGAATTCCTATCACGTCATGCCGGAGGTCCACATGAACATCATTCGCAATCAAACCAGTTCTTCAGGGAGTCGGCCAAATGAATACGCTTGCTGAGGCAGAGCCTGCCTCGACGATCGGCTGCAGTGTCGGGCAGGCGCAGTGTCTGCTCAACGCTGTCCTCAAGCTGACGCCTGATGCCCTGGTGGGTACCGATCTGGACGGGCGCATCACCCTGTTCAACGCGGCTGCCGAGCGCATCTTCGGGCACAGCTGTGCCAGCGTGCAAGGCAAGCCGGTCGAAATACTGATTCCCGTGCGTCTGCGCGCCGGTCACCATGAAGCGCAGCAGCGTTTTGCCAAAGAGGGTGGCGATCCCCGCATGATGGGCTTGCGCCGGGTCAAGGGCCTGCGCGCCGATGGCCAGGAGATCGACCTCGAAGGCTCCATTCACCATGTGAGGCTGCCGCAGGGAGAGTGGTCGCTGGTGAGTCTGCACGATGTCACCGCGCGCTTGCAGGGGGAGACGCAATTGCAGCATTCGCGCGCCCAGTTGGCCGAGCTGACCCGCAAGCTGATGACGCAAGAGCGCGTGCTGGTCAAGCGTCTGGCGCAGGTGCTGCACGACCAGCTGGGGCAGACGCTGGCCGCGATCCGCATGTGCCACGAAACCATCCTTGCCCGGCTGACGGTAGAAGCGACTTCCGAGGTCCAGCGCCTGGACGAACGTCTGAGCACGCTGATCGGGCAGGCCATCGCGCAGGTCAGGCAGGTGTTGGTTGACTTGCGTCCGCCTTTGCTGGAAGAGCAGGGGCTCAGCGTGGCGCTCGACAACGAGCTGCGCAACCGTGCGCTGGCGGCGCCCCAGATCGACATCACCATCCATGTACCGCCCAGCCTGGAGGCCATGCGCTGGCCGGCCGAGGTTGAATATGCAGCCTTCATGGTGGTGCGTGAGGCGGTTGAAAACGCCCTGCGCCATTCGGGGGCAAACGCCATTTTGGTCGACCTCACGGGTAGCGCGTTGTCGCTGCACCTCACCGTGACCGACAACGGCGTCGGGCTGCCTGAAGACGCAGGCTTGAGAGTGGGCCATCTTGGCATTCTGGGCATGCAGGAGCGCGCCCAGGCAGTGGGGGCCAGCGTGACCTGTCGGCGCGCGACGGGAAGCGGTACCTGCGTGAGGTTTCACTGGCAGTGCCTTTCATGAGCACGCTTTACCTGGTGGATGACCACCAGATGATGCGCGACGGGCTGCGTGCCCTGCTAGAAGCGCGTGGCCACACGGTCGTTGGCGAGTCCTCCGAGCCGACGCAGGCGCTGGCCGACCTGCTTCGCCTGCGCCCCGAGGTGCTGCTGCTCGACCTGAACTTGGGCGCACGCTCGGGGCTGGAGCTGCAGGCCGAGTTGCAACGACGCGCTCTGCCGGTTCGCACGGTGGTCTTGACGATGTCGGCGCAGCCCCACCAGGTGGCCGAGGCGCTGCGCCTGGGCGCCAGCGCCTATGTGCTCAAGGGCTCGCCGGCGAGCGAGCTCCTGGCCGCCATCGAGGCTGCGGTCAGAGGCAAGAAATATTTCGGTGCCGATGTGGCCGACCTGGCGCTGGAGGCTTTTACCGTGCCGGACACCGACCCGTTGAGTCTGTTGTCGCCACGCGAGCGGCAAATCATCTTGATGGTGGTCGAAGGCCAGTCCAGCTCGGCCATCGGAGCGACGCTGCATTTGTCGCCCAAGACCGTGGCCACCTACCGCAGCCGCCTGATGAAAAAGCTCGGTGTCAACGATGTCCCGAGCCTCGTGCGACTGGCCGTGCACTACAAACTCATCGACGCGGATGACTCCGCCCCCAGAAACCGCCGAAGCAGCGAT
>Ga0172367_10001390_pt1 | contig 35338 bp, 25 predicted proteins | sample Lak10m_FD_114542 | JGI IMG/M metagenome (GOLD analysis project Ga0172367, IMG submission 114542) | Freshwater microbial communities from Kabuno Bay, South-Kivu, Congo - kab_022012_10m | ecosystem: Environmental > Aquatic > Freshwater > Lake | place: Democratic Republic of the Congo: South-Kivu... | reverse complement strand
GAGGCCCGGGAGGAAGTGTCCGCCCTGGACGCCACCCAGGCCACCGCCAACCGTCAAGATCTGCTGGCCATGAGGGCCCGCTTGAAGGCGCTGCGGCAGACCGCCGTGGAGCCCCTCATGCGCTGGGTGCCCGACTTGAGCCTGGGGGCCAGCAGCACCATGGCGGAAGGCGAGGGCGTGGACGGTGCCAGGACCAATTGGTTGATGAACCTCACCCTGGGTTGGCCCCTCTATGACGGCGGCATGCGCGAAGCCGACCGCGCCGAGCAGAAGGCCCTGGCTCGGGCCGCCGAGCTGGATCTGACGGTCCTGGAGCGCGGCCTCCGCCTGGAGCTGGAGTCCGCCCAGGCTCTGCTGGAGAGTGCCCGCGCCGCGCTGGTCCGCTCCCGGGTGGCCTTGGACGCCGCCAGGCGCAATGCCCGCGAATCCGCCGAACTGTACCGCAGGGGCCTGGCCCGCGCCCTGGATGTGGTGGACGCCAATGTGCGTCTCTTCGAAGCCGAGGCCGAACAGGTGCGCAGCCAGGCGGAACTCGCTTCGGCCCACCTGGGACTGCGCCAGGCCCAGGGATTGTCGCCATTCCACAAGGAGAGCTCCCGATGAAGTCCCCGCGACTGCCCATCCTGTCCATCCTCACCGCGCTGGCCCTTTGGCAGACGGGTTGCGGCGGAGGCGACACCCAGAGCCGTGCCGCCAAGGGCGGCGCTCCCGGTGGCGGCAAGGACGGGCCGCCGCCCGTTCCCGTGGAGGTCCAGGCCGTGGAGGACCGCCAGGTGGAAGTCACCGTGGCGGCGGTGGGCAGCGTGGAGGCCTACGAGATCGTGCAGGTGACGGCCCGCGTGCCAGGAGCCGTGGAGGCCGTGCGATTCCGCGAGGGCACGCGGGTGGACAAGGATCAATTGCTGGTGGAGATCGAGCCCGAGCGCTACCGCCTGGCCGTGCTGGAGGCGCAGGCTGCGCTGGAGAAAGCGCGCGCCGCACTGGCGGAGGCCGAGGCGGGGCTGGCGAGACGCACGGGAGCCAATGAGAAGAATGCCGGCCTCATCGCAGGCGAGGAGGTGGACAGCTGGCGCACGCGCACCCTCACCGCCCGGGCAGAGATAACGGCTCGGGAAGCCGCCTTGCAGATGGCCGAGCACAACGCCAGCGACGCCAGCGCCCGCGCGCCCTTCGCCGGCGTGGTGCAGAGCCGCGATGTTCAAACAGGGCGCTATGTGCAGCCTGGCACCCTGTTGGCGACTTTGGTGCGCCGGGATCCATTGCTGCTGAAGTTCAAGGTTCCCGAGACCGATGCCGACCGACTTGCACCGGGCCTGCGCGCGCTGTTCACGGTGAAGGAGGGGCGCGGCGAGCACCGGGCCACCCTCGTGCATGTGGCGGAGTCCGCCGATCCAACTTCGCGCATGGTGGATGTGACGGCGGAGATCCAGTCTCCGCCGGAGAGCCTGCGGCCAGGCAGCTTCGCCGAGATCCGCGTGCCGGTGGGCGGAGCCCATGGCGCGGCAGTCGTGCCGCAAACAGCCGTGCGTCCCAGCGAGCGCGGCTTCCTCGCCTATGTCATCGAAGGTGGAAAGGCCCGGGAGCGGGTGCTGGAACTGGGCATGCGCACCCAGGACGGCCTGGTGGAAGTGCGCAGCGGCCTGGCGCCCGCCGAGAGCCTGGTGGTGCGTGGTGCCGAAGCCCTGCGTGATGGCGCCCCTGTGCGCACCGGCGCCACAGGGAAGGGCGGAAGCTCCGCCGGAAAGGTCCAGGCCCGCCCATGAACTTGACCGAAGTCTGCATCCGCAAGCCCGTCCTCGCCTGGATGCTCATCGCCGCAACCGTGCTCTTCGGCGTGGTGGCAGGACAGCGCATCGGCATCAGCCAGTTCCCCGATGTGGACTTTCCCACCATCAGCGTCGCCCTCACCTGGGAAGGCGCTTCGCCGGAGTCCATGGAGAGCGATGTGGTGGAGGTGCTGGAAGAGGCCCTTGTGCAGGTGGAGGGCGTGAAGTCCATCACCTCCTCGGCACGCCAGGGCCAGGCCTCCATCACGCTGGAGCTGGCCATGGAGCGGGATGTGGATCTGGCCCTGCAGGATGTGCAGACGCGCATCGCCCAGGCCCAGCGACGCCTGCCCCGGGACCTGGATCCCGCCACCGTCTCCAAGACCAACCCCGAGGACCAGCCCATCATGTGGCTGGGCTTGTCCGGATCCGTGCCGCGCCAGCAGCTCACCGATGTGGCGCGCTACCAGATCAAGGAGAAGATGCAGACCATCCCCGGCGTGGGTGAAATCACCATGGGCGGCTATCTGGAGCGCAATGTGCGCATCTGGCTGGACGCCGATCGTCTGGACCAGCACGGCCTCACGGCGGGCGAAGTGGCCCGTGCCCTGCAGGCTGGCCATGTGGAGATGCCCGCCGGTCGCATCGAGACCCAGGGACGCGAGATCAATGTGCGCGTGCTGGGCGAGGCGCTTGATCTGGCGGCCTTTCGCGCCATCGAGGTGGGCCGCCGCCGGGGCGCCCCGGTGCACCTGGAGGATGTGGGACTTGTGGAGGACGGCTTCGAGGACATGCGCAACATGGCGCGTGTCAACGGTCAGCCGGCCATCGGCCTGGGCATCCGCAAGCAGCGCGGCGCCAACGCCGTGGAAGTGGCGCAGCAGGTGAGGCAGGTGCTGACATCCCTGCAGGCCACACTGCCGGAGGGCATGGCCCTGGCCATCAATTTCGACAGCACGGGCTTCATCGAGGAGAGCGTCCACGAGGTGCAGTTCGAGCTGGTGCTGGCCGTGCTGCTCACCGCCCTGGTGTGCTGGATCTTTCTGGGCTCCTTCTCCTCCACGATCAATGTGGTGCTGGCCATTCCCATGTCCCTGCTGGGCACGGTGGCGGTGATCCACTTCCTGGGCTACACCTTCAACACCTTCACCCTGTTGGCCATGGCACTGGCGGTGGGCATCGTGGTGGACGACGCCATCATGGTCATGGAGAACATCTTCCGCCACGGCGAGATGGGCAAGGACCGCCTCGCCGCAGCACAGGAGGGCACGGCGGAAATCACCTTCGCGGCCTTGGCGGCAACCGTCGCCGTCATGGCCATCTTCCTGCCCGTGATCTTCATGCAGGGCATCGTGGGGCGCTTTTTCCTGCAATTCGGCGTCACGCTGTGCCTGGCCGTGGGCTTCAGCTATGTGGAAGCGGTGACGCTGGCCCCGGCGCGCTGCGCCCAGATGCTCAACACCAGTCGCGAGGGCCGCAGCCGCGTGGGACGCATGGCCGACGCCGTCTTCGTGCGCATTGAGCGCGCTTACCACGGCACCCTGCTGCGCGTGCTGCGCCACCCGGGCAAGATCCTGCTCGGCGCTCTGGCCCTCACGGTGGCTTCCGTCTTCCTGCTGCGCAGCCTTCCCGGGGAGTTCGTCCCCAGCCAGGACCAGAGCCGCCTGATGATCCGCATCCAGACCGCTGTGGGCAGCAATGTGCAGGAGACGGACAAGCTCATGAGCAAGGTGGAGGAGCGCGTGCTCGCCCACCCGGAAGTGCTGCGCATCTTCGGCAATGTGGGTGGTTTCGGTTCCGGCCAGGTGAACTCGGCCTTCCTCTTCCTGACCATGGTGCCGCCGGAGGAGCGAAGCTTCGGCCACATGGAGTTCGCCGCCCTGCTGCGCAAGGAACTCAACGCCATTCCCGGCGTGCGCGCCATGGTGCAGGATCCCAGCCAGCAGGGCTTCACCGCCCGGCGCGGATTCCCGGTGGAGTTCTCTGTGCGCGGCAGCAACTGGGACGGCCTGGTGGATGTCACCAGCTCCATGCGCCGCGGGCTGGAAGCCGGTGGGCTGGCCGTGGATGTGGACAGCGACTACCAGGTGGGCATGCCCGAGCTGCGCGTGACGCCGGATCGGGCCCGCTGTGCGGACCTGGGCATTCCCGTGGAGGATGTGGCGGCAGCCATCAACGCGCTGGTGGGCGGCATTCGCGTGGGCAAGTACACCGAAGGCGGAAGGCGGCTGGATGTGCGCATGCGCTTGTTGGCGGACCAGCGCTCCCGACCGGAGGATCTCATGCGGCTGCGCGTGCGTACCGCCGGCGGGGATCTGGTGCCCCTGTCCAGCGTGGTTCAGGTGCAGGAGCGCCCGGCACTGCAGGCCATCACCCGTAGGGACCGGGAGCGGGCCATCACCATCACGGCCAATGTGGCGCCAGGCCACAGCCAGCAGGAGGTGTTGAAGAGCGTGGAGGAGCTCGGGCGCTCCATGCCAGGAGGGTACCGGCTGGTGCTGGGCGGAGCCAGCGTGGCTTTCAAGGAGTCCATGGGCAGCCTGCTGGTGACCATGCTGTTGGGCATCGCCGTAGCCTACATGGTGCTGGCCAGCCAATTCAACTCCCTATTGCACCCGGTGACCGTGCTCACCATCCTGCCCTTGAGTGTGGCCGGTGCGGCGGGCGGCCTTTGGATGGCCGGCAAGACCCTCAACATTTTCTCCATGATCGGCCTCCTGCTGCTCATGGGCATTGTGAAGAAGAACTCCATCATCCTGGTGGATTACACGCGCCAGGCCCAGGCCATGGGCATGAGCGCGAGGGACGCGCTGCTGGAAGCCGGTCCCAAGCGCCTGCGGCCCATCCTCATGACCAGCGTGGCCACCATGATGGCCGCCCTGCCCAGCGCGCTGGGGCTGGGGCCCGGCGCCGAGGTGCGTTCGCCCATGGCCATCGGCATCCTCACGGGGCTCTTCGTGTCCACGGCTCTCAGTCTGCTGGTGGTGCCGGCCTTCCACTTGAAGGCGGACCAGGCGGTGGAGGCGCTGCGGGAGTTCAAGCGTCAGCGATGGCTGCGTCGTCTGCCCAAGGCGTGAGGTTGAGAGGAAGGGGGCGGGAATCTCAGGCGTTGTGGCCGCTGCGCAGCGCCACCAGTCGATGCACAAGTTGGGCGAAGCCCGCCCCGCCCGGCGCCTCGGTGAGGTAGGCGGGGTGCCGCTGCAGCAGGTGGAGGAAGTCCTTGAGGTTGGCCACGCCCACGCTGGTCTCCTCCAGCCAGGAAAACATGGGCTCGTCGTTGGGGCTGTCTCCGCTGAACGCGCAGGCCTCCCGATCGCGCACGGGATCCGGCGTGACGAAGTTCCGCAGGTAGGACTGGGCGGCGCGCACCTTGTCGAAATCCCCATACCAGCCGTTCACATGGATGCTGCTGATCTTGGCCGTGGCGCCGTGCTCCTGGAAAATGGCCTGGATGCGCTGGGCCTCTTCCAATGGAAGGCGGGGCACATCCTCGCAGAAGTCGATGGCCAGGTCGTACTCGCGATAGCCCTGGTCGCTGGCGATGCCCACACCGGGCACCCGGCACAGGATGTCGGCGCGCACAGCCTCCAGGCGCTGGCGGAACTCCGCCCGCGTGGCATCGTCGTAGAGGAAGTGGCGGGCCATCTTTCCGCCTTCCAGACGAAAGACCAGGCCGCCGTTCTCGCCAATGACGCCGTCCACGGGCCACATGCGGGCAATGTGGTCGCACCATCCCGCCGGCCGGCCGGTCACGGGCACCACGCGCAGACCTGTGGCCTGTGCCTGCCACAGCGCGGCGTAGGCTTCCGCCGTGATGCGTCCATCACTGGAGACGGTGTCGTCGATGTCGGTGAAGAGAATGCGCAGGTCGCGGGCCTGTTCCACGGTCCAGGCGCTGAGGGGCCTCAAGCGCGGTGTCACGCCGACTGGCGTCCCGCATTGCCCCGACCGGCGCTGGCCACCACGGACCAATTGGCCGCCAGGTATTCGTAAAGGCTGTAGAAGGTGTAAGTGGCCGCCACCAGCACCATCCACCAGGCCACCTGGTTGAGCAGGGGCTCGGGTAGCAGGCTTCCCCACACGGCGCTGACGATGCGCCCAAGCAGGATGGCGATGATCACCGTGGCCTGGATGATCGCCTTGATCTTGCCGCTGCTGCGGGCCGCCACAACCTCGCCGCGATAGGCGCAGATGGTGCGCATGGTGCTGATGAGGCTGTCGCGGTAAACGAAGATGAGCACCATCCACCACGGGATGAGCCCCGCCGCCATGAAGGCGATGAACACGCTCATGCGGCTGACGCTGTCCGCCAGGGGATCCAGCAGTTTGCCGAAATCCGTCACTTCGCCCCTGCTGCGCGCCACATGGCCGTCGAAGGCGTCGGTGAGTTCGGACACCACCACAATGGCCAGGGCGGCCACCCGCGCCCACAAGCCTTCCTGCATGAAGACCAGCACGAAGACGGGGCTGAGCAGTAGGCGGGCGGAGGTCAGCCAGTTGGCCAAGGTCATGACGCAATTCCCCTGTGTGACGGCCCAAGGTGAGACAATCGCCACGCAGGTGCAACCGTGAAAGCCCCTCCCCGGCGCTGGCGATTACCCTGAGTGCTGATGGGTGAAGTCCAGCGCCCGGCCAATGGCCGGCCCGTGGAAATGACCCTTCTCGTAGACCACATGGCCGCGCACAATGGTGCGGCTCACGCGGCCGCGCAGGGCCCGCCCGTGGAAGGGGCTCCAGCCACAGCGGCTCTGCAGCCCGTTCTCGTCCACCACCCACTCCACCTGGGGATCCACCACCGTGAAATCTCCGCGCATGCCCGGAGCAATGCGCCCCTTTCCCGTCATGCCGAAGATGCGGGCCGGCTCCTCCGCCAGCGCCCCCACCACGAGGCCCAAGGGCAATTCCCCGCGCAGCACCTGATCCAGCATGAGCGGCAGGAGCGTCTCCGTGCCCGGCATGCCCGAGGGAACCGCCGGATAAGTGCCGGCCTTCTCCGCCTGGGTGTGGGGCGCGTGATCGGAACCGAGCACGGTGATGAGCCCTTCGGTGAAGGCCGCCCACAGCGCCCGGCGATGCTCCTCCGCGCGGATGGGCGGATTCATCTGGGCGCGGGTGCCAAGAGTCTCGTAACAGTCTGGCGCGGAGAGCAGCAGGTGCTGGGGCGTCAGCTCCGAAGTGACGCGCCCTCCCAGCACGCCGTGGGGCAGGGCGCGCAGAAGCTCCATTTCCCTGGCACAGCTCAGGTGCAGCACATGCACCGGGCGCTCGGTCTCCTCCGATGCCAGCAGCAGCCTCTCCACCGCGCGGATGGCGCTCTCCTCGCTGCGCAGGCGCGGATGCCAGCGGGGGTGATCCGCAAGGTGAAAGGCCGCCTTGGCCTCGCGCAGCAGATCCTCGTCCTCGGCGTGCACGGCCACCCGGCTGATCCCGTGGGACAGTGCCCGACGCAGGCCGGCGTCGTCGGCCAGGAGCAGCGAGCCCGTGGAGCTGCCCATGAAGATCTTCACGCCGCAACAGCCGGGCAGGAGCTCCAACTGACCCAAGTGGCGGGCGTTGTCCTCCGTGGCGCCCATGAAGAAGCCGAAGTCGCACCAGCACCGCTTCGTGGCCCGGGCCACTTTGTCCGCCAGACTTGCCTCGTCCACGGTGAGGGGTTTGGTGTTGGGCATTTCCAGGAAGGCCGTCATGCCCCCCGCCACCGCGGCGCGGCTGCCGCTCTCCAGATCCTCCTTGTCGGGAAAGCCGGGTTCGCGGAAGTGCACTTGGGTGTCCACCATGCCCGGCAGCACCCACAAGTCGCCCAGCTCCAGCAGAGGCACATCCGCGGAAGGCGTGGCTTCTGCGTCCAGCACCTGCGTGATGCGACCCTGGCGAAGCTCCACGAGCGCCGGGCGAAGCTCTCCCTTCAGCCACACATGGCGGGAGCGCAGCGCGAGATCCTGACCGTCCATGGGGATCCTCCTCCTTAGGCAAAGAGCCGCTGACGGAAAATGAAGAAGAGGGCGCCCAGGATGCACAGGGAAGCCCACAGGTAGTCCAGTTTGATGGGCTCCTTCAGGTAGAGCAGGGAGAAGGGCACGAAGACCGTGAGGGTGATGGCCTCCTGCAGGATCTTCAGCTGGGCCACGCTCAGGGTCTGGTGCCCCATGCGGTTGGCGGGAACCTGCAGCAGATACTCGAAGAGGGCGATGCCCCAGCTGAGCAGGGCGGCCACTATCCAGGGCTTGTGGCTGAGATGCTTCAAGTGGGCGTACCAGGCGAAAGTCATGAAGACATTGCTCAGTCCCAGCAGCAGGACTGTCTTAAGCACGAGGGGCATGGGCTTCTCCAGGCGACTTGACCGCCGAAGGTCTCAACTTCCCGGCGCTCCTGCATCACCGGCCGTCAGGGCAGGAGGCCCCGCGACGCCGCCCTCACGAGAACGGGCCGCCACAAGGACGGCCCGCTCCGCACCAGCAAAGAGACAAGACGCACGGGCAGCCCCCCGGCAGCCCGTGCCAGACAGGAGGCGCTACAGGGTGGACTGGTGGAGGCGTGACACCTCCGACCAGTTGACCACCTTCCACCAGGCCTCGATGTAGTCGGCCCGGCGATTTTGGTACTGCAGGTAGTAAGCGTGCTCCCAGACATCCAGGGCCAGGATGGGCGTGCCGCTATCGTCCATCAAGGGGCTGTCCTGATTTGCCGTGCTCGTCACCCGCAAGGTTCCGTTGTCCGAAACAAGCCATGCCCAGCCGCTGCCGAAGCGCGTGAGCGCCGCCTTGGCAAAGGCTTCGCGCAGGGCATCAAAGCCACCCAGATCGCGCTGGATGGCGCTGGCCAAATCCGCGCTCACGCCGGCATCCCCACCCTTGCACATGAGCCGCCAGAAGAGGCTGTGGTTCCAGTGGCCGCCCCCATTGTTGCGCACGGCGGTGCGCTGGGCCTCTGGCACGCGGCCAAGGCCGGCGATGAGGTATTCCAGCGGTGCCCCGGCCAGCTCCGCACCCGCCTGCTCCAGCGCCTGATTGAGGTTGGCCACATAGGCGGCGTGGTGCTTGCCATGGTGGATCTCCATGGTACTGCCATCCACATAAGGCTCCAGCGCGCTGAAATCGTAGGGAAGGTCAGGCAGGGTGAACATGAGTGCCATTCCTCTGATGAACCGTGACCTGGAAGCGGGCCTCGCGCCCTGATTCATAGCAAACCTATCATTGTTCGTCTGGCATAACAAGAGATTTGAAGACTTTTTCAGTTCCATTAAAAGGCATGTTTTTCGCATGACAATCAATCACTTCGTAAATCAAGGTTCTTGAAAGAGAGCCGCGTCATCCGCCGACATGGCGTCCAGCTCCTGCCGCAGCACATAGACAAGCTCGCCGCCACCAATGCCGCGTATCTCTGTGCGACGCTTGACAAAGCGGGCGCGATAGCTGGGGTTGAAACCCGCCTGATCGATGCCCCGGGCGGAAAAGGCGAAGCCGAGGCCACCCAGCTTCTGCAGGCGCGAGGCGATGTTGATGCAGGGGCCCACATGGTCCGCGCCGTCGCCAACGGGAATGACAATTCCCCGGGCCACGCCGCAGCGCAAACGCCGTGGCGGTTCCACGAAGTGCCGACCCTCCTGCTCCAGGAAGCCGGGATAGGCCTGGCACACTTCCCACAGCGAGGCGATGATGTTGCAGATGAACTCCTGCACCGCCGCCTGCAGGTTGGCCGAGGCACCGCGGCCGTCCATGGCCACGATGCGGTCCAGATCGATGCGCCATAGAAAGAGCACGCCGTCGCCCATGAACTTGGCGAAGAAGGGCAGTTCGGCCCACAGGGTGGCGCTGGCCTCCTTCTGCACCAGCTGGTTCTTGATGGCGGCGTAGAGCCACTCAAGAAAGCTGTTGAGGAAAGCTGGCACGGTGAGTTGGGGATCGATCTGCCGCGCGAAGTGGGTGAACCCCTCCAGGTCGAAGATCACCGCGAGCACATCCGTTGGTTGGGCCGGGGCGCTGATGTCTCCCAAACCCAGCTGCCGCGCGCCGAACTGGGCCAACACGGCGGGATCCACGCGCACCAGGATGCCGTGCTCCGGGTCGCATTGGTAGGTGTAGGGCGAGCGGGCGGTGTTCCTTTCACCCACGGTGGAAGCCCTCCACGCGGAAGCCGGCCTTCTCCACCGCTGCCGTCAGGGCCTCTTCGCCGGGCAGGCTGGCGCCGCTGATCAGCACTTGCCCATCCTCCAGCCGCACCTCCACCTGCAGATCCTCCTGCAGACCTTCCAACGCCTTGCGCACACTGCCGGCGCAGTGTCCGCAATTCATGCCGCCCACGGTCATGCGCAGGTCCATCGCTCTGTCCTTCCCCTTTCAGCCGCCGTGGCGCTGGAATACAGCATGGCGGGCCTCGTCCAGCATGGACGCCGCCCCGTGGCCGCCCAGGCTGGCGCCCAGATCGCGGATGAGTCCGTCCGCCAGGCTGTAGATGATGCCGTGCACCTGCAGGTTCTGGCCCCGACGCCAGGCCTCCTTGACCATCTTGGTCTCCGTCAGGCGCTCCACCTGTTCGATGACGCTGAGCTCGCACAGGACATCCACCCGCTGCCCGGCAGGCAGGCGCGCCAGATCCCGGCCGTGGGTCTCGTGGGTCTCGCGGATGCTCCAGGTCCAATAGTCGATGAGGCCGTGGGCGCTGTCCTCCAGCGCGGCCTGCACACCGCCGCAACCGTAGTGGCCGCACACGATGACATGTTCAACCTGCAGGACTTCCACGGCATATTGCAGCACGCTCATGCAGTTCAGGTCTCCCGGGTGCACCAGGTTGCCCACATTGCGGTGCACGAAAACCTCGCCGGGATCCAGCCCCACGATCTGGTTGGCGGGGACACGGCTGTCGCTGCAGCCGATCCACAACCAGCGCGGTTTCTGCTGGTGTTGGAGGCGGCTGAAGAAGCGGGGATCGCGCGCCACCATGTCCTGGGCCCACTGGCGATTCTTGTGGAAGAGCGGCGCCAGGCCGCCCTGGGTGTCCATCATGAGCGTCCCCTCGACCAATAGCGCAGCCGGATGTAAAGTGCCCCTGTCGCCCCCGCCACCGCCAAGGCCAGACACACGGCGCCAAAGGCCCAGGTGCGCTCCGCGAAGGGAATGCCCGCCACATTGATGCCCAACAGGCTGGTGAGCAGGCTCAAGGGCAGAAAGACCGCCGCGATGAGGGAGAGGCGAAACATGGTGGCGTTGATGCGGTCGCCCAGGCTGGCCGCCAGCTCGTCGTGGGTGACCAGGGCGCGTTCCCGCAGGGCGTCCAAGTCTTCCACCAGTCGAATCAGGCGGTCACTGGACTCGTGCAGGTGGCGGCGGGCCGACGCATCCAACAAGGGGTGATCCTCCAGCGACAGGGCGGTGGCCAACTCGCGCATGGGCGCCAGGTGTCGGCGCAGCTGGATGCACTGCCGACGGTGCATGCCCACCCTGCGCCGCAGACCAGGCTTGGGACGGTTCAGCACCTCGTCCTCCAGTCCGTCGCCGCTTTCGGTGAGTTCATCCAGCACAGGATCCAGGCGGTTGAGAATGTGGCGCAGCACCTGGGCCAGAAAGGCGCCAACGCCGCTGGGCCCGCGCCCCTGCTCCACATGGCCCAGCATGTCTCCCAAGGCCAGCACAGGTCTTCCCTGCACGGAGATGATGCGGCCCGGCTCCAGCCACAGGCGCAGGGAGACCATGTCTTCGGGCTCCTCGCCCTCGTTCAGGTTCACGCCGCGCATCACGACCAGCAATCCATCGCCCACGGCCAGGAAGCGGGGACGGGTTTCCGGCGCCAGCAGGGCTTCCCGCACCAAGTGATCCAGGCCCGCCTGGGCCAAAAGTTCCGCTGCCCGGCCATCGTGACGCTGCACATGCACCCACATCAATCCCACAGCCAGAGGCGCAGGCAAAGGCGTGGCAAGGGGCGTGGCCTCTCCCCGACCTTCAACCACCCGCAGCTGAAAGGAACGCTGCTCGTCCCGGTCCGCTGTCGCTGTGGGGGACATCATTCCTCCTCTCCCGCAGGGGATGCCTCACTGGCCAGCCGGTGCTGCTGGGCGGAGTCCGGCAGAAGCAGATCCTCCAGGAACCAGGCGGAGAGCTCTGCTCGACCGCCCACGCCCGCCTTGCGATAGATCTCCCGAGCCTGTTGACGCACGGTGCGCTCGCTGGTCTGGCGCGCCTCCGCCACTTCCTTGTGGCTGAGCCCCTTCAGCAGAAGAATGCCCACATCCCGCTCCGCCGGCGTGAGCAGCCAGCGCTGGAACTGCCGGTCGATGGCCTGCCCCAGGCCCTCCAGCAGTCCCTGGGCCTCGCCACGCCAACGCACCACATCGCTGTGGGCGTCCTGCAGGTCCAGTTCCAGGCGCGAGCGCAGGGCCTTTTCCCGGCGCATGTCCCACACCATGGCCACCAGGCCCGACAAGGTGATGCCGGCGACGATCAGCTCCGTCACCACATGCAGCCAGCCCTCCCCGTCCCGCAAATCCATCAGGGGGTCCACGGTCAGGAAGAGAAAGGCCAGGGCCAACAGGGTGGCAACGGCCCTGCGACGGGCGAGAAAAGACAAGTCCATGGGGTCGGATCTCCGCATCAATCAATGGGAAAGTAAGGAAAGGCCCTTTGGGCCGCATTGCACCGGGACGCCGTTGGAACTAGGTTGCCAACCATGAACTCACTTCAGGCAGGTATTCAGGCTTTAGGCTGGGCGGGACAGGGCGCCTACTTCGGGCGTTCCGTGCTGCAGTGGCTGGCCAGCGAAAAGGCGGGGCGCAGCATCGTGCCCGGTTCCTTCTGGTCCATCTCGGTGGTGGGGGCCCTGCTGATGCTTGCCTACGCCTCCCTGCGACGGGACCCGGTCATCGTGCTGGGGCAAGTGGTGAACCTGGGGATCTACCTGCGCAACTGGCACCTGGAAAGAAGCGCCACGCCGCGCCGTCTGGGCGTGCGCTCCTTGAGGATGATCCTGTGGGGAATGGCCATCACCTTGATGATCGCCATGGGCCTGTCCCTGGGCATGGACCACTCTCCCTGGCTGCTGGTGGGTTGGCTGGGGCAGTTCATCTTTCTCACGCGCTTTCCCCTGCAGTGGTGGGAGGCCGAGCGACGCGGCCGGGCGGAGTTGCCCCTGCGCTTCTGGCAGGTGAGTCTGGCGGGCAGCGTGCTCCTTCTGGCCTACGCCTTGTGGCGCCACGATGTGGTGATCTCCGTGAGCCAGGGCTTCGGCCTGCTCACCTACGGGCGCAACCTCGCGCTGCATCAACGCCAAGCCGAAGGCCGCACCTCATGACTTCCTACAGGACCCGCTCCTTTGGCGCCCGCGTCCTTTTATGGCTGTGCGCCCTGGCCCTGGCCCTGGGCATGGCTTCCGCGTGCAAGGGCTTTTGGGGCGCCCACGGCGAATCGCGACGGGCGGAAGTGGCGCGGGAAGTGCTCCAGGATGGCCACTGGCTGGTGCCCACCCTGCTGGGGGAGCCCTTCATCACCAAACCGCCTCTTCTCTATTGGAGCAGTGCCGCATCCATGGCTTTGCTCGGCGTGCGGGACTGGGCCTCCCGCGTGCCTGCGATCCTCGCCACCCTGCTCAGCTGGCTGGCTCTGCTCAGCCTGGGACGCTCGTATTGGAGGGAACTGCGCCACGGCGACCTGAACGATGACGGGCTGTCAGGGGATGAAGCAGGACTCTTGGCTGCCCTTGCGCTCATCACCATGCCCATGGTGATGATGATGGGCTTGAACACGGAGACGGAGCCCCTGCTGCTTGCCTGCACGGCGGCCAGCGTGGCGGCCTATCTGCGTCTGCCTCCCCGCACAGGGACGGCGAGCCTTCCCGCCCAGCTCCTGCCCGGCATTTTCCTGGCGCTGGGCTTTCTGGTGAAGGGCCCCCTGGGTTGGCTCTTCCCGCTCTTCGGCATGCTGGCCCTGGAAAGTGCCTTGTCTGCACAGCGCCGACGCCTCAACTTCAAGCGGGGAGGGGTGTTGCTGTTCAGCCAGATGGTGCTGGCCCTGCCCTGGTTCCTCCTGGTGATGGCGCGCCTTCCCCACGCCATGGACATCTGGCTTGGCGAGAGCGTGGCCCGGGTTGCGGACGCGGACTTCCAGGTACATCGCGAGCCCTGGTGGTACTACCTGCCGCGTGTGGTGGTCTTCCTGCCACCCCTGCTGTGGTGGCGCAGGGATGTGATGAAAACTCCCCTCACCCGGGCACCCCTGGTGTGGCTGGCGCTGGGCGTGCTTTTCCTCAGCATGGCGGGGAGCAAACGCACCCACTACCTGCTCAGCCTAAGTCCGGCGGCTGCCTTGTTGCCCCTGGCGGCGCTTGCCGGCAAGGCCTCCGCAGGGCAGGATGCCGTGTTGCGCCGGGTGGCCATCGCCCTTCCCCTGCTGATTCCACTGGGAAGCATCCTCCTGCTGGCACGGGGATTGCTTCCGCCTGATCCATTGAGTTGGGCAGGTGCAGGCGTGGCGCTGGCCGGTTCCTGGTTCTTGTGGCGCCGGGGGCCACGCCAGGGTCTTGCCGCTCTGGCGGCCTCCATGCTTCTTCTGCTGGGGAGTGGGGCTCCCGGCCTCCTGCGCGCCGTGGACAGCTACCGCAACCCACGCCTTTTCTATGAAGCGTGTGCGGAATACACCCGGGAGGCGGATGCCATCGTGAACTGGCGAAACGACCGGTATTCTGCTTCCTTTTACATGCAGGCTGCCATTCCATTCGCCCGGAACGAAGTGGAACTGCGGCACATCACCCCCCACCCTGTTTGGCTCATCTGTCAGGAAAAGGACCTGGAGCCCCTGTCCAGGCCCCATCGCGTTGTGCTGCGGCGGGATTTTCGCGATCCCTTCCAGCCCTCGCGCGTGAAGCGGTGGGTGTTGGTGCGAGCGGAGAGCGCGGTGGACTCCACCCGGGGCATCCAATGACCGATGAACAGGAGTGACATGAGCACACCCGAGTTCAGCCTGATCATTCCCGTCTACAACGAGGCGGAGAATGTGATGCCCTTGGCTCGCGAGATTGCCGCGGCCCTGGACGGGCAGGTGGAGTGGGAGTGCCTGTGGGTGGACGACGGCTCCCGCGACGCGAGCCCCCGGGAGCTGGCGCGCCTGTGCGCGGAGGACTCCCGGCACCGCGTGCTGGGGCTGGTGGCCAACAGCGGCCAGAGCGCCGCCCTGCTGGCGGGATTTCGCGCGGCTCGGGGCCAGGTGCTGGGCACGCTGGACGCCGATGGCCAAAATGTGCCCGCCGACCTGCCGGCCATGTTGCGTCTGCTGCAGGAAAGTGGCGCGGATCTGGTGAACGGCAGGCGAGCCACCCGTCAGGACACCTGGCTGCGCCGGGTGTCGTCGCGTCTGGCCAATGGCTGGCGCAACACCCTCACCGGCGAGCGCGTGGCGGATGTGGGCTGCGCCATCCGCGTGTTCAGGCGCGAGTGCGTGAGGCAATTGCCGCCCTTCAAGGGCATGCACCGCTTCCTTCCCACCCTCATCCAGCTGGACGGCTGGACCCTGGTGGAAATGGCGGTGGCGCACCGTCCCCGCGAGCGGGGCCTTTCCAAGTACGGCGTGGGCAATCGCTTGTGGGTGGGCATTTGGGACACCTTTGGCGTGATGTGGCTGCAACGGCGCTATGCGGCACACCGGGTGCGGCGGGAGGACCAGTGAAGGAAGGCACCGAAAAGATCCTGCGTCGGCTGATCCTGGGGCTGCTCTATGCCGTCAGCCTCTCGGCCATTGGCGTGTGGCTGGTGCAGGGGTGGAGCTACTATCAATTGGCGGAGCACCTGCGCCCGCGCCACGAGGACTACGCCCGCCTCACGGCCGGCGGCACCTTGGGCCACTGGTTCGGCATCGTGGGTTCCATCCTCATTGGTCTCCTGCTGCTCTACATCGTGCGCAAGCGCTGGCGCGCACTGGACCGCGCGGGTTCCCTGCGCCTGTGGCTGGATGTGCACATCTGGATGGGCATCACCGGACCCCTGCTCATCATCCTGCACTCGGCCTTCAAGGTGGGCGGACTGGTGAGCATCTCCTTCTGGAGCATGAGCGCCGTGGCGCTTTCCGGCGTGCTGGGACGCTACCTCTATCTGCAGATCCCCCGCGACGAGAGCGGCGAAGAGCTGGACAGCAAAGGCATGGACCAGGCCCGCGTGCGCCTCCTTGAAGAGGCCGGCCTGGCCTGGTCGGAGCTGCCCACGGCCATCCAGGGCCACCTGGGCGCCATGGGAGGCGGCCCCTTCCACTGGTTGAAAGAGGACATCACCTGGCCCCTGCGCCGCAGCCGCTGGCGCAAACTGCTGTTGGCCCACGGGCAGGAGCCCTCCCGTGTGCTGCGCGCCCTGCGCGGCCTGGAACTGCTGGAACGACGCCGGGGCACCCTCGCGCTGGCCAGCCGTCTGTTGCACTACTGGCATGTCTTCCACCGTCCCTTCGCGCTCATCATGGTGCTCTTCCTGCTGGTGCACATCGTGGTGGCCCAGCTCTTCCAGTCCAACCACGGTCTGCCTCAGTGAGCAGCGACGCCCTCATCTACGCGGGAAGTTTCCTCCTGTGCGTGATCATCGTGCTGGTGTACCTGCGCCGGGACCGCAAGCAGAACCTGGACATGCAGGCGCGCCTGGAAGAGGCCCGCGCGCGCGGCCTGAACGAACCCGTCAGCCTGCATCCACGCATCGATCCCGGCCGCTGCATCGGCAGCGGAGCCTGCGTGAAAGCCTGCCCGGAGCACCATGTGATCGGGCTGGTGAACAACAAGGCCGTGCTCATAAATGCCTCCGCCTGCATTGGACACGGCGCATGCGAAGCTTCGTGCCCCATGGAGTCCATCGACCTGGTCTTCGGCACCTCCCGGCGGGGAGTGGACCTGCCCCGTGTGCGGCCCACCTTCGAGACCAATGTGCCGGGACTCTACATCGCGGGTGAACTGGGCGGCATGGGTCTCATCCGCAACGCGGTCACCCAGGGGCGTCAGGCGGTGGAGTCCATCGCGCGCTCCCTGAAGGAACACGCCTTGCCCGACGCGAATGGTCCCCAGGGCGAGGTGCTGGATCTGATCATCGTGGGCGCAGGGCCGGCGGGCATCAGCGCCGCCCTGCAGGCGGGCATCTCCCGTCTGCGCACCCTGGTGCTGGATCAGGGAACGCCCGGTGGCACCATTCTCACCTACCCCAGGCGCAAGCTGGTGATGACCCAGCCCATGTGCCTGCCCGGCGAGGCGCCCTTGAAGATGAGGCAAATCTGCAAGGAAGAACTGCTTGAAATCTTCACTGGCGTGCTGGAAAGGCATCGGCCGGAGATCCTTTGCGGACGCCAGGTGGTGGAGATTCACAACGAGAGCAGTCATTTCGCGCTGACGGCGCGGCTGGCGGACGGGCAGTGCGAGGTGCATCGGGCGCGCCACCTGCTCCTTGCCATCGGTCGCCGGGGCGTGCCCAGGCGCATGGATGTTCCCGGCGAGGACCAATCCCATGTGAGCTACCAACTGCTGGATCCCGAGGCCTATGCCGACGCCGCCTGCGTGGTGGTGGGTGGCGGTGACTCGGCCATCGAGGGCGCCCTGCGTCTGGCCGAGGCAGGCGCCACTTCGGTGGACCTGGTGCATCGCAGCGCCACTTTCGCCCGGGCCAAAGTGCCCAATCAGGAAGCGTTGCAGGAGGCCGTGGCCGCGGGCCGCGTGCGCCTGCACCTGAATTCCTCGCCCGCCACGGTGACGGCGGAGGGGCTGGAGATCACCACGCCGGCCGGCCCACTGGTCCTGAAGGCCGAGCTGGTGCTGGTGCAGATTGGCGGTGAGCTCCCCGTGGGCCTCCTGCGGCAGGCGGGCATCATCATCAACACCCACTTCGGCCGGGAAGTGCGCAAAGGAGACACGGCCTGATGCGATGCTTCTCCGCTCCCAGCGCCCTCTTGCTGACCCTGATCCTGACCCTGGCGGCGCAGGCCCAGCTCTCGCCGGGAAAACTGGCCAAGGCCCACGCGGATCTGGAGGGCATCGGCAACTGCACCAAGTGCCACGAGCTGGCCAAGGCCATCGACGGAGCGCGCTGCCTGGAGTGCCACAGCACGCTGGCGGCGCGCATCAAGGCGCGCAAAGGTTTCCACAGCCAGCAAAAGGTGCGCGAGAAGACCTGCGTGGCCTGCCACAGCGACCACCACGGCCGGGACTTCAAGATGATCCGCTGGGAGAAGGGTGAGAACACTTTCGACCACGGCGAGACGGGCTGGAAGCTGGATGGCAAACACAAGGATGTGAAGTGCAAAGAGTGCCACCGGCGCGAGCTGATGCATCCGGCCATTGCCAAGGCCAAGGATGTGGACGCCCAGACCACGCGTCTGGGGCTGGACAAGGCCTGCCTGAGCTGCCATCGCGACGAGCACGAGGGCCAGTTGGACAAGGACTGCGCCGGTTGCCACAGCACCCAGGAGTGGAAGAAGACGCGCTTTGAGCACCAGAAGGCCAAGTTCTCCCTCACCGGATCCCACCAGGATGTGGCCTGCGTCAAGTGCCACAAAACGGAAGTACCCCGCACGGCGCGCCAGGACTTCGTGGTGGAGGACCCCGCAGGCACGCGGGCAGTCCGTTACAAGCCCCTGTCCTTCGCACGCTGCACCGATTGCCACAGCGATCCCCACGAGGGACGGCTGGGTACCGACTGCGCCTCCTGTCACAACACAGAGGGCTTCACCGGCCGCGAGAGCGGCTTCGACCACAGCAGGACGCGCTATCCCCTCACCGGCGCCCACCAGACGGTGGACTGCGGCGAGTGCCACAAGGGCCAGGGCGCTGCACGCCAGAAGCCCGCATTCAAGGATTGCGCCCCCTGCCACAAGGATCCCCACGAGGGTCAGCTGACTCGCCCCAATGCGCGACGGACCTGCGCCTCCTGCCACGACACCCGTCGCTTCCAGCCCTCTCTCTTTGGTTTGGCCAAGCACAATGAAGGCAAGGCGCCCCTGGATGGCGCCCACCAGGCGGTGGCCTGCCTGGACTGCCACACACGCCCTGCGCCGGCGGCCGCCCTGCGCTTCGAGCTCGGCGGCAAGGGTTTCAGCGGTCAGTCCTGCGTGGACTGCCACGGCGACGCCCATAACCAGCAGGCCACACCCTGGATGGACTCACGAGGCTGCCTGGCCTGCCACAGCACCGTGGCCTGGAAGGCCGGTGACTTCGACCACAACCGCACGGATTGGAAGCTCGAGGGCAAGCACGCCCAGGTGGCCTGCACCTCCTGCCACAAGCCCACTCCCCAAAAAACCGTGCCCCTGAAAGGCCTGGGCCGTGCCTGTGTGGACTGCCACGAGGACCAGCACCTGGGCCAGTTCCTGGAAGAGGGGAAATCACAGGTGGATTGTGCCCGTTGTCACGCCACCACGGGCTGGAAAGAGTCATCCTTCAACCATGACACATCCCGCTTCCCCCTTGACGGCCGCCACAAGGATGTGGCCTGTGCGGACTGCCACATCCGCGAGGACAGGCCGGACGGCAAAGGCGAGTTCATCCGATACAAGCCCCTGGGCATCCGCTGCGAGGATTGCCACGGCGGAACGAGCACCCCGACGGGAGAATGACATGCGCAGCCTGATCTGCCTGCTCCTCCTCATCCTCTGCCTGCCCGCCTGGGCGAAAAAGGATGCCGCCAGCCCCCACGGAGAGCTGGAGCTGGATTGCGCGGCCTGCCACGCCACCACGGGCTGGTCCCTGAAGGCGACCCCGGACTTCGATCACGCCCGCGACGGCCACTGGGCCCTGGAAGGCGTGCATCAGGCGGTGGACTGTGCCGGTTGCCACATGGATCTGCGTTTCCAGGGCACGCCCACCACCTGCGCGGAGTGCCACCTGGACCCCCATCAAGGCAGCCTGGGCACCACCTGCACCGAGTGCCACAGTCCCGACCGCTGGCTGGACCGGGGGCGCATGAAGCAGCGCCACGAGCAGAGTCTCTTCCCGCTCACCGGCGCGCACCGGGAGGCGGATTGCATCCAGTGCCACATGGGCTCGGGTGCCGCGCAATTCGCCGGCACGCCCACCGACTGCGCGGGCTGCCACGCGGCGGACTTCCTGCGCACCGAGGGCCCGGACCATGTGCTGGGCGGACTTCCCACAAGCTGTGTGGACTGCCACAACACCGCGCGCTGGTCGGCCACGGGCACCTTCGCCCACACCACATACGCGCTGGAGGGCGCCCACGCCGATCCCACGGGGGCCCGCTGCGTGGAGTGCCACCGCGGCACGCCCTTTTCCGCAGCGCCCACAACCTGCGAGGGCTGCCACGCGGAGGACTGGAGCGCAGCCAGTCAGCCCAGCCACAGTGCCGCCAACTTCAGCCACGATTGCGCCACCTGCCACGAGGGTGGCGCCCTGACCTGGAGGCCCGCCGCCTTCAACCATCTGGCCAACACGGGCTATGAGTTGACGGGCAGCCACGCCCTGACCACCTGCAGCCAGTGCCACGCGGGAGAGCGCTTCGCCAACACCAGCTCATTGTGCGTGGATTGCCACCTGACGGAGTACCAATCCACCACCATGCCCGTGCACGATCGTCCGGGCTATCCCCGGGACTGCGCCATTTGCCACGACACGGAGCAGTGGCCGGGTTCCGACTTCGACCACCAGCTCACCGCCTTCCCTTTGGAGGGGCCCCACCGCCAGGTCGCCTGCTCCTCCTGCCACAGCGGCTGGGAGGCCGCTGGCGCGCCACGGGACGGCACCTATCTGTCCACGCCGCGGGACTGTTACGCCTGCCACCAGCTGGACTATCTGCGCACGGAGGATCCACCCCACGCCGCAGGCGGCTTTCCCCAGGATTGCAGCATGTGTCACAAAGTGGATGTGTGGACCAACTTCGCCGTGGACCATCAAGCCACGGACTTCCCGTTGACAGAATCCCACCGCTTGGTGGGTTGCGCCGATTGCCACCAGGAGGGACAGTTCCAGGGCACGGCCACGGACTGCTACAGCTGCCACAAGCGGGACTTCAAACAGAGCACGCAGCCCGACCACGAGGTGGAGCAGATCCCCCACGACTGCACCCAGTGCCACAACCGCTCGGTGTGGACCCAGGGCACGCTGAACCACGACTTGACGGCTTTCCCGCTGACCGGAAGCCACCAGACCACGAATTGCGGTGCCTGCCATGTGAACGGCCAGTACCAGGTGACGCCCACGGATTGCTGGAGCTGCCACCAGCGTGACTTCCTCAACAGCGTGAACCCCGACCACGACGGTGCCCAGTTTCCGCAGGATTGCACGGTGTGTCACAACACGGTGCTGTGGACGGACGCCACTTTCGACCACGACGCCACGGACTTCCCCCTCACCGGCGCGCACTTGGGCGTCTCTTGCGCCCAGTGCCATGTGAACGGACAGTACGCGGACCTCCCCGGCACCTGCTGGAACTGCCATGAGAGCAGCTACAACCAGGCGCTGGATCCCGACCACCCGGGCAGCCAGTATCCGCACGACTGCACCATCTGCCACACCACCGCCAGCTACCGGCCGGCCATCTTCGACCACGACGACACCACCTTTCCGCTCACCGGCGCGCACTTGGGTGTCTCTTGCGCCCAGTGCCATGTGAACGGCCAGTACGCGGACCTCCCCGGCACCTGTTGGAACTGCCACGAGAGCAGCTACAACCAGGCGCTGGATCCCGATCACCCGGGCAACCAGTATCCGCACGACTGCACCATCTGCCACACCACCGCCAGCTACCGACCGGCCATCTTCGACCACGCCCAGACCCAGTTCCCGCTGACGGGCGCCCACACCACGGTGAGCTGCGCCCAGTGCCATGTGAACGGTCAGTACACGGACTTGCCTGGCGCCTGCTGGTCCTGCCATGAACCGGATTACCAGCAGACCACCGATCCCGACCACGAGGCCGCCAACTATCCCCAGGATTGCGCCGTGTGTCACTCCACCGTCCAGTGGGAAGGCGCCGTCTTCGACCACGATGTCACCGGCTATCCCCTCACGGGTGCCCACATCACGGTGAGCTGCGCCCAGTGCCATGTGAACGGCCAGTACAGCGGCACACCTTCAGACTGCTGGAGCTGCCACGAGGCGGATTACGCCGGTGTGACCAATCCCAACCATGTGACAGGCCAGTACCCCCACGACTGCGCCGTGTGCCACAGCACCGCCGCCTGGGAAGGCGCCACTTTCAACCACAACACCACGGACTTCCCCCTCACGGGCGCCCACACCACGGTGAGCTGCGCCCAGTGCCATGTGGGCGGTCAGTACGAGAACACGCCCACGGACTGCTACGCCTGCCACAACGCCGACTATGGCAGCGTTGCCAATCCCGACCACGAGGGAGAAGGCTATCCCGTGAGCTGTGCCATGTGTCACACCACCTCGGCGGGCTGGAACAGCAACTGGAACCACGCTTCCTGGTTCCCCATCTACACAGGCAACCACCGCAACGAGTGGACCACCTGCGCGTCCTGCCACTTGAACAACGACCTGACGGACTTCAGCTGCACTCACTGCCACGAGCATCGCCAGAGTGCCATGAACAGCGAGCACGACGATGTGAGTGGCTATGTGTGGCAGAGCCACGCCTGCCTGAACTGCCATCCGGACGGCAGTGAGTTCGCCGGACCCCGCATGAAGTGGGAAGGCATGGACACCAAGCCGAGGAACTTCCTGCGATGAGTCTCTTCCTTCCGCGCCGCTTGTCCTGTCTCCTCCTGGGCACGGTCCTGCTGTGGCGCCTGGGTGTGGCCGATGCGCTTCCGGTTCCGGTGAGCGCCGTTGCGGCGGATGCCGTCTACCTCTCCATGGGCAGCGCCAGCGGACTTGCGGTGGGCATGAAGGGCCAGCTCATGGCCACCGACGGCCGCAGCGCCGAGTTGGAGGTGTTGGCCGTCACCGGCGGCCGCGCCTCTTGCAGGGTTTCGCCGGCGGGTGCCGAGTTGCGCGTGGGTGATCGCGTGCTCTTCGATATCAGTGCCCCCACGCCTGCTCCGCCGGATTCCGCAGGCACGCTCACCCCCAGCCTCTACACGCCGGAGGCCCAACAGGCCATCAAGCAATCCAACGAGGCCAGGGGCTTGCGCCTGCAGGGCTGGTGGCGTGTGGACGGCACCCTGCTCGACCAGGACGGCCGGGCCCGCAGCCAGAGCCGCCAATCCCTTGGCCTGCGCGCCGGACTTGCCCAATGGAAGGACGCCACCTTGAGCGTGCAGGCCCGCCACCGCAACGACTGGGAGCCCCGGACTGCCCAAGAGGGCTGGCTGGACGAGCTGAGCCTGCAGGCGCCCGCGTTGCAGGGCCGTTTGATGTGGGAGGCGGGGCGGTTGGCTGATGGCCGCAACGCCCTGAGTGGCCCGCTGGACGGCGTGGCACTGGAGGGCGCTGCCAGCGCGCCCTTGGCCTGGGGCCTCTCCCTGGGCAGCCGACCGGGCCAGGAGAGCATCAGTGGAAGGCACGCCCTGGGCGCGGGTGGCCGCCTGCGCTGGCAACAGCCCAAGAGCCCCTGGCGCAGCGATGCCAAGGTGCGCGTGGAGCGCAACAGCCAGGACGAGGCCACCGCCGGCCTATCGTGGAGCAACCAGCTGAAAGTGTTGAAGCAGGGGCGCGTGGAGCACTGGTTCCGCGCCGAGTTCAGCGAGAGCAACAATTGGGACCGCGCCCTGGCGCGCTTTTCCACCACTCGCCTGCGCTGGTCGGGCGAGGTGTGGCAGTGGGAGCTGCGGCACCAACTCAACGCATGGCCCGTGGTCATTCCCCAGGATTTGGGCAGCAGCACGCCCCAGGATTCCCTGGACGAGCGGCGCAGCCAGCAGCTCGCCCTCTCCCTGGCCCGCTTGTGGGCGGGCGTGAATGTGCAGGCCCACTTGCGCGGACGCGGCGAGGATGTGAACGCCGACATGGAACGGCTGCTGGAGTTCAGCGCGCAAAAGGGCTGGGATCGTGGCGTGGTGCGGCGCCTCTCTTTGCACAGCCAGATCCTCATCGGTCCGCAGGACCACGGAGGCGATGTTGAGCTGCGTCTGGGAGGCGCGCGCGAGGGGTGGCCGGAGGTTGAAGGCAGCGTGCGCGGCTGGAGCATGGATCACGGCCTGGAGACCTGGACGGGCTGGAACACCGGCCTGCAGCTGCGCGGCCGCGTGTGGAGTCAGTTGCGCTGGGAGTTGGGCGGCATGTTGCAGCGGGAGGACGGCGCCTGGGAACGGGAAATCCGCGTGGGGCTTCGCGGCGAAGTGCGTCGCCGCCCGTCCAGGGGGAGTGACAAGTGAAGGTGCGCTTGCTGGGTGGCTTGGCCGTGGCGCTGATGCTGGCCGGCTCGGCGGTGTGGGTGAAGGCGGCGCTGGAGAGTCCTCACGGACGCTTGAAGCAGGACTGCAGCGCCTGTCACACGCCGGAAGGCTGGAGCCAGCGTCCGGATCCCACCTTTCGTCACGATCGGGACACGGGCTGGCCCCTGGAGGGTGGCCACGCGGGCCTGGCTTGTGCCAGCTGCCACACGGACTTGCGCTTTCAGGACGCCGAGGCCACTTGCGCCGCCTGCCATCTGGACACCCATCAAGGCAGCCTGGGCGACGATTGCGCCACTTGCCACGGGCCCACCCAGTGGCTGGACGAGGCCCGCTTGCGTCGCTTCCACGACCAGAGCCTCTTCCCATTGACCGGCGCCCACGCCACCGCCACCTGTGCCTCCTGCCACAAGGGTGGGGGCGCGGGACAGTTTGCGGGAACCTCAGCCACCTGTCTTGCCTGCCACGCTCAGGAATGGCAGGCCACAACGGCACCTTCCCATCAGGAGGGCGGCCTGGGCACAGATTGTGCCACCTGCCACGGGACCCGGCGCTGGACGGACACGCCGGGCTTCGCCCACAACGATTTTCCCCTGACAGGAGCCCATCGTGGCGTCACCTGCGTGGCCTGCCATGTGAACGGACAGTTCAGCGGCACCCCTGGCGACTGCTGGAGCTGTCACCAGGGCGACTGGAGCGCGGCGCTCAACCCCGATCACCAGACAGGGCAATATCCCCAAACATGCGCCGTGTGCCACAGCACCAGCGCCTGGCGCCCCTCCGCCATCAACCACAGCCTGACGGACTTCCCCCTCACCGGCGCCCATGTGGGCGTGTCGTGCGCGGCATGTCACACGGGTGGCCAGTACAACGGCACGCCCTCTTCCTGTTGGGCCTGCCACGAGCCGGATTGGGCGGGAGCGGAGAACCCCAATCATCTGGCGGGCAACTATCCTCAAACATGCGATCAGTGCCACAGCACCGGCGCATGGCGGCCAGCCTCCTTCGACCACGGCGCGACGGACTTCCCCTTGACCGGCGCACACACTGGCGTGAGCTGCTCCGCCTGCCACCAGAACGGCCAGTACACGGGGCTGGAGAGCACTTGTCAAAGCTGCCACCTGGATGAGTGGCAGGGCACCAGCAACCCGGACCACGCGGCGGCGGACTTTCCCATGGACTGCACGCTGTGCCACAGCACCACACGATGGACTGGCGCGGTGTTCAACCACGACCAGCCCTGGTTCCCCATCTACTCCGGCAGCCACCGCGGCACCTGGACCTCCTGTGCCGAGTGCCACACCCAGGCCGAGGACTACACGAGTTTCAGCTGCCTGGGGTGCCACGAACACAACCGCAGCGACATGGACGGGGAACACAACGATGTGGGGAACTACCGCTATATCAGCGCGGCCTGTCTGGAGTGCCACCCCAACGGCAGCGAGAACGACCAGTTCAAACCGGGCCAGCGCCTGCATCGGCAGCAGCTCCGCCTGGAGGGCCCATCGCGCTGAGGATCGAAAAGGGAAAAACGAAGAAACCCGCCATCAGGCGGGTTTCTTGTCTCACGAACTCATACCGCGTACGGGATTCGAACCCGTGTTACCGGCGTGAGAGGCCAGCGTCCTGAACCACTAGACGAACGCGGCGGAAGGCCAACAGAGTAACAAAGCCTGAAATGGGTCGCAAGACCCGGCCAAATGAGAGGGGCGGGGAAGCCCGGCCTCCCCGCCCCCACACACGCTTCCTGCTGCAATCAGCGCCCCAGCACGCCCAGGGGCTCGTCGTCGATGAGCAACTCAGGCTTGCCCGAACCCAGGATCTGCAGCCGCAGCTCCTTTGTCAGGTTCAGACGATCGGCCATCATCTTCTGCTGTGTTTCCGTCATGCTCATGCCCTGACCCACGCCGCCCATGAGAAGCATGAGGTCCTGGAAGCCCAGTTCGGGATGGATCTCCCGCACCTTCACATCCTCTTCCTTCAAGCCGGCCTTGTGCATGGCCACGCGGATGGCGTCCTGCAGGCCGCCCTGACCATCCACCAGGCCCAGCTCCTGGGCGCGGGGGCCTGACCACACGCGGCCCTCGGCCACGGCGTGGATCTCGTCCCAGCTCTTGCCGCGATCATCGGCCACCTTCTGCACGAAGTCCTGGTAAAAGTCCTGGATCATGCCGTGGAGCTCTTCGCTCTGGTAGGCTGTCAGGGGACGGCCGAGGACCGGCAGGGCGGGCAGTTGGAATTGGGCGGATCCGGCCTTGATGCTCAAGGGAGCCACCACCATGCTGCCACCGAATGAGTCCGGCTTGCCCGCCCACACGCCGTCCTGGCGCAGTTTGGCGTTGTCCATCAGGCCCTTGTCGATGAAAAGACCCGCCGCCACGCCAATGCTTCCCGTGATGGTCACCGGAGTGCTGAGGATGGTGTCGCCGGGCATGGACAGGTAATAGCCGCCAGAAGCCGCGTACTGGCCCTGAACCACGATGAGGGGCTTCTTCTTGGCCAGGCGGTGCATCTCGCGCCACGCCAGGTCGCAGGCATAGCCGGAACCGCCGGGGCTGTCGATGTGGAAGACCACGGCCTTCACCTTGTCGTCCTCGCGCAGGGCCTTGAACTGTTTCACCAGGGTTTCATGGCCGATGGCCAGCGGGCCGATGCTGCGTCCGTCATAAATGGGACCACTGGCGTACACCACGGCCACTTCATCCTTCACGCCCCAACGGCGTTCCACCGGTCGCTCCTTCAGGGACGCCAGGCTCACCACATGGTCGCCCTTCAGCTTGTCCAGCTTCTCCTTGCCAAAGCCAAAATTGAGGGAGATGGTGATGCCCTTGCCCTCCTCCTTCTCATCCTCGTCCGAAGCTTCCCGGCGGCACACCCAGTCTTCCACCTGATCATCATACAGCAGTGTGTCAATAAGGCCCAGCTTCAGCATCTGCTCCTTGGTGATGAACCACTTGTCCGTCACCTGCTTCACCTCATCATCCGTGAAGCCGTAGCCCTCCTTCATGCCGTCGGTCAGGGACTGGTACATGTCGCGCATCACCAGACCCACATTTTCCTTCACCGGAGCGGACATGGCGTTGCTGTCGTAGTCCTCGCCCGCTCCCTTGTACGCGCCGATGTTGAAGCGCACGAAATCGATGCCGGCTTCCTCGAAAGCGTCGCCCATGTAGGTGCGCTCACGGCCGATGTTGTCGATTTGCGCCTCGCCCACCGTCAACATGGCCCGGCGGTCGGCTATGGATGCCACATAGAGCAGGGGCAGAGAGTAGCCGTGCGCGTACACCGCCACTTCGCCACCCGTGCGCTCCTTGTAGAGCTTGATGCGCTCGCGGATTTCCCGCAGCATGACAACATCGGCGACGAAATCCGGCTTGATGTCGATGAAGAGCCCCTTGAGGCGCGGGTTCTTCTCCGCCTCGTCCATGTGCTTGAGGAAGGGGTAGAGCTGGAACTTCTGGCCCATCATCAGCCAGGGATACTCACCCGCCATGCCGGCGAGCTCGATTTTGGCGAAGAGGTTTTTCTTGTGCTTCAAGCCCAGGCCCTTGTTGAAGTCCCGGGAGCTGAGCAGGATGGAGCTGCGCGTGCCAGGATCGACCCCGTCGGCTCCGGCGGTGGGCAGAATGGCGCTGAGGCCCAGACCGCGGAAGTAGAGGCCTGCCTGCACCGTGTAATCACTCTCGAAATCGGTGTCACCACCCAGGTTCACCCGTTGGCGGGCGCTGAGACGCAGGAAGTCCAGCGGTTCCACATCAAAGCCCACCCAATAGCGATCCTGGTCGTAGAGAATGCCGTCCTTATCCGCCGCCCAGGATCCGTCCAGGGTGAGCGTGGCACGATCCCAGAAGGGCCGCAGGCCAAGGCCCGCCTCCACCAGGTACGGCGCGCCGTGGTAGGTCTTTCCCAAAGCGTAGGTGACGCTGGTGCCCAGGCTGGCGTAGCGGTGCAGGTGGTTGACGCTGGAGAACACCAGATGGTCCGGCGTCTTGAGTGCGCCATCATTGCCCTTGCTCCACGCGTAGGCCACGCCGGAGTAGCTGCCCTTGCCCCCAAAGCCCATGCCCAGGCGGTAATGGTTCATGGATTGCGTGCCGGTGGGATTCTCCTGGTGGATCACGCCAAAACCCAAGCCGCCCATGTTGGTGAAGAAGGCGCTCTCTTTGTGCTGGGGATGATCCTCGCCCTCGTTGGAGAAGATGAACTCCATCTCCTCATTTTCCCCCACGCCCCACAAGGCGGGATTCCAATATCCGGCGGAAGGCCCGCGGCCCGTGGTGAGGCTGCCCACATTCCAGGCGAAAAGGTCGCCGCGGTCGGGCAGTGGGTTGTTGTTCTGGGAAAAAAGGCAGGGTGCGAAGGTCAGGGAAAGAACAAGGGACAGTCGAGCTTTCATGCGGGGTACCTCCTTGATTTCGAGAAGCCCGACAGACCCCTGCGGGGCCACCAGGTTTCCCGCAACGGGCCTTCTTCCACTCTGGAAGGGCTCCCGCTGCAGCGGAAATGTTGGGATTGGATGCAGGAGCTGCAATGAAGGCGGCCGCTCCGTCGGCAAAGAAAACACCTGGCGTCCAGGCCATTGGACAGGTGGACCGGCTGAAAAAGGAACGCCCGGCACAAGGGCCGGGCGCGGAATTCGGATGTCGCCGGAGACCTAGATCAACATGAAGGCGGCCACCAGCACGAGAAGGAAAAGCGGCGAGGAGAAATACAAATCCACCAGACGCCGAAAATCGTTTGCCCGTTGCTTCATGGTCCGCTTCATCTTGACACCCCAATTTTCATTGGAACCTGCTCCACCGTTTGAATCACCACGACCCCCATCGGGCAACCCCAGCAAGCTCCTGTCGGCTCCATCGTAGTTCCGATTTTGCTGAGCCAAAGCTAAGCAAGTTGCGTGCCATATTCAATAAAATGCACGATTCCGCGCGTGCAAAGCTAAAAATGAATCTCCCCCATGCATATGGCAGCTTTGCTCTGTTCAAAATCGGGCAAATCCGCCGCATTTTGGACAATTCCTTCCCAGCCCCCTTCCTGCGGGCATTTCCAAACAGTGGAAGTCACACACGCCCATCACCGGCATCAGACCGGAGAAGGAGCGGTCTCGTCCCGCGGCGGCGACGGCTTGCGATGCCAGCCAAATCGCCCCAGCAGCAGGCCAATCAGGGTCAGCACACTGATCAGTCGGCCCAGATTCCAGCCCGGCTGGTGGTACTCCAGCACCAGCACATGATCCCCCGCCGCAGGCAGGGCCACTGCCCGCAGCAGATGGTCCGCCCGCAACACGGGCACTTCTTCTCCATTCAAGGTGGCCACCCATCCACGCGGCAGCCAGATCTCGGAGAGCAGGGCCAGGGCGGGCCCCGCCGTGGTGATGCGGTACTCCACGCGGTCAGGCTCATAGCTCACCATGCGCCCTTCGGCCTTGCCCAGCTTGGCGGGCAGCGCGGGAGCGGGATCCACCAGCGCCACGGCGCGGGGATCCAGGCCCTGCATGACGCGTCCGAACTGGGCATCACCTGGCACCGCCTCCCAGGCCGCCGGAAAGCTCAGGCGGGGCAGGGCGTCGGGATTGCGCAGCAGGATGCCGTCCGGGAACTGGGCAAGGGGCTCCAGATTGGGCGGCAGGCTTTGGCTGATCACCCACTGCACATTGAGCAGGTCCAGCCAGGTGGGATGCAGGGTGCTGCTGCCATCGGGCAGAGGGATGCGGCCCTCCTTGTCCAGCACGCGCTGGATGCCGGCGGGCTTGGCGCCGTGGTAGCCCTCGATGCTGTGCAGGCCGTGCCAGGCCAGCTCGTTGGTGCCGTACACGCCGTCCGGCCACACGCGGAAGAGGTGCTTGTCGAGTTGTGCGGCCACCTGGGCCAGGGCGCCCTGGGCCTGGAAGATGCTGGCAGCATCCCGCCTGTTTTCAAATCGCAGGGTGCGCAGGTTCATCTGGCTCAAATCCGCCGCCAGCAAAAGGCCCAGCGCCACGGCGGTGGCGGCCAGGGGCAGGATTCCCGCCAAATGCAGCCACAAGGCCAACCCGGCCAGGGCCACCAGGAGGAAGGTGCGGGCGGCGTCGCCCCGGAATTCCACCGCCCGTGAAGCCCGCAGCTGGCCCATCAGTTGCTTCACCAGCTCAGGCCGCGCCTCCATGTTCTGCTGATAAAGGAAATAGGCCACGCGCTGATCGTCCATCTCGTGGCGGTAGGACTCTCCATCCGGGAAGCCCTGCGCAGGATCGGGCTTGGCCATGTGGAAGAGGCCCGCCAGCAACAGCGAGGCCACGGAGACCGCCAGCACCACATGGGCCGCGCGTGGAGCGGGGCCAGCGGTGACGGCGGGTGCGACGGGTTTCGCCTCGCTCTGACGCTTCTTTGCGGTGGTCGCCGGGACCGGGGCCTTGTCGGACTTCACCCGGGTGCCCGCCAGACTGAGCAGATGCTCCAGGCCGATGGCCGCACCAAAGATCAACCCCATCTGGGTCAGGGCCAGGGCCCACATGTGGGCGCGCAGTTTGGCATAGCCGGGCAGTGCCTTCACCAGCGCAGGAAAGAGGGGAGTGAACTTGCCCAGGCCCAGCACGAAGAGCAGCAGGGCCGGAATGAAGAGGGGCCAAAGGCGACGGCGGTCCTCCGGTTTCCACCAGGCCGCCACCAACAAAGGCAGCCACAGGGCGCCGGCGTAGAGGGGAAAGGCCGTGTACTCCAGCGCGCCCCAATAGGTGGATCCGCCAAATCCCTTGGCACCGGGAATCCACCAGGACAGCAGATCCGCAGGTGGGAAGGAGTAGGCGGCCGCATAGGAGCCGCCAGCGCCGGCCGCTGCCGTGGCGCGCATGCTCAGGCCGCTGTAATCCAGCACGGGCAACAGGAAGAAGGCCAACAAGGCCAGGCTGAGCAGCACCCAGGCCAGTGCGCGCGCTCCGGCACCCAGCCAGGCCCGCCCCTCGGCGCCGCGCATCTGCCACAGACGCACCAGGGTGTACACACCGGCGAAGAGCAGGAAGTACCAGCTCATCTGCACATGCTTCACGGCCAGCATCATGCCCAGGCTGAGGGCCGCCGGCGTGAGCAGACGGAGGCGCTTTTCCTCCAGCAGGCGCTCCAGCCAGTAAAGGTTGAGAGGCATCCAGCACACGGTCCAGAGCTTGATGGTGTGACCAGCTCCCATCAGGCCCACCAAGGTGGTGCTGAAACCCAGCGTGAGCGCGCCGAAGCCCGCCGACAGCCAGCCCAGACCGCGGTGACGCAGGTAGAGGAAAGCGCCACACACCAGGAGCAGCAGGTGTGCCACATGCAGGATGACCGGATCCCTGAAGATGGACAGCACACTGCCGAAGCCCCAGCTGGTGACGATGGACACGGGGTAGGTGGGCGTCACCATCACGCTGGCGTAGCAGGGCATGCCGCCAAAGAGGTAGGGTATCCACTGCACCACATGGCCGGCATTGAACATCTGCTCCCGGCCGAACTCCGAGAGCGGCATGCTTTTGATGGTGTCGGCGGGCAGCAGGGTCTTCCCTTCCAGGAAGGGAAAGAGCAGCACGGCGGTCAGCAGCAGGGCCACCGCGCCCACCCACAGGATTTCCGTCTTGAGCTTCATGCGTGCCTCATCCCTTGGCGGCGTGCCGGGCCCGCCACATCTTGGCCAATTGTCCACTGCGCATCTCGTATCCCGTCAGCAAGAGGCCGCAGGATGCCAGGGCAAGGCCGTTCACCCAGGCCTGCCAGTGTTGCAGCCAGCCCATGGCCAGTCCGGCCAGGGCGGCGATGGTCAATATCAATGAAGGCAGGAGCCAACTGCCCACACGCCGCGTGGGCAGGGACCAGCTCGCCCGGCCCCAGGCCATCACCACCACGGTGAAGAGCCAGAAGCCCGCCAGGGCACTCAGGGCGGCGGAGAGGGCCTCGCGCATGCCTGCCAGTGGCGGAGAATGCGTGGTCACGGCGTCCAGCCAGGGTCCCGGCCAGTGGGGGGCGAAGGCATCCACGCCCAGCACGCCACCCAGACAAGCCATGCCCAACAAGCCCACCTGCAGGCTGCGCCCCTCTCCGATCATCAGGCTGACGAAAATGTAGGAGAGGAAGATGGGGCACATGCCCAGCACGGCCAGCTGGAAGAGCGGCAGTCCGGCAGTGAAGCGCGGCAAGAGAAGCTCGATCAGCCAGGGCAATTGCAGGGCCATCAACACCAGCAGCACGGGGCTGAGCACGGCCACCAATCCACTTTGGCGCGCCACATCCCGCAGCAGCTCCGGGCGGCGTTCCGCATCGCCCTGGCGGGAGGCGTGGTCGGGCACCAGCACCGTGAGCAGCACGCCGGGCAAGAGGAGCAGACCGTCGCGGATGAGCACGCCCTGTTCGAAGAAACCCAGCACCTCGCCCGTCAGCAGACGGCTCATCACCAGGCGATCGCCCACCACCAGCAGCATGAGAAAGAGCGAGGCGAAGGCCATGGGGGGACCGCTGCGCGCCAGCAGCCCCGCCGCCCGGCGATCCAGCCGGGGTGGCAGCACCACGCCCTGCCGGGCAGCCCACCACACGGCGCCCACCAGGCTGATCAGCATGCCCAGGTGCAGCACATAGACGCGCAATGGGCCTGGCAGCAGCGCCAGCAAGCCCAACACCAGCACGGCGCGCAACACGCCCTGCACCACCTGCAATGTGGCCAGCTCCTGGATGCGACGCCCTCCCCCCAAACCGATGAGCGCCACGCGCAGGGCGCCATTGGCCAGGCCCGCCCCCACGGCGAGCCAAAGGAGCAGGGGATCCGAGATCCAGGGCTGCAGCAGTGGCTGCAGCAGCAGCACCAACAAGGCGCAGAGGGCCAGGAGCAGCAGGTTGAGAAACCAGGCCGTTTGCAACAGGCTGCGCTCGAAAGGCGGATCATCCCGACGGGCCAGGGGCATCTCCCGGGCCAGGCCATCGGCGAAACCCAGCGTGACGAAGGGCAGCAGCACGAAGAGCAGGTTGGGCACGCTGAGCTGGCCCAAGGCCTCGGGCCCGATCACCCGCGCCACCACCCAGCCCACCAGCACGCCCAGCACGCGCACGCCCATGCGCGCCGCCGCCAGGCCGCTCATGTCGCGCACCAGGTTGGGACGGGTGCCGCTCACCGCGTCATCCACGCCACACGGGCCCGACGCACCAACTGGCGCAGGGGCCGGGGCAGACGGCTGAAGCGCGCCATCGCGCGGGCCTGCGCGGCGGGCAGTCCGTGGGCCGTGGCCAGCGCCAGCTCAGCACGAGCCTCCGCGGGGCGGTCGCCCATGAGCAGGGCGCGGGCACACTCCCAGTGATAGGCGGCCAGGCGTTCCCTCTCCGGCACGGCCTGCAGGGGCGGCGCCGTTAGCAGGCCCTGATCGTGGGGATCCGGCAAGTCAGCCCGCCGGGCGGCGGCGCTTTGCCAGGACATGCGGGCGAATTCCGCCTGGGCGGGACGGTACTTGAAGGAGATGCTGTCCGGTTCCATCACCCAGTCCGACAGGCACTCTTCCAGATTGTCCATGGGGCCCTGTTCGCTCAGGCGAAGGAACAGGTCCAGGTCCAGCGAGAAGCGGAAGAAGGGCCGGTAGCCGCCCACCGCCTCCAGCGCCTCCCGGCGGATCATCACCGCGCTGTGCTGGAAGAGGTTCATGCGCATCAAGCCGCGCCGGATGCGCTCCGCGCCGCGCACCACATCGGACTGCCCCAGCACCCGGCCAGCGGCATCCAGACGGCGCACCCGGCAGCCCAGCATCACCAGCTCCGGCCGCGCCTCAAGGTGGGCCATCTGCAGGCGCAGGCGCTGGGGGTGGCACACATCGCCGCAGTCCAGCCGCGCCACAAAGCGCCCCCGGGCCTGGGCCAGCCCGGTGTTGGCGGCCACTGCCGGGCCCTGGTTCTCCTGCCGCAGCAGGCGCACCCGCCCGTCCCCAAAGGCCTCCACACACGAGCCCGTGCCATCGGTGGAACCGTCGTCCACCACGATCACTTCGCTTGCATCGGGCAGGGCCGCACACAGGCTGTCCAGCGTGCGCGTGATGCTCTGGGCTCCATTGAAGGCGGCGATGACGACGCTGAGGTCCACTTTGCTCCGGTGTTGGCTTGCCAAAAACGAGACGAAGCACCCGACAGGGATGCTTCGTCCACGGCGACGCTGGGTTGCAACTTAACGGATGAGGCTGACCTTGCGTATCTGTCGGCCCTGGGGGCTGTCCAGCGAGAGCAGGTAGAGCCCGCTGGGAAGGTTCCCGCCGTGGATGGTGAAGGCGTGCACGCCCGCCTCAAGCCGACCCTCGTGCAGCAGCGCCACCGTGGCGCCGCGCAGATCCACCAGGGCCAGGCGCACGGACTCCAGCGCAGGCATTTCCACTTTCACACGGCATTCCGGGTTGAAGGGGTTGGGCCAGGGCGCGCCCAGGGAAAGGGTGCCGGGGAGAGCATCACGCGCCTCGATCACCTGGCATGAGGCGTGCGTGGCGCCAACCCAGCCACAGTCGCCGCCGAAAGGGTTCTGCCCGGGTCGACAGGGCGAGGCCTCTTCCAGCCGCCAGGGCCAAGCCTCTTCGCAGGTGAGGGGATCCCCCACGCCGTTCCCGCCCAGATTGCTCCACGAGCCCGCCACGGGCCAGTTGTTGGCGGGTGTGTTCGCCCACAGCATGTTGCAGGACAAGTTGCCGTGGGCCGAATAGGCAATGTCAATGGGGAAACTGCCCTGGTTGCCCAGCAGCAGATTGCGCGACACGGTCACCACGGTGCCCGCCTCGCTGAACGCCATGGCCGCGCCCACCCAGTGGCAGCTGTTTCCCACAAAGGTGTTGCCCTCCACCATCGGCTGGCCCCACATGGCGCGCAGGCCCCCGCCCTTGCCATTGGTGAAGCCGCCCTGGGCGGGCATGGTGGCGTTGCCTTCAATGACATTGTCCACCACGCGGGAGTTGGAGCTTTGCAGGTAGATGCCGCCCCCGTAGTGGGCCGTGTTGTGTTCGATCCAGTTGCCCTCGATGAGGGGATGCGCATTCCAGGCGAACAAGCCTCCGCCCACGCCCGCCGGCCAGGCCGCCACATTGTCGTGGATCCAGTTGCCCCGGATGGTGGGGCTGCTGCCATTGCGGCAGAAGACGCCACCGCCCACGCCGCCGCGCTGCACATTGTTGAGATAGACAGGCGTGCCCGTGCCGCCGGTGATGGCAAAGCCCTCCAGCACGGTGGAATTCCCCTGCCCGCTCTGGAAGGTCACCACCGATCCGCTGGCGGCCACCAGGGTGGTGGCCAGAGGACCGGCTTCCGCCACCAGGCTCACGGGATGGCCGGGAAAGGTCAGGTTGCCCGCGTAAGTCCCCGGCGCCACGAGAAT
>Ga0172367_10001389_pt1 | contig 35340 bp, 28 predicted proteins | sample Lak10m_FD_114542 | JGI IMG/M metagenome (GOLD analysis project Ga0172367, IMG submission 114542) | Freshwater microbial communities from Kabuno Bay, South-Kivu, Congo - kab_022012_10m | ecosystem: Environmental > Aquatic > Freshwater > Lake | place: Democratic Republic of the Congo: South-Kivu... | reverse complement strand
GTCAAAATCCACCGGGGTATGCTGCAGCACCACATCATGGAGCCAGGCATCCATCTCGGGGGTCACCAAGGGGGTGGCACCCAGTGGCATGACGCTTTTCAACGCATCAAACCCATTGGCGTCTTATAGATTAAGCCATTGATAGATACAATGACGATTGATATCGTACGTTTTGGCAATAACCTCTGGGCTGTGGGCTGTGGGCTGTGTCCTAATTCTCGAATCGCGTATACAGCCATGCCCCGAATATAGTACATGACATGATCCGGTATTTTTCGACCATCCTTTAACCATTCTGGGATCATAATAGGCCTCACACCGTTTCTACAGACAGTTATAGTTGGTTAGACAATACCCTAATATTAAAGTTTTTAATGTGTCTTAATCAATTCTGGCATCTATATCAAACCGCCTGTCTATTATACAGGAACCCGCTTAGGAATGGTTTATTTGATAGGTGTATGGGTATGCATATATATTTCCTGCGGTCTATTGAATTGGCACCTGATTAACCTTGAATGGGCTAATTATAACGGTAATACAGGCCTAAAACCCTGGATACATAATCCTTGGTTTCAGAAAATGGTGGAATCTGGTAGCCATACTTCATGACGTTGTGCTCGCCGGCATTGTAAGCCGCTACAGCGAGTTTGACATCTGACCCAAACATACCAAGTAAATCCCTGAGATATCTGGCACCGCCAAAGATATTTTCCTCTGGATTATAGGGATCTTTTACACCATATCGCGCGGCGGTGCCAGGCATTAATTGCATCAAGCCCATTGCCCCCTTATGGGAAACAGCGCCAGGATTGTAGGCAGACTCGGTCTGGATTACAGCATGCAGGAGTGCGGGGTCTAGCCCATGCTTAGAGGCCGCCTTCTGTATTACATCGGCATATTGGATCCGCCTGGATCTCAGCGAATTGGGCGGAGATAAACGAATGGGGGACATTAGGGGAGAAGCCCCGGCGGTCAGGACCTTTGGGACAATTTCGGCCTCGGAGCTCTCACCTGTTCTCCTTCCCGCACCCAATGAAATGGTGACCGGCTTCACCTCCGGCTTGCGCGATTTGATGACGAGTTTGTAGCCCTTGTGTCGCGGGGTATCCGTGTAGATAACTTGCCCATTTCGTCCTACAAATTTGTAAACGTCAGCTTCTGCTGATATCCAGGGACTTAGCAATGTGACAATACAGATAAATAAATGATATCTACTATTTTTTTTCATCAAATAAAACTCGTAACCCACACCCCAATTTATTATGCAAGGTTAGCCGCGAATGGCTAGCCAACGCATGGGCCAATCGCGTTGATAGGGGTTATTCATTCCATGCAATGATGGAAACATGTCTGACCTTTATTTCTTAATTCAATACCATGGGTTTACATATTTGATTGAATTCTCTGGACCTCTCAGAATAAGTCCAGGGGGGTACTGGGAGCGGTCGACTTTCGTTCGGTGGGTTTAGGTTTTGGCTTGACCTCAGTGGATTTACGTGGTTCCGTGGGCTTTGAAGACACGCCACTCTTGTGGGTATCAGTCTTGTCCAATTTTTTATCACCAGTTCCTCTCTCATTCGTAGATGGCTTGTTGATCTGCGGTATCCAGCGCCCTCCCTTCGCAACCCCCGGCTTAAGTTTCTCGCCAAGCGAACCCTCTTCACCCACCTTGTCGGAACGCAATGGCTTGGACTTAGTCTTTGGTTTGGATTTTGGCTTTCGAGCTGTTACTTTGCCGGAAGGCTTGGTTTCCAGGGCTTGCTGATCAACATTCAAAGATTCCAGTGACTTTGCAGTGTCGTTTACAGGCAGCACCGGCGGAACTCCGACAGCCCCGGCACCTAAATCCCGAGGTTCCGGCACCGGTAGATTACAAGGATGAGCCAAATCGCAAACCTGAGCAACTTTGAACTCTATGCGACGGTTTTTGAAACGCCCATAGGGTGTGTCATTCGAAGCGATAGGTTGTTGTCCACCATAGCCTTTGGTGACAAGCAATGATTCGGGAACACCCGCTTGGACGAGGGTGCTGCGCACGCTTTCCGCACGCTCCCTGGAAAGCTTGAGATTCTCTGCGGAATTGCCCTGATTGTCGGTATGCCCTCCAATTTCGATCACGGCGGGTTGCGGCATGAACTTGATCACCTCCGCGGCACGCCGGGTGACCTCCCGTGCTTCGTCGGGAAAGGTAGACTCACCTTTCGGAAACGGGATAACCCATTGATTTAATGCATTTACCAAGTCTTGTCCGGAATAGTTCAATGGCAAATTGCCTAATGCCGCCAGAGTGTTTGTCAGGGCATCGCGACTGAGTTCCATCTCCTCCTCACCCAGATAGGCATAACGGTATCCGGCTCCCAAAGCCTTGCGGAGACTGTTGAGTACACTCTCCCTGTCACGCTCGGATAACCAGCCACCCAGGCGGACGGAATGCCCCTCAAGTCGAAGGTCAAGACCTGGCACATTCAGTTGCGGCAGCACTCGATCCAGTCTTGATAACCACGCGGGAGGCCCGATAAGGGGATCTATGTTGAGGTTTCCGCTCAATCGCGACGGGCCATAAAAGGTAACCATTTGCTCGGTAATCGTTGCCTTGATGCCAGCATCGCCCACCAAACCGGAGTATTCGAAGTGCCCATCATCATTCCTGATGGCCAGTTTAGCTTCAGATTTACCCAGATCGGGTTCTATCGGGCTTTGATTTTGGGCAGTTGCCGGTGATTCCACAACCAAATCTATTCCCGGATCCTCTTTCGTCGGACTCTTGAGAATCTGATATCCCGTTAATCCCGCGGTCACTATCAGGACGACTACCCCCAGTGTCCAACCCAGAAAATTGCTTGTGCGTCGATTGTCCTTACGATCCAGTAGGGTGCTGGCGGGCGCTATGACCTTGGCCTCGTCACTTTCAAGGAAGGCTTGCACATTGCCAGGGATTGCGGCAGGTATGAATCCGGCCGATGTAAAGTAGCGCACCAAAGGCGGAATGGCATAGGCCATGGCGGTGCGCACCCTGGCATTGGCGAGGCCCAGATTCTTGCCGACCGCAGAGATCACACCAAGGCTGACAATGGACTCAAATTGATGGCCATCAAGAGCCTTTATGTTCACCTGACCATCCATCCAGGATTTGGTCAGTTCGCCCAGCCCTTCGCGTTCAAATTGTTCCAGGAAGCCTTTCAACCCAGCTTTTTGCGAGTTGAACATGATTTTGATGGCTTCTGCAATCAGTGCCCCCGCTTTATTACCCAAGCCAAAACTTTCCGAGGTCTCACGTATGATGTCGGTCAACAAGACCATCTTGGGCTCCATAAAAATTCTTGGCAATGGTTTGAGGCTGATGCCTCAATCAATAATAATGAATGATAGCGAAAGATAATGCCATCAGGGCGAGTCGGCTTCTTCATCGTGCCATTCCTGAACCTAATGCTACTGCCCCTGTACCGTGGCTTGCCCCAAATCCTGATCTGAACGCCGCTACGATGATCGGGTGCGCATAGTGGACCTGGACTACTCGACTGCCTGAATAATATCGACCCGCCCATGCGAACACCACGGATAAGATGGCCATTACGCAAGGGCTGGCGGTCATGATGACGTCTCAACATTACAACGACAATTATGTGAAGGCATCTTTCCTTGAACGCAGCTCCCGAAACACCTCTTGATTGGATGCCTGAGCCAGGCCTAGCCAATTTCGAATCTCATGGCTTTCTGGTCTGAGAAACGGGTTTGTCTCAAGCTCCTCCTGAATCGTGAACGGCACTGTTGGCAAATTCTCGGCTCGTCTTCGATCCACACGTTTCATGCGTTCAGTCAATGCGGTGTTACCAGATTCCACTGTCAGGGCAAATCGCCCGTTGCTCTGGGTGTACTCGTGCGCGCTATAGACTCTGGTTTCCCCGGGCAACTCACGCAAACGCGCCAAGGAGGTCCAAAGCTGTTCGGCGGTGCCGCCAAGCAAGCGTCCACAGCCCAAGCCAAACAGGGTATCACCGCAAAACAAGGCGCTCTCCGCGGGTAGCCAATAACAAATATGGCCTTGTGTATGCCCGGGAACTTCCATCACCATGAGCTGCCGACTTCCCAAGGTAATCCGGTCACCCTCACCGACTAATACATCCAGATCAGGAATGATCTCATGACCCTTGTGCATGCCAATAACCTGACACCCAGTGGCTCGTTTCAATTCATGATTGCCCCCAACGTGATCCGCATGGTGGTGAGTATTCAGAATATGAGTCAACCGCCATCCGTGCCGCTTCAAGATCTCCTGTACCGGGAAGGACACGGCGGGGTCGACCACGGCCGTCTCTCCCGATTCGACGTCGATCAGAAAATGGATGTAATTGTCACGCACCACAGGGAGCGAAAGGATTTCCATAAGGATCACCGCATCTCATGATCGGGCATCTCTAGCCTCCATAGAAAGGGCTGTAATGTGTGAAGGTTACTGTACACTAGCATTTCAGACCGATTTGTCCCGAATAGCTCACATGAGGTATCCCGCATGATTTTCTGGCGTGTCAAGCCCCTCGACGTCATTCTCGCGACGGCCGAGAAAAAAAGCCTTCATCGCTCACTCGGAGCTTGGCAGCTCACATTGCTGGGCATCGGGGCCATCATTGGCACAGGCATTTTCGTGCTCACCGCCGAGGCCGCCCAGAAAGCTGGCCCGGGCATGATGCTATCCTTCGTCATCGCAGGTTTCGTTTGCGCTGTTGCAGCGCTCTGTTACTCTGAGTTGTCTGCAATGGTACCGGTCTCGGGGTCTGCTTACACCTATACCTATGCGGTATTGGGGGAACTGATAGCCTGGATGGTCGGCTGGGCGTTAGTTTTGGAATATGCGGTTGCATCGAGCGCTGTCGCCGTTGGTTGGTCTGGCTATTTTGTAGGACTATTGAAGAGTTCCCTTGGCGTCGAGATCCCGATCATGCTGGCTAATGGTCCCTATGCCGGCGGTCTAATCAATCTCCCCGCCGTGATCATCAGCCTAGCGGTTACCGGTTTGCTTATCCTTGGAACCCGTGAGAGTGCGACCTTCAACGCCGTCCTGGTCGCCGTAAAGATCACCGCGCTGACGGTCTTTATTGTAATCGCCTTTCCCGCGCTCAGGACAGAGAACTTTCAACCCTTTCTTCCCTTGGGTGGCACGGGGGCTGTGGCTGCGGCAGCTTCAATCTTCTTTGCCTATGTGGGTTTCGACGCTGTCTCCACGGCCGCCGAAGAAACCAAAAATCCCCAGCGAAATGTACCCATTGGTCTTATTGGCTCTCTGAGCATCTGTACAGTATTCTACTTGCTTGTCTCGGCCGGGGCGATTGGCGCCATCGGCGCCCAACCCCTGACCGATGCTAGCGGCACTGGCCTGTCTCCCGGCTCATTGGCCCTATCGCAACAATGCCAATCGCTTTCCCAGTCAGGGCAACACCCCCTGGTTTGCTCACGCGAGGCTTTGGCTTTGGTATTACGGGAAATCGGCTGGATCCGGATTGGCGACCTATTGGGTCTTGCGGCCTTTCTCGCTCTACCGTCTGTGATACTCATGCTCCTGTTTGGACAAACACGCATATTTTTCGTGATGGCTCGCGACGGTTTGCTCCCAGAAGTATTGAGTAAAGTACATCCTCGGTTCAAGACTCCCCATATCGTCACGCTGATCACGGGTATGGGAGTCACGCTCGCGGCCGCATTTCTACCGGTTGGCAAACTGGCCGATATTTCGAATTCCGGTACGTTATTCGCTTTTTTCGTGGTCTCAATCGCGGTCATGATTCTTAGAGTCAAGGAGAAGGATCGTCACCGCCCGTTTCGTACCCCAGGAATATGGTTTGTGGGACCCATCGCCATGCTGGGGTGCGCGTTTTTGTTCTTTTACCTGCCTACGGAAGCCAAATTGGTATTTCCCGTATGGGGTACGATTGGCTTGATTTTCTATTTCATCTATGGGTATCGGAAAAGCCATATCGCACTGGGCCTTGTTTCATCGAGTGGCGGTGAGGACATTCTGGAAAACGTGGCGAGCATGGTCGATCTAACCATTGGAGAGGATTCAGAGGCGGTACCCGAGCCGGACTCCAGGACGGGTAAGCCAGATGATCTTTAGCCTTGAAACGAATGGTACCGTGGACTGAACTCATGAACGGCCTGGATCATGGCAGCCACATGATCTGGATCCACATCCGGCCATATACCATGCCCAAGATTGAAAACATGACCGGTCCCCTGACCGAAACCATCAAGTATTCTTCTAACCTCATCCCTCAGCACAGGGATGGGGGCAAAAAGTGCTTGCGGATCCAGGTTGCCCTGAAGCGCTACCCGTTCACCCACCCGGGTGCGCGCTTGGCCGATATCGATCGTCCAATCCAGACCCAAGGCGTCATAGCCAGACAACGACATTTCCTCCAACCATTGACCCCCACCCTTGGTGAATAAAATTGCGGGTACTTTTCTGCCCAAGGGATTTCGGTCAAGCGCTGACAGCAATTGCTCAGCATACTGCAAGGAAAAATATCGGTATTGTTCTGGAGTGAGGATACCCCCCCAGGTATCAAACACCATGATTGCATCAACGCCTGCCGCAATCTGCGCCTGAAGATAAAGGCTCACAGCCTTAGCTAGCTTCTCCAACAGCGCGTGTAATTGTTCAGGTTGCTCATACATGAGGCCTTTGATCTTTCGGAACTCGCGAGTACCTGACCCTTCGACCATATAAGTCGCCAGCGTCCAGGGGCTACCGGAAAAACCTATCAACGGCAAACGCCCCTTCAGTTCACGCTGTATGAGTCGTACCGCATCCATAACATAGCGGAGTTCGAGCTCAGGATCAGGGATGGGGAGTCGTTGAATGTCGGCTTGGGTGCGGATGGGATTTTCAAATTTCGGGCCCTCACCTTCGATAAAAGTAAGTCCTAGCCCCATTGCATCCGGGATGGTTAATATATCCGAAAACAGGATGGCAGCATCTAACCGGTAACGATCCAAAGGCTGTAACGTCACCTCGCAGGCGAGCTCCGGGGTAGTGCAAAGATTCATGAAACTGCCCGCTTGTGCTCGGACTCGGCGATATTCCGGTAAATACCGACCTGCCTGACGCATCATCCAGACTGGTGTTCGCTCCACTGGCTGATGGAATAAGGCGCGCAGGAAACAATCGTTGTTTAAGGCATGATTCATTGATTTTATATCTGTGATATTCCTAGGATGCATCCCGTTACCAGGAGAGTACCATGCTGATGACTCATTGATTAGTTATTGCCATACGCTGTCAGGGTTTCAACTAGTTGGTTCTGATCCACCGCCATAGGCAAGGTAGCCCGGCCAATTTTTTCCAACAAGATCAGGCGTAGTTGACCTTCGACATTCTTCTTATCAATGGACATGTGTTCGAGAAAGTCATTAACACCGAGGGTGGGGGGTACTGTTGTGGGCAGTCTTGCTCTCTTTAGCAAATCGACAATACGGGCCATGTCTTCATCGGTCAGCCAACCCAGTCGGTTAGATAGATCCGCCGCCAGGCAAATGCCAATAGCGACGGCTTCGCCATGCAGTACCTCCCCGTAACCCATTCCAATTTCCACGGCATGACCGAAGGTATGACCCAGGTTCAAGGTTGCCCGGATACCGGATTCCCGTTCGTCAGCAGAGACGACCTCAGCTTTATTCAAGCAGGAACGTTCTATGCAAAACCCTATTTTATCCAAATCCTGATTGATGAGATCGTCCATATTTAATTCAAGCCATTCGAAAAATTCAGGATCTCGAATCAGTCCATACTTAATGACTTCTGCCAAACCTGAGCTAAACTCCCTTTCAGGTAATGTTAACAGCGTATTGGTATCGGCGATGACACACTTGGGCTGATAAAAGGCGCCGATCATATTTTTTCCAAGGGGATGATTCACTGCCGTTTTACCCCCGACGGAAGAATCAACTTGAGCTAACAATGTAGTAGGGATTTGTATAAACGGGATACCTCTTTGGTAACAAGCGGCAACAAATCCGGTAAGATCCCCAATAACCCCTCCGCCGAGGGCTATAATATGCGTTCCACGACTCATTTTGCACTTGAGTAAGACATCAAATATCTTCATAGCAGAATCCATACTTTTATGGATTTCGCTATCAGGCAATACACATGCTTCAAGAGAATACTTCTGCAAAGCCACTTCTAGCTTGCGGAGATATAACGGCGAAACGGTTTCATTGGTCACAATCATAACCTGCCTTGAAGTGATATGCCTGGTTATAATTTCCGGATCATCAAGCAGGTTTCGACCAATATAAATTGGATAACTACGCTCACCCAGTGCAACTTCAAGATGTCTCATATCTAATAATAAGCTAACAGTTTAGATCGTATGCTTTCATTATCTGCTTAACTACATGGCGACTCGATGACTGTCCAGTGTCTACCACATAATCAGCAATTTCCCGATATAGGGGATCTCGATACTGGAATAACTCCAGGAGTTTTTGTCTAGGGTTCTCTGTCATAAGTAATGGGCGATTCGGATCCTTATGAGTGCGTTCCAACTGCTTATCAATTTGACAATAGAGATACACAATAAACCCACTCGACGAGAGTCTTAGACGATTTTCAGGCAACAGCACAGATCCTCCGCCTGTCGCCAGGACGATTGGTTGCTCTTGTATTATTTCCGCAATAGTTTCCGACTCTCTTTTGCGAAACCCAGATTCACCTTCATATTCAAATATGAGCGGTATACTTGCTCCAGTTTTTCGTTCAACTTCCTTGTCGCTATCAACAAACTGGTAACCAAGACCCTTGGCCAGCAAGCGCCCTATGGTTGTTTTGCCGGCACCCATTGGCCCGATGAGAAATATACTCGATTTAGGCATTGTATCGGTCAATGCAGTAAAATTTTTGTAACAATGCTTCTGCTGATAACAGTGAAGTATAATTTACGCCCCAACAGTCACATGAGACTTTAGAACATTATTATTTATATTGTTTCTCTCCTAAGCCCTCTGGATACTGACGATTCAAAAGGCTTAATAAGCATATCCACAAACGTTCTTGACTTTGTTTGTATGAATGCAGTGACCGGCATACCTGGGGTCAAATGCACATCCGGCACTTTAGCTAATTCCCCTTCATCAACACGAATATGGCTAAGATAATAATACTGTCCAGGGGTATTTACTTTCTCCAGTGCGTCATCAGAGACATATAACACATGCCCGTTAATGTGAGGAACACTTCTGGTATTATAGGCCATTAATTGTATATCCGCTTTCTGACCGACAAACACTTTAGCAATGTCTTTGTTCTGGATTTCAACCTCAATAATAAGTTCATGCTGTTTCGGCACTATGTCCATCAGTTCTTCACCTGCTGTAATCACTCCTCCGACGGTAGTCACTTTGAGATCGATGACTTGCCCGGAAATAGGAGCCTTAACTTGAAACCGTTCAAGACTCTTGGCGGCGGGATTAATCTTTTCCTTGAGCTCATATATTAACTTACTGGCTTCCTTCAATTCACTATCCGCCTTCTGGGCATATTCATTACGACTCCCTATAATTCTCAGCTCAAGTTCGCTCTGCTGCTGTTTTAGCGAAGAAAGAGTGGATTCAAGGCTTGCCAGTCCTTGTTGAGCCGCAGCCATTTCTTCCTTGAGTTGCAGAAACTGGTTTTTTTCCAGGAATTGTCGCGCACTTAAAGCTTCGCCAGCATTCACTCTTTCCTGCTTGAATCTAATTGAGTCTCGGGAGGCACTGATCTGCTCATGAATGCTGCGTTCTTGATTTTTAGCGTCCGCAATCTCCTGGCGAACGACTGATATTTCATCATCGAGCGATTTTTTTGATGCCATAAATATGGCATTTTCGTATTTTAGAATCTCCTTGACTTTTGGATCCTTGCTGGCAAGCAATTCTTCTGGAAATTTTACAGCGGAAGCGAAAGTCATTTCAGCCATCAGTCTTGCTGCCTTGGCCTGTTCCGAATTTAACTGATCAATCAATATTGTCAGATTTGACTTGACTTCGGCGTCTTCTATGATCAGTAAAACCTGTCCTTCGGCTACGTAATCTCCTTCATGAACCAGAATATTTTTGACCACACCGCCTTCCAAATGCTCTATTGTCTTCCTCTTGGTGTCTACTTTTGTGACTCCGTCAGCTATCACTGCACCACTGATGGGGGCAAGAAAAGCCCACCCTAGAAATCCCAAAACGAAGAATACAAGGAAATACATACCCGATTTGACAATGCGGGTTGATTCACCCGTCTCGTCATATTCAATCCTGAACATAATAATATCTTTTAATCAATATTTTGTTGAATCTTAGGAGGTGTTGGTATGGGTTTTACTTTAGCCTTCTTTCCCACTTTAAGCCAGGTTAGAACTTCTGACCTGGTACCAAACATAAGCTGCTTGCTTTGACCCAGGACCAGCATCTTGTCGACATCTTGCAGTATACTCGGCTTATGACTCACTATTACTTGCGTTATTTGCTTTTCTTTGAGTCTATTGATCAAGTCCAGAAGCAGCCCTTCGGATTGCCCATCGAGTGAATTATTTGGTTCATCCATAACCACTAATTTTGGGGCACCGAAAAGAGCACGTGCCAAACAGATCATCTGTCTTTGACCACCCGATAACTTTTTACCATTAACACCAACATCAGTATCATAACCATTGGGTAGTTTAAGTATCATCTCATGAACACCCGCAAGCTGCGCAGCACCGATCACTTCTTCTGCTCTTGCATAGGCATCACCCATTCGGGCAATATTCTCAGCCACTGTGCCTTCAAATAGTTGTTGCTCTTGAGGTACATATCCAATCCACTCCCCCAAACCGTTAATTGACCATTGATATATATCGGCACTGTCAAGCCTCACTGCACCATCCGTGGGCTCCAGAACACCAACCAGCAGACGAGCAAGGGTAGTCTTACCAGAAGCGCTTGTACCAATGATGCCTAAAGCTTCACCCTCTTGAACTTCGAAATTAATACCATTCAGTATAAAATGTTTTCGGTCAATGAAATACAACAGGTTGCTTACCGTAATATGACCTTTGGGTGGAGGGGGTACGAACCCTTCCTCTGGCCAATTTTCTTCAGAGAACAACTCCTCCAGGTTGTGTAGGGATTCCTTGAAGCCAAGGTATGAGCGCCAACTGGATAGCACAGTCATAATGGGACCCATCGCCTTACCCATGATGATCGTTGACGCCAACAATACCCCTGGAGAAACACCTTCCACATTCAATACAAGATAAGCTGCGATTCCAATGGAGAGTGTCCGTTTAATACCTGAAATGAACTTGGACATGGCCACAATTCTGCCAATCTTATTTCTGGCATCCAGGGAATGATGTATATATTCATCATTCATTCTGATCCATCTCTTGGATACAGATTCCCTCATACCAAGGGCTTGTACGAGTTCTGAAGATCTTTTGGCATTTTCAATATATGCCTTGGCTTGTCTCTGTTTGATCCCGGCAAGTATCGAAACCTTTTTTGTGACAACATCCTCCATATAGGCCAAGAAGAATAATAACGCCGAACCAATGATCGCGAGAAGGGCAAGAAAGGGATGAAAAACCCAAAGAATAAGGAGAAAGATCGGAATCCACGGAAGTTCGAATGCTGCTCTCAAGCCTTGACCACCCAGGAAGTTCTTGACCGTTTCAAGATCATCAAATGCCGATGAATAAGATGGCGGTGTTTGTAACTGATATCTTAGAGTAACTTTCAATATGGGTTCACGTAGCTTTAGAAATATTACATCACCCAAACGATTGAACAGGCGTGACCTGAAGACCCCAACAATCACCTCAATAACATCAATGTAAATAAAGATAAGTGTTAGAAAAAATAGTGTTTCATTACTCCTGCTTGGTATCACTCTATCGAATACGGACATCATATAAAATGGCCCACCCAAGGTGAGTAACTTTTCAATGAAGCTGAATATTGCTGCATATACAAAGAATGGCTTGCACCTTTGCAACACATAGCCAAGCGAAGGCCTTTCAAGTATCGTTGTCATATTTTATAACCACCATTCAACAGGCGATTTATTAAATTGAAATATTTTCGAATTGCTGATTTACTATTAAGCTCATGAATTATATAGTGACGCGCGTTTTCTCCCAAACTTTTACCCAATGCTAAGTTATTTAACAACTGTATAACTGATTGTGAGATTTCCTCAGGCGAAAAAAAGTCAGCTAATAATCCATTTTTTTCATGCTGAAGAAACTCCTTTACTGGTGGTGTATCCGAAGCAACTATTGGGCATCCCATGGCCATGGCCTCAAGCATGGACCAAGAAATAACAAAAGGGACTGTAAGGTATACATGAGCCGAAGTTATCTGTAAAAGCTTTAGGTAATCCGCTCTGGGCAATTTACCCACAAAATGTACCCTATTACTCTCAAGCCCAAGTTCGTTTATCATATTCTCTCGGTAAGTTCCATGCCTGATTGGCTGACCATAAGCGACATCATCACCACCTGCTATGACGATATGACAGTCTGGCTGTTTGTCACATATACTACTTATCGAACGCATGAAGACATGAAATCCTCGATAAGGCTCCAAGTTTCGTGTTGCATAGGTGACCACCTTATCATTACCACTGAGAGTTTTTCCGTTAGGCATTTGTAGTATCGCATCTGAATCCGGCTTGAATTCTGATAAGTCAAGCCCTTCATGGATAACTTTTATTTTTTGGTGAAACTCTCTCGGAAATAGCCTCTTCTGCCACTGAGTCGGGGATATACCCACATCAATACTAGCCAATGAGAGTAGTAAAGCAGCATTAGCCGACCGTATTTTGTAGATATCATTTTGAGTTAATGGATAGTTTGGATCAAAATCAGCATCTACCCCAACCGCATGGTAATAAAACTCACAATATCCAACTAAGGGCACATCAGGATATATATCCTTGAAATAAATTACCTCCCCCCAAGAAAGATGGGCGAAGCAGATATCTGGCTCATACCCCTCTTGCTTCAGCCTTGTCAATACATTTGCTACTGCCAAACCGTTACCAATATTTTCGCCGTGTGAATATAAGCAATCATGCAAAGGATGATCGACAATAGCAACAGGGTAATATATTTCTACATCAAGACCAAATAGCGTATGCAACTGAGGAGCAAAGGATTGCCCAATTCCAAGAACTTCATTATTTGAGTTATCCAGTACTGCCCGAATGAGATGCTCAAACTGCCCAGGAAGGTGTTTATGGATTACCAAAAACTTCATTCAGTGAATGACCATAATAATATACTATTTCCATACATACAAATTATTTAATCGACAATTTTCATTTCATTTTACAGGTCGTTTGTCATTGCTGAAAAACGTGATTAAACACCCAATGCAATTTTTATTTAATTTATTTTCTAGCATCATCCAGTAACGGAGCAACTACCGGATCAAAGTTTGGAATAATTAACTTAGGCAAGTTCTTGGCATCGGAAGAAGTAGCTTTAGCCTTTCCTTTTATCAGTTGATTAGTAGCATCAATATCAGTTTGCTGCAATAATCCCGCAGCTTGTTTCAACATTAGGCCATTGATTAGATAATCATAGCGTGCACGAGCGTATTCAGACCAGTATTGAAAATAGATACTTTGCTGAACAAGAATATCAACTATGGTTCGATTCCCCACCTGAAAGCCCATCTGAGCCCCCTCCAAAGCACTCAAACCAGACTTCAATGCTGATTGCAGGGCACCAATACGCTTTATACTAGTCAATACTCCGCGATAGGCATCTTTTACTAATCTCTGTGTTGAACGGCGTTGTTGATCAAGCTGATGCAATGATTGCTCATAAATATCACGAGCTTGATCGACTCTGGCCGATACACCTCCACCTTGATATATGGGGATTGACATTACCAAGCCAATCTCTTGCTGGTTAAGTTGATAAGCACCAGTCGGCCTATTGTTACCTGTCGTATACTGACTCGCGGTAAAATCTACTGTCGGTAAGTGCCCGGCGTAGTTCAAGTCGATATCGTGTCGAGCAATCTCGGCTGCGCTACTGGCTGCGATGACCTGCAGGTTGCCTTGCTGTGCGACTTCACTCCATTTATCGATATCTTCAGGTGATGGGCTATTTAAAGGAATATACTCTGGCAATTTTATAAGATTATACTCGTAGATACCAATAATTTCCCTGAGTGCCTCACGAGCGTCATTCAATTTCTGTTCAGCTTGGATCAAATCCGCTGCTATCTTATCCCTTCTTGATTCAGTTTCATTTAAATCGACCACCGTCGAAAATCCAAGATTGAGTCGTTCCTTGACCATGTTGGCCTGTGCCTCCAGACCTTTCAATTGAATATTAGTGTAATCAAGGATATCTTCAGCATACAACACATCAAAATAAGCTTTTGCAACCCTTATCGCTAAATCTTGATATTCAGCTTCTAATTGAGCTTGTGCTTGCGCCAATTTATAGTCGGCCTGCCAGTATGTCACCCATGCATCATAACGAAATAATGGCTGTTTCAACTGTAGATTGATAGAGCCTTGACCAAAGATAACTGCAGTATTTGCTTGGCCAATGTAGGGTGATTTACCCGTATCCGCTTGAAGTCCGCTTGTATTCAAATTTAATACCACGGATGGCAATAAACCAGCAAGACCAATAGGCTTGGTTTTTTGTACTGAGTTTCTATACGCTTCTGCAGCCAAAACCTTGGGATCACTTGTCAACCCCAAACTATATGCCTCAAGCAAATCAATAGCGTAACATACCCTGAGAAATAACATACATGCAATCAATGATCCGCTAAAGATCAGCTTCATTAATCAACCCACTCAACTATTAATTTATACAACATCGAACTCCTAATCCGTTCGCCGCCACCAAACAATCACCTACACCTAACCATTGACAATAATAGACCTTAATTTACTCCACTCTACATGATGATAATCCCCTTTAACCCATTAAAAGGGAAAAGATATCGCATAATATTGCTTGAATTTATTAATACGATTGGGTTTGCACCATTTAGTGATGAGCATTCACTATGACTAGAGCATTTGCTTTTTTGGAATAAAATTTTATATTAATCTTAATCTTACTTTTCGCAAACCCACCCAAATATCATTGCACCCCACCTTACAAGCACCTCCATCAATATGAACAGATAACTTCATGCAATCATCCATGCAAAAAAAAAATAGCATAAGATATTTACAAAATTACTTTATTCATATTTTATACAACCTATAAATATCTCTGACTACTTAACATCATGCTGAGCCTGAATTGCGGTAATGACTACGGTATTGACGATATCGTCGACAGTACAACCTCGACTTAGGTCATTTACTGGCTTCCGCAAGCCTTGCAATATAGGTCCTATTGCAATAGCCCCTGTCTCCCGTTGGACCGCCTTATAAGTATTATTACCCGTATTCAAGTCGGGAAATACAAACACTGTAGCGTGTCCGGCCACTGCCGAACCAGGCATTTTAAGCGCCGCTACCTCCTCATCCACCGCGGCATCGTATTGAATAGGTCCTTCAATTGCTAAATCGGGATTCAATGTTTTAGCCAATCTGGCGGCTTCTCTAACCTTGTCGACTTCTTCACCCACCCCTGACTCACCTGTCGAATACGATAACAAGGCAACTTTAGGTTCGATACCAAAATTACGGGCCGTGTCTGCCGAACTGATGGCAATTTCCGCCAATTCCTGAGCTGTAGGATCCGGATTCACAGCACAGTCCCCATAGACTACAACCCCCTCTTCAAGACACATAAAGAAAATTGACGAGACTATCGAACATCCAGGACGAGTTTTTATGAATTGCAAGGCAGGTCGAATCGTGTGCTGCGTAGTATGTACAGATCCAGAAACCATGCCATCCGCATGCCCTTCCTGTACCATCATGGTTCCGAAATAGGCACTATCCAATAAAGTGTCACGTGCGGTCTCCAGTGTCACTCCCTTATGTCTACGCAATTCGAAATATCGTTGCGCATAACTATCCAATAACGGACTCGTTGCCGGATCCACGATATTGACACGAGTGAGGTCCATTGATATACCATGATTGCGTAAGGACTGCTGGATATTTTCTCGTGATCCTAATAATGTGATCTCAATAACCTCACGTTCCAGTAATTCAACCGTAGCTTTCAAGATTCTGGGTTCATCACCTTCGGGCAATACTATATGGCGTCGATTGGCACGGGCTTTTTGCACGAGATTATAAATGAACATGCGGGGCGTCATGCCCCTTGCATTGATCGTACTGAAATAGTGTACCAGGCCTTTCGAATCTGCAAACCGTTCAAAGTTGGCCTGAGCTCGTTGAATTTTATCGATATCCTCTGCCTTGATACCTGCATGAATATGCTCAAGTTTGGAAGCTACCGTATAGGTATCGCCACTTACCGTCAATATCGGCAACGTTTCTCGCAACCCTTTAACGAGTTGGTACATTTCCGGGTCAGGTTGAATACCTGAAGTCAACACCAAACCAGAAAGCCGAGGATAATTTACCGATCGATCGGCTTCAATGACACCCAATAATACATCCGCCCTATCACCGGGTGTCAGCACCAATTGATCTGGTTCCAGCCAAGCCAAAAGATTTTGCAAGTGCATGGCGCCTACCAAATAACTATTGACCAGATTATCCAGTCGTTCATGCCCAAAAAGTACCTCCGCGCCTACCTGTTCAGCCACCTCGCGCACTGTTGGCGCTTCCAACACTCGATCATATGGAAATACGCCTATCCATTTCTCGCCATCGCCGAACTCCTGTTGCAAGGAGGTCTTGAGCTCATCGACGCTTGAAGGTGTGGCTTTGTTGAGAACCACACCGGCAACCATGCAGCTTTTTTCCTCATACGAATCGACGGAAATATGAAGAGCATCCACGGCTTCGCGAGGTGATCTACCATGGGCATTACCGACAACAATCAAAGGTGCCGCCAGATTTCTGGCAATTAATGCGTTGAGATCAAATTCCAGTGCCGTGGCATGCCCAACGAAGTCCGTGCCAACAATCAACACGATATCACACTGACTTTCAAGTAACTTGAACCTTTCGATGATACGCAGTACAACCTCATCTTCCCCATGACTACCTAGTCGCTCCTGAACTTCGTTCAGGTACCAGGCATATGAGTTCTCGTAACTTTGCGGTAACGCGAAATGTCTCAGAATCAGATCAATATCTTCATCCCTCTTCGAGTTATTAGTAGCCGGAATTATTGGCCTGAAGAACCCTACCCGAGTCGTCTTGCGTAAAGCCAATTCTATAAAACCTAGACAAAGAAGAATCTTGCCGCATCCTGGTTCAATAGTGGTGATATAAACGGAGCGTGTCATACTCTTGTTAAATTGACTTCACCGCATGCCTGGTGAAAGCATAATCCGAACCAATAATTCTCGCCAGGCAATATATTAGCGTCTAGTGTGGAATAAGATCGAGGGTTTGTTGCGCAATTTCAGCTTCCTCATCTGTAGGTATTACCATGATCCTGATGTCCGCATCGGCTCTTTGAATTTCGGCAATACCCTGAGTTACAGAGGTATTGGCTTTCTCATCCAGACAGAATCCGAGATGATGCAGATCCTGACAGGCGGCCGCACGGACCTGCATGGCATGTTCACCTATTCCCCCAGTGAACACCAATGCGTCGAGCTTAGGTAACAGGGCACGGTAGGCTCCCATGTAATGTCGCAGCCTGTGAACATACATATCGAACGCCAAGTGCGCTTCCGGCTGTCCCCTTGCTGCTCGATCGAGTACATCACGCATATCGTTGGTACCGGCAATCCCTTTCAAACCGCTGGACCGGTTCAGCCATTCGAAGACTTCTTCCGGTGTGGCACCCAATTGTTCACACCAAAAAAAAAATGATCCCTGGATCCAGATCGCCACAGCGTGTGCCCATCATCAGGCCTGCCATTGGAGTCATTCCCATGGAGGTTTCGATGCTTTTTCCCTCCCTGATGGCGCATGCACTGGCCCCATTCCCCAAGTGCAGTATGATCAGGTTCAGCGTGTCTCTAGGACAACCGAGGTAGCTCGATGCCTTGCGGGTCACATAGGCAAATGAACTGCCATGGAAACCATAGCGACGAACTCCATGAGTGCGATAGGCGATGTCCGGTATGGCATAGCGATAGGCCTCTGCCGGTAGCGTCTGGTGAAATGCTGTATCAAATACCGCAACCTGCGGAATGCCCGACCACACCTCCTCACAGGCCTCGATACCCTGCAAATTGGCAGGGTTGTGCAACGGAGCAAGGGAAATGGCCGCTTTGATGGCCTCTCTTACATCGCCGTCAACCACTACCGCTTGACTGAAAGTCTCCCCTCCATGCACTACTCGATGGCCTATGCCCATCAATTCACCGTCACCCAAGTGACCTTCGTTAGCAAGTTGGCTTACAATCATACGCAGAGCTTGTCGATGATCCTCAACACTTCCATCGCTCTCCCCGATCCGTTCAATTACACCCGAGACCAAAGGTTGGCATTCCTCCCCGCATCGCCAGCCAAACAAGCGAAATTTGACGGACGAACTGCCAGAATTGAGCACCAGAATTTTACGCTGCATCGCATCAAGGATTGATCAGATAAATCAAGAGGCTACCATCACAGCCGAACATCGACCATCTTTATTCTGGAAACCCGCCATTTTTCGTTTGCTACCAAGACAGCTTAGATCAGCGACTGACGGCTTCAATTCGGTCATCAAGTCTCTCACCAGTCCATCAATTCACGGCCGAAATGATCTAACAATGACGCGGCAGCAGACCCAAGAGGGAATCCATCCCCCCAAGACCCGCATAGAGAATTATGGTAGACAGCGTGCCCGTTAGAGCAACCTTTTTCAACAACCCACACAGGAAATCCATATAAGGCGCAGGCACAGTCACAATCGTCTGGCAAAATGGTCAACCACAGTTAAGCGCAAAACCGTAGCTGGATCGTGACCTGACAGAGCTTAATTTTCCAAAGCTTGCCGTAGCGACTTTACCCCGTAGGTCCATCAACTCAATTCTCACCATCACTCACACAACTCAACGCCTCATCGTAATTCATGGACATTTTCTTGCTTTTCAAGGCCCTGACATTAGGTCTCGTCGAGGGCATCACGGAATTTCTCCCCGTTTCCAGCACCGGTCATCTCATACTGGCGGGGGATCTGATGGACTTTAACAATGACCGCGGCAAGCTCTTTGAGATAGTGATCCAATCAGGGGCCATTCTGGCCGTTTGCTGGGAATACCGAAAAAAGCTCATTCAGGTCATCATGGGTTTGCCCACACAAACCGAGGCAAGGCGTTTCGTCTTGAACATAGGAGTCGCCTTTCTGCCGCTTGCACTACTCGGACTTGCGTTTGGCAAAGCCATCAAATCCCATCTCTTTCAGCCTTTGCCGGTAGCTATGGCCTTTATCCTGGGGGGGCTGGTGATCCTTTGGGCAGAGAAAAGGACCCATGAAGTCCGGGTCCACTCGCTCGATCAGTTGAGTCTGATGGATGCTATAAAGCTTGGTCTTGCTCAGGCCTGCGCCCTGATACCGGGGACCTCACGCTCCGGGGCCACGATCATAGGCGGATTGCTGTTTGGGTTATCGCGTAAGGCGGCAACGGAATTTTCCTTTTTTCTGGCAATACCTACTCTCATCATAGCGACCCTGTATGAACTTTACAAGGAAAGGGCCCTGCTTTCGATAGAGGATCTGGACATGTGGATAGTCGGCTTCATTTCCGCTTTCATTTCCGCCTTTCTCTGTGTACGTTGGTTACTCCGTTATATATCCCGACACGATTTCACCTTTTTTGCTGTCTATCGCATTCTCTTCGGAATGATTGTTATCGCCACTTGGAAATTGGGCTGGGTTGATTGGAGTCAGCCTTAAAATGGAATCATCGACTTTCAGTGAGCCCTTTATCGAGGATCCCCAAGAGGTTGATGCTTGATGCAGGTGGCATTACCCCATCAACTATGGCTTGATCACGACCGCATGACGACTCCAAATGGAAATCAGGGCGCCTTCAGGGAATCCGCCTGATCATGAGCAACGGGAAATAGCTTGAAAAAATTGCGGGTGGTCGTCTCAGCAATCTCGTCAAGGTCAGCCCCTCGAAGTTCGGCCAAAAACCTGGCGACATGATGAACATATTCCGGATAGTTAGGCTTGCCACGTTTCGGCACGGGCGCGAGATAGGGCGAATCGGTTTCCACCAGCAATCTTTCCTGGGGCATTTTTCGTGCGACCGCCTGTATTTGTTCGGCGTTTTTGAAGGTCAGGATACCCGAAAAGGAAACATAAAAATCCAAATCCATGGCCTGTTTTGCCGTATCCCAGTCCTCCGTGAAGCAGTGAAATACTCCGCCTACTTTATCCGCACCTTCCTCCTTCAGGATTTTGAGGGTATCCGCGCGAGCCTCTCGAGTATGAATGATCAGCGGTTTTCCGGTCTGAATGGCGGCGCGGATGTGGGTTCGAAAGCTGTCCTGTTGTCCGCGTAATTCTCCCTCTGTTCTAAAGTAATCCAGCCCTGTTTCACCTATCGCTACCACGCGTGGATCCTGGGCCAAGGCGACCAGGGAATCAAAACTGGATTCCATGACCGCTTTTTCATTGGGATGCACACCCACAGATACGGATATTTCGGGAAAGGGATCAACCAAATCCCGCATAGCCGGATATTTTTCAAGGCTGATCGAGACACATAAAAGATGCTGAATTCCGCTCGACAAGGTTTCATGAATGCAGCGGGAAAACTCATTTCCGTAAGGAGTGAGATCCAATCTATCAAGGTGACAATGCGAATCGACAAGCATGACAAATTTCAAAGTTAAAGGCGGACGATTATCAACTAGTTCATCAAAATCATTGACTGAAAAAAATCGCGAGATTGCCCTGGGTTGGCAACTCAGGCATCGGCTGGTTTATCCAATTCAGGAAACAATACGTCGGTGTAGCCAAATCGCGAGAAATCACGTACCCGCATTGGGAATAACATCCCCCACAAATGATCGCATTCATGCTGCACAACGCGAGCGTGGAAACCTTCAACCGTGCGGTCTATCGACCCGCCATTTTCATCCAGTCCCTGGTAGCGAATGGCTTTCCAGCGTGGCACCTCGCCGCGAAGTCCCGGAACTGACAGGCATCCCTCCCAATCGAGTTCTTCCTCATCCGTCAGCGGCGTGACGATCGGGTTGATCAGGACGGTCTCTGCCACTGGTTCTGCTTTCGGGTACCTCTGACTATGCTGAAAGCCGAAGATGACCACTTGCAAGCCAACGCCAATCTGCGGCGCCGCGAGACCTATCCCCCCAACAGCGCGCATCGTGTCGAACAGATCGTGAATGAGCGCCTGAATCGCTGGATCGGATACCGTCCCGACCGGCAGTGCTGGTTCCAATAATCGAGGATCCCCCATGCGCAAAATCGATCTGACGGCCATATCAACGCCCTGTGTTCATGATCAGCGAGATCCTGACTGCCACCGGGAGATGTCCTGACGGCGACGTCTGTTTCAACGAAGGTAAACCCCATCCTCGCCGATTTTTCCGGGCCCATCGAGAACATAAACACCTGCCGAATTGGCGGCAACCTGAAAACTCAAGCCCCCATTGCCCACTACTTCCTGGCGCCCGGTCACGGCGTCATGATAGGTACCGTTGGGCACCCCCTGGACGGAGATGGCCTGATCACTGCCAATCGTCAGCCCTACGACGACATAACTCTTCGCCTCAGGGTAACTCCGGACAAAGCTCAAACCGCTACCCCACTCATTCACCTGCTGCATGGGCGCTTTTTGCAGAGCGGGAATGGCGCGCCGAATCTGGTTAAGTCGCTGAACATGCCGATACAGCGCATGCCGCTGCGTCTCCCGCACACATTCTTCCCGGAGGTGATCGCCAAAATACGCCCTGCCGGTCTGGCTCAAGGTATCCCTTTCACCTTCCACATCCTGTGGCGCACCCTTCATGAATTCAACCTCTTCTCCATAATACAGACAGGGTATGCCCCGCGCGGTCCAGAGCAGATTGTATGCCGCCGCCGCCATCCATTGCTCGCCCTTGAAGCGGTACTTGAAGTCGTTATCGGGTCCGACGTCATGGTTCTGCAGGAAAGTCACCATCTGCGTGACATCACCATAGATCCAGTCCATCGCCAGGATGTGTCCGGTCCCGGCGAAAGTCCCTTTACTGACCGTATCACGGAAGGTTGAGAACAACCCGAAGTCGAGCTGCGGGAAGCCTGAATCACCCCCCGAGAGAGGATCCCTCGGATCGTTGCCCAACCGCGTATACCACCAGGGCCGAATCTGTGAAGGGCCGTTGTCACCACCGCCAAGATCACCCCAACCATAGCCCTTGACCAGATTTTCGCCGAACACGAAAAGGCCCGGCTTATGCGCTTTCCAGGCGTTCACATAGTCCAGCAAATTGCCGCGTTCGATGTGCTTGACCGTGTCGATGCGCAGCGCATCCACGCCCATATCCAGATAGCGCTTGATCGCACCGATGAGGTACTCCTTGACGTTCTGTCGCTCCGTCGCCAAGTCGATGCAGTCGCCGGCCAGGTGCTTCTGCTGCAAGGGATAGGCACTCTCCCAATCGCCGCCGCAGATGAAGCCCTTTTGGTGAAACCAGTCGGGATCAAGGGTATTGGAATCGACCCCGAAGAAGCGACCCGGGTTATAGCCGGGCTTGGGGACAGTCTCCCCGGTTTTGGGATCGATCAACGCCTCTGCACCCTCCGGGTCGCGGCCATGGCGTTCCAGCCACCAGTCCGGGGCGACCGGGTTATCAATGTCGTCGCGATGAGGCCAGGCATAATTACCGAGGTTACCCTGATACGGGCCGTGATCGACCCGACCTGGCGCCGAACCCTGCGGGACATAGTATTTGATCGGCAGATGGTCGATATGGACCTTGCCGCGAATTCCATACTGGCAGCAGTGGTTGACCACCACATCCTGGATGATCTTGATGCCGCACGCATGGGCGGCGTCGATGAGATCCTGATAGGTTGCGCCGGGCGATTCCAGACGGGGATCGATCCGTGTCCAGTCGTAGGCATGATAACCGTGATAATCGAGCCCCGAGCGGTTCTCCACCGGTGGTGTGATCCAGATCGCGGTGAAACCCAGGTCTTTAATGTAGTCCAGCCGCTCAATGAGTCCCTTGAAATCGCCGCGCCAATGCGGATCGACCGGCGTCCCATCGGCAGCGAACTCGATGCGATCACGGCAGAAGAAGTTGTTGGATAGATCACCATCATAAAAGCGCGTGGTGATCAGGAAGTAGATTGTCTCCTCCCGGAAATCCTGACATCTTTGACCCGCACCCGCCACAACCGAACCGGCGGATTGCGTGCCTGACCCGGCCACCGTCAATGGGCCATTCCCTTCGGAAGCAGGACCTGACCCCGGCCTCCCGCCTGCCCTCTCGGATTTCGCCAGTTCGATCAGCGAGAAATCACAATCATGCCAGTGTAGACCAGCATCGAGCCAGCCATCTCGGTCCCGATACAGATCACCAGTCTGGCGACCTTGCCCGTCGTGTATAACACATTGCATCGACCTGGCGCCCTCACAGCGCCACGCGTAGCGTCTCCCGTCCTGGGTCACCATAGGTTCCCCGGGCCACTCCGAGCACTGACCTCCCGGCGCCAAACCCCAGTAGTGAAGATGAACGGTATCCGCCCAATCGGCCGGCTTGTCAAAATGGATGGTAAAACTGTACATGCTCATTACTACTCTAGCGCGGTCCCTGGTGAAATCCTCCAGCTTAACCAGCAAAGTCTATCTCAGTCATGGTCAAGTTGGCCAAGAATGTGTGCCTTGAGGTCTATACGTGGGCTGCGACCAGATAGGACTTGAAAAGGGAGGACAGTAACCTGATAGGGGCCACATGGACGAATTGTTGAGCCACCAATCCACCAAGGCCATTTGCGAGAGACACCGCAGCATGAATTACCCTGTGGACAATGGGAGCGCCGTATAGAACGTGGAGGTCACAAAACCAGGGAAAGCCAGGGTGCATGACTGGCATATTCCACAACGACATGAACGGTCACTAGGTATCCGCGCACGGGGACTGGTTGCTGATAGCTTCCTCGGCCGCCGTAAAGAACTGGTCAAGCAGTGCCGCGAACTCGGTCAGTAACGAATCCAGATCGGTCCGCTGATCATGAATTCCTTCCTCGAGTTGCCGAATGATCCTGATAAGATCAGTAGCGTTGAAGAATCCCACCGCCCCCCGGAGGACATGCAAACGCTTTTCCGCCGCCTCAGGGTCTCCCCGCGCCAGATCCTCGCGCGTCGCCAACGCCGCATCGGGGTAATCGTTCATGAACCGACGCAGCACCGTGATGACCAGTTCAGGATGACCACCCAGGGCCTGGGCGATTGTCTGGAGGTCCAGTCCCGCGCCGAGCGGGGCTGCCGGAATTGAGTCGGAACTCTCCGCGGGTATATCAAGGCCGGGAACCGTAGTCCAGCGCAGCAATACCGCAACCAGTTCCTCGAGATCCACCGGTTTGGCCACGAAATCGTTGCAACCCGCCGTCAAGGCTTCCCGGCGTTGTTCGGGCAGTACACCGGCCGTAAAGGCAATAACCGGCAAGCGTCGAAAGCCGAGTTCTCCCCGTATCGCCCGGGTTGCCGTAAGACCGTCCATCACCGGCATTTGCACATCCATCAGGACCGCATCCAGCCGGTCGTCGCCGGCCGCCCTGACATAATCCAGCGCCTGCAAGCCGTCCGCCACTTCGACTACCTGGGCGCCCTCATTACGCAACATCTGCTGAACCACGAGACGATTGACGCGGGTATCGTCGGCGATCAGCACCCGCAACCCGATCAAACGTGGCCCCTGCGCCGCATGGGTAGGCGTAGGCGTTTCGGTCACCCCCGAAGCCGCCATCCGCTCGGCACGTTCGAGCGGCAGTTCAAACCAGAAGGTACTCCCACTTCCACGCACACTGTCAACGCCGATCTTGCCCCCCATCAGATCCACCAGACGCTTGCAGATCGAAAGCCCCAAACCGGTGCCGCCGAAGCGGCGGGTGATGCCTGGATCAGCCTGAGTAAAGGGCTGGAACAGCGACCTGAGCGTTTCCTGCTCGATGCCGATGCCAGTATCCCTGACTTCGAAGCGCAAATGCGCCTGCTGCTCGCTCAAGGTGACCACCTCCACGCGGACCCGGACCTCGCCGTGTGTGGTGAATTTGATGGCATTGCCGATCAGATTGACCAGAACCTGTTCGATGCGCAGGCTGTCACCGATCAACGTATCATCGGTATCCGGTAAGGGCTCGATACACAATTCGATGCCCTTGGCATGGGCGTTGACGCCCAGCATGCTGCCGACTTGCGCCAGTAATGAGCCGAGCCCAAAAGGCTGGGGATCGAGTCGCAACTGTCCGGCCTCGATTTTGGAGAAATCCAGTATGTCATTGATGATGGCCAACAAAGAGCGGCCCGATTGACGCAACCGCCCGACCAGGTCGAGTTGGCCGGTGTTGAGGGGCTCACGCTCCAGCAGTTGTGCGATGCCCAGTATGCCATTCAGTGGGGTGCGGATTTCGTGACTCATGTTAGCCAGGAATTCGCTGCGCGCCGTGAGCGCCCTGGCCAGTTCCGCCGTACGCTCTGCGACCTTCTCCTCCAAAGTGGCATTCAGTTCGCGCAACGCCAGTTCAGCCTGCTTGGGCCCGGTCATATCCATGACCGTGGCTTGAATATAGTTCGTATCCTGAATCGTGAAGGTAGCCAATGAAATATCGACCGGGAAGCAAGTGCCATCCTGGCGTTGGCCTAACAGGTCGAGGCCCTGCCCCATGGTTCGACGGCTGGGGTTGCGCATGAAGGCCTCGCGCAAGCCGCGATGACCATCACCCAGCGCGAGGGGCACCAGTTTCTCTACTGGAAAACCCACGAGTTCGCCGTTCGCATAGCCAAACATCTTCTCCAGAGCGGCGTTGGTCATGCGGATGATGCCGGAGCGGTCGGCGAGGAGCAGGCCGTTGGGTGTAGTGGTCACGATCGCGTTCAGTAGGGCCTGGTTCCGCTTGAGCTCCTCGGTACGCCGCTCGACCATCGCCTCCAAATGTTGGCGATGCTGCTCGAGATCCGCCTGCAGACGCTTGCGCTCGATAATATCCCGGGAGGAGCAGAACAGGAGGGATTCGCCTTCGATGTTGGCGGCATGGGTCGTAACCTCGACCTCCAGAATGGCGCCGTTCTTGTGCCGATGCCGGGTTTCGAAAGTCACGATGCCCTCGGCGGTAAGGAGATCCGGAAGGATTTTACGTTCGAGTTGCTCGTGGCTGAAGCAGGCATCCCACTGCGAAACGTGCATGCCGGTAACCTCCTCGGGCGCATAGCCGAGAATTCTGGCGAAGGATGCGCTGGCGACTACGACCCGACCCCCGGTATCGAGTATATGGACACCATCCGATGCGACCGAGAGCAGTTCCCGGTTACGGATGGCTTCGCGCCGGAATTGCCTCTGGCTATCGCGCAATTCCTCCTGGGCGTGTTGCCGTTCGCTGATATCCCGTAAGTAGGCAACGAAGATATCGCCGGACTGATCGCGAGCGACATCGATCGCCAATTCGATGGCAAATTCTGTCCCTTTCTTATGGACGGCCGCGATCTCGATGCGTTGCCGCAGAACCGGACCTTCACCGGTCTTGAGGTAGTGTTCAAGACCCCGCTGATGAGCTTCTCGATAGCGTTCAGGGACTATCGTCTCGCTCAGCAGACGCCCGATGACCTCATCCCGGGTGAAACCGAAACTTTGCTCCGCCGCCGAGTTGAATTCGACGATGCGGCCAGCCGAATCCATGACGATGATACAGTCCAGGGCGGCATGGATCGTGGCACGGTGCCGCGCCAGTAGGCATTCTTGCTCCTGGAGCAGGTTATGAAAGTCACGCAGGGTAACCTGCTGCTCCTGCGTGAGCCGATGCAAGCGCTTGTACTGACAGGCTTGCCGGTAACTGAAAATCGCCAGGAGCAACAGGCCAGGGAACACGATCGGTGCGAGGTGGGTGGCAATGTCCCAGCGATAACTGGCAAGGGAATTGGCGGGCAGGAACGCCACCAGCCACCACGCTGGAGCTTGCACGACCGATTCACCTCCCGGAGCTTCATGAGGATCGAGGGTGACCCAGCGCCACAAGCCATGCTTGTTGTAAAGCCGTGTTTGCCCCGAGCTTGTCATCATCCGCCAAACTTCGGGAAATCGATCGGGCAGGCCGTCCACTTCACCGCGTGGTGTGCCCACATCATCGAGAGCCGCCGTCGTCCGCAGCCGATGCCCGTCCGCATCGATCCACATGAGCTGTTCCCCAGACCCCGGCTGGGCCGGCAACGACCCCAGCAGATTAGCGGCATCGACGGTGAGAAGTAGCAGCCCGCGTCGCTGCCCCTTGTCATCCAGCACCGGCGTGACAAAGCGTAACTTCAGCGCGGCAGGGTGTTCCGTTGCGCTCCGCTTTCCCACCTCGATGGGTGAAATGTTGACCTGACCTAATGACAAACCCCGGGCCGCGCTGACATCGTCAGCGTGCGACACATCGGGTAAATCCTGGCCCTTAACCGGCACGGGTCGGCCTTCTCGTCGCTCGATCCGGACCCGCTCCCGGCCGCTGGCATCGATCCAGCAGGCCAGATCGAGAGACCGGTTGCGTAGCAGCAAGGTCATGAAGGATTCCTCGAGACGCCTTTGATGGGCCGGAGTATCCACATTCAGCAGCGGTTGCAGATTGGGATCATGAGTCAAGGCCTGGAGTTTCTCCAGATCATTGCCCAGGAATTCATGGAAAATGGCTACCCGCAGGGAAAGAGTCGCCGCCTGGTTGCCACTCGCCTGTGCCAGTTCGGCTTCCAGGAGGAGGCGGCCGGACCACACCGTAAGGGTGGCAAGTACGATCAAGCCCGGCAGAAAGACCCGTGCAAAGTGGTGGACGCCAGACATGCGCTTATCTGTTGCTAATGCCATCGAAATCATCGGTTTTGGAAGATGCTGGCAACCGACTGCTCATGCCGCATGGCTGTGCCTGCATAGTTTTTCATCAGAAGACCATGACTCTCCGCCCTGTAAGCCGCCATCAATGCCCGTGATGGCTCCAGGCAGTCGTTCATCATGAAGGCTATTACCGACAATGTTGCAGCAGGGGGATCGGCCATCGTCTACAACACAAGCAGCCGGGTTATGGCCGTAAACCTGCATCCGGTATCCCCTGACTGGAACACGGTGCGGAGGCCGATGGCGATACGAATGCCCCCCCTTCAGACACGGCAACACGTCTCCATCATCCCATAACAGACGGCTGCGCGCGGGAGAGGCGCCATTAGGCATCGCTCTTCATCATGTTACTTGCTTATAATCGTCGTCCAACGGCAGTCTTTCGACCTGGTGGGATATGTGACCAGTTTTCTCAAGTCCAAGCTGGATGCACACCAACCAGTCGTAGAACCCCGCTAACCAGGCAATCCCGGGATGGCAGAATTTCAACCGCCACACGACTAGAGAAACTATGAACACCTCAAAAACCTTCCTGGTCGTCGATGATGACCCGATCTTTCGCGGTCATATGACATTGCTCCTCACCAAATTAGGTTACCACGTGATCGAATCCTCATCGGGGCTGGGCGTCAATGAATTGGTGACCCGGGAAAAGCCGGTGGCCTGCTTGATCGATCTGGTCATGGCTGAGCGCGAAGGCATTGAAACCATAATGGAACTGCGATCGCGCCCGGACTGCCCGAAGCTGATCGCGGCCTCTTCAAACCCGATGTACCTCAGCATGGTCGAGCCAATGGGCGTCGATGCCATTTTGCATAAGCCGGTGAGCCAGGAACGGTTACAGACCACGCTCGACCAACTGTTTCCAGCCTAGACACCGACCCAGCCGGGCAAGGTCCTGTCGCGAAGCCATCACTGGCTTCAAGATTCGAAGCCCAAGAGTGCCCCAAGGCATGCCAATCGAGCCCCTATCAATCGTTCATGCTATTGCTGTGGCAGGGTTTGCCGGTTCTCTAGATAACCGGCGCCTGGCATGACTCAGCTTCGGCCCTACAGCCGCCAGATGGTACCGGTTAGGCATTAACCCGCGGGACTGTCGCAATACCCAGCAATTGAGGTCAAAGCAACGTCAAGCGCTTCCTGCAGCACCGCAGTCAATGGCCCGGTAGAGTCGCTCCCGGCCGCCGCGGCCTGCTCGACCTGCTTGGCAATGCGGCAGACGTCGGTCAGGCCCAGGTTGCCTGCTCCGCCGGCCAGTTTGTGTGCGGCAGCCGAGACCTCGGCGTGCTCGCCTTGGCTCCACCGGATGGCAATGTCCCGGGCTGCTCCACTATAGTGATCGACAAAAAGCAGGAGATAACGACGGTACATCGTGGGGGTCTTCCACAACGAAAGACCGGTCTGGATATCCAGCCCCGGAAACTCAGGCACACCCGCACCCGTCCGGCCTTCGGACTCTGGCCTGACCTCGGCCGGAGCGGTCACAGTGCCGCGATCGGTGTGTTTCCGGATCATCGCCAACAACTCCTCGACCTCGAACGGTTTTGCGAGGTAATCATCCATGCCAGCGGCCTGGGCGGCCACGCGTTGTTCCTGAAAAGCGCCGGCGCTCAGCGCGATGATCGGGAGCCGCCGGTGCGCATCCAGTTGGCGAATCCGCCGGGTGGCTTCATGGCCATCCATGCCGGGCATCTGCACATCCATGAGCACGATATCGACTGTCTCCGCCCGCTGCTGTAACCAGTTCACCGCGGATTGACCATCTGCCGCCGTGTAAACCGTGGCGCCCTCGTCGACCAGGAGGGTTTCTGCCAGTTCCCGATTGATCTCACTGTCGTCCACCACCAGAATCCGCAGCCCCTTGGCAGACTGCCCCGTGCGTGCAACGTCGGGAAGTCGTACTCCACCGCAATCGACAGCCCCACCACGTCGAGCCTGGATCACCGCCTCATATAGAGCGGCCGGAGTCACCGGCTTTGTGAGCAAACCGTCCACATGGCCTGCCTCGGACGAAGTTTGCCATCCCTCACGAACAGCGGGAGTCACCAGCATGATCACCGTCGGCCGGTTCAGGGCCGGCCAAGTAGCGCGGATGGCGGCGACGGTGGCAAGGCCATCCTGGTCCGGCATCCGCGCGTCGACCACCAACACGGCATAGGGCCGACTCGGGTTGAGTTGTCCAATGGCCGTCAAAGCGGCGGCGCCGGAAGCGACGCCGTCTACGTCCCAGCCGAGGTGGGCCGCAGACTCTTTTAATGCAGTCAAGGCTTCCGGGTGGTCATCAACGACCAGCGCACGCAATCCCGCCAAAGACTTTGGGGGTTCGACGGCCGAAGCATCCCGCTCGAAAGTCAGGCTAAAGGCAAATTCGCTGCCTGAGCCAAGGCGGCTCGTCACACTCAGCGTCCCGCCCATCAGGGCCACCAACCGGCGGCAGATCGCCAGACCCAGGCCGGTGCCACCAAACCGCCGTGCAATAGAACTGTCGGCCTGCGCGAAGGCGGAAAAAATCGACTCCAGATGATCCTCCGCGATGCCGATGCCGGTGTCCCGCACCGTAAATCGCAGGGTCACGGCCTTATCGGTCGACGCCTGACAATCCACCGACAAGATGACCGAACCGGTCTCCGTGAATTTATAGGCGTTGCTCAGCAAGTTGAGCAGCACTTGCTCCAAGCGTAGCGCATCACCCACCAGACCAGGCACCGCGCACGGGGGCGGCATCAGGACAATTTCGACAGCGGGTTTTTCCGGATAGCCGGACAGCAGGCTCGCGAGAGTATTCCACAGACCCGACAGCCGGAACGGGGTATGTTCCAGTTCAAGCTGGCTGGCCTCGATCTTGGAAAAATCCAGAATGTCGTTGATGAGCCTCAGCAGCGAGTGCCCGGCGCCGCGAATCTTCCGCACCAATGCCAATGCTTCACCCTGGACCATGCCACGTTCCAACAGGCCCGCCAAGCCGTTGATGGCATGCAGGGGGGTGCGAATCTCATGACTCAAATTGGCCACAAACTCGCTCTTGGCATGATTGGCGGCTTCGGCGGCGGCCTTGGCCGCGGCCAGGGATTGCACGTACCCCTCGTTGTTGCGGCATAGAATCACGGCCTTCGCCAGGTTCTTGAGCACAGGCTGAAAGACTTGAGTCAGCGGCAGATCACTGACCACTTTGGCCGGCGCCATCAACAGGATGGCGTAAGTGTCATCCACCGGTAGCCGCAAGCAATGCCTATATTCCCGACTGGCTTGAGACAACGGCAGCAGGTCCGGCTGCTCCACGAGAGCTATGCCCGGTTCCAGCAACACCGCCGACAGGTGCAAGGGTTTGCCGATACGGCCCGCGAGGACATGATCGCCAATGGCCAGAGTGAGGCTGACGATTTCCGACTCCAGTTCCCGCTGGATCACCAGTCCCACGGGGAATGAAGTATGGAATAACAACCGCTGCAACACCTTGCGCCATAGCGCCGGAACCTGGGTTTCTCCACCAATCATGAGGGCGAGGTCGTAGAGTATGGCGAGCACATGCTCTCGATTCACTCGCTCCCCCAAGGTGTACAGACAATGGTGCTGTTATGGAACAGTGGATAGCCCCCGGTTTGGGTGCTGCCGATCTCGCCGAGGGTCACGGCGCCCACCAGAGCCTGGGCCCGGGACAACTGCCGCAGGCGATTCAGTTCCAGGGTGGCGGCTTCGCCAAAATGCATGCGGCGACCTGCGCAATAGAAACACAGCAGGGACCTCCTGGCCAGGGTTCCATTGTTCTCTTCCAGTCCCTTGACCAGTTGAAGCACGCAATCATCTTCCAGATCCACCGGTAGCTTCAACAGGGTAAGGATGGAGTTCTCCGGCACCTCACCCACACAGAATAGGGAACCGTCGCTTTCCAGCGCCACCGGGATGCGGACCACCACCTCATTGTTCGCCCGCAGGATGCCGAAGGGAAAGTGTACTGCGTGCTCATAAAAATTCTCCGGTGTCAGCGCAACACCGTATTCCGAACGGACAATCTCCCGATAAATCGTAAAGGCCGGCTGCCAGTCGATCTGGAATATTCGATTGCCCTCGATGCCGGTGGCGCTCATCAGCCGCTCCGGCACCTGAAAGCCATGTTCCAGTACCGTGACTGTACTCGGCGGCAGGAGCAGACATAACACGCCGCCTCCCACGATGCGCTCCCCATCGAACAAGCAAGCCATGGGTTGGAAGCTTTCGCTACCGGCATTCACACCCGCATAGACGACCCGATCCGCCAGGCTCAGGTAAAGGCCGTCCAGGATGCTGGCAATATGCGAAACAAGGCTGTCGAAGATCAGGTATAGCGTGGGCGGTAATCCACCCTCGGTTCCGGCGAGCGGGCCGTCCACGGCGGCAACGATCCGGGCCGCGGCATCAAAGCTGTCCGAGGGGAGTTCGTCAACCAGGGCCGATGGCAGCACGTGGCGGCTTCTCAGCAGGATCATCCCCTGGGAGCGAAATCCCTCCGTTGTGACCAAAGCCGGAAAGATAGCCCCTGAAAGGGGAACATTCCGCTCCCGACACAGCGCCTGGAGCATCGGCACCTTGTCCGCCTCCGCCTCTGGCACCAGAGCCAGTAAGCTCAGTTCCGCTCCCTCCCGCCTCCAGTCATCCAGCAGTCCGGCCAACCGTTTGAAATCGATGGGGTTAAGGTCTGTGAAGCCCAGATCCTGCTGATCAAGCGTATTGAACATCATAAATTACCTCATGTCTGGCCGGCTTGAAGGTCAAAACCCTCGTTACTCCAGGATGAATGTGGGAATCCAGCACCACGGACCGCAGTCCGCCGATGAGCCAACTTGGAATTTTAGCGTGCGCGTCTGAAGAAGGGCCATTCTTAGCCCTGACCGTCGACGTACTTTGGGACAGTGATCTCCTCGTCGACAACCTCTTCGCCGACTTGTGGAAACAGGTCGGCATGAAGACGCTGCTCAACCGGGCTGGGTTTAGCCAGCGTTCAGGCACACCAATGGCAGAGTTGATGTATTGTCTGGTACTCTGGGTGTGGCTGAAAGTGTGTCATTGGGCCTGTTTGCACGGGAATCGTTGCACCTGTTTTCGGAGGCGGAAAAAGACGCTTTGTATGGGGTGATGAATCGCGAAGACTTGGATTGGCGTCGGCTTCACTAAAGGGTTGCACGGCAAGCCATTGCCGCGATGACAACCGCTCGAGGTCCGAACGCTTTGGTGCTGGATGACTCCATCAAGACACGCCATGGCAAGAAAATGCCAGGGGTGTCCAGTCACTTCGACCTTGACGCCGAGAAAGTCGGCCAAGCGTTTTTCGAAGGCGCTGTTGAAGCGGCCGGTGGTGAGCCAGCCATCGAGGGCGGCGTCGACCATGTGCTGAATTTCCGGGGCGCCGATGAGCGTGCCGGAGGGGGCACAGAGGTGGTGGCGGGGGTGAAGGGTTTTGGGCCAAGCCGATGCGCGGCCAGTTGGGGAATATCGAGCGATATGAGTTTTCACAGAGCACGTTCGTAACCGTGCTGACTTATAGCGGTGCTCACTCGGCTTCGATACAGTAACCATAGCCTTTAACAGGCTATTGAAAAACCCCCAAGTTTTCCACGAGATCGATCCCAGCCTGCGTATTGGAGCCAAAAACCCCGGTTTTCACGGCGCAATGGCGATCAGAACGGGCGATTTCCCCCTTTTGCTGCCCTTTTCCCCGCCTTTCGGCGGATTTTGGGCAGACCCCTCCCTAGGCCGTCGCCGGGAGCGGTGCCAGGGTCAGCAGTTTCCGCATCCGTACCAGGTTATACGCCGCGAAGCCGAGCCACGTTGGCGCGGCCACCTTGGCCCGCCCGCGCCGTTTGGTCTTCCGCATCGGCCCGACGGTCTTGCCCCAGCCGAAGACTTGCTCAATCCGTTTGCGCACCCTGAGGCTGACGGCGTAGCCGGACTGGGCCGCGATGGCGTCGGGCACGGCGCTGCCCCGGTGGGCGGTGAGGTTCTGGGCGAGGTGCGGCGCGACGCCGGCCGCCAGCAGGTCGGCTACGAAGTCGTGCGTGTCGTAGGCCTTGTCCGCCCCCAGCGTCGCGCCGTCCGCAGGGAGGCGGCGCTGTACCATCTACAGCGCCGCTTCCCGCTCGGCGGTGCCGGTCGCCAGCGTGACCTCGGTGTCGACGATCAGACCGTTGCGGTTTTCCATCAGGGCGTGGCCCATGAAGCAGCGGTTGGCGGCCTGCCCCGCGTTCTGGTACCGCCGGGCCTCCGGGTCGGTGGTCGAGGGGTGAGTCGCGTTCCGACGTGGTTCCCCCTTGAAGTCGACTTCCGGGTCCCGTTCCCCGCCGCTCGCCGTGCCGTCTCAGTCCTTGGGCTGGAAGCGCTTCTGCGAGGCCCAGGCTTCGATCAGGGTGCCGTCGACGCTGAAGTGTTCGTCGGACATCAGCCCGAAGCCCTGCGCCGCCGCCACTACGCGGCTGCAGAACTCCCGCGTGAGGTTTTCTGTCAGCCGCCGGTCGCGGTTATGGGTGAAGGTGGAGTGGTCCCCTACGGCCGCGTCCATCCCCAGCCCCACGAACCAGCGGAACAGCAGATTGAAGTCCAGTTGCTCCATGAGCTGCCGCTCACTGCGCACGGTGTGGAAGATCTGCAGGAGCGAAGCCCGCAACAGCCGCTCCGGCGGGATCGAGGGTCGACCCATGGCGCTGGAGAGCCGGTCGAACTCGGCGTCCATGCTGGTGAGGATGCCGTTCACGAGGACCAGCACCAGGCGCAGCGGATGGTCGGCAGGCACCCGCTCTTCCAGGGTCTTATAGCTGAACAGTGCGTGCTGCTGGAGGTCCGGTCCGCGCATGGGAGGGTCTCGTCAGGTGATGGGGGTGGCAATAGTGTATCGCGATGGCTTTTTCAACAGCCTGTTAAGTCCTTAACCACCCGAGCATGTTGATATCTGGCATTATCCAAGACTAAGGTAATAGGCACTTGGAACCCGATGTCTGAAATCTTGATCAGTCAGTCGCAGACACTATCAGCGTTGATATAGGTCGTATTGGTTACCGTGACTAATTGGTGGGTCTTGGCATGGATCGCGCCCAGCACATTAAACCTTTTCCGCCCGGATGGGGCGTAAACGATCACCCCCCTATCGCTCATTTTCGATGACGAGTGCACAATGAGCCTCCAACGCTGAGCTTCCCCCCCCCCGATGCAACTGAGCGACCACAGTCTACGGCAGATCGACGAGGCCTACCTTGAACGGTTGGGGGACGCGGCGTTGCGGGCATTGTCAGCCAAACTGCTGCTGGACTTGAAAGAAG
>Ga0172367_10001388_pt1 | contig 35356 bp, 23 predicted proteins | sample Lak10m_FD_114542 | JGI IMG/M metagenome (GOLD analysis project Ga0172367, IMG submission 114542) | Freshwater microbial communities from Kabuno Bay, South-Kivu, Congo - kab_022012_10m | ecosystem: Environmental > Aquatic > Freshwater > Lake | place: Democratic Republic of the Congo: South-Kivu... | reverse complement strand
TGTCCTCCCTCCCCCCACTCCTAATCCTACTCTTACTCATAATCCTAATCCTGCCCCTGAACCGTTGCCATCGCGACCGTCCGCGACCGCTAGGTAGGGACGCCCCGCCCTTGTCCGTCCGAAGCCCGAGCGAAGGCGGATGCGGCGTCCGCGTCCCGCGAAAGCGGGACGCTCCAGAGCCCAGAGTCTCCTGGCCTTCCCCAAGGCCCAACGACTCGCGACCCCTAGCCCACTTCCGTCCCGCTTTCGCGGGACGGGGACGGCGCAGCGCACCGTCCCTACCCCCCCCTCACGTCCAAGCCTGATACGCCCGCGACCTCGGGCCCGACCGTCTCAGCAACCCAACTTCCACAATCTTCCCTTCCAAAAGCTTGCAGGGTTCCGTCGAAGTCAAAGCCTGCTCAAAGCCATCCACCAATACCGCTCGCGGGTCCATGATCCCCACCCACGCGGCTAAGAAACATTTCCGCGCCGTCTCCAACGAGTGGTCCGATGCCAGTTTCTGAGCCAGCCACTGCTTCGCCACCCGCTCCCGCTCCGAATGCGCACACGCCACCATCACACCCCCGTTCTCCAACTCAAACGACCCATCAAATCGCACCCGCGCCAACACATCTTGCTCCCGCGTCGCCCCCACTTCCGCCAAGAGCGTCTCCACCAGAAAAGGTGCCGTAAAGATCTGCTCAAACGATGTCTTCAGCTGCACGCTCAGTCCAAAGCTCACCAACCGACGCAAACTCACATCCTCCGCCGCCCGCGTAAATGACTCCAAGTGCGCCGCGTCGATCAATCCCTGCCTCATGCGCTCGATGTCCGCCGGGTGCCCCAACGCCACCATCGCGTGTCGATCAAAGATCTCAAACACCTTCGACAACCCGCCCCCGACGCCCAACAACAGCACGCCCTCATCCACCGATGCAGCAAATACCGGGCTCGACGGCTTGAGCTGCTCTTGGATGTACTCGCGCCGATTCTCAATCGCCTCCAACCAACGATAGGGTTCTTCCGTCATGCCGTCACCTTTCGAAACATCGCCGTCTGCTCCGCCGGTTCAATCGTCCGTATCCCCGCCGGGGTCAACACTTTGATGGTAGCAAACCCCGACTTCTCAGGATCCACCCCGCCCGTCGCCGAATCGAACTGCGACGCCGTCAACAAGAGTCGCAACGCAAATCCCACCGCCTCTTCCAATGTCATCTCGGATGGCTTGCGTCGACCAAACTGCGTCTCAAATCCAAAGACGCTGCGGATGGCCGGCGACCCTGACCCTGCTGCCACATAGTCTGCCGACTGAAAATTCGCGCCCAGCGGATCATAGTAGAAGATCCTCGGCACACCTCCTTCAGGCGTCGTTTCCACCCCAGCGAAAAGTGGCGAGACGATACCCACGCCCTGGAGTGCCATGGGCATGTTCTCACGCAGCAACCGCGCAAGCGCCCGCACCTTGGCGGCCAGGCTCAGGGGCTGCAATTGGCTTCGACGATAATATTCAAAGGAATGCTGCAAAACACGCGCCATCTCAAACGCAGTCGCCGGAACCCCTGCAATCGCTAATACCGAGGTCTGATCCAACTCGATCACCTTGTCGACCGTGTCGCTGACAATGAAATTTCCCGCCGTCGCGCGACGATCCCCCACGACCAACACGCCTCCAGAAAAATGAAAAGCGAACACCGTCGTCGCCTGAATTTCAACCGGCATCGAACCCTCACGTGCCTGCCCCTTGGCCGAAGTATCCAGCCCCGCCCGAGCCAGGAGCGCCATGAAATCGCCTGCTAACTCCGGTCCCGGACGTCCCCACATCTGCGTTTCCATGGTCTTCATTCCCCCGTCCTTTGCCGATAGCGCTTCGCCTGGTCAGGATCCACCTTCTTCATGCGTTTCAACAATTCTTCAATGTTCGGCTTGTCCACTTTCGGCGATTCCGGCCCACCGCCGTCGCCGCCACCACCCGATGGGCCAGGCACGTTCGACTTCTGTCTCTGACCCGCATCAGGACTCATTCTAAACACACGGTTTATCATATAGACTCCATAACTCATCTGGATCCGACGCCGCCTCAACCCCAGCTCGGAGGCGTTCCACCGATGCCGCATCGAATACGTCCATCAGCGAAATCTTCAAGGTTCCACGCCGTGTCCGCAAGGTCACATGGTCCCATTGCGCGGACAGGATCGAGGAGGCAAACCGATGCACCAACAATCCGCGCACCGCCGCTCGGGTGGTGCGCGGAGCTTGCAGCAGACCTTCCTGACCTACTCGATCGCCAGCGACCGGCCGAAACCATCCCGCGCGCTCCAGTCCATAAAAGAGACCCGATTCCAAATCCAAACCATGATACTCAAGATCCAAGCTCCGGAGCCACGGATCGCTATCCTCAATTCCCTCGCTCTCCTGGAACTGTCGAATCAACGCGCGTTTTGCCACCCAGTCCACTCGGTCCAGACACACCTCGGGATCGCGCCGCAAATCAGTGATGATCTCCTCCCATTGCTCCAGGACCCAGCGCTTCCACGGCGAATCCAAATCCACCTCGCCTCGAACCATCCCCCAATATCGCTCCTGCACGTCCAACGCAGTCATCCGCCCCACTCCCTCAACCTGATACGTGCCACCCAAACCCGGAGAACGTGAAATATCCACGACCGCACCGAGCGGATCGCGCAGCACCGGCCAACTCGCCAACGGTCGACGACACAGCGCCTCCAATACCAACGCCGTCGTTCCCACCTTCAAAGCCGTGGCAAATGGAACCATGTTCGCATCGCCCAGGATCACATGAAACCTCCGATACCGCAGCGCATTCGCATGCGGTTCATCGCGGGTGTTGATCAGTGGGCGGCGTTGCATCGTATCCACGCTCTCCAGCTCTGAGAAGAAATCCGCCCGCTGCGAGATCTGAAAGCCGGGCTTCAGAAATCGGTCTTCCTCCTCAACCCCATACTTGCCCGCCCCAGTAAATACCTGACGCGTCACCAAGAACGCCTGAATCCCCCGAGCCAGATCCACCCACTCCAACGCACGCGGCACAAGATAGTTCTCATGACAGCCGTAGCTGTGCCCCGCGTAGTCGGTGTTGTTCTTATACAACCGCACCCCATGCCCCCGCTCCTGCCTCAACCGCTCCGCGCAAGCCATGACCAACAGCTCCCCAGCACGGTCCTGCGCCACCATCTCCTCCAAGGTCGAACATTCCGGCGTGCAATACTCCGGATGCGCGTGGTCATTGTAAAACCGCGCCCCGTTCGGCAGCACCATGTCACTCTTGATCTCAGGAAAGCTCAGAATGCGTCGGCTGTCTTCCTCCTCGTAGTTCGCCTCGTCTACATCCTGCCTCAACGCATCGACCCGAAAGCCTCGCGCGTCCGCATGCGGATCCTCACACCCATAATCCCATCGCATGAAAACACCCAGGTTCACCGCCGATCTCACCAACGCAATCGACTCCGCAACCACGTCCGCTTTGGCGTCGGCTTCCGACTGAATCCCGAACTCCGTCTCGATGCCAAACTGGATCATGCCTCTGTAGGGTAAAACCTCTAGACCACACGAGACCCCGAAGTCCGTCGTGCCTTCACCGGCCCCAAACGCACCACGCTCTCGGGGTCAAAGTCCGTCAGTTTAAGCCAATCCTCCGTAATCTCCGACGCCGGAAACAGATCGTTCTCAGCATACTCCTTCGCGATCGCCTCAAAGAGATCTTCCCGTGTCAATCGAGTCTCCGCCCCCGTCGTGATCGATCGCGATATCGCAAAGGCCTTCGCCCGCTCCACGATCGCCGCAATGATCGCTCCGCTGTTCAAATCCCCACGATACATCACATCCCGTCGACCGCTCCGATAGATAACCTCAAGGAACTCGTTCTCCGTCGACCGCGCATACTGCCGTTCCGCCGCAGCAGCAGCGAGTTCGATCGACGGCTCGCCCAAGGGAAGGCTCTCCGTCAGATAAATCCGGTAAATCGCTCTCGCGCCTTCTTCGTCCGGTCTGCGCACGCGGATTTTTCTGTCGATCCGACCCGGCCTCAAAATGGCCGGATCGATAAGGTCCGCCCGGTTCGACGCCAAGATCACCACCACATTCTGCAAGGGCTCGATCCCATCCATCTCGGTGCAAAACATCGGCACAAGCGTCGACAGAATGCTCTGATACCGCCCCGCACGCCGTGTGCCTAGAATTGATTCCGCCTCATCGATAAACAAAAACGCCAACGCACCATCGCTCGCCTTTTCGCGGCATTGTGCGAACAGATCACGCACCTGTCGTTCCGATTCCCCCACCCACATGTTCAAGATCTCCGGGCCTTTGACATGCATGAAGAACTCCGAACGATCCACGCCCGTCGATTTCCGAATCTCCTCGCGCAAATTGTGAGCCGTCGCCTTCCCCAACAGCGTCTTTCCGCAACCAGGCGGGCCGTAGAGCAGGAATCCTTTCGGCACAACATGGTTGAATCGCTTGTAGAGGTCGCGATGAACAAAAGGCAACTCGATGGTGTCCCGAATGGCTTTCACCGCCTCGTCCTGCCCCCCGATCGCAGACCACGGCAACTCCGTGACCACCTCCAGCGCTCGATCCGTTCGACGCGCCGTTCCCAAAACCTCCAGAGCCACCCGCTGACTCGGGTCCAAACGCAACTCGTGCCCAGGCTTCAGTTTTTCCTTGGCCAACAAAGCCGATCGTCCCACCACCACCGGCATCCCACCGACCTCGTTCCCCAAACGAATCCGCCCGTCCGAAAGCACCGAATCCACCCGAACCACCGGCCCGTTGGTCTCAAAACCATACCGGCCCACCACCGCAAACGCTTCGTTGCACAACACCCGTTCCCCAATCACCAACTCGCTCAATGCCACCCGCGGATCCACCCGGCACACGTAATCCACACCGCCCAAGGCCACATGGGCTTGGTCCTCCTCCACACGCCCCAAAAAGGTGCCCACCCGGAAGGCGGGCGACCGCAGTTTTGTCACCACCTCGTCAAATCGTTCCAACGCCTTCCGCGCTTGATCGTTGATCTCCTCCAAATCCGATACCCGATCCCGCAAATACACCAGGTCCAACAGCGCGGGGTGCCGACGCGGCAGCCGCGTGGCAATCAGGTCCAACACTTGCAAGGTCGACAGCTGATCCAACTGTTCGCGGCCCAAAGTTCCTTCCCACGAGCCTCCCTCCTCACCGACAACGGGATCTTGCTCCATCGGTTTAGCTCCCTTGGTCGCGCCAGACGGTTTCTTTTTGCTATCGGACATAAGGCAATGCGAGGAAATGACTCAACGAACTCACACCGATGACGCAACCACGTAAGAACGTCCCGTCGACACGTCCGCATCCGGCGTCAACCGGAGGTAGGGACGTCCCGCCGGGGCGTCCGAGTCCGGCACCAACCGAAGGTAGGGACGTCCCGCTGGGACGTCCGCGTCCGGCGGCAGCCGGACGCTCCGGAGCCAGGGGTCTCCCAGCCCTCCCCGAAGCCCTCAAGCTCGAAGTCACAAAGCCCTATAACCCCGATTACGCTCCGCGCAACCCCGAACTGTCATCCCCCGTCGCAGACTCGCTCACGCGACCTGCCGCCCCATCTCAAAGCAAATGCCGCTTGAGGAAGGTCGCGTAGAGCTGACACCGAGGTCGGGCATCGGCTTGCGAACTGCCCGAAATGACCCCCGAACTGCGTAACCGATAAAAACTCTCCGGCGTCGGACACGCCTTGCCCTGCAGCACCCCGCGCAACACATCCGTCAGCCCCGGATCCTTTGCCAATAGAACCAGCATCCGACGCAAATGATCGCCAAACACACCCTCATCCAGCGCCGCCTGCGACTCGAACTCAGCCACGCTGACCTTTCGCGTCGCGATCTCGTGCAAGCTCCGGCGCGTCAGGAAAGGATGTCCCTCAATCAGGTTATAGAAACGCTCGAAGTCCTCCTCGCTCGACACCGGTGATCCATATCGCGTGTTCAAATCGCGCACCTGATCTCGGTTGAAATCGTCCAAAGCCAACCGCGTTCCCACGTTGAAGGGCGATTGGTTCATGTCCGTGATAAACAAGTGCGCTTCCGTGGCGTAAGCGATCGCCAAAGTCAACCCCGCCCAAGGCCCGCTTGGATCCAACGCGCGCTCGTTGTGCCAGCTTCGAAATAACCCAAACACCTCGCTGGCATAGCTACAGACAAACAATCGGTCCACCTCGTCCAACCCCCAAACCAACGGCGCGGTCATGTGTCCCAAAACCTCCCGCCGTATGAATCTCTCGAAATTCACGTTCGCCCCACGCTTCTCATCCCAAACGTCCGAAGGCAGAACCTTTAGCTCCAATTGATCGGCAATCGACTCCGCCAACGACAGGTAAAAATTCCCCACGTTCTCGAGGTTCGAGGCGTTGAATTTCTGAAAATCCGTCAACGCCACCTTCGCTCCACGCTCGCGAGCGAATTGTAACCCCCGCGCGAGCATCGAAGTCTTACCGATCTGCCGGCCTCCCTTAATCAGCACAATGCTGTCATACCGAATCAGAGCGTTGCGCAGCTCCGTATCCGCCGCGCGTGGCACATAAAACTCCGAGAGCAACGACATCGCCCCACCCACCGGCTCCAAGGGGAGTAACGGCTTCGACGCCGACATCGCTGCCACGGGAACGCGTGGCGCAGGTTGAGCCGCCGGTCGAGGCACCAAACGCAGGCCTTTCGTCAAAACAACCCGCACCGCTGGCTTCGCACCGCTCAACGCCTTCAACGAGTGCGTCAAAGATTCCGATACCCGCTCGTCATCCTCGCGCCCCTCCCATAGTAAATACTGAATCGGATCCAAGATGCCCGCCAACGGCTCCGGCAACTCCCCCGTAAACCCAACCCGAATCGGATAAAGCTTCGGCCGACCGTGATGCGATTGCGCCGCCTCATGCGCGTTCTCAACTTCAAAGCACAGCATCTCACTCGTTGCCGAAGCCGCCGAGATCAACGGCACTACCGCATCCGCCGTGCGAATCTGGGTTTCAATCTCCTTCGCCCAATCCACTCCCAACGAAATGTGACGGTCGATAAACACCGAAAATCCGCATTGGATCAGGTGCCGCTCCAATACCTTCACCAAATGCTCCTCCTCCTCGCAGCTGCGCCGATACAGCAGTACCACCTTCAGGGGCGAAGGCCCCGAGGCCGCCGCTGTTGGAGTGGGATGGGATGCGTTGGAACCGGAATTTGTACCAATGGTGAGCATGGGTGCCGCGTGCGTCGTTTTTTCGATCCAAAACCCCGCGCCGCTCTCCCTGCGTCACAACCCAGGTTCCAGCGCGTGTTGAGGTGATGATTAGACCCACCCCCATCGCGCTTGTCAAACCCCTCACCAGAAAATCCAATCGCTTCTCCCGCCTTCTCGTTCTAGACTGCCTCCCATGCATCGAAATATCACCGTCACCCTGACGCGCGATTGCCCAGCCGTTCAAATCCCTTCCGGCGGCCAGTCCACACTCCCAGCCGGAACCTCCGTCGACATCGCCCAAACGCTAGGCGGCTCCTTCACCGTCCATGCCCCAGGCGGACTGTTCCGCATCGCCGGTAAAGACTGCGATGCCCTCGGCATGGCCCCCGAACCCACGTCCGAACAAGCCGCGTTCACAGGTGAACTCACCGAGAAAATGCTCTGGGAGACTCTCAAAACCTGTTTCGACCCCGAAATCCCGGTCAACATCGTCGACCTCGGCCTCGTCTACGACCTCGGAATCGATGCCCTACCCCAAGGCGGGAACAAGGTATTCGTCAAAATGACCCTCACCGCCCCCGGCTGCGGCATGGGGGCCGCCATCGCGGGCGACGCCCAGCAAAAGCTGCTCAGCCTCCCAACCGTGGAAGATGCCAGTGTCGAAGTCGTTTGGGACCCGCCGTGGCATCAATCAATGATCACCGCCGAAGGCCGTCGCATCCTCGGCCTCGGCTAGCCCCAAGCGTCACTCGACCGTCCACCACACGCCACGGAGGGCACGAACGATCAAACTTTTCCTGACAAAAGTTTTGACAACCCCCGCGTCCCGACTACCCTGTCGCCCACGTTGACGGGGTCGTGGCTCAGCAGTCAGAGCGCCAGAATGGCATACGCTGAGTCATAACCGGGCCGGTTCTTCAACGCTCTTGGGGGTTGTGTGGTTGTATGGGGTGTTAGCTCATTTGGTAGAGCGCCGCAATGGCATTGCGGAGGTGACGAGTTCGAGCCTCGTACACTCCACCACACGTATAGTCCACCCCCTTTGCTATCCCCTACAGAAGCACTCATTCAAAGCCCATCACCTCCGGGGCATAGGTCATAAGGGGACAGACACAGCACCCTCCGGGATTCAAAGGGAATTCCCACACCAACAGTACCCCCCGTGCCTCAGGCCGATGCGATTGGAGATGAAGCCGTGAACGTTCACTATGAGTTGATGGATGCAGTCGAGAACCTGCGTTTCGAACCCCACGACATCGCAGCCCAGCTCGACGCTCGACGCCATTATGCCATGGAGCTCCATGACGAGTTCCCCCTCTCCATCAAGCTCTTCCACTATACCTCCCGTCGACACACCCGTGGAGCCACGTGGCACGAAAGATTGGAGCTCTTCCTTCCCCTTGATGGTCAGGTTTGGTTTCGCATGGGAGAACAGGAGGTAACTCTGCAGCCAGGTGACCTGCTCGTGGTCGACAATCTCAAGCTGCATCACGTCGTCGATTTCCCGGGCTTCGACACACGCGTCATTGTCGTCAGTTTTTTGCCCGAATTTGTCTACAGCCTCGGTTCGCCAACACACGACTACGCGTTCCTGCTGCCGTTTTATTCCAAGGTCGAGCGCCGTCCTCACGTGCTGCGGGCCCACGACGCGACAGCCCCAGCCGCGCACGGAGCGCTCCGGCACTTGCTGGATTGCTACTTCAACAGCCCAAAGCGCCCATTCCACCAGGCCGGCGCAAAGGCTTTCCTGCTCGAATTGCTCTACCACCTCGCCACGCATTTTCGTGGTTCCGAAGTATTAACCTGGGAATTCCTCCGCCAACGAGAACGTTCCCTACGGCTCAAGAAGTTATTCGACCATATCAGCGCCCGGCCCGCTGAGAAGCTATCCGTCGATGCGGCGGCCCAACTCGCAGGCATGAGTCCATCAAAGTTCATGAAGATGTTCAAGCAGGTCGCCGGAATGACTCTGGTTGCCTACGTGAATCACGTGCGTCTCGCCAACGCAGCCCGACTCCTGCGCGAAGGCAGCCTGACCATTGCCGAAATTGCCGACCAAACCGGCTTCTCCGACCAAAGCCATTTCGATAAACGGTTCAAGCGCGCGTTCGGCCGCACCCCGAAGGAGTTTCGAGCCGACGGGCTAGGGTGAATTTCGTCCAAGATTTGCACCACCGCGTCCTAGCCGTGTTCCACCCGCCTCGGTATGGTTTCGAGCATGAAGCCACTGCCATTTATTGCCGCACTTCTGCTTTTGCTCCCGACCCTCAAGGCAGCACCCCTCCCTCGACTCAAGGTTTCCGACAATCATCGGTTCCTCGTCACTGAGGAAGGGCGACCCTTTTTCTGGCTCGGCGACACCACGTGGGAACTGTTTCATAGGCTGAACCGCGAGGATGCCATCCGGCTGTTCGAGAACCGCGCCTCTCGACGGTTCAATGTCCTCCAGTCCGTCGCCATCGGGGAGCTCGAAGGTCACACCGATCCGAATCCCTACGGTCACCTGCCGTTCGTCGATCTCGACGTCACCCGCCCCGCCGTGAAGGACGGACCTCAAAATGATTACTGGGATCATGTGGATTTTATCGTGCGCGAGGCGAACCAACGAGGGCTTTACATCGGTTTCCTCCCGACCTGGGGCCGCTTCTGGCACGACTCAAACCAAGGGCAAAAGCCGCTTTTCACCGCCGCAAACGCCGCAGTCTACGGAGAGTGGTTGGGCCAACGCTACAAGGACGCAGGCCTCATCTGGATACTCGGCGGCGACCGTGGCGTGGACAACGACGAGCAGAAGGAGATCCTCCGGGCCATGGCCAAAGGTCTCCGCAAGGGCGACGGCGGAACTCACCTGATGACGCTCCATCCACCCGGAGGCAACGGCTCCTCAACTTGGTTTCATAACGACGGTTGGCTGGACTTCAATATGCGGCAGAACGGCCACGTTCCGGAGTTCACCGGGCGATACGACAAAACCCGAGCGGACTACGATCGCACACCCACTAAGCCCGTCCTGGATGGCGAACCGATCTATGAGGATCATCCGGTCTCGTTCAAAGCCAAGGAACTCGGCCACTCCATCGCCAGCGACGTGCGCCGCCCCCTCTATTGGAACCTGTTCAGCGGTGCCTTCGGCCATACCTACGGACATCATTCCGTGTGGCAAATGTGGTCGCCAGGCAAGCCCCCGATCAACAACCCGCTCATGTCGTGGGCCGAAGCCCTCGATCAACCCGGTGCCGCCCAGATGCAACATGGACGCGCCCTCATCGAATCACGCCCCTTCCTCACTCGCATCCCGGACGATTCCATCATCGTCACCGATCGTGTGCCTACCAGCGTCCCCGGTGCAGGCCGCTATCACTTCGCTGCGACCCGGGACACGGATGGCACTTACGCCATGGTCTATGCACCCGTCGGTCGCGCTTTCAAAGTGCGCATGGAGGTCATCCAAGGCACAAAGGTCAAAGCGTGGTGGTTCAACCCCCGTGACGGAAAGGCCACGGCGATTGGCACCTTCAACAACCAAGGCGTGCGCGAATTCGCCCCCCCTAACCCCGGTGAAGTGCTCGACTGGGTGCTCGTGCTCGATGACGTCGCTCTAAAGTTTCCACCGCCAGGAACCAGTAGGAAATCCTCCCGTTGAGACACATCAAATCATGCGACGTCCTTTGTTTGATCGAAATGCCCTGATCGCCCCCTCGAGATGACAACCCCCAACACCCTATTCACAGTCCGGCTCGCGGCGGTCATGAGCGCTTTCCTTTTCGCCGCGTTCGCCCGATCCGACACACCCTACGGATACTGGGAGGTTCGTCTCTACTCCGTCTCGTCGAACAAATTGGACGCCGTGAAGGAACGCTTCCGCGATACCGTGGAACCAGTTCGACGTAAGCACGGCATAATCACCATCGGTTATTGGAGTGCCGCTAGCACCACGAATGGAGGGACGTTCGCCTATCTCATGGCGGCGGCGAGCAAAGCGGAATTGCAACAAAGGGAGAAGGAGTTCGGCGCAGCCCCCGATTTCAAACAAGGCTACTCCGCTTCGCACGCCAAGCATGGCACGACCGTCGACAAGATCGTGTCGCTGCCCCTCACCGCAGACGCGACGGCCAAGTTTGATTTCACATCGACCGAAACCGTTCGCGCGTTCGATCTGCGCATCTATTCTGTGCTACCAGGTAAGCTCGACGCTTTCCGCAATCGATGGCGCGACTTCGCCATACCCATCTACAAGCGCCATGGCCTGCACTGCATCGGATGGTGGGTCGCGGAGAAGAAAGACTCTGACGGCCAGGATCAGTTCGTCTGCCTTTTGGCCGGCAAAAATATCGCCGCAATTCAAACCGCCATCCGCGATTTCCATAATGACTCCGAATGGATCCGCGTCGAGAAGGAGACCGAAGGCAAAGGCAAACTGCGTTCCGATGTCACAGCCTACAAACTTATCCCCACCGATTTCTCCCGCCTGAAATGAACCTACTCATCCTCGCACTCGCCCGACGGTGACCACGAATTAAAGCGACGCAATTGAAAATCAAATGAAAACGATCACTCTCATCGGAGCCGGTGGCAAAATGGGCTGCCGCTTGACCGACAACTTTCTCAAGACAAACTACTTGGTGCACTATCTCGAGGTCTCCTCAAAAGGCATCGAACTCCTGCGCCAACGTGGGGTTACCCCTTCCGATCAAGCCTCGGCAGTCCCTGCAGCAGACGTGGTCATCCTGGCCGTGCCCGACGTGGCCATCGGTGCCGTAGCCCGCGAAGTGGTACCTGCCATGAAACCTGGCGCACTCCTCATGACCTTGGATCCTGCCGCCCCACTCGACGACCAACTCCCCCGTCGCGCGGATATCGGCTGCGTCATCGCGCACCCGTGCCACCCAAGCGTCTTCAACTGGGAGCCAACCGAACCAGCATTCCGTGACTTTTATGGTGGTATCACTGCCAAGCAGGGCATCGTGGTCGCCCTCATGTGGGGTGCAGAACAGGACTACGAACTGGGCCTGGAAGTCGCTCAGGCCATGTATGCACCCGTGAGCCGCGCGCATCGTGTAACTCTCGAACAAATGGCAATGCTCGAACCGGCCCTCGTCGAGACCCTCGCCCAAACCTGCATGGAGATCATCAAAGAAGGCCACGACCGCCTGGTCGCTGCGGGTGTGCCCAAAGACGCTGTGCGGGACTTCGTTCTCGGTCATCTCCGCATCCAAATCGCCGTTCTGTTCGGTGAAGTGAACGGCACTTTCTCCGACGCCGCTTATAAGATCAGCAAACGCGCCAAACCTGTGCTCTTCCGGGAAGGGTGGCAGAACATTTTTGAGATGAGCGACATCCGTGAACAGGTGCGGAACATCACCAACCCATGATCCTCGGCCTCAGTAGCTACACATTCGGCTGGAACGTCGGCGTCCCACAGCACCGACCCGCCCGCCCGCTGGAAGAGCTCGGCCTCCTGGATCAATGCCAAAAGCTCGGGGTGTCACTGCTGCAAATCGCCGACAACCTCCCACTCCACACATTCGATACCTCACGCCTAGATCGTCTCGCCGACCGGGCCGTCCGCAGCGGTGTTCAACTGGAGGTCGGGGCTCGGGGGCTGACGCTTCGAAACGATCAAACCTATGCCGACATCGCCCGCCGCCTCGGTGCGACATTGGTCCGCTTCGTCATCGACGACACGGACTACCATCCCACGCCCCAGCAAGTCGCACAGCTCCTTCGCCAGTCCGTTCCCTTCCTCGCGAACCTAAGGCTGGGCATCGAGAACCATGACCGATTCCCCGCCGCCACGCTGCGCGACATGATCGTCGACGCCGGAAGTGACCGCATCGGGGTCTGCCTCGACACGGCGAACTCGCTCGGCGCAGGCGAAGGTTTGGACACCGTACTACGCGAACTCGGTCCTTTGACGATCAACCTGCACATCAAGGACTTTAGCATCAGGCGCGTGCCCCATCTCATGGGCTTTAACGTCGAGGGGCGGCCAGCCGGGGACGGGATGTTAGACGTACCGCGACTGCTAAACACTCTCGCGACCTCCGCTCGCTGCGAGACGGCAGTGCTCGAGCTCTGGACTCCACCCGAACCGAACCTCGACCTCACCCGAGCGAAGGAGGAAGCCTGGGCCGCTCAGAGCTTGGCCTATCTAAAACCGCTATTTACAAGATCACCGTGAAACCCCTTCTCTTTGCCATTTTCGGTGCCGGCTTTTGGGCCCGCTGCCAGCTCGCAGCCTGGCGCGAGGTCGGCAACGTCGAGTGCGTGGCTCTCTACAATCGCAGCCGCGACAAGGCGGACGCCTTCGCCCTCGATCTCGGCGTCCCAACAGTCTATGACGACGTCGAGACGTTGTTGCGCGAGATCAAGCCGGACTTCGTCGACAACATCACCGAGGTCGGCGGACACAAATCACTCTCGCTAATCTGCGCGAAACACCGCATTCCCTGCATCTGCCAGAAACCGATGGCTGGATCCTTGAAGGACGCACGCCAGATGGTCGCCGCTTTCGAGAAATCAAAGACGCCGTTCTTCGTGCACGAAAACTGGCGCTGGCAGCCCCCCCTGCGTGCGCTGATCAACACCGTGCGCTCCGGCATCATAGGCAAACCATTCAGAGGACGCCTAACCTTCAGGAGCGGTTTCGACGTCTGGGCCAACCAGCCCGCCTTGCGGGATCTGGAGAAATTCATACTCACCGACATCGGCACCCATGTCCTTGACACAGCTCGCGCATGTTTCGGTGAAGCCCGTTCGCTCTACTGCCAGTTGCACCGAACACTGCAACCCTCGGTCGTGGGTGACAATGTCGCCACGTTGCTGCTCTCAATGGGCGAATCACCCACAACGGTGATCATCGAACTGGCCTACGCCAAAACGCCACTCGAACACGAATGCTTTCCCCAAACGACCGCCTTCGTCGAAGGTCCGCTCGGCTCCATCCAGCTCACGGAGGACTACTGGCTGCGTGTCACCACCAGCACCGGAACGCACAGCCGCCGCCACGCACCCCCTCGCTATGCCTGGGCCGATCCACGCTACGATGTCGCTCAGTCTAGCATGGTCGCGTGCCACCAAAACCTGCTCGCGGCTCTACGTGGTGAAACCCAGGCCGAAACCACCGGGGCAGACAATCTCAAAACTCTCGAACTCGTGTTCGCGGCCTACAGATCCGCTCAACAAAACGCCGTCGTGCCGTTCCAGCTCCCATGGTAGTCTAAACAACCACACATCCAGGATCGTCGCTCATACCGACTCCATGCTATGCACTCCACCCACTCCTCACCCCTTCATCGATGGTTAGCGCTCCCTCTCGTCCTGTTCGCCGCAGCGGCCTTTCTCATGGGTTGCAGCAAATCGGAGCCGCCCCAATCCACTCCCGGTGGTACCAAACAACTCACAGTCGGTGTCGCGTTCGAAACCTTGCAAACCGAATACTGGGTCGCCGGTTTCGAGGCCATCAAAGCGGAACTAAAGCAACGCAACATCACCATGCTCGACGCCGTCGCAGATCAAGATGCCAGTCGACAGCTTCAGCAGGTGAAGACCTTCATCACACGGGGTGTCGACGGCATCATCCTCGTGCCCAAAGATGCCAAGACCTGCATCCCGATGATTCGCGCCGCCAACGAAGCAAAAATCCCAATCGTGCTGTTCAACCGGCCTGCCGACAAAACCGATGCCGTCTCCACCGCCGTCGTCGCCGACAACCGCACCCTCACACGTGACACGGTCGGCTACATGATCGAGCAGGCACGCAAAACCAACTCCAAACACAAGGCTATGATCGTGCTCGGCGACCTCGGGGACATCAACGCCATCGGCCGCCGCGATGGGTTTGAGGATGCGCTTAAGGGCAGCGAAAGCATTATTGAGGTGGTGGCACGGGTGCCCAGTGAGTGGAACCAGGAGAAGGCTCAAGCCGGCGTGGTCAACGCGCTCCAAGCGAATCCCGACATCAGTTTCATCTTCACTTCGTCGGATTTCCTGCTCCCTTCCATCACCTCCGCTCTTAAAGCAGCAGGTCGCTACAAGAGGATCAACGAGCCGGGCCACGTTATCCTGGGGGGCTTCGACGGCGATCGGACCGCATATCAGATGCTCAAGGACGGTTACATGGATGCCACAGGAGTTCAGGACGTCTACTTCGAAGCACAGCAAAGCGTTCAAGCACTGCTCGACCGACAAGCAGGCCAACCGGTGCGCGAGGTCATCCTCGATCCCGGCTTTGTCATCCATCAGGGAAATCTCAAGGAGAAAGCCGCCCGAATGTGGGGTGCCAATATCCGATCCAAGTGAAGCCTCTTTCCAAAGCCAATAACCTGCTTCTCCGCTGGACCCAGTCCGAGTACCTCGTGCTCGGACTCACCATCCTGTTGGTCCTTGCCGTCGCTCCGTTCACACCCGAATTGATCAGCACCGGAAACCTGCGAAACATCCTCAGCTACATGCTCCCTCTCTTCATCATCGCCACGGGCATGACCCTGGTGATGATTACGGGCGGCATCGACCTCTCCGTCACCTCCATCATCGCACTCACAAGCGTCATCGGTGCACGACTCATGTCACACGATGGCGGCGGACTACCCTCCTCAGGTGCCGTGTTGGTGATGCTCACCCTCGGCGCATCGGTGGGAGCGTTGAACGGGGCCGCCATCACCATGCTCCAACTACCAGCATTCATCGTGACGTTGGCTTCCATGATGTTCGTGAGCGGGTTCGCCGTCTGGCTCACACAGTCCAAAAACATCTACGGTTTGCCAGAGTCGTTCCTGGCCCTGGGCCAACGGCTGCCCATCGCCCTCGCACTCACCGCGGCCCTCGCCCTCGCCGCCCACCTAATCCTCCACAGGACCGTGGCCGGCCGATGGCTCTACGCAGTCGGCATCAATCCCACTGCCGCTCACATCTCTGGCGCCCCCGTGCGCACAATAACCGTGTCCGCCTACGTCGCCTCCGGGTTCTGCGCCGCACTGGCCTCCGTCTTGCTCACCGGACGCCTCGAAACCGCCTCCCCCGTGCTCGGCCGCGAACTCCTGCTGGACATCATCGGCGCAACCGCCCTCGGCGGCACCAGCCTCTTCGGGGGCAGAGGCAAGATCGCCTGGACGCTCTTCGGCGTGCTCTTCCTCACCGTGCTCGATAACGCGCTAAACCTCTTAAATCTCTCCCAGTTCTCCATCACCCTAACCAAAGGTTTGGTCATCCTACTGGCCGCCGTGCTCGATGCGCTGCGAGTTCGTTTTCACATCCACACACCCGCGTGAGGTCATCAAACATGCCCCCCACCCCCACGCCATCCACGGCCTCAAAGGAGTTGCTTTCGTTGCGCGATGTCGAAAAGGCTTTCTTCGGCGTCCGAGTGCTCAAAGGGGTCAGCTTCAACGTGCTCGAAGGCGGGATGCTCGGATTGGTGGGCGAAAACGGTGCCGGCAAGTCTACCCTGGTCAATATCCTCGGCGGGAATCTGAAACCCGATTCAGGCACGATTCACTTCGCAAACGCTCTCTACGCCCCTCGGAACCCTCAGGACGCCGCACATTGCGGCCTAGCGTTCATCCATCAAGAGTTGAACCTGTTTCCGAATCTCTCCATCGCCGAGAATATCTTCCTCACCCGCTTCCCGTGTGCCAGTCGGTCCCCATTCATCCGACGCAGCCTCATGCACGAGCGCACCACAGCGCTCCTGCGTCAGGTCGGACTCGACATTCCTCCAGATCGAATCGTACAAGGTCTCTCCTCCGGGGAGCGTCAATTGGTCGAAATCGCCAAAGCTCTAAGCCTCGAAGCGCGGCTCATCGTTTTTGATGAACCCACAACCTCCCTCAGCGAACGTGAAACAGCGAGGCTCTTCAATCTCATCGCCCAACTGCGCGCAGCCGGGTTGACCTTGGTTTACATCTCCCACACGCTTTCCCACGTATTCCAGCTCTGTGATGATCTCGTGGTCCTGCGCGATGGCGAAGTCGTGGCTTCCGGTGCCACCTCATCCTTCACTCCCGACAAGCTCGTCTCTCTCATGGTCGGACGTACTCTCACTAACCTTTTCCCACAGCCGAAACCCAACACCGTCGGTTCGCAGGGGGGCGTGCCTGTTCTGGAAGTTCGCGATGTGTCCCAGCCAGGGGTCGTGAATCAGGTCTCCCTCACGCTGCACCAAGGCGAGATTTTAGGGCTGGCCGGCTTGATGGGCTCAGGTCGCTCGGAACTGGCGCGGATGATCTTCGGCTTGGCCCCCTTCCAACAGGGAGCCGTGCGCGTCTCGGGTGAAGTGATTCACCAACTCTCTCCCCGCAACCAGATCCGTCGCGGAATGGCTTTCCTGACCGAAGACCGCCACCGCGAAGGGTTGTGCCTCGACGGAAGCGTCGCCGATAATCTAGCTCTCGTAACTCTTCCACAGCACGGGCAACCCCCTCTAGGTTGGCTCTCGCTTGAATCCGTAAGGGCTGCCGTGTCCCGAATCCGATCCGTCGTGCGCCTCGACACCAAGGCAAACGACACGCAACCCGTCCGTACCTTGAGCGGCGGGAATCAACAAAAGGTGGTGCTCGGCAAATGGCTCCTCAGCCAACCGAAGGTCCTCGTGCTGGACGAGCCCACGCGAGGCATCGATGTCGGAGCTAAGTTCGAAATCTATACGCTGATTCAAGATCACGCCGCCCAGGGCGCAGGCGTGCTGGTCATCTCCTCCGAGATCGAGGAGTTGATCGGCCTCTGCGACCGCATTCTTGTGATGCGCCAAGGTCGATTGGTCGACGACCTGCCTCGGGCCGAGTTCAATCGCGAACGGATTCTCTCCGCCGCGTTAGGGTCGTCGCTGGAGGTCACAGCGTGAATCGCTTCCACCAACGTCTGATCGAGCTCGCACCCCTCTTGCTCTTCGTCGCCATGCTCGCCTTCTTCGGCGCTCAGTCGCCCAAGTTCCTTGAGCCACGGAACCTCGCCAATATCGTCGCCCAGGCCTCTTCAACCGGCATTCTCGCCGTAGGCATGACCTTCGTGTTGCTAACCGCCGGTGTAGATCTGTCCGTCGGAGCGATCATGTTCGTCGCTGCGGCCGTTGCGGGTAAAATGGCGACCGCCGGTCAACCGATGCCGTTCGCGTTGGTCGTCATGCTCTGCCTCTCGCTAACGTTCGGAGGCGTCAATGCATTCTTCACCGCTCAGGTCCGCGTCGCCCCGTTCATCGTGACCCTCGGCACTCTCTTCATCGGGCGTGGCCTCGGCCTCCGGATCACCGAGACGCGCGCACTCAACCTTCCCGATAGCTTCCTCATGCTCGGTTCCGCCCGATTCCTCGGCCTCCCCCTGCCCGCATGGCTCTTTGCATGCGTCCTCGTTCTCGCACATGTGGTGCTGACCCGCACGCCGATCGGACGGCAAATCTTCGCCCTCGGCCATGACTCGGAAAAAGCGAAGAAAGCCGGTATCCCCACCACTCGGATTCTCGTCGTCGTCTACCTGATTAGCGGCCTTTGTGCGGGTCTCGCAGCAGTGGTTACCCTAGGCCAACTCGGTGCGGTTTCCCCAAAGTTCGGGGAGCAGAAGGAATTCGCCGCCATCGCCGCCGCCGTGCTCGGCGGAACCAGCTTGTTCGGCGGACGCGGCAGCGTCTTACCCGGTACTTTGCTCGGAACGTTGTTGATCCAAACCATCGAAAACGGACTCGTGGTCATGAACGCCAATCCCTACATCTACCCCATGGCCACAGCCACCGTCATCTTCGCAGCAGTGCTCCTCGAAAGCCTACGAAGGCGTATCCACTAGCCCCCACCACCACGCCAACGGCTCCACGCCCGAATGAGCCCGAACGGCGAGAGCTCTTGCCGCTCGGCAGGGAATAGCAGTCACTCAGCCCGAACATCACCGCAAGCAGAGTCATTGGAGGTGGTGATTGGAAGGCTCATGGGAATTGGCTCAGTGAATCCCCGGAGATTGTTCCAACCGTGACACGCATCCCGTGAATGCACGGCTTGCCTCCCATGAGGGCAGGGTCAAACGGAATGCGATTGAGATCAAGAAAGGTCACAGAAGAATGCGGCCACTGCATGGGAGCTCCGTTCAGAGTGCAGTTTGACAAGCATAGGGTATTTCAGGATTCTGTGCCCATGGAAATCGTCCTGCCGAAAAAGCTTCAGCGATTCGTCGCTAGGAAAGTTCGCGACGGCGGTTACGCAGACGCCAGCGAGGTGGTGCGTGAAGCCTTGCGAGACCTCCACGCCAAGGAAAACCCAGCCGACCAAGACTCGCGGGAACTGGCCGAATTGCTCCTCCCCGCTCTGGCGGGTCCCCACCGTGGTGTCATTGAGGAGGACTTTGACCGGTTGCGCAAACGCGCTCGACGCAAGCCGACCCATCCATGACGCTGCGGCTGGAGTGGTCGGAATACTTCCGGGTCGATCTTGAAAAAGGAGTGGACTGGTATCGTAACAACGCGGGACCGAAAAACGCCGAGCGTTTTGTTTCCGCCGTGCAGTACACTCTCACAGCGCTCTGCCAAACCCCGAGCCTCGGCCGCCCTAGGTTCAAGATGTGGCAAGGATTGTCAGGAATTCGATCGTTCCGCGTCGAAAGCCCCTTCCATCGTCATTTAATTTTCTATCGGTTCGACGCAACATCGCTGTCCGCCGAGCGTTTGGTTCATGGCGCTCGCGATCTTCCCCGACGCTTGACCCAACCTCCGTTTGAGGAGTAGCAGCCGGATCTGCACCAACAGATTATGCGGCGGCCCTCTTGGCACAGTCGCCATCAAAGCAGTAGACGGTCCGCCGCACGGTTCTCTTCCCTCCACCGCCGGACTCAATCAAGCTGAAAGCCCCATTCCGCGTACTCCGCGTGATCCGCGGTCCACTCACCGGTTCGGCGGCCAGCTCGAATGCCGAGCCAGCTGCGCCAGCACCACACGCGCAATCGAGTGCGACGTCCACATCCAGATGCTGGTTTCTGCCGACCGACGCAGGTGACGAACCGCCCCCTCAAGGTCGCCCTCGGCAAGGTGTTGCATTCCCACCAAACAATGGGCATCGCACTCATCACCTAAAACACCTGCCGCCGACTTCAAAAAGTCTGCTTCCGAAAGTCGTCCAGCAAGAAACTCCGCGACTCGGAGACACTGGGGCCGCAATCGCTCGGAACGTGCAGGCGGATGGTTGACGTACTCCCAGGACTGAGCCCGTGCCTCCTCCTTCAGCCCCGCATGTAGCAAAAAAGTCGGTGAGTAGATGTCGACGACACCGCCGTTGTAGCGCTCTCGATACTTGTTGTACTCCGACCTAAACTGCCCCCGAGACTCTGGAATCTCAACCAACGCCAACAGTCGCAGGCTATCGATCCAATCATCTGCCGGAACACTGTCCAGGACTTCGAGAGCTTTTCGAGGATCACCACGGCGGAGCAACGCGGCACCATAGCGCATCTGGACCAGCGGATGCCGAATCTTTTGATCCCGTATCAACCGCTCCATATAGGCCACCGAACCGTTGGGGCCCTCCTCGCGTCCTGCCATCTCCAACTGATTGATCCGCCAACACGCCGCCAAAGGATTCTTGGGAAACAGCTCCAGTCTCTGGCCCGCCGCATCCGCCGCCGCAAGATGGTTCGTCCAACGTGCGGTGTCACCGAGTTTGCGGTAGATTTCAGCCGCGTAGGCATGGGCTTGGCAGCCGTTCAGAACGAGTTGCAGATGCTGTTGTGACCAACTCTTCGCCTTGGCCGCAGCCACGTCGTCCAAAGCCGCTTCAATGTCGACCACACGCCCCGTGTTCCACGCCCGAATGGTCCGCGATTCCGATCGGAGAATATGAGCCATCGCCGAGGGCTTCAGCGCGACCGCCTTGTCCAGCAGCGGGAGACCGATGTCCCAATGGTCAAAGCACAGCGCCTGCCCCTTGAAAAGGTAGTCCTCGGGTGTGGTCTCTTTGAGCGTAGTGAGTTGGCCAGCCACCACATCGTAGTCCTGGTAACGCTGCGCATAAACGCAGGCGGTCGCCAGAAGGGCATGGGGTGCGACCGCGTTCGGCATGCCCTCGCTGGCCTGTCGAAGATGCAAAAGAGCGTTGTCAGTCTCCCCTGAGGTCAAAGCCTTCAAACCCTTGAGCATCGCTATCTGGGCGCCAGAGACCTCCTTGGAACGCGCTTCCTCCAGGGCTAATGCCAACGCTTGGTCGTCGGCACTCATCGCGGCAAACATGGCTCGATCCACCACACCCGAAAGACGCTCTTCACGAAGCTCACGGCTAATCGTTCGCTCCCGAACATACATTCGCAGGGTAATCCCCATTCCCAACACCAAAGTGCTAAACACCACCGCACCAGCCGCAAACGCCAGCTGGTTGCGTCGGATCGTTTTCTGCAGCTTGTAGGATAGACTGGGCGGACGGGCCGTCACCGGCTCGCTATCCAGATGTCGTCGGATGTCCGCCGCGAGTCCGTTCGCCGTTTCATAACGTCGCTGGCGGTCTTTCTCCAGACACTTCATCACGATCCAGTCCAGATCGCCTCGCACACGGTTGATCTGCTCGCGTAAGCGCAGGCGACGCCGCGTCTCAGCGCCGACCTCCTCCGCAGTGGGAATCGCGAGTTCCGAAGTGGTTTTGCGGGAGTGGCTCTCCGCAGCCGCCAGGGCCTGGGTCAGCTTCGTGCTCGGCCGCACCGGTTCTTTCTCCCGGATCGTCCTGCGCATCGCATCAATGCCCGACGCCGCCAATTCCTTCGCATCAAATGGCGTGCTGCCCGCCAACAACTCGTAAAGCAACACACCCAAGCTGTAGATGTCGCTCCGCGTGTCGATGTCCAACCCACTCATCTCCGCCTGCTCCGGGCTCATGTAGGCCGGGGTCCCAATGAACTGATGCAGTTGCGTGTAAATCGTGTTGTCGGTCAAACGTCCTTCCGTCGCCTTCGCAATGCCAAAATCGATCACCTTCGGTACAGGCACTCCATCATGCAGGGTCACCAGAATGTTCGACGGTTTGATGTCCCGATGAATAATCCCCTTCTGATGCGCGTGCTGGATCGCCTGGCACACCTTGATGAACAGGTCTAACCGCTCCCGCGTGCTCAGGTTCGCTTGGTCGCAGTACTCCGTGATCTTAATCCCACGCACCAGTTCCATCACGAAGTACGGACGCCCACCAAGGAGCGCCGGCCTCCGAACTCGGCTTTCCGCGCTCTCCAATCCACGGGCCGGCAGAGAGGTCGGTCCTCCCAGGGGTTCCGTCGTTCCCGCGTCCAACACCTTCGCGATGTTCGGATGATCCATCATCGCTAATGCCTGCCGCTCGGCCTCGAAACGCGCCACCACTTGCTTGGTGTCCATGCCGAGCTTGATAACCTTCAAAGCCACGCGCCGACGCACCGGTTCGCTCTGCTCCGCCACATACACCACCCCGCAGCCGCCTTCCCCTATGCGCTCCATCACTTTGTACCGACCGAACGTCTGTCCCACCGCCTCATCCGGAGCCTCCTCAAAGTCGAAACCCACCGTCGGCCCCCCATCACTAGCCCTCGTAACCAACAACGTCTCGGGTTGCTCATGCGCCGCGAGCAACGCGCCTAAGCGCTGACGCAAGACCCCATCGCCCGCGCACACCCGGTCCAGAAAAGCCGCTCGCTCTTCGATCGGCTTCTCCAACGCCAGCGCAAACAGCGCTTCTTCTTGGTTCGGATTCATGGCTGACGACTCCCCTCCGTTCCCGCCGATGCGGAGCCCGGGGTCAACAGCGCCTGCGCCTCCGTTGCCTGAATCACTTCCCACGATGGCGCACGCCAGACGTGCCAGGTGCCACGACGTCCCGCGCTGCCAACGACCAGCGTGTCGCCGTTTTCGGCAAACTCGATCATATCCACTGGAAAACCCATTCCCGGGAACGTGAGCAGTTCCTGCGCGGTTCCCATCTGCCATAGCTTGAACGCTTCCAATCCTTGAAAACCCGTAGCGACACTCCGCGAGTCTGGTGAAAATATGATACTATGCGCCGTCGATTGACCCGGAAACACCTCCGGACGCCGCTCCCGCTTCACCGCGTCGTAGATCACCACTTGACTCGCATCGGTACCCGCAGCTACCCAACGTCCGTCGGGCGAGACGCTCAGCTCCCTCATGCCACCTCGCTCGGAGAATCGAACGGGTGGTTTGCCTACATCCGCAAGGTCCCAAAAAAGCACCTGCATGCCCTCGGAATCCGTCCCCGCTGCAACAAACCGCCGTCCACCATCCGCAAACTTTACTTGGGTTGGAATACCGAACAGAACCCTCGGCTGACTCTTGGCAATGTTCCAACGTAAGATCTGCTTTCCCGTTTTAACCTCCCGAATTTCGAACTCTTGGGCCGGTGGAGGTTTGCTCACAACCAACAATTCCCCATCTGGACTAAACGCTCGCAGGACGGGATACAAAAACTCTGAAGCCCAGCGCCAGCCCCGACCCGGTTGCTCCAAACTCGCGACCGCCACAGTGTTGGAACCTTCACCCCAAGCCAGTAACCGACGACCAGATTCGTAGATCAACGCGGTAGCACGTGTTCCAGCAAAGGTCATCGCCGTGGTAATGTTCGTCGACACCTCCACCGCCCCCACAGGATGGAGTCCAACATTTCGGATCTCAAAAAGCTTCAGAGTGTTGGTTTGGTCGTAATCACTGATGAGGTTGGGCGGCACAAAGAAGGAGGACTGTCGGGTTTCGATCCCGAGCGGCGACAGTTCCAACCCATCCAACCGCAAAAGCCTCGACTCCACGTTCGAAACTTCCCTGGAACCGATAGTCGCAACCGCAAGACCAGGCGTAACCTCCTTCACAAACGTCACATCCGACGGCAACAAGTGATGCCCATATCGAGAGGCGCGCGGGGCGATATCCCAAAGGAGCGCCCCCCCGTCCTTAGCCCCACTCGCCAGCATCCGCCCATCCGGGCTGAATTCAACGCTCAAGACATTGTCCCCGTTCCCTCGCAAAGTTCTCGGCTCTTTCCAGTTGGACGTGTTCCAAAGTCGAATGGTCGGTTCGCTCGCCGCCGCAGCAAGCCATGCTCCATCCCTCGAAAATGTCAGGTCCGTCACCCACGAACTGTGCCCTTCCAGCCGGGTGATCAACTTGCCCGTCCTCGCATCCAAAACACTCAACACCCCAGCCTGATATCCAGTCCCTGTCACCAAAACCTGGTCGTCCGGCGAAAGCGCCATCGCTGTCATCCCACCGTCGACCCCAACCTCAGTTTCCCAAAGCTCCCGGTCCGTTTCGACGTCCAAGCATTTCAAAACCACCCGTCGTCCCGATCCTGCAGCCCCCCCCACAAACAGCCGCTTTTTGTCCGACGACAACCGAGCCACGCCAAGCATCCCTCCCTCCCCATCACCACGCGTCGCAGAGTTGGTGCTCACTGGCACCCCGCGTATCATGTCAAACGTGACCACGGAGGTCCCCGGGGGCCCAGTGATGAAGGCCGTCAACCGCGAACCGTCCGGGGTGGCGGTCAGTCGCTTGATCAACGCAAGCCGGCTCTGCCACAGGATCGTCTCGCGTCCGCTAGCAATATCGTGCAGTTTGATCGTCCCTTCCCCAGCTGTCGCAGCGAGGACATTCGACGAAGGCGAAAAGACGACACGAGCCCAAGGCCCATCCACATTCAGCTCGCGAAGCAACACACGCCGGGTCACGTCCCATAACTCAATCCGACCATCCGAGTAGCCCGAAGCCAAAAGTTTTCCGTCGGGCGAAAAACTGACCGATGTGCAGCGTGCATTCTGACGTTTTGAGAGCACGGCCAGGGCGTCTCCTCGGGACAATTGCCAAAGGTAACGCCACTCCCAACCCCGCAGGTCCTCCTCCCCAGCCTTGGGTCGGTGGCGATCCAAAAGATGTCGCGCTCGTCCAAGGTTGTTGTTGTTCAACGCCTGCTGAATCAAGTTCATGTCCGCCGCATAAAGAAGACGTCGCGAATGTTCCTGGTTCTCCACAGCTCTCCAGGCTAAACTGTCCGCACGTTGTTGTTCCTGTTGTGCTCGGCTACGCTCGGCCTCCGCCTCACGTTGCTTGGTCTGCGCTTCCACCCGTGCCGCCTCAGCAACCAACCGCTGACCCAACTCCGATCGCGAGGCCCGGATCGCCCGAAGCGCCTGCCACGAGCTGACGATCAACCCCACCAAGAGCGCGCACACGACAGCGCCGATCGCGCCAAACAGCGCCTTGTTTCGCCGAAACGTTTTCTGAAATCGGTAAACGGCCGACGGCGGACGCGCGGTCACGGGCTCGTTGTCCAAATGCCGTCGGATGTCTGCCGCGAGTCCATTCGCCGTTTCGTAGCGGCGCTGGCGATCCTTCTCCAAACACTTCATCACGATCCAATCCAGATCGCCTTTCAACTGGTGCAGCAACTTCGAAGTGTCCGCAGATCGGCGCTTGGCTGTCGTCGTCAGCTCATCCGGCCCCAATGCAGCCAATCGGGTGCTCGGTCGCACAGGTTCCTTCTCTCGAATGGTCTTGCGCATCGCGTCAAGGCCCGACGCCACCAATTCCTTCGCGTCAAATGGCGTGCTCCCCGCCAGCAGCTCATACAGCAATACACCCAAGCTGTAGATGTCGCTCCGCGTGTCGATATCCAACCCACTCATCTCCGCCTGCTCCGGGCTCATGTATGCCGGGGTCCCAATGAATTGGTGCAGTTGCGTGTAAACCGTGTTGTCGGTCAAACGCCCTTCGGTCGCCTTCGCAATGCCGAAATCAATCACCTTCGGCACCGGCACGCCGTCGTGCAACGTCACCAGGATGTTCGACGGCTTGATATCCCGATGGATGATGCCTTTCTGATGCGCGTGCTGGATTGCCTGGCACACCTTGATGAACAGGTCCAACCGCTCCCGCGTGCTCAGGTTCGCTTGGTCGCAGTACTCCGTGATCCGCATTCCCCGAACGAGTTCCATCACAAAGTAAGGTCGCCCAGCCTCGGTCGTTCCCGCATCAAGCACCTTCGCGATGTTCGGATGGTCCATCATCGCCAAGGCCTGTCGCTCGGCCTCAAACCGCGCAACCACTTGCTTGGTGTCCATGCCCAGCTTGATCACCTTCAACGCCACGCGCCGCCGCACCGGCTCCGTTTGCTCCGCTACATAAACCGTCCCGCACCCTCCTTCGCCCAGTTTCTCGCGCAGTTTGTAGCGCCCCAACGTCATGCCCACCGCCGCCTCCGGAGCCTCCTTAAATTCACATGGAACCGTCGAACACGTCAGATCGGTCGGGTCCGCCAACAAATCGTCCGGCTTCTCATGCGCCTCAAGTAGGGCATCGAGTCGCGCACGCAACGCATGGTCCACGCCACACTCGCGGTCGAGCCACGCCGAGCGTTCAGACGGCGGCTTGCCGAGTGCGAGTGCAAAAAGGGCTTCTTCGTTAGTCGGAGGCATGTTTCGTTCGCATTCTGAGGGCTTCACCAAGCTTCTCATCCACCCTTCTTTGAGTCCGAACACGGACATACCACGCAACTTCACGCCCGGTTGTCCATGGATCCGCTATCTCAAATGGGTTCATCTATTACTACATGCGCAATCAACCACCAGAAAGTATCAATTTTTCTAAAGTTTTTTTGAGTAGGAGGGATGTCCCGCTACAACGTCCGCGTCCAGGAAGCAGGTAGGGACGTCCCGCTGGGACGTCCCCGTCCGGCGACAGCCGGACGGAACCCGGCCAAGTATCACAAGCCCCAGCGCCTCTGCCGGAACCACCGCCCTGAATCTACAAGGGAACCGCGCGACCCACCCTCACCTGCCCGGCCCCGCTGGGTGGTTCAGATCAGGTTACTTGAAAACCACCTCAGCGAGACGACGCACTCCGCATCTCCACCGTCAACCAAGACCGCGCATAGGCCCACCAATGCTTCGCCGTCGGCACCGCGATGCCCAACGCCGCCGAAGCCTCCTCGAAGCTCAACCCCACGAAATAGCGGAGCTTCACCAACTCCGCCTTGCGCGCGTCCACCGCAGCAAACTTCTCGAGCGCCTCGTTCAAGGCCAAGAGCTGATCATCCGCCGCTCCAGAGGCCGCAACCTCAAGTCCATCCACGTCCACCACCTCAATGCCCGCCCCACGTTTCAGCGCACCTCGACGTCGGGCGTGCTCGACCAAAACGCGCCGCATCGCCTCCGCCGCAGCTCCAAAGAAATGCGCCCGGTTCTGAAAGCTCGGGGCATCCGATCCCCCCAACCGAATCCAGGCCTCGTGAACAAGCGCGGTAGGCTGCAGCGTATGATCGGCGGCTTCATGGGCCATCTTCTGCGCCGCCAACCGACGGAGCTCCTCGTAAACAATCGGCAGCAGCTCCTCCGCAGCTCCGGGATCTCCGTTCTCAACCCGCTCCAAGATGTGCGTGAACTCGCTCAAGTCTCCAGGATAAGAATCCACTGACAGCTGACAACCCCGAACCACCCACCTCACCCACTCCCCTCTCCGCGATAAACACCCCCACGCCTCTAGCCTCCCATTCTTTTAAACCACGAAATTCTCGATAACACACGAAAAGCAACGGAACCCAACCACACCCCCCCACTCTCCCCTTCCCCTTTCGTGACTTTCGTGACTTTCGTGGTTAAACACTCCCCCCTCCCTCCCCTTCCCATCCGCGAAAATCCGTCACATCCGTGGTCAAAACTCCGCTGCCGCCCCCGCCACCCCAAGCCCCAACGCACCGTACGGAGTTCCGCCTTCAGGCGGTCAGGAAGTCCTCACGCCTCCCCGCCTTCCCCCTGCGCCCCCCCTCTCCGCGCCTCTAGCCTCCCATTCCTTTAAACCACGAAATTCTCGAAAACACACGAAAAGCAACGGAACCCAACCACACCCCCCCACTCTCCCCATCCCCTTTCGTGACTTTCGTGACTTTCGTGGTCACCCCCCTCGCCGCCCCCGCCGCCCCAAGCCCCAACGCACCGTGCTTGTGCCTCTCATTCCAAGACCTTATAACCGCTCTATCCCCAAGATTCGCAGCCTTCTTGGCTTGATCTCCAAAGCCTTGTTAGCTATCAGAAAGTCCGTTCTTTTCAGGAGCCCGTCGCGAACCAATTCGCGCACGTCGCCCCCCAAAATCGGTAAGGTTCCGCCTGCGGGGATTCAGCGTTTGAAATGAGGGATCAGGCGCTTTCTCCCCAGGCCCAAACGCCCCAGTCATACATCATGCGAATCGATCTGCCCCCGCGTCTCGCCATCCTGGCTCTCGCCTTGGCGACCCAACTCCTGTGCTCCGTTCTCCCGAGCCACGCCCAAGGCTGGCAACGCGTCGTCCAACTAAACGATCTCCCCGGCTCAGGGGTCGGCGGCGGCTCCGGCAACACCCTCTACGCCGGTCTCAGCAACGGCTCCGTCTACCGCTCCGACGACAACGGTCTCACCTGGAACCTGGCTTCCAACGGCCTATTGGATCCTTCCGGCCGTGGAATGGCCGCCAAAGCCTTTGTCGTCACTCCAACCGGTCGCGTGATCCGGGGCGGTGATAACGCTTCCTGGAACAACCGCATCGGCTCCCCCATCTTCTATTCCGATAACCAAGGCGCGCTCTGGAATGAAGCCCCCCTCCCTTTCGCCTCCTCCGCACGTAACCCCGGCGGCATCGGCGTCAGCGATCTCGTCGTCCACAAAGGCGCCCTCTACTTCTCCGACGTCCTCTCCGAGGGGGTTTGGAAGAGTCTCGATAACGGGGTCACATGGTCCAGCGCCGGCGAACAACTGCCCTCCGCACCCTTCGTCGGTTTCGTCAAAACCTACTACGCCATCGCCAGCGCAGGCGATGCCCTGCTCACAGTCGATGCCACCCGCGGTGTCTTTCGCTCCACCGACGGCGGCCTCTCTTGGTCCCCATCTAATCAAGGCATCCCCGGCGTCGCCAACAGCCCGCTTGTCGGCGGCCAAACCTGGAATGGCACCGACGTCGTCGGCGCTCCCGATGGCACCGCCTTTGCCGTCGTGGACAACTCCCTCTACCGAAGCCGTGACGGGGGTGCCACGTGGGAAGTCGTCGGCGACGGGATCCTCATCGGCCCCAACCCGTTCGCTCCAACGGTCATTCAGCCAATTGCCCGAAAGGTTGAACTGTTGGGGGATCGGGTTTTTGTCAGCTCAACCGATGGCAACCCTCGCTTTTTTGAAGGCACCAATCTGGGCGAGTCCTGGACCGAACTCCCGCGCATCGTCGACAACACAGGCAACGGCAGCATTCTCGCGCAGTCCTTCGCCGCCCACAATGGAGCGCTTTACTTCACCGGGAACAAAGGGGTGCACCGCCTCGACTTGACCTCCACACTCCGCACCAACATCGCCCCCGTAGTCACCGTCACCCCGCCCGCCCCTTTGGTCGCAAACATCGGCGGCCGTCTCCGCGCTTCCACCCGCACCCGAGGCACCGCTCCCTACACATTCGAATGGAGGCTCAACGACTCCCCCATCGCCGGACAAACCGCTGCAGCGCTCGACTGGAAAGCCTCTTCCACAAATCAAAACGGTCGACTCTCCGTCGTCGTCCGCAACGCCGCCGGAGCCGTCACCAATCAGATCGGCCGCGCCAGCGTCGCGCCCGTCGCCCCAGGTTACCCCGATTATGCCTTCCGGCCCCAATCCTCCATCAGCCCAGCCACCGCGATCGCCTTCGGCCCAGACGGAAGCGTGTTCTACGCCGGGAGCTACCCTCAATTGGTCGGAACCTACGTCGCCGTGCGCAAAGCCCTGCCCGACGGCTCAATCGACCCCTCCTTCTCCGTCACCTCCGCATCCCGAGGTGCCGATAGCATCGTCCCACTCAGCGATGGTTCCGTTGTTGTCGCTCCCACCGCCGTTCTCAACAACAATCAATACCACCCACACCTCCTGCCTTCAGGCGTCGTCGATGCCTCCTTGCGTTGGCCCGCCGAAACCGCAGGTGTTCTACGCAAAGTCGTTCGACTTCCCGATGGCAAATTTCTAGCCGCCGGCGGCGGTGCCGGCGGCATTCATCGACTCAACCCCGATGGCTCGTTCGACCTCTCCTTTCAAGGCCCTACCTCCATCGGCACCGTAGCCCGCCAGTTCGTCAACGACTTCACGGTGCTACCCGATGGCCGCATCCTAATCGTGGGCAGCTTCAACGTGATCGACAATGTAACCACCGGCTGTATCGCAAGATTACAATCCAACGGTGCCCTCGATCGAACCTGGACGCCCGCGCTGCCTCCCAACGGTTCCTCAATCAACACCGTCGCTGTCACGCCAGATGGCAAGATCCTTCTCGGCGGTGCCTTCCTGACCGTTGGCGGCCAACCGCATCGTAACATCGTTCGCCTCAATCCCGATGGCACCCTCGATCCCACCCTCGCGGATATCATTCCCAACACCAACCCCGCCGGGGTCGTGAACGCGTTCGCAGTGCAGCCCGACGGTAAAGTATGGGTGGGTGGTGCCTTCAGCGGCGTCAGCGGACGGAGCTATCTCTTCCGGCTAAATACAAACGGCACGGTGGACACCTCGATCCCCGATCTCGGTCTCTCCACCACCTTCGATCAACAGAATCCAGCCCCAGTCGTCGCCCTGAAGTTGACCTCAGACGGTAAGCTCTGGATCGGAAGCAGCGCCATTCGCGCTGGGGATTTCTCCGCAGGTCAGTTGTTCCGCATCTTCACTGACCTCAACGGCCCAACTCTGGCCTACGCCGGATTGGACTCAACTCCCGACCTCGGCTCCTCCGTCACGCTGCGCGGCACCGTCACGGGCCCCTTCACAGGTCTCCAATGGCGCCTGAACGGCACTGCCATCCCCGGCGCCACATCAATCAACCTCACCCTCAACACGGTGTCCTCCGCAAACTCCGGGCGCTACGACCTAGTTGTAACGTCCGCTAATGGCACGTTCATCAGCGAACCCGCCACCGTCCGCGCACGCGGTCCAGTCGTGCTCGACGAAGAACCCGCTCCCGTGGTCGGCATCCTCTCCAATAGCGTCAGCTTCGCCGTCAGTGCCTTCGGAAAACTGCCGCTCTCCTACCAGTGGTCCAAGGACGGCACCCTCCTGCCCAACGCCACCAACCGCACGCTCTCTCTCACCAATCTTCAACTCACCGCAACAGGCGATTACACCGTCCGTGTGAACGGTGGCGACGGCTCCTCCGCCACCAGCGAACCCGCCTTCCTCACCGTCATCCCGCGCCCAGGCTCCACCAATAGCACGTTCCGCCTCGGTCTGTTCCGAACGACCACTCTAACCTCGATCAAAGATATTGAGTTCCTCCCAGACGGCAGGGCTCTGGTGCTCGGAAACTTCTCCACTACCACCAGCGGCGGCCCCAACGCATTCCTCGCCCGTCTCAATGCCAACGGCTCGGTCGACTCCTCCTTCCTCTTCGATGCTTCAGGAATCTTCGAAGCAATCGCATTCGAACGTCTTCCCAATGGCAAAATCCTCGCACTGCTCCGCTCCAATACGTCTCACGTGCGTCGACTCAACGAAGACGGCTCGCTGGATGCCTCGTTCCCCATCACCACCGTGAACGGCGGTACCGATCTCAAAGCAACCGCGAACGGGGGTATGCTCATCCTCAGTCAAGCCGGGATCGAACGTCTCCTTCCCGATGGCTCGCCCGATGAGGCCTTCAATCAACGGGCAAAACTCAACTCCGCTGCCAACTCCGCCTCCGTAGATCCCTCAGGCCGGATCTACGTCACCGGCTACTTCACTCTGGTCGGCGGTCAACCTCGCGCTCAGCTCGCTCGTCTGCTCGCCGACGGCACTCTCGACACCACCTTCCGGCCCACCAACACTTTTTCCAGTCAGTGGTTCGTCACCGCCCTACCCGACGGCGCGTTCGTTGGCGATCTCCAAGGTTTCTATCGGTTCGATGAAACCGGCCAGCGGAACACCGGCTACGGATGGACGTCGCGGCTGCTGCAATGGGATCTCACGGCCGCTGGCACGCTCGTCGGTGTCCTCCCCACCACTTCTGGCGATGGAGTGCTTCGTCAACCTGATGGCTCCCCAGCCATCCCAGCCAGCACCATGAAGGTGCCCAACTCTTTCTCCGGCTACTCGTTCCTACGCGTCGCTCCCGATGGCGCAATCTGGCTCGCACTCGGCGGTGTGGGGTCCGCAGTCGACCCCAGCACGATGCTGTTCAGGCTCAACGGCACCGTAACCTCACTCGCCTTGCTCACCTCACCCCAATCCCAAACCGTCAATGCCGGAGCCAATGTCACCCTCACTGCCTCAGCCGTCGGCACGTCGAAGCTCTCCTACCAATGGCGACTCAACGGTTCTCCCATCCCCGCAGCCACCAACTCCACATTGCTGCTCAACAATATCCAACCCTCCGCCAACGGGGATTACAGTGTGGTCGTCAGCAATCGCTCCGGTTCCGTCACGAGCAACCCCGCTTCCATCATCGCGCTCTCCATTCCCGAAATCCTCCAAACCTCCGGCGGTGGCGAATTGCCTCTCGGTGGCACCCTGGTCCTCAGCGTTCAAGCCCGCGGCGTCTCCCCTCTCACCTACCAGTGGCGGCGCAATGGCACCCCCCTGCCCGGCGCCACGTCCAACTCCTACACCAACTCCGCCCTCGCCCTCACCGACTCCGGCCAATACGACGTCCTCGTCAGTAATAACCTCGGCGCAAGTCCCAGTAACCCCATCCTGGTCCAGGTCGTCGTCCGCCCCGGAAGTGTCATCTCCGGATTCCCCGACCTCGGCCTCGCTCAAGGGGTCAAAGAATTAAACCTGCTGCCTAACGGTGATTTCCTCGCCGATGGCGTCGCTCGCAACCGACGCGGCGATCGCATATTCGCTCTCCCGCTCACCACCACCGACCTCCGCGAAAAGCTGGTCGTCGACGCCGCTCTCGGTCGCATCTACATGGCCGATGGCCCTAGGTTCGCTTTCGATCTGCTCGGAAACCACCTCACCAGCGTCCCTCGCCCCAACATCAACATGCGCCTCGCTCGCCTCGAAGCCAATGGATCCTTGCTCATCTCCGATAACGGCTTCGCCCCCACCCTGCGTCGAGTCGATACCAACGGCCTCATCCTCACGAATCTAACCCCAGCCCTCACGCCCGTCATCGACGTAGCCCCACTCCCAGACGGTAAACTCATCGTCCTTTCCTACACCCAACGCACTCTCCAAGGAGCCTTGGTCTACGATACCCAAGTCGCCCGACTGCTCGCCGATGGATCGCTCGACGCCACGTTCGCCCGCGTAACGAACACGCTCGCGCTCGCAAAACGCGCCGAGAGGGTCTCCATCGATCGCCAAGGCCGCACCTTGGTCTTCGGCGCCTTCGACTCCTTCAACGGGCAACCGCGCTCCCGCATCGCCCGACTCCTCCCCGATGGTTCCCTCGACACTTCCTTCAACCCTCCAGTCATCAACGGGGCCATCCTCGAAATCGCCCAACAGCTGAATGGCAAACTGGTCATCGTCGGCGAGTTCACTCAGGTGGGCGGACTCTCCCGAAATCTCATCGCCCGGCTCAACCCCGACGGCTCCCACGACACCCGCTTCAACCCAGGCACCGGTCTCACCCTCACCTCAGGCCAGAATGTAGCATTCGATGTCAAAATCCTTCCCGCCGGGGAAATCCTGGTGGCTGGAACGTTCCAAGCCGCCGATGGCCTCTCCCGCAAGGGACTCGCATTGCTCTCAGGCGATCCGCTCGACCTCTATTTCACCGACGAACCCGCCGATATCGAAACGATCCCAGGGAGTTCTGTCGTCCTCACATCCGCAGCCACCGGCTCCTCCACCATCGCCTTCCAGTGGTTTAAGGACGGTCAACCTCTCAACGGACAAACCTCCACCTCCCTGCGCCTCAACTCGATCTCCACCACCTCCGCCGGGGTGTATCACGTGGTCATCCGAAACGACGCCGGAGAACTCACCAGCCGCTCCGCAACCCTGGTCGTGCTCAGTGCTCCAGTCATCGCGTCCGCGCCGCAATCCGTCGTCCTCAACTACGGCGCACCCACCACATTCCGCGTCGAAGCCACCGGTTTACGGTTGTCCTATCAGTGGCTGTTCAACAGTGTCCCGCTCCTACGTGAAACCAACACCTCGCTCGTGATCGCCGCCGCCAAAGACCCCGCCGCCGGCTCTTACTCCGTCGCCGTGCAAAACCCAGCCGGCACCACCCTCTCGAGCCCAGCCCTCCTGCGCGTCCGCCCCAAGCCTATCCCCACCACTCCCATCCCCACCGCCGGCCTCGTCGGTGAGGTGTTGTTCGAAGGTAACTTCACCGAACGTTCCAATCGCTTTCCCACCACCATCAAGGGAACACCGACCTTCGTCGAAGGCGCAGGAAGTGGCCAAGCCGCCCGTCTGCGCTCCAGCACCAATTGGCTCCAACTGGGCACTGCAACCGCCGCCCTCGGCGGCACGACCTACTCCGCCTCCTTCTGGATCTGGCCCGAGGAAACCGGCTCAATCAATGTCTACAGCCTCAACATGTTCATCGGAGGTGTGCGCAGGGAACATTATCTCTACCTCGGCGGAAACGATTCCGCGACCCAAGGTCAAAGGGTGTTGATCGGCACCCTCGGCCTCAATGCCGTTCACTCCTCCGACGATCGCGCCTACGTGCCTAATCTCGTCGGCAAATGGAACCACGTGGCCGTCGTCTACCGCGGCTCAGGCCCCAGCCAAGCCTCCAATTTCTCCATGTTCATCAACGGCAACGAAATCCCTCTCGTCAACTCCACCAATCTCATCACCGGCACCGCAATCGGCAACGGCCTCGGTGCCCGTGGGCCCGCCACGACCTTCCGCCTTGATGACTTCCGCGTCTACGATCACGCACTCACGCTCGACGAACTGGATCGTCTCGGCACCCTCCTGCCCACCGGCAACGCAGCGCTCAAACCCGGCATCTCTCGCCAACCCGCCAGTGGCTCAGCCCCAGCCGGTGGCAGCTTCACCTTCAGTGTCGCCGCGATAGGCGAGAATCTGTTCTACGAGTGGTTCCGCGGTTCCACGCTGCTCCCCTCCGCCGATGGCCCCAACCTGGTACTCCGGAACCTCTCACCCGCCGACGCCGGCGACTACCGCGTCGTGATCTCCAATCCCGTCGGCTCCACCAATAGCACAACCGCGACCCTCAGCCTCGGAACCGCGACCGACCCCTTCTCCGCCTGGGCCGCCGAGGCCGGTCTCGTCGGAGATCGCGCTTTG
>Ga0172367_10001386_pt1 | contig 35365 bp, 28 predicted proteins | sample Lak10m_FD_114542 | JGI IMG/M metagenome (GOLD analysis project Ga0172367, IMG submission 114542) | Freshwater microbial communities from Kabuno Bay, South-Kivu, Congo - kab_022012_10m | ecosystem: Environmental > Aquatic > Freshwater > Lake | place: Democratic Republic of the Congo: South-Kivu... | reverse complement strand
TGTTGTAAAAGTTTTGCGTTTAGGGCGTCAATAGCGTTTAAGCGTTGAATGTATAGCTTTTGTTTTTCTTCCTTTTGTCTAAATATGAGGTATCTAACGGAAAAACTGCAAAGAACAAGGGCAGCAATGATTGCCGATCCGATTTGAATAGGGATCAAAATGGGGGTAAGTATTGCTATTGAAACACAAGCGAGGATAATACTAACAATAATTAAAAGGGCCAAGGAGATGATAATTGTGTATAAGCCTATTTCATCAAGTTTTGAAGATAGATTATTAAAGAAAGGGTAGCTCTTAAGGCAATTAAAAAGGTTTCGAACATCAGGGAGTTTTTTCCAAAATGTGATGATTGGAGCTTCTTTAATAGTTGAATTGGGAGGTGTTTTTAACATAAGAAAAAGTTTAAGGATAAATTTTTTTTATGTAAAGTAAAATTCTAATAAACAAACCTTTTTCCTTTTTCTTTACAAATTTTCCTTTTTTTGTTAACGTTTTCCGAATTGTTTTAGGAATTGAAATGACCACTGAAAAAAAACGGGAACATTTTGGATCACAGATTGGTTTTATCCTTGCAGCTATTGGTTCAGCTGTAGGTCTTGGACTATTGTGGAAATTTCCTTATATTATAGGGCAAAATGGGGGGGGGCTTTTTTTGCTTACCTATTTTTTTTGCCTCTTTTTTGCTGGGGTTCCACTCCTTATTGGGGAAATTCTTTTAGGGCGATTTTCTCAAAGTTCAGCAATTGGAGCCTTCTATAAAGGAGTTCACCCACAAAGTACACTTGTGATTGGGGGGTATTTAGGGGTTGGAGCCTCCTTTTTAATTATGAGCTACTATTCTGTGATTGCTGGATGGGGATTAAGTTACATTTTGACATCCCTTGCTGGATTTTACTCAGGAAGAAGTGTTGAGCAAGTAGGGATGATCTTTGATGTGCTTTCAAAAAGTGGAAGTATTAACATTTTATGGCATGGAATTTTTACACTCATCACAATGGGAATTGTCCTTGGTGGGGTTAAAAAAGGGATTGAGTATTGGTCGAAAATCCTAGTTAAATGGCTTTTTCTTTTATTATTTGGACTGTTTTTATTTAGTACTACCTTAAGTGGCTTTTCAAAAGCGGTAGAATTTGTCTTTGTTCCAAAAAGTAGTTCTTTTGGTGTTCTTAGCGTCCTTGAGGCCTTAGGTCTTGCCTTTATGACGTTAAGTGTTGGCCAAGGGATTATGATTTCTTATGGAAGTTATATGGAAAAGGGGAGCAGTATTTTAAAGATGTCCCTTGTGATTGCTTTTTCTGTGGGAGTAGTGGCTATTTTAGCTTCTTTGATGATTTTTCCTGTAGTGTTTACTTTTGGTTTGGATGTTGGCTCAGGTCCAGGACTTGTTTTTAAAACCCTTCCGATTTTATTTGCCCAACTTCCTGGTTCAATGGTTATTTCCACCCTCTTTTTCTCTTTATTTGTTTTTACAGCCCTGACCTCTGCGGTTCCATTAATTGAAGTGGTTGTGGGAAATTTAATGGAAAGGTGGGGGTTAAGTAGAACTAAAGCGACATTTGGGGTAGGTATTGCAACCTTTTTATTTGGAATTCCAAGTGCCCTTTCTTTAACTGGGGGTGTTTTTCAACAATGGCAAGAGATTTTTGGGACTGATTTTTTAAACACCATAGATCGTTTGGCCTGTGGTTGGTGTATCCCCTTTGCGGGCTTATTTACCGCCCTTTTTATTGCATTTAGATTAAAAAAGGGGACTTTAAAGAAAGAATTTTGTGATGGAGGGGCCCTTTTATGGACATTTCATCTATGGCATTTTGCTATAAGTTATATCGTTCCCTTTGTGATTATTTTGATCATTTTACAAACAACGGGTGTAGTTAATATTGCGGCATTTTTTTAAAGGAGTTTTGTGAAAGAGAAAAAAGAGCATTTTAGTTCCCATCTAGGATTTTTATTTGCCGCTATTGGGTCAGCTGTTGGTCTTGGGGTGTTGTGGAAGTTTCCCTTTACTGTGGGGAAAAATGGAGGGGGTCTATTTGTTTTAGCCTACATCTTATCTATCCTTTTAATTGGACTTCCCCTTTTTATTGGAGAGATCCTCCTTGGTCGTTTTACACAAAAAGGGGCCGTTGCTGCATTTGAAGTCCTTGATAGGGGAAAAGGGTGGAAAGTGGGGGGGATCCTTGGGGTTATTGCCTCATTTTTTATCATGAGTTTTTACTCAGTGATTGCAGGGTGGGGACTAAGCTATATTGTAATGACCCTTTGTGACTTTAGTACAGGGCTTGATGCTCAAGGGGTCAGCAACGTGTTTATTCAACTTTCTCAATCAGGAAGTATTTCACTTTTATGGCATGGAATCTTTACTCTGATAACGATGGGTATTGTTTTTTCAGGGGTTAAAAAAGGGATTGAGTATGGATCAAAAATAATGATGCGGTTGCTTTTTGTCATTTTATCTCTCCTTGTATTATATAATATGTCCCTTTCTGGCTTTTTTAAAGCAGCAGAGTATTTAATCTATGGAGAAGGGGAATCATTTACAGTTTCATCACTTTTAGAAGCATTGGGTCTTGCTTTTTTTACACTCAGTCTAGGTCAGGGCATTATGATTTCTTATGGATCGTACATGAAAAGGAGCGAAAACGTCCCCTTAATGTGTAGTTTTGTCTCAATCGGGGTGATTGTTGTGGCAACCCTTTCGGCCTTTCTTATATTTCCGGTGATTTTTACCTTTGGTCTTGACCCTTCAATGGGAACAGGGATGGTTTTTCAATCCTTGCCCTTTTTATTTGCGCAACTTGCCGGCGGTAAGGTGATAGGGGTGGCCTTTTTTAGTCTTTTTGTCTTTGCAGCGCTCACTTCGGCTATTGCTTTTGTCGAAGTGGTAGCTGTAAATATGATGGAGCACCACCCTATAGAAAGAAAAAAAGCTGTGATGATTGTCTGTGCAGCTACTTTTATTTTTGGAATACCCTCTGCATATTCAGCATCTGCCGGGATTTTTCCAGCATGGGAGCATGTTTATGGCCTTGCTTTTTTAGAGACAATAGACCAAGTTATTTCTGTATGGATTATTCCATTATCGGGTCTTATCACCTCTATCTTTTTAGGGTGGGTAGTTAAAAAAGAGCTTCTTAAAGGGGAGTTTCAACAGGGAAATTCAAGCACAAAGCTTTTTCATCTTTGGTATTTCTTTATAAAATATCTGGTCCCTCTTTTGATAGTTGTCATCATTGGAAAAAAAAGTGATATTTTACCTTTTTAGTTCTTGAAAATAAACAACAACTTCCATAAAATTTTTTATGGAGATTTTGATGAAACTTTTATATTCTTTGTCCTTTTTGTTTACTCTCTTTGCCGAACCTTTTTCGCAAGAAATCTATGATAAACTTTTTCCTGAAACTATTGAAAAAGAGGATAAATTCTTTACAACCACGACTTTAACCCAACTGGGCAATGCGTGCTTTATGGCGGCTGCTGGAATAGGTTACGCTCTTGAAAATGGCTATTACTTTGCTTTGGATCCGGTTGTCAAAAATAGATATCCTATTGTCTTTGATCGATTTCCTCTTTATGAAGTAGAAAAACCCTCATATGAATTACATCATGCAACAGACCGTTTTTATTATAAGCCTATAGAGGAGTCTACAAACATCGTAGGGTGGTGTAATTCAGATTTTTATTTTGCAAAGTATAAAGAGATCATTAGAGAGATGTTTAAGCCTTCAAATGAGATGGTTAACACTCTTAAGAGAAAGTATAGTGAGTATTTTCAAGAGGATAAAAATTATGTAGGGATCCATTTAAGAACCTTTGTAACTCCAAATGAAGAAGGAATATATCCCTTTGAGTATTTTATAAGATGGGGTCTTTCTCCGCAGTACTATTCAAAGGCGATGGGCTTGTTTTCAAAAGATTCAATATTTGTAGTTATTTCTGATAATCCAAAAGTCGCTAAAAAGTTTTTTTCTAGATTTAGTGGTAATTTTATTTTTCATGACAGTGATAATCTTTACGAAGATTTCTACCTCATTTCAATGATGAAATCAATGATTATTCCTAATTCATCTTTTTCGGCTTTTGCTTGCTGTTTGAATGCAAATCCAAATAAAACGGTTGTAAAACCCCCAAATGGGGAGAGTGTCGCAATATTTGATGAAAGTTGGACATTACTTAATGATCAGTTCAATTTCAGGGCCATAAATAGATGGTATTTAATTTATAAAAATGAATTTAATCTAATGAGAGCCAATCAAAAGGATCACAAATCTCATTGAGTTAATCCTCCTCCTCTTCATCTTCTTCGTCCTTAGACTCTTCTACTTCTTCTGAGGTGATTTCTAAATAACTTGAGGGCTCTAACCCATTAAGAATTTTAAATGCATTAAGCTTTTCTGTGCAGTGAATATAAGCTTGCTCCCACCCCTGTAGCCCTTTATCCTTAAACGCTTCTTGAATAAAAGTAAAAAATTGTTCTAAAAGCTTTTTTTCATCATTGGACAAATCTTCAAGCTTTAGGGTAAATAGCCTTTCTACAGAACAAACAAGATCTTCTTCAAGATTCTTTTTAGGGGGTAAAAGACCATAAAGGGACAAAACAATCTCTTCTACAATTTTTAACGTCTCCTCAAGCATTCCGATACATTGAACCTGAAGAGAAAGGGTGGCAACTTTTTTTTCTTCCCCATCTAAAAAAGGGACTGCTATCGATTTTAATTGATAGGCAATTTTTTTCCTTTCTGTATCTGTGTAGCTTTTGTTCTTTAAAAAGGCATCAAGGCTTTCTATTGCCCTTATAATGTCATTTTTGACCTCTTCAAGGTACGAAATATGCTCTAAAATCCTTAAAAAAGTGAGATGCTTTTTAATCTCCCTTTCTACCATTTTAAGTTTTTCTTCTCCTTTAACAGATCTCTTGCGTTCTGTTAAAATCCTCTGAATAACAACTATATCCTCACAAAGTGATACGATTTTTGATGTTAATTCTTGCGTATAATTAAATAAGTATTCCATAATTAAACTTATTATATTATATAGAAGATAATATCTTTAATCGACTGAAACGCAGTTGTTAGATAGGAGGAAAAGATGCAAGCTTTTGGAGCAATGTTGGTTGTTGCCGCCTATTTTTTATTAAGTATCATAAGTTTTTTAATGTATTCATTGATAGGGGAAGGGCTTCCTTTAATTGTAGCAGTAGGGGTTCAAAACAGTGTGATTCTCCTTGTTCTCCTACTTAGAGCGATTTTTATAAAAAAACTGGAGCTTCCCAAAAAGCCAAAATGGATTCTTTTTCGATCTATCAGTGGGGTATTGTATTCATTTTGCTATTATTCAGCTTTAGGCTATGCCTCATTTGCAGAGGTGGGGGTATTAACCAATAGTTTTCCCTTATTTATTGTTTTAATTGCCTGGTTGTTTTTAGGAGAAAAGGTGGGGATCACTCAATGGGTGGCCCTTGTTTTTGGAATTATTGGGGTATGGACCATTCTTTTTGCAAATATTGGGAGCCTGTGGAATTTTGGAATTTTATTTGCCACCTTGGCAAGCCTTTTATTTGCTGTTTCTATGATTCTTATGCAAAAAATTTCTGAAATTGAAAATGTTTCAACCTATTTATATACATTTTTTTCTATAAATCTTTTACTAATGCTCCCATTTATTTTAAGGGTCTTTCAGATGCCTACATCTAGACAATGTTTTTTTTGTATTGTTGCTGCATTTTTAACCCTTCTAGCTCAAGCTTTACTTTTTACCGCCTATAAAATGTGTTCAGCAGCTGAACTTGCCCCCTACAATTTTTCTTTTGCCTTTTTTCATTTTCTACTTGCAAAGGGGTTTTTTGCCTTTTCTCCAACGATCCATTTTTATATTGGAGCCCTTTTAATCCTCCTTGGGGGGGCTGTCAATCTTATTGTATTTGAACGCAAAGGGGATGAGGTTGAAAAAGAACCTTTTTTAGAAATGATTCCTACCGATCAGGTCGATCTTATCGAATAAGGGCCATTTTTAATGCTTTTAACAGGGTGTCAGGATCTTTTTGAGAGTTAAATAGGAGGGTTTCTGTCACTTTTTTTCCTTGATGGATTTTTGAGATTTCAATCGTCACATTCTTGAAATGGAGTTTTGTGATCGATAAAGATTGGCAAAGAAGTTTTGCTTTTGCAAGGGTAAAAAGCCATCGCACTTCAAGGGGTTGCTTTCCATATCGATCTTTTAATTCATCAAAAAGAGATGAGATCTCTTCTTCAGAATGTGCCCCTCCAAGACGGTTATAGATTTCAAGGCGTAGAGAAACTTCCGGGAGGTAATAAGAAGGGATGGAGGCTGAAAAAGGGTGGATAATTTCAGTTTCCAAAAATGAAACAGACTTACCCTCTTTAATCGCTTCAATAGCTTGCTTAAGCATTTTGCAGTAGAGGTGAAACCCAATTGTTTCCATTTGACCTGATTGCTTTGTCCCAAGGATATCACCGCATCCTCGAATTTCTAAGTCAACCATTGCAAGTTTATAGGCCCCTCCAAGAGAAGAGGACTCAGTAAGGGCTTTGAGCCGGCGCATAGATTCTTGAGAAAGAACCCTATTTTTTGGAAGGAGCAAATAGGCAAAGGCAGAGCGGTTCCAACGCCCCACCCGACCCCGTAGTTGATAAAGATCAGAAATGCCAAACATATGTGCGTTTTCTATAAGGATGGTATTGGCTGTGGGGATATCAATTCCACTTTCAACAATGGTTGTGGCAATAAGGACATCTACACCCCCTTCTTTAAACCGATGAAAGACACTGTCAATTGTTTCTGGAGGCATTTGTCCATGACAGACCGCAATAGTTGCTTCTGGAAGGAGCTGTTGAACCTCATGGGCCTTTTCAGCAATGGTTTCTACCCTGTTATGGATATAAAAGGATTGGCCATTTCTAAGAAATTCCCTTTTTAGAGCATGGCCAATCACCTCTTTATCCATTTCAGCAAGGACGGTTTGGATGGGTAATCGATCCATAGGAGGGGTTGCAATAATGGATAAGTCCTTCACTTTAACTAAAGACATGTATAAAGTTCGTGGAATAGGTGTGGCAGTTAAAGTTAAACAATCGACAGAAGCTTTTCTATTTTTTAATGCTTCTTTAGCCTTCACCCCAAAACGCTGCTCTTCATCAATGATCAAAAGGCCCAGATCTTTAAAAACAACATCGTCATTAATAATTCGATGGGTCCCAATCACAATGTCGATTTTCCCTACACAAAGAGCCTCTCTTGTTGCCTTAAGTTCATGGCTCTTTTGAAATCGTGACATAAGGGCAACATGAATCCCAAAAGGTCTCATCCTTTCAGAAAAATTTTCAAAATGTTGTGTAGCAAGGATGGTTGTTGGAACAAGAAGGGCCACTTGCTTCCCTCCATCTGCAACCGCTTTAAAAGCGGCCCTCATTGCCACCTCTGTTTTTCCAAACCCCACATCCCCAAGGACGAGTCGATCCATAGCTTCACTAGACTCCATATCGGCAAAAATGGCTTCGATAGCCGATTTTTGATCTGAAGTATCTTCATAGGGAAAGTAGGAGATAAATTCTTCGGTGAGTTTTCCTGTTTTTGGAAAAGCAAACCCCCCTTGCTTATGGCGGATCGCTTGAGTGGTCAAAAGCTCTTTAGCATAGGTGGTTATGGCTGCTTGTGTTTTAGCTTTTACTGTGGCCCATTTATTTGTTCCAAGCGTTGTAAGTGTTGTTTCAGAACTATTTGGACCGATATACCTTGTGATAAGATGACTTTGAGACAAGGGGACAAAAAGCTTACTTTTTCCAGCATAAGAAATTTCTATAAACTCTTCGACCTCTCCTAGGTGGTTGGTTTTTTTTTCTATCCCCTCATATCTTCCAATACCGCTATGAAGATGGACAATAAGATCTCCACGTTCTAGTTCATGAAACTCTGAAAGGGGGGTTGCAAACCCACGTCTATAAGGGGTTCTGCGTACCTTCTTTTTATCAGTAAGGAGGGTATAAGGATAAATAATTTCTTTAGTTTCTTCATGAACAAGACCCGAGGATAGATACCCTGATTCAATGTCCACCCCTTTTTTCTTCTCTTTACCAAATAAGGCTTCAAAAAGGATCTCCTGCTCTTTTTCCTTTTCCGCCACAAGGGTAAAGCTGTAGCCTCCCTGTAAAAGGGAGATGGCCTTATCAAAATCGTAATGATCAATGTTTGTAAAGGGGAGGGGAAAATAGGCCATTTTGTGGCTCATTCCAAAAATTTCATACTCCACCTCTGAAATTACACCCTTAGAAATTGTTGCATTTGAGTCCATTTCCATTAGATATTCACGTGTAAAAAAAACGGTAAGAACCTCTTCTGATAGGGTTTTTTGAAGATCTTTTAAAAGCCCTTGAAGAGCGGCTTTATCTTCAATATCTGTAATTTCATCAAACACAAGGATCGGATTTTTAAACAAAGAGAGCAAGGGGCGCTTTTCATCATCTTTTTCTAGAAGGGAAAACTCATCGGAAATCCCAATTGTGATTGTGTCTAATTTTCCAGTAGATATTTGTGAATTTGGATCAAAGGAGCGGATCGATTCGACAGTATTTCCAAAAAACTCAATCCTAAAAGGTTCTTTTTCCGCAGATGGAAAAAAATCAACGATGGATCCTCGAATGGCAAACTCCCCCTTATCACTGACAATAGGAACTTTTTGCATCCCAAGAGAAACAAGTGTCGCCTCAAAGCGATCAAAAAACCACTCTTTGCCCACAGTAAAAGTCATTAAAGAGCCTTGAGCCATTGTTTCAGAGAGAATGGGTTGATAAAACGAGGAAAGGGGGGTAAAAAGGATCTTTTTTTGCATCCTTTCACATTTTTGCAATAGGTTAAGCCTCTCTCCCATCACATCTTTAGAAGGTTTTTCTCCGTAGGACCCAGTAGTTTCCCAAGCAGGGAGTTCCAAAAGATCGTTTTGAAAAAAAAGGAGGTCTTCAAAAAGCAAAGAAGAGGCTTCTCCTGATGTGATCACTAGGATATCTCCTTGATGGTGGTCAAAAAGGTAGGAAAGGACAAGGGCCTTGGGTAAATCCCAGCATCGATCTATAAAAATCCCTTTTTTTAGGTGTTTAAAAAGGGTTGCAAAGAGGGGGAGGTCAAGAAGCTTTTTCATAGGCTAAAAAGTATAGCCTAAATGAACTTTTCTTTCCAGAAGGACTGATGAGAATGTGTTTAGTCTTGACTACCATGATCTGGTGTTGATTGTTGAGGATAATCAACAAACGATATTTTTCCTATATTTGTCTGTTCTAAAAAAAGAGACTCAAATTCTTTAGCTGCTTTTAGATAGCCTCGTTTTATTGACGAAGAATCGTTTAGGCCTCCATGACCAATCCTGCACGCATTTACTTCAATTGTTTTATCGGGGTTGTTTTTAGCAAGGTCTAACGCTTTAGAAAAAAGGGCTCTATAGGAAACAAGTGCCACATTATAAGCAAGGCTTTTTTTAAGCTCTTTATCGGAAATGCCATAACCTAGGTCAACAGCAGATAGATGGACCATAAAGAAAGAGATCCCATGTTGAGAGCAAACAAATTGAACCTTTTTTCCTTTATTTTTTAGAGCTTTTTCTATTAAATTCCCTTCTTTATTTGTTTTAGGTTTCAATATTCCTTTTTTACCACTAGGTACAATGGTATAAAAGGGATCAAAAATGTCATTAAAAATTGCAGTTTGAGTCCCATAGATGGTTATGTTAGCTGTATCATCAATGACTGGATAATATTCATTTCTAATGTCTGATAGATTAAAATTACAACGCTCTTCTTTAAATTTTGATTCATCTAAATGCATATCGGAGCTAGCCGTAGTGTCGGCTTCTTCAACTCTATTTTCGTCTGTAGCCTGTTGTTCTTCAAAAGAAATAAATTCGAGGTTAGTATGAGTTGCTATAAATGGATTACAATATTCTTTAGCTTTTTTAGAAAGAGTAGCAAGTAGGGTTGCTGGATCTTCATTTTTCCCCGTAACAGTCAAAGCAATCCCTGTGAGAGCAAAAGCAGCAGATACTGCACCCACTATGATCGGGATAAGAACCATTCCAAAACTCAATGATAGAACTCCTGCGGCTATAGCTGCTAAAACTGATAAAACGATGCAAGTAATTCCAATGACTAATTTTGGATTAAAACTCCCTTTCTTAGGGGATTTTTGCCCTTGATTATCAACAACAGTCTCACTGATTCTATTAGCTGGTTCCATATTATTGTCCTTTTATAATTATAATATTATTATAGATTTTTTTTAATATTAATTCAATAATTTTGGCAAGTCAAATCGCTTAGAGCATTAAGGAGTTTTTAAAGTTTTTTTTATTACATTTATCCTTTAAAGGGTGAGCAGGTCACTTACGTAAGATAAAGCATTGGATAGTCCCTTTGAAGATGTAGAACCTTTGGCCACCCACTCTGAGCCTCCTCCTGTACCCTTAGATTGAGAAAGGATTTCATCCAGCAGCTTTTTAGCCCCTGGTAGAGCTGTTGCTGATTTTGTCTTTTGGATATGAATCTGTGAAACTTCCCCTTGAGTGTTAGCTAAAATAATCATCCCATTGTTTAAGCTTGAAACAAGCTCTGTGGCAAATTGAGTGAATTCATTTGGATCCATACTGAGTTCTTTGATTACGATATAATGCCCTTGGATCCCTTTTTTTTCTGCTAAAAGAGAGTCAATCATTAAAGATATTTGCTCTTTACGGATCTTTTTATAATTTGCTTTAAGGGTTGTATGCTCTTGGATGAGTTTTTCAGTATCATGCACTACCTTTTGTTCAATAGATCCAAGGGTCGAGCATAGTTGTTTTAAAAGGTCTTCTTTTTTGTACATAAAAGCTAGAGCCTCTTTTGAAGTGACGGCTTCAATGCGACGGACCCCATTTGCAACGCTACTTTCTTTTGTGATTCTAAAAAGGCCTATTTCTCTTGTGTTTTTAATATGAGTGCCCCCACAAAGCTCTTTAGAAAAATCACCCACTGAAACCATACGGACCTTTTCAGAGTATTTTTCTCCAAAGAGTTGTTTAATATCGGTCCGTTTTTTTACATCTTCATAGCTCATTTCAATAATTTCAACATCATAAGCAGCTAAAATGGCGTGATTAATAAGGGTTTCTATCTCTTTAATTTCATTTTCTTCTACTTTTTTGTGATGAGTAAAATCAAGGCGAAGACAGTGTTCAGATACGTATGAACCTGCTTGTCGAATATGGCCTCCTAAAACCTTTTCAAGGGCGTAATGAAGCATATGGGTCGCTGTATGATTTTTTTCTGTATCGACCCTTAAATTCTTTTCAACAGTAGCATCAAGGGGTTCTCCAACAAGCACTGTTCCAGAGGTGAGTACACCTTCATGAAGGATCACCCCTACATAGGGAGAAGAGCAATGTTGCACTTCAAAGACCGCATTGTGATGTTTTAAAATCCCACTATCCCCCCTTTGCCCTCCCATTTCAGCATAAAAAGGGGTGCTATCTAAAATGATGGATCCTTTTTGTCCTTCTGTTAAAGTGTTTACAAAAACCCCATTATGCAAAATCCCACAAATGGTCCCTTGGGAGTGCATTGTATTTCTTAGAAAGTGACTTTCTCCATGTTTTTTCAAAAACTCAGGAAAAATAGAGCGTTGAACTTCTTGGGCTTGAGTTTTGTGTGTTTTTTTAGATTTTTCCTTTGCTTCGGCTTCTAATAAAGAGAAGGCTTCTAAGTGGACATCAAGGTGGTAATCCTTTGCAAGGAGGCAAATCTCCTCAATGGGAAAGCCAAAGGTATCTTTTAAGGTAAAGGCATCTTTACCAGAAATTTCTTTGGCCTCACATTTAAGGGCTTTTTCAATGATGGTGTGTAAAATATTTCCCCCGCGAGCAAGGGTTTTATGAAAGCTTTCTTCTTCTAGGGTAAGAAGTTCTTGTATCCGATGAGAAGACTGTACAAGTTCATTATAATCTTCGCCCATTTCCTTTAAAAGAACGGGAAAAAGATCTGCTAAAAAGGGTTTATCGATCCCAAGTTGCTTCCCATATCTTACAGCTCTTCGTAAAATCTTTCTTAATACATAGCCACGTTCACTATTTGAAGGGGCCGCCCCATCAGCAATGGCAAAGCTTAAGGAGCGCAAGTGATCGGCAACTACATGAAAGGGGGCTTTATTTTCTTTATACTTTACCTCCGTCATAGAGGAGAGCTTATCAATAATAGAAATAAACACATTAGTTTCAAAAACGCTTTCTTTCCCATTAAGAAGAGCTGCCATCCTTTCAAGACCCATCCCTGTATCTATGCATGGGGAGGGAAGCTCTGAAATAAGACCCTCTTTGGATGTGCTAAATTGCATAAATACAAGATTCCAAAATTCCATATAGCGATGGGCATTAGGATCTTCAGCAGGGCTTTTATAGCTTCCAAATTCTTTTCCACGATCAAAATAAAGTTCTGTACACGGTCCGTTGGGGCCCACATCGCCCATAGACCAATAGTTGTCCTTTTTTCCCATAAAACAGATCTGCTTTTCTGGGAGGTATTGTTTCCACAGTTCAAATGTTTCTAGATCTTTTTCGTAGACGCTAACAAATAATGAAGATTTATCCACTCCAAGGATATCACATGTGAAAGAAAAAGCCATTGCAATGGCTTCCTTCTTAAAATAGTTGCCAAAGGAAAAGTTTCCAAGCATTTCAAAAAAGGTAAGATGTCTTGAAGTATGGCCTACGTTGTCAAGGTCGTTATGTTTTCCCCCTACACGAATACACTTTTGTGCGGTTGCAATTTTTGGATACAAAGAGGCAGATATCCCCAAAAAATAGTCTTTAAATGGGTTCATTCCCGCATTGACAAAGAGCAATGTAGGGTCATTATGGGGGATTGTCGAGGAGGAGGGTTGAATAATATGCCCTTTATTTTCAAAGAATTCAAGAAACTTTTTTTTAATTAGTTGTGTTTTCATTAGAGTTTTTTCCCCGTTTTACATAGACTATACAATACAAGAAAGAAAATACTAACGCAAGAACAGATGGAAAAAGCTATGCTTGATGAAACTTATAAGAAAAAATTACAGGAAGTGGCTCATACAATTAGAGCCCTTTCAATGGACGGAGTGCAAAAAGCCAATTCAGGACATCCAGGTCTTCCCCTTGGGTGTGCAGAAATTGGAGCTGTGTTATGGGGATCTTTTTTACGCTTTGATCCAACCGATGAAGAGGCGATTTTTAGAGATCACTTTGTCCTTTCAGCAGGCCATGGATCGATGTTTTTATATTCAGCACTTCATTTAGCTGGATATAATCTCACTTTGGATGATTTAAAACACTTCCGTCAAAGAAATTCTAAAACACCAGGGCATCCTGAAAAGCTTGATACCGAAGGTGTGGAAGTGACTACAGGCCCTTTAGGTCAGGGGGTTGCAAATGCTGTTGGGATTGCTTTAGGTTTAAAGATCCTTGCAGAGACCTACAATAAAGATGGATTTCCAATCTTTGATAATAAAGTGATTTGTTTAGCTGGAGATGGCTGTCTAATGGAGGGAATTTCCCATGAAGCCTCTTCGTTTGCAGGACATCTTTGTTTAAATAACCTTATTTTGCTCTACGATAGAAATCACATCACCTTAGATGGGGCCTTTAGTGATTCTTGTAGTGATGATGTTATCATGAGATATAAATCCTATGGATTTGATGTCCTTGAAATAGAAAATGCAAATAATATCGATGAGGTCTATGAAGTGTTAATGAGCATTCGATTGTCTCAAGAAAGACCTATGCTTGTTGTCTGCAATACAGTGATTGGTTTTGGCTCCCCACATAAAGCTGGGACGCATCATGCTCATGGCGCACCTCTTGGAGAAGAAGAGGTCCTTGCAACAAAAAGAGCCCTTGGAATTTCTGAAGAAAAGTTTTTTGTCCCCCCATCTGTAAGGGATTTTTTTCAAGAAAGACAGCACCACTTAAAAAAAGTTAAAACGCATGCAGAAAAGATGTTGATTGCCTATGAAAAGGCCTACCCAAAATTGGCGCAAGAGCTTAAAAATAGAGCAAAGCATACAGTGCCAGAGGGGTTAAAAAAGACCCTTCAAGGGTTAAAATTTGAGGATAAACTGGCAGGGAGGAAAGCCTCATCTATAGTTCTTCAAGAGATTGCAAAAGTGATCCCATCTCTTATTGGGGGTTCAGCAGATCTATCTGGTTCTGATTGCACATTTCTTGATCACTATGCAGTTATAAAGAGGGGCGATTTTTCAGGGAGAAATATTAAGTATGGGGTAAGAGAATTTGCAATGGCCGCTATTGCTAATGGATTATCCACAGTTCATCTAAGACCCTTTACAGGGACATTTTTATGTTTTTCAGATTATATGAGAAATGCCATTCGATTAGCTGCTTTGTCTAAACATCCAACTCTTTTTGTCTTTACTCATGATTCAATCTTTTTAGGAGAAGATGGACCGACCCATCAACCGGTGGAGCATGTGGCCTCATTAAGGGCGATGCCTGGCCTGTTTGTCTTTAGACCTGGGGATGCTCATGAAGTTGCGGCAAGCTGGTGGATTGCTTTAAAAAGAATTCAAGGCCCATCTGTCTTAATTTTTACAAGACAGCCATTAAAAACCATGAAAGAGACAGATAAAGACTTTGAAGAGAGTGTAGGAAAAGGAGGGTACATCCTTGTAGAGGAAGATGCCAGTGTGCCCATAGATATCACTCTTATTGGAACAGGGTCTGAGTTATCTTTAGCAAAAGAGATTGCAGATTGCCTTAAATCGGAAAAATTTTCAAAGAATGTACGGGTGGTTTCGATGCCTTGTATGGAAATTTTTGATGAACAGGATAAGATATATAAAGAAAAGGTGTTAGGAAAACAGTGCGGGTTGATTGTAAGTGTTGAGGCAGGAACATCGTTTGGATGGGAAAGATATACAGGAAAAGAGGGGATCCATATTAGTATTGAAAGCTTTGGTAAATCTGAACCGATTGAAGATTTGCAACAGGATTTTGGCTTTACCGTGGATCAAGCAATAGAGCAGATAATGACCACAGTAAATGCACATGGGTAGATTTGTTTGTATAGTTGGACTTTTTATCACTTTATATGGAGAGGTGAGGGTTTATAGAAACCCTCAACAATACTTTAATAACACACAAAATTATGCAAATCGAATTGTCTATTTTTTTATTGAGAAAACAAATGATGGTTCTGTCTGTTTACAAATTCAGCCTCCCCCCTTTTACCCAAGTGATCAAAAATTTCTTTCCCAAGGGATTGCCTATATTGACTGCCCAAAGGTGGTTCAAAATTATACCCCTGAACAAGTAGCCACATTAGGTGTTGTAGATATCACATTTTCTGTACAAGCCTATCCAAATATTAAGATACCTACAGGGTACGCACTTTTTGGACAACTTTTCGAATGGAATATTTTTTTAGATCCAAGGAGCTTGGATTTTTACAGCCTTCAGTTAACCAATCTTTCTGGGGGAAACAGTCTACAGATATTAAAAATTGACCAATACAACCCCGATGATAAGTTTTTAGTCATTTACTCGAAGTTAGAGGAGATGAATTTTTGGGCCTCCGGAAATCAGGGGGTTTTTATTTCAGATCGATTAACTGATAACGTGTTGTTTAAACAAACAACACCTAAAACCCCAACCACAGTAGATCTTACTTTAAGTGTCGATCTTTCAAGAATTCCCATTGTTGCCGAAGGGGTCTATACGATGTACTTTCAATTTCAAATGGCAGCTATTGAACCTTCGACAACATTTTTGACCGTCTTAACCGATCTATCAGAAATTCAAGTGATACAAATCAATTACCTTGAAAATAGCATCCTTTCGATCAATGCCTATTTTGATAGTAAAAATACATTGTACACCCCAGATCCTACAGAGCAAGCTATTTTGCGAAAAAATAAAACATTTTTATATGATCAATATACAGCTATTTTAGAGGCTATGCAAATCCAATGGGATGGCTATGCAGCAACCTCCCCTTTGACCCCTGCAGAATTTACCCTTATTAAACAAATGCAAGCGTTTATTTCTGTCTCTTTAAGCAGTGTAGAAAAATTTCAATTAAATCTATAAGAGAGAGGGCTGGCAAAAGGTGGTATGAAAGGCTTCAATAATCGACTGTTTTGTTAGATGTTCAAGGGTCTGTAATTCAAAAATGTGAGGGGTATCACAGTACTCTTGAATACTTTTTTTTGTCACTTCATCTTTAGGGCCATTAAGGACAATGCCAAAGAGGGGGACATTTTTTTCTTTGAGCTTATCAATGGATAAAATGGCTTGATTTACAGCCCCCCTTTTATTTTCAATAACAAGGAGGGTAGGGATCTTTAGATCTGCAATATAATCGACTTGGAAATAATCGGCATAAATTGGAGCCATCACACCGCCAGTACTTTCCATAATAAGGTGTCCATGGATATTTGGAAGTTCTTGGGATAAAAGTTTTGAAATATTGATATCGGTATGTTGGGTATTAGGATCATGACTATCGGCAAAGCGGTATATCTCTGGAATAAAATGATCTTTGTGCAGATCTGTAATTTCTTTCACCCATTCAGAATCTGTACAGGGCATCACCCCACATTGTATCGGTTTTATGTAAGAGCCATTTAGACCTAAAGTAAGGATTGCGGAAACAACGGTTTTTCCTACCCCGGCATCTGTACCAATGATAAAAAGTTTTTCTGGAAAATCATTCATAGCACCTCCAAAAAAAGACTTTATCATAAACTTGATTTAAATTGAAGTCACCTTAATTTGTTTTTCAGAAAAAGAGATAAGTTCTTGTAAAAAATGGATTGAGGTTTCGCTAAGGAGATGATGGATGTGAAAGGTCAAGGCACTGTCCTCCCCTTTAAAAGAGGAAGAGGGGAGTAAAAACCCATGGTCGGTTAAGTATTTAGCCCATAGATTTTTTTCCTCATGGGAAGAGGGGGTAAGGGTGATTAAAGGGGAGGTGATAGACATTTGAGGTAAGGAAATTCCTTTAAGTTTAGTGGTGAAAGATCTAATTTGATCGCGTCTATCTTGCATGGAGGAAACAAGTTCTAAAGAGGTTTTCAACATTCCTAAATAGGGGGCTTCTGGGGTAAATTTTAAGGAGGAAAAGCTAAACTCAATTAATTTATCCAAAAGTTCATAAGAACCGGAAAGGATGGTTAACATCTTTCCAAAAGTTTTAGGAATATGGGTGATTAATAGATCTACACAGGCAATTTCATGTTTAGGAGCAAACCCTTCAAACCCTTCAAGACCGAAGGTATGGGAATCTTCAACAATCAAAAAAAAGGGATACATTTTTTTTATTTGAGTTAAAAGAGAAAAATCAACGCGCCCTCCCTCTTGTGAAATTTTTGGGATAAAGACAATCGGGGGTTGGTCTAAACCCTTACATAAAGGGATTAAAGAGGAAAGGTCCTTTTGAGAAAAAAAAGCAGTAGAAGGGGGGGTGAAAGATGAAGGGCAAGAGTCTGGAAGAAAAAATATTTGGGAGGGTAAAAATGACTTTTTAATCCATTCTAAAGGGAGATCTACATAGGAGAGGATGAGGCTTTTTTCAGAGCCCACTTTTTTAGAAAAAGCCTCTTCTAAGGTGAGTTTTTCTTTAAAGTATTGAGGGGCTTTTAAAGAAAGAGGGGAATTTGAGCAGTAATATCTTGCAAAAGCACGCCCCTGCTCTTGGACAGCTTTATGAGTGGAGAGAAGTAAAGGATCTTCAATAGCAAAATTTAGGGCTGGATTAAAGGGTTGATGAAATAAAGCTCTGGATAGGATTCTTGGATCATCACAAGTGGGTTTAAACTGTATAGCCATACATTTCCTTATTTATAGACAAATGGAAATGTTGAAGTAAGGAGTTTGTCCCCACTTGCATACCCTTGTTTTAATAAATAGACACTTTCAGGATCTTCCTCTTTTTTTATATAACGAGCTCGAGCCTCCCCATAGACAGCAAGTATCCCTTCACTTTCAAAATGAGGGATAAATTCTTTAGTAAAAAAAAGGACACTTTTATCCTCAAAGGATAAAAACATTCCAAGATAGACTTCATCAATAGAAATCTGCAAAAGATCACATCGATCATTGGCCTTGATCTTTTTTGACATGACTAAACGGATCGGTCTTTTATGAAGAAGTTCATAAAGGAGTTTACCTAAGTCATGATTTGATAAAATTTTTTTTGAAAGGGGGCATTCTTGAAAAGAATCACGCTCTTTTTTTGGATGTTTTAAAATAGCCACTTGAGTTTCAGTGATAAAATCGACAAATTGGACCCTTCCTGTTTTTTTTAGTTCACTTACCTGACTTGCAGAAATTTCATAGCTCATAGAAGGATACCCTGTATAAAGGCAATAAGTATACAAAATAGGGAAGTTTATAGCTAATGGATATTTTTATTTTAAAATTTTAAAAAAAATTTTGAATGTGTCCTGCAAACACCGAAAGAGAACCGATTTTTTAGTTGTTGTCATAGATTTTTTTAGGTGGTAGATCTACTTTTACCTACACTTTTTATCAATTGTCTCAAGGATCCAGTCACGGATGTGATAAATAGAGGTATAAATGGGTAAAGGGGGAGAGTTTTTTGCTTCTTTTAGAAAAAAAGAGGAGGAGAAAACCCCATGTATTGTGCATGTATTCTCAAAAAGGGTCATTAAAGGGCCCCCACTGTCCCCAAGTTGCGGGTTGCAAAAAAGATCGATAGCTGAAAAGTTAGTTGGTGAGGCAATAATAAGATGGTCTTTTTTTTCTTGAATGGATAGACACCCTGTGAGCTTTCTTTCAATAGGGCAAGAGGGAAGATCCTTTTTCCATAAACCATACCCAGTAGCAAAAAATGGGACATGGGGAAGGCTTTGTTTGTCTGCAAGAAGTGGATAGGGAGGATCAATAAGAGGGGTGTCTAAAAATATCAGTCCAATATCAAACCCCATATCGGGTATCGATATTGTTGTGGAAGTGCCCCCAATATAATTAGGATGGGACAAACCCACCCCACTTACTGTTTTTAAAATGCCTCCTTGACTGATAGAAAAGGCAATCCTTTTGGCTTTTTTCACAATATGAGCTGAGGTAAGGACCACTTTTGGATGAATTAAAGTTCCAGTTGCGATAAACCCATCGACAAGTACAAGACCTACGTGTTTAAAATGAGATTGAAGTGCAAGTTCCCTATGAGAAGAAAGTTTTTCAAGATTTTCTATAGAAATGGAGAAAACATAACTATAAAAGATGAACGTGAAGAAAAGAAATTTCATGAAAAATAAGATAGAGAATAGGGGGCTTTTAGTCTACCGGATTTTTTAGGTAGATCGGCTCTTCACTTTTATATTGTTCTTTAGACATGTCGCGATGAGCACAGGAAACAATGTAAAACACACCCTGGGATCAGTAACAAGTTGAATAAATGGATTAATTGACATAAGAATTTAATTTTTAATTAAAATTTGATTATAGATTTTTATAAAATAAAATCAATCTTTTAGACTTTTTTTTAAAAATAGAGTCTTTCATACTAAGGATCGATTAGATAGATAAATCCTTTGAGACGATTGCTCTACGTTTTCTATTCGTGATGGGGGATTTGAGTCCACATTCAAAAATTCAAATAAAAAATGAATGTTTTATTAAGAGGAAGAAGGGTATGTTACCCTTTAAAGGTTGAGCCCCCAATACGGAGAAGGGAGCAGCCTATAGTCGCTTCTGTAAGCTTTGAGTGATCAGCACCATCAAAAAAATGTTCAAACCCTTTTCCATAAGCCATTTCTGCAACATCATAGCTTGGTGTTGCGTGATAGGCAGTTCTGTTATTTAGAACAACGATATCTTTTTCCTCTATAGGGGAACACCAAAGTCTCCCTTCTTTATACATTGAGCTAAGTTCGTCTTTAGAAGGAGAATAGTCATTCATTAACGGAATTTTTATTCCCTTTAAATCACCGATTGCTGTAGGAAGAATAAGGCTATCTTTAGGTTTTTTATAAGCAAATAGGAGAGCCTCTATTTGATGAAATCGCGATCCCGTCCATTGAAGGATGTTAGCTGCATCGTTTATGTCAACAAGCTCTTTTGAACTAAGTGCGTCAAGTCTAATGTTAGAAGGTTCACCATCCTGATGAAAGGCAAACTCAGTTACTCTTTTTCCCCGCCAATCAAAGGAGATGGCTAGTTTATTGTGACCGGGGTGCTTTGTAATCACTTGATTAAAATAGGCAAGGAGAGTGGGTGCAAGTTCTTCCATTTTTTTGAGTTGTTCGGGAGCGTTTTTATCTGTTAGGGAATAACTACTTATCTGTTCAATAACTCCAGTTTCTATATTAACGATCACGTTTAGGTGACGGCCGTGGTAGCTAGTTTCAATAAGCCAGTCAAACAGTTCTTGAATTTTAGAATCTGCATTTCTTACAATCATGGCATAGTCGCCAATTTTTTCTACGTTCGATTTCTTTAATTTTTCCTTACTAAACGTTTCAAAAGCGGCTTTGGCTTCTTTTTCTGCTTGAGCTTTGGCTTCTGCTTTTTCAGCAGCGGCTTGAGCTATGATTTTTTTCTCTTGCTCAGTAAAATTCTCAAGGCCTAACATCGTTGCCATTTGTTGAGCTCCACCTATCTTTCCTTGTTCTTCTCGAACCTGAAGAATCACCTTTATCCCTTTTTCATTTAGCTCAACTTGAAACTCTGTAGCTGCGGTAAAATAGGCTTTTGCGACAGCTTCAGGATCATTTCCAAAAGCACCTAACCCAAGGGCCGCAGGTTTTACTACAATATCTTTTTGAGGGTTTTGGTTTTTTAAGAGTAGAGCTTCCTCAAAAAGGGCCCTATAGGAAATCAGTGTTGCTTGAAAGGCAAGCTCTTGTTGGTTTTCAATAGATACATCAGCTCCATTTAAGTAGTGACCTAAAGCAACTGTTGAATGAAACATTGAATAGATCGGTTGATTTCTATCCTCTCCTTCAACTGCTCTTAACCTATTTCCAACACAGGTAAATTGGGCGTTTGATCCATGTTTTTTTAAGTCCTCTATAATAGCGAGAGCTTCCTCATTTGATTTTGGAGTTAAATATCCACCCACAAGAGATCCTTTGCTCTTGTCGCTTAAAACACTGGCAAGGGCATTCATTCCTTCATAGATAGCACTATTAATAGCCTCTACTTGCGCTTCAGGATACATTCTTTGAACCGCTGGACCTTGTGTCTGATCCTTTTGCAGCTCTATTTCTGCTTTACCTTTTTCTATGGGAATGGGGGTCATTGACTCCCCACCATTGTATTGACTTGCAGCTCCATAGAGGGCAATATGATTAGTGGTTTTAGCATCTTCAGCCATAGCCTTTTGAACTTCAAAGACACTATCCCAGGTAAAAACACCCTTATTTAGTTTATTTTGTTCAATTTCGGTTGTCTTAAATGTAGGGAATGAGCAAGAAATTGGAGGGCTTATGTACTCTACTGTTCCTCCTAACGCGTTAATTTTAGTTTTTAACCACTGTTGAGCCCATAGGGAGGCATGGGTGATCCCCCTTTTTTCAAGGCTTGTTTTGACTCCGAGCAAGGTACAATAGGCAATTAAGGTGGGGACACATCCAAAAATAGAAGCCACTATTTTGCCAAACACTTCAAGCCCTGTAGCTTTTTTAAGGGGCTTAAAGGTATACCGACTGTTATTATCATTTTGTTTTTCAATGGTATAGTGTGGTTTTGAATCGATATTGAACCATCGTGAGAGGTTATTAAATGTATTGATGAGATTTTCTGTTTTAATAATTCCCCCAGGGTTCTATCTTAATTGCTAAAAAAACTAAATATTGTTGTCAATGCATTTTTTGCCTAAAAAAATAGTGCGTAACTATTTGAATTAGAATTGGTTTTGAAAGGCTGCGAGATATTACTGAGGCTCTAAAAAATCTATTGGAAATTCCTCTTCATAGTCAAGGTCATGGGAATAGGATGAAATAATCGATTTTTTGTGTCTAAATGTGACAATTAATTGGTAAATCCATAAGACAGGTTGAGAAAGAAAGGGGAGTAAGTCCTTTATATCAAAAAGAAGATCTTTTGCTTTAAAAAGGGTTTTCATAAAAGGGATAAAAGAACCATTTTTTAGTGCTTTTTTGAGGACAATACACAACGATGGAATCAAAAATTGTGTTTGTCTCCCTTTTTTAGGGAAAAGAATTTCCTTATTTTCATTAAAAAAGGCAGAAGAGAGGTTTTTTTGTGAAGAAAGGAGGGTCACCCCAGCTGTAATCCGTGGATTGCATTCCAAAGGGGTAATCACACCATTATGTTCAAAAAGATCAAACCCAATGTTTCCTGTGTAGTTTGTTTTTGCTACAAAATCTTGTACAAAGTTAAATACATTTGGATTGTCCACCTCTTCTAAGGATAGACAATAATTTCCTCGACTCTTTGTTCTATCATATTTATGGTAACAAAGAGGGTATGTACTGTGAGCTGTGATTTTTCCTTCATGACATATTGAAAAGGTACAAAATTGCTCCCCTTCTAATTTCTCTTGTATAAGTATTGGATTTTTTGGAGAAATCTCAATTTTTGGAAGTGTTCTCTTATCCTCAACAAAATAGGTCCCAATACTTGCCCTTGAATAAAACGTTTTAATATAAAATTTCTCAAAAGGAACTTTTTCAATTTCTAAGCGACTTTTTATTAAAAGTGTACAGGGGGTTTTGTATCCTAGCCTTGTCAGCAGCTGTGAGAAAGTCCACTTATTGTGCAAGTTATGAATAAGATCATAGTTGGATGTAAAGGCAACCCCTTTAGGGAATCTTTCCAAGTGCTTAGCTACAATGAGTGCATCCTCCCACCCTGGGATAAATAGATCTACCTTTTCCTCTTTAATCACCTTAAGCAATGTAACGATGTACCCTTCTTCGCACTCTCTTGGACTTGGTATAAGGACATTTTTATCTGTGGCCTTTGAAAACGCACAGCAATGAAAATAAGAAGTTTCAGCAACAATAATTCTATGATGAGCATCGTACAAATTGCGTATCAAATTCAGAACTGGTGGAAATCTTCCATTCGTAATTAATATTGTTCTATTCATATAAAATTATAATTAATCTTTATAACTTTTATTTATATCTTTTGATTGATTTTTACAATTCTTTTTCCTATTCAATTAATTTCTAATCAGTTAGACTTATCGCCGTTAAAGTGGAGGGCGCTATGGCAAAAGTTTTAGATGGGTGGGTCTGTAAAGAGTGTGGCAACACACAAAGTCAATGGTCAGGAAATTGTAGCGGGTGTAAGTTATGGAACACCATTGAAAAGTTTAGTGAGGCAAAAGGTTCCCCTTTTGGACTTTTTGGGAGAAAAGATCATAAACCAGTACCCATCACAGAGGTTCAAATTGGTGCTGAAGAGCGCTTTAGTTGTGGAATTAAAGAGGTCGATAAAGTTTTTGGGGGGGGAATTGTTCGTGGTTCGTTATCCCTTATTGGCGGAGAGCCAGGTATTGGTAAATCAACCTTAATGATTCAAATGGCACATCATTTAAGTATAAGTGGAAAAAAAGTGCTCTACGTTACAGGGGAGGAATCGTTGTCTCAAGCAGCCATTCGTGCTCATAGGGTTGGAGCTATTCATCCAAATCTTCTCCTTTATCAAGAGACAAGTTTTACCAAAATTATTGCCCAAATTGAGGATCAAAAACCTGATTTTATGATTTTGGACTCTATTCAAATTTGTCATAAAGAGGAACTTTCTTCCCCCCCAGGTTCGGTAAATCAGGTAAAGGAAATTGCCATCTCTTTAATGAAAGTGGCTAAAGAGTTACTTGTCACAACCATTTGTATAGGTCATGTAACTAAGGGGGGAGATGTTGCCGGTCCAAAAGTATTGGAACATATTGTTGATACAGTTCTTGAGTTTGAAGGGGATAGGGATTTAGAGATTCGGATGCTTCGTTCTAAAAAAAATCGTTTTGGAAAAAGTGAGGAGATGGCCATTTTTTCTATGGATGAAAAGGGGCTCCAGGAAGAGCAAAATCCTTCTATGATTTTTATCAATAAAAGAAAGCTTTCTCAAACAGGAACGGTGATTGGGACTATTTTAGAAGGCTCTCGCCCTATTTTTATTGAAATTGAAGCTTTAGTTGCCCCAACCCCTTTTGCAACCCCAACAAGAAAATCTAGTGGCTTTGATCCAACAAGACTTGCAATTTTGCTTGCTGTTTTAGAAAAAAAGGTGGGGATGCACTTTTCAAGTTATGATGTCTTTTTATCCATTGCAGGTGGGATCAAGGTAAAGGATCCAGCTGTCGATTTAGCCCTTTCCTTAGCTATTGCGTCCTCATTTACTAATAAAACAATTGAAGCCGATATTGTTGTTATTGGAGAGGTAGGATTAGGGGGGGAAATAAAAGGGGTTCAAAAAATACATAACCGATTAAAAGAGGTGGCAAGTCATGGGTTCAAAAAGGTGTTCATCCCTAAAGGGGGGAAAAAACTTGAGCAAGAATTGGATCTTGAAATTATCGAAGTGGGGACAATTGAAGAGGTGATACATCTTATCTTTAAATAATATTCTATAAGTGCTATATTGTCTGAGAGTTTGGAAATAGGTAAAAAGGTCTCTATGAAAAAGAAGGTGTTGTATACAGGTGTGGACCCAAATGGATATGGGGGCGAAGCTGAAGTCTTTCATCACCCTTTAGTATCGATGCAAATAAGATCAGGTTCAGTTAAAGAAGTTGAAGATGTTTTTAATTCAATATACAGGTACTCTCACATCCTTTTTACTTCAAAGTATGCGGTACAAGCTTTTTTTCACTCTATGAAGGAGATGAAGATCCCAAAAGAGTATTTAGAAGCGGTTTTTATTTTGGCAATTGGGGCAATGACCCTTAAAGAAATAGAAAAAGAAGGGGTCTACGTCACCTATGTCGGGAGCAATGAAACAGAAGCTGGGGTGATAAGCTTATTAGAAACTTTGGATTTAGAAGGCTCAACCCTATTGCTTCCCCAATCCTCTATGACTCGACCCAAATTAATTCACTATTTGGTAGAAAAGGGTATTGCTTATGAAGTCATTATCTTGTACGATCTATTGAAAGAAAAGCCGTATACCAAGCTAAATTTAGAAGAATTTGATGCGTTGATTTTTACTTCACCTGTCGGAGTTGAAGCCTTTTTTGAAGTCTATGAAGATATCATTCCCTCTATGGAAATTCATACCATGGGTTTAATGACTCGGTGTACTTTAAAAAAGTGTCTAGATAAAAAAGCTAAAAAAAATGAAGTCAATCAATGGGTCTAATAGAAACTACAACAATGGAGAAAAAATGGATTGGGAAATAAAAGAGTTGGGGATGGAGTTTGATGCGTTAGAGCCTTATATTGATGCAATGACGATGAAAACTCATTATGAAAAGCATTATAAAGGATATCATGCAAAGGCTTTAGCTGCATTGGAAGGAAAGGATCTTCAATCTGTTGAAAAAACCCTTTTAACAGACCTGCGCCCTGTCATTCAAAACAATGGGGGAGGGTTTTATAACCACACACTCTTTTGGTCCATTTTAGGGATCAATCAGGGAAAAGGGCCTTTTGGACATGTAGGAAAAGGGATTGATAAAGGATTTAAAAGTTTTGAAAATTTCAAGGAAAAATTTTCTGATGCGGCTGCAAATCTCTTTGGTAGTGGTTGGGTCTTTTTAGTTTATGATGAGGATTCAAAGGAATGTGAGATTATTGTTCGACATAATCAAGATCACCCTTTATGTGGAAAAAGGGTATTGATGGGGCTTGATGTTTGGGAGCATGCCTACTACCTTCATTATCAAAATAGACGTCCTGACTACATTAAAGCTTTTTGGAATGTTGTGGATTGGGAAAAAGTGGAGCACCGTTTTCTTTCAGAAAAAGCCTTTCATTTGACATCTTAAGGGAGAAATGGAAGAAATACGAGAAAAGAATTTTACCGGCTGGACCCTTTGTGCCACCTGCAAAAAAATGAATCATGAACTTGAACTTTCAAGATCATTAAAGGTATGTCCTAAATGTGACACTCATTTTGCAATGAGTGTAGAAGAAAGAATCAAGCTGCTATCAGATAATGAGAGCTTTGTCCCCTTGTTTGAGACAGTAGTAGCTAAAGATATCCTTGGATTTATCGACACAAAAACGTATGAAGAAAGACTACAGGTTTTAGAGGAACATAAGAAAACTAGTGCTGTAAAAACAGGGGTTTGTTTACTTCATGGTCACAAGATCTGTTTAGGGGTGATGGATTACTTATTTATGGGGGGCTCATTAGGGCAAGCTGAGGGGGAAAAGATCACCTCTTTGATCGAATATGCCACCACCTATGTTCTCCCTTTAGTCATTGTCTCTGCTTCTGGTGGAGCCCGTATGCAAGAATCAATCTACTCTTTAATGCAAATGGCAAAAACATCGGCAGCGTTAAAGCGCTACCATGAAAAAGGGGGGCTTTATATCTCTGTTCTTACCCACCCAACTATGGGGGGTGTTTTAGCTTCCTTTGCCTCATTAGGGGATCTTCTTCTTGCTGAAAAGGGGGCTTTAATTGGTTTTGCTGGCCCAAGAGTTATTGAACAGACCATGAAGGTAAAGTTAAAACAAGGGGATCAAAGGTCAGAATTTCATTTGTCTAATGGGATGATTGATCAAATTGTAAATCGAAAAGATCTAAAACAAAGGATTGCAACATTTATAACGGTATTTACGAATAAGGAGAAAAATGAAAGTCAAAGTGTTTGTTAAGGGAGAAGGAAGGCGCCCATTTTACGCTACAAATGGGGCTGCAGGGGCAGATGTGTGTGCGAAATTAGAAAAAAGTATTGTTATACACCCTTTACAACTTCAAGTGATTCCTACAGGATTGTTTTTCGAAATTCCAGAGGGGTATGAAATTCAAGTAAGGCCAAGAAGTGGCCTTGCTGCAAAACATGGAATTACAGTCCTTAATACACCTGGGACTATTGATAGTGATTATAGAGGACAGTTATCTGTGATTTTAATTAACCACTCAACGACACCTTTTGAAGTGACAGATGGAATGCGTATTGCTCAAATTGTTTTAGCTTCTGTATTACAAGGAGAGTTTGAAACAGTTCAAGAGCTTTCAACCTCCTGTCGAGGAGAGGGTGGCTTTGGCCATACAGGGATTAACTAAAATGATTGTAACCCCTTTTATAGAAATACAAGAGGCAAACATTTGCTTTCTAGAACCATGCACCAAGCAAGAGGCCATTGCCTTTCTTGTAAAAAGTATTTCTTTAAACATAGGGGGAAATGACAATGCGGTGATAGAAAAAATCCTTGAAAGGGAGGAGGTTGTTTCTACCGCAATTGGAAGGTCTATAGCTATCCCCCATGGCAGATGCCCCTTTTTAAATGAATTTAGTATAGCTATTGGAATTGTTTCAAAAGAAGGGATTGTTTGGGGGGCAACCGATCATGAAGGGGTAAACCTTGTCTGTTTAATCGCAGGGCCGGCGGATAAACCTTCACGCTATTTATCCTTTTTATCGCACATCACCGCAATTTTGAGAGATGAGCAAACAAGGCTTAAAATTTTAAGATCGACAGACAAAAAGTCTATAGTAAATATATTTGCCTCCTGTTAGGATGTTACTTTATTGATACTAAAATCAAGGGGGGATTTAGATGGATTTACACTTTGAAGATGTGGCTAATCTTTTGCATATTAGTACATATACCTTAACTAAATGGATGGAAAAAAAAGATATCCCTTATTATACAATTTCAGGAAAAGCCCGCTTTAATAGACAAGAGCTTGAAGAGTGGTTAATGGAAGCTGTAGCAAACGATAGAGCCATTCCCTCATTTGAAACCGATGATGGTTCTTCAACATGGAATAAATTTTGTTTGTATAGAGCTATCCATAAAGGGTGTGTCTTTCACCTTTCTTCTAAGGGATCTAAAGAGGCTATTATAAGAAAAGTGATGGAAGAGGCAGGCCCTATCTTAAAAATTCATCCTGAAATTGTCTCAGAGCTGTTGATCGAAAGAGAGCATCTTATGTCTACAGCCTTAGGAGGGGGGATTGCTGTCCCTCATACTAGAGATTTTTTACTTCACGATTTTACAGATGCTGCAGTGGTTGTCTACTTAGATGATCCTATCAATTGGGGGGCAATTGATGGAACGATGACAAACACGTTGATTTTTTTGTTTGCCTGTGATGATAAAAGGCATTTAAACTTACTTGCTAAAGTAGCTCACCTTACAATGATGGAAGAATCAAAACATTTGTTTAAGAAAAAACTCCCTAAAGAAGAATTACTTCAAGCGGTTTTAGAGTTTGAGAAAGGGCTTTTAGAAGGAAAGCTTGTTAAGATGTAAAGCCAATGGGGAAAATAGATCTATAGGTATTATAAATTGTACATAGGTCTTTAAGGTGGATGTGAAAGTAGGAAAAGTCATCTATTGTAAATAAAAAAGTAGCTTTTGGTAGTGCTTGGATATCTAAAGCTTTGATGAGGATATTTTTCATCCCAAAAGCCTCTTTGATCACAGCATTTTTTCCAAAAAAATCCAAATCGGTCCTTATATCATCGGTATTTCTTAAGATACAACAAAGATTAAGCTCTTGACTTATCAGTGTGGTGCTTGTTTCATCCAAGGGTTCTTCTCCCTTTTTTTCCACTATGTAAAGGCGGTCTTCCATCGAAAAGGGTTTATAAAAGGGGTAAGTCTGAGCTTGATTTTTTTGGAGTTTATCGATGAAGTAGAGAAAAAAATATTCAATTACTTTAACGCAGGTAAGAAAAAAAGTATAAAGACATTGATCAAAAGAGGTAAGGAGTTTAAAAAAGGGCTCTTTTTCAAAAGAGGCTGTGGTTGCACTACAAAAAAGTTTCCAAAATAAAACGATTTTTTCAAGATTTAATACAGGGGTTTGTTTAGGGCTATGTTGTTTATGATAGTCAACCACAGCTTCCCAAAATCCATAGGTAGAAAAAGAGGGGATATTGTTATGGAGGTGGGAGAGTTTTTCTTTAAAAGCAAGGATGCTGCCCCTTGTCGTTAAAGTGCTCCCTTTAAATTCTTTTGTAAAGGTCTCTTCTTTGTTTGAAGAGTTCTTTTTAGGGATAAAGCCTGATTGTTTAAAAAGGGAGTATTGAGGAAAAGATGTTGGAGATCTTTGGATCTTAAGTAGGCCATAGGGTTTTAAAATCCTAAAACACTCATCTAAAATCTTTTTCTGCAATAGGGGAGAAGAATTATAAAAACTTTTGGATAAATAACACTGCTCTTTTCCATGAGATTTTTGATAGGTGAGTAGATCAAGAGTCAATTTCTATCCCTTTGAAATAGAAGGGGCGTTTTTTTGCTTTTTCTCTTTCTTTGAGGCTATGGATATAGCATTATCGACAAGAGAGACAACACAGACTCCACTTATTTTGCTATCCTTTAAAATCATTTCAGATATTGGGTCCTCAAGGTAGTACTCAATAGCTCTTCTTAAAGGGCGTGCTCCCATTTCTGGTTTATACCCTTTGTCAGCAAGGAAATGCTTTGCCTCATCAGACACTTCAAGGTAAAGATCCTTTTTGGCAAGCCGTGCAGATAATTTTCCAATTTCCATATCAATAATTTGTACAAGGTCCTCTTTATCAAAAGATTTAAAAATGACAATCCCATCAATTCTATTGATAAACTCAGGTTTAAAATGCTTTTCTACCGCTTTATCAATTTTTTCTTTCATTGCAGAGAAGCTGATCTTTTCCATATTGACCCCAAAACCCACCTCTGTTGTTTTTCGAATAAGATCAGATCCTAAATTAGAGGTCATGATAATGATGGTATTTCGAAAATCAATTTCTCTTCCCAATGAATCGGTAAGTCTTCCTTCTTCAAGGATCTGTAAAAGAAGATTCATGACATCAGGATGTGCTTTTTCAATTTCATCAAATAGAACAACTGAGTAAGGCCGCTGTCTAACTTGTTCAGTCAGTTGCCCCCCTTCTTCATGCCCGACATATCCAGGAGGAGAGCCGTTTAATCGACTCACAGCAAATTTTTCCATGTATTCTGTCATATCTACTTGGATAAGGGCATGTTTCCCCCCAAAAATTTCAATAGCTAAATTTTTTGCAAGTAACGTTTTTCCTACCCCTGTAGGTCCAAGAAATAGAAATGAACCAATGGGTCTATTTGGATCTTTAATATCGGCTCTAGATCTTCGTAATGCCTTACAGACAGTATCTAAAGCATCAGATTGCCCGACAATAGATTTTTTTAATATCTCCTGCATCTGAAGGATTTTTTCTGTTTCATGAGCCGTTAATCTTGAAATAGGGATCCCTGTTTGTTTTGCAATGATTTCAGCAATGTCATCGACATCGACAATCACCTTTTGCTCCTGCTTGCTTTTAACCCAATTGTCATTGATCACCTCAAGTTTTTCACGCAGCTGCTTTTCATTATCTCGAAGTTTAGCCGCCTTTTCATACTCTTGATTTGAAATAGCCTCTTCCTTAGCAATCCTTAAATCTTCAATATCCTTTACAAAAGAAGAGATCTCTGCAGGCTGGTGCATCACCCCAATACGAGCTTTAGCCCCTGCCTCATCCATTAAATCGATAGCCTTATCGGGTAGAAATCTTCCCGCAATGTATCGATCGGATAAATGGACTGCTTCGGCAATTGCTTCATCTGTATAGATACACATGTGATGTTCTTCATATTTTTTCTTTAGACCAGTAAGAATTTGTACAGCCTCACTATTACTTGGAGGGGCTACAGTAATTTTTTGAAAACGGCGTTCAAGAGCGGCATCTTTTTCAATGAATTTTCTATACTCATCTAAAGTTGTGGCACCAATGCACTGAATTTCACCTCGAGATAAAGCGGGTTTTAAAATATTTGAGGCGTCAATAGCCCCTTCAGCAGCTCCAGCTCCGACAATGGTATGAATTTCATCAATAAAAAGGAGGATGTTTCCAAGTTTTTTTACTTCATCCATAACAGCTTTGATACGCTCTTCAAATTGTCCCCGATATTTTGTCCCTGCAATCATAAGGGTTAAATCTAAAGATATAAGCTTCATGTTGGCAAGACTTTCTGGAACTTCACCATTGACAATGGCATGGGCCAGCCCCTCAACAATGGCTGTTTTTCCTACCCCTGCCTCTCCAATAAGGACAGGGTTATTTTTCCTTCTACGACATAAAATAAGGAGGAGGCGCTCAACTTCTTTTGCTCGACCAATGACAGGATCTAACCCCCCTTCTCTACACATTTCGGTTAAATCATGGCCGTAGGCTTTTAGTGCATGCATTTTTTCCGATGAGCTAGTGCCTGTTTCAGCCCGTTTTTGCCCTGATGGATTTGCCCCAAGTGAAACAGGGGGGACTTGTAAATTAAAGGTTTCTAATTCTTTTAGAATTTCTTTACGGATATCTTTTAGATTGACCCCAAGATTCTCAAGAATTTGAGCCGCTACCCCATCTTGTAAGCGAATGATAGCAAGGAGTAAATGCTCTGTACCAACATAGTTATGGTTTAAAGCCAAAGCCTCTTCATTAGCAAGCTCAAAAACTTTTTTACATTTTCCGGAAAGGGCTGGATCGCCATAGACTTGAATCTCAGGTCCGTAGCCAACTACAAGTTCCACCTCAGCTAAAAGTGTGTCGTATTCAATATTTACATTTCTTAAGACGTTGACAGCAATCCCTTGACCTAGTTTCATTAACCCTAAAAGGAGATGCTCTGTCCCTAAGTAGGAGTGATTCAGTTTTAATGCTTCACGCTTTGCTAATTTCACAACTTGTTTAGAACGGCTTGTAAATCTATCAAACATAAAAAATCCCTATGTAGTAAAAACTCTATTTTGCCTTTTTCCCTCAGTATAGAGCAAAGGCAATTTTTCTTTCTTGTAAAATATCTTGAATCTTTGCACAAGATGTTTTAGCAAATTCTCCTATTTTTTTTATTCTCCATTTCTTAAGATCCTATCAAAGGGGGATTTATGTGGAAGGTTGTAGAGAGTAAAAATAAAAGTGCAGAAGAATTAATGGGTCTAGATCAAACATTTCTCCTTGAAATGGGGGAAAATGACCCCCCCCTTGTCCATTTTTACGATTTTATTCAGCCGAGTTTTACTTTTGGCCTTTTTATTGACCCAAAAACCCTTATGAACGAAAAAATCTATAGGAAAACCTTTGATTTTCATAAAAGACCCACAGGAGGGGGGATCCTTTTTCATGGATGGGACTTAACCTTTTCTTGCTTTGTTCCAAAAAATCACCCTGGATACTGTTTAGATGTGATGGAAAGTTATAAATATATCAATGATAGGATCGCTTTTGCATTAAGTGAATTTTTGGAAAAAAAAGAGGGGGGGCTCCATCTTTTGGAAAAGAGGGTTGAACCGATGGATGAGGTGTGTACCCATTTTTGCTTTGCTAAGCCAACGGTTTATGACCTTATGGTTGGAGAAAAAAAAGTGTGTGGGGCTGCACAAAGGAGAAAAAGAAATGGGTATCTACACCAAGGGTCTATTGCCTTAGTTTTGCCTGAAAAGGCCCTTTTAAAACCGCTGTTTTCAAAAGAATCAAACGTTTTGGAAGCGATGAACTATTTTACCCACCCCCTTTTAGGGCAAAAAGCACATAGCAAGGATAAAAAAGGGGTGGCAGAAACGATCAAAAAAAATATTGTGTGTGCTTTGAATCAATAGACTTCTTTAGAAACGTGCTTTGATTGAGAAAAAGAGTCATTTTAAGAAACAAAAAGAAGTTTAATGCTAAGGTCAATAGGATTTTGCAAAAAGGGCCATAACAGGATCTTTTGCCCCTTTAAATAAACAAGGGGAGATCTGTTTTGGTTGCTTTTGAGGGATACACCGAATAGTTACCCCAAACTCTTCCTTAATCTTTGCCTCTAAAAGCTTATCCCCCCCATAGGGAGCCATCACAAATTTTGAAGGGAAATGTTCAGAATTAAAGACCTCTTTAAACTCTGTCATAGAAGAGACAGAAACAGTATTTTGTTCTCTATGAAGCAAGGCTTTTGTAAATAAATCAAAATGGATCTTTTCAAGGATAGAAACAATGGAATCTTGGATCTCTTCAAAAGAGTACAGTTCCTTTTCATTTTTTTCTTGTGTCCGGATATAGAGAGGAAATTTCGAAGAAGCAATATCACGAGCCCCAATTTCAATCCGTACAGGATAGCCTTTTTTGATCACATCCCAAGATTTTTCCCCCATGCGCCTGTCATCATCTAAAATATCGACTCCAAGGGGTGCTTCATAATAAGAAATTTCTGAAAGGGCCTTTTTTAAACGGAAACAAAAATCAAGAACCTCACTATGGGTTTTTTCATCTGTGAGAACAGGAATAAGAGCAATATGTTTTGCTGCAATTCTTGGAGGGATAATCATCCCGTTGTCATCGCCATGGCACATAATCATTGCCCCAATCATCCGAGTAGTTGAACCCCAAGAGGTGGTGTAGGCAAGCTCTTCTTTCCCCTCTTTATTTAAAAATTTGATAGAACAGGCTTTAGAAAAATTTTGGCCCATATAATGGGAGGTGCCCATCTGCAAAGCCTTTCCATCTTGCATCATTGCCTCAAATGTAAAGGTGTTTTCCGCCCCTGGGAAACGCTCATTTTCAGATTTTTCCCCTTTGATGACAGGGATTGCTAGATAGTGTTCTGCAAAATCGGCATAGAGCTCTTGGATTTCAAGAGCCATAGATAGAGCCTCTTGTTTAGATGCATGGGCAGTGTGCCCTTCTTGCCATAAAATTTCAGCAGTGCGTAAAAATAGGCGCGGCCGCATTTCCCAACGAACAATATTGCACCACTGATTGATTTTTAAAGGGAGATCTCTGTAGGAGTGTATCCATTTACTAAAGCTTTCGCCAATGATTGTCTCAGATGTGGGACGGATGATTAAAGGCTCTTCTAACTTTCCTGCAGGGATCAGTTTCCCTTGTTCATCTTGCTCTAAACGGGTATGAGTGACAATAGCACATTCTTTGGCAAAGCCTTCAATGTGTGCAGCCTCCCTTTCTAAATACTCTAAAGGGATAAAGAGGGGAAAATAGGCATTTTCAACCCCCTTTAATTTGAATTTTGCATCAAGCAAGCGTTGGATACGTTCCCATAAAGCATAGCCCCTTGGTTTAATAACCATACATCCGCGAACAGCAGAATGTTCAGCTAAATCAGCTAATTTAATCACCTCTTGGAACCAAAGGGGGAAATCCTCTTTACGAAGGATATCGACAGCACATGTTTTTTTATTCATAGAAAAGAGTATAGAAAAAAGGGGAAATCTCTACAACAGAAATTAAATAAAAGCTTGGCTAGAGCTCATCGGAGATTGACTTGCTTTTTTTGCTGAAAAACGTAAAGGGCCCCTTTTATAAATGCGATCGTAAACAAAAAGGGCGCACTGATTAAAATCGGTTTGATGCATTTTTTTGTTTTCGATCACCTTTGAAATCTGGTATTTCTCCTTGATAAAAGAAAAAAGCTCTGTAAGGGTTAAATGGGACCCTTTTTTACACTGTGGCCCCCAAAGAAATCCATTTTTGTAATTAGATATGGTAAAACCAATTGGGTCATAAAATTCGATAATTCCCTCCCTTTGGTCAATAATGAGCGTCACAAAATGACGAAAAAAGAAAAAAGCACTTATTGCTAGAGGGATGGCAATGATTTCTGTCTCCTTTTCTAAGGGAGGTAGCGATGTAAGCAATTCATCTTTAGAGATATAAGACTCTTGGCGTTTTACAAGATCGGAAATTTTAATAAAGGGGTCGCTTTGTTCTTCTAAAGAGTCAAAAAGGGTATTAAGGTTGCATCCGCTTTTTTTTCTTTTTTCTATAAATGATTGTAAATGAGGATGTTCAATTTTAATTTTTCTTATTTTAAGGTAGGCTCTTTTAACAAAGGTTTTTGCAATAGAGGCAAAAAGGATGAGGCAGTGGGCAAGTAAGGAGAAAAAATGAAGTAAGGAAAGGGCTATTTTATGCATACAGTCAGTATAGCAAAAAAAGATTGATAATGTACAGAGGAATAAAAGATTTTTAAAAAAAAGCCTTTTAATTAATTTATAAAAAGTGTATAATAATAGGCCCTTTCAAGCTTGAAGTGCAAAAAATAAGCATAGAGAATTTTAGAAATTCATGTTGTGTTCCTCAATTATATCATACCTCCAGATAGACTATCAAATACCTCTAACGGAGTTTTAAAACCTAGGACCTTCCTTGGCCTATTGTTAAGCAATTTTTCTACTCTTTCAATCTCTTCAGTGGATAGGTTCTGAAGAGTTTTTGTCTTTGGAAAATACTGCCTAATC
>Ga0172367_10001385_pt1 | contig 35375 bp, 31 predicted proteins | sample Lak10m_FD_114542 | JGI IMG/M metagenome (GOLD analysis project Ga0172367, IMG submission 114542) | Freshwater microbial communities from Kabuno Bay, South-Kivu, Congo - kab_022012_10m | ecosystem: Environmental > Aquatic > Freshwater > Lake | place: Democratic Republic of the Congo: South-Kivu... | reverse complement strand
TTCTTCTTTAACTCTCTTGAGGATTTGCTCCTTGATTTCGGGGGAAATCTTAAACGCTTTTTTCATATGTTTCTAGTTTAGAAGCACATGGAGAAAGTGTCTAGTGTTTGGGGTACCTTCCACCATGAGTTGTGCCGTAGATGATGTTTCCCCTAAAATATTAATCCGACTTGGCCACCTAAATATATCTTAAATTAGTTATAATTCATTTTCCTTCACAAGATGGTTAAAAAAAATTTAGTGCTTTATTGGCCCCAATTGTTTATAATTAATCAAGCAATTTAAATAAGAACTTTCTTTAACAACAAAGCCGCCAATCATTTTATTATTTAAATCTATTGGGGTTAAAATCATTTTACTGAGATAGATATTCGGTATAATATAAGTATGATCGTCGTTCAGGCCCACGCAACTCGAATCCAGAGTCAAATAATTTGTGTTTATTTCCGCAATCTTTTTTCCTAGCTTATACGAAAACCATAGAGATGAAACGAACAAAATAATTAATAAAACATTAAAGAACTTTTTCCAAAAAATATTATTATTACAAATATCAAAAATGATTATTATCGGTAAAATCATGAGGAGCGCAATCCACCATTTTAATTGCCCTATAAATATAAAAATTACTTGAGACAGGCTAAAAAAATATAAAATATTATCTTTTATAGAAGCCTCTATAAAACTTGATGGAATCCCAAAATATGAAATATAACCATATTGCATTAATATATTGGCAGCATAAAAATAAACTGTAAAAATTGGGATACTCCAAAATTTTAATATTTTTTGATTATTCATAAAATTATTCACTACCTATTTTTTCTACATTAAACCCTCTTAATGTTTCAGCAAGTGGATCGGATTGTCTCATTCTATGAACTAAATATTCCTTTGCTTCCGAAAAAACTTTGCGCAAACCTTCAATATCTTTAACATTTAAAACATCGAATAATGTTTCCGCGACTTTTAAATGCTTTGCTTCATCTAAAAATCTTGGCAATTTATCGCCCCAACCAAAATATACCGCGGTTCGTGGCCACCACGTATAAAAATCTCCCTTATTATTAATAAAAGAATAGAAGAATAAAAATAAATCGGAATCCTTGAATTCTTGCCAGTCCAAATTTTCTGCTAAAATTCCGTTTTCATGTCTTTCTTTTAATAAATCAGCTTGGATGGAAATTTTTCTCAACCCACCATTTGCAAGTCTTTTTGCTCTAATCTCATCTAATAAATATAAAGGAGCCGATAATAAAGAATATTCTTGATTTTTATAATCATGCGGCCCATTTGCCACATAAATTTTTCTATTTAATAACGGTTTTATCATCGCCCATCTTTCGTCTCGAATTATATAAGCGAATAAGATTGTGAACATTTCATGGCCAACAAATTTAAAAAAATCAAAATCAGTAGATTTCCCAGAATAACCTATTGGCGAATAATATTGCGACAAAATATATTCGAAACCCCTAACAACTGCTAAGCATGATTCGGTGTCTTTATTTGCGGAAACAGTATCAGCCACCTTATCAAATTCTTTTACAATTGGTATAGATTTATTAATAGCCTCCACTAAAAGCTCATCTGACTCACCCTCCAAAGAGTGCGGATCCAACTTTTTAAGCTCTTCTCCAATCCACTTCATGAAAGAGAGGATAATTCTATCTTTATTTGGAGCATTAGACTCTATAGCCTTTATAACAGAAGTTGATTTACTATCTTCTTCTAACCCTTCCGCTTGATTTTGCTGTTCATAATTAACAAGACTAGTTCTTAAGGCTTCCAAAAATACTTTAATAAGTCTTTTTTTCTCAGAAGATTTATCTGTTCCTTCTTGTATGTTGTAAGTAATAATCCTTTTTTGCTTTAAATCAAAGGGCAACAACTCTGGTTTACCAAAATTAATATTCATCACCATTATAACTCCAGCTGAACCGATATTTTTAAATGCATATCCTAATTCCAATAAAACATTAGGGTTAGGTGATGGCCTCTTTGAATCAATCTGTATTATCGAAACATCACTAACAAAAACGGCGGCCGAGTCTATCTTCGAAAATATAGTTTGACCTATGTCGGGTGACCCAGGGACTCCATCCGTATCACGATCTAAGGCTATTTCTAGTTTTAATTCTTGATCATTCTTTAGCTCTTTAATTGCCTCCTCTAAACAAGCTTGAATAAAGCCTCTATTGGTAGAATTTGGCAAATCTGACTGCCAAGAATAAAAAATCTTTTTTTCCATATAAAAATATTTTGCCACTAAAATTGACAAAAGTCAATTAAACTAGTGCTAATACGGGCAAATATAAATATTATTTACTAAAAGTTACTCTACCCATGGATATAGGTTTGATATACGCGAACCGCACTTTATCGGCAAGACTTTTGTTTAATACAAATAACTCATACATAGCAAAAAAACCCATCTCTGGGTCTTTTTTAATAATTCTATATTGGCACGGGATGAGGGAATCGAACCCCCGCCGATTGATTTGGAATCAAGCATGCTGCCACTACACCAATCCCGCAATTTTAGCTCAATCTTCCCCCAAGTGGGCAGGAAGAAAAGCTCTTTTAGTATTCTACTATCTCTCTTCTAAATTGACAAGCTAGGCACTCATAAAGCATAAACCCTCCGCTGAGGAGGGTCTAGCAAGCACCTTTTTACCATGTCCAAGCTACTCCTCCCGATCAAAACCCTCTTTCTTAATCTGCATCTCTTGGCCACAGCAAATAATCTTGCCCCCGCCATCTTTAACAAACTTCACTTCATTACCGCAGATACGGCAATAATAATTTCTATCTACACGATCACTCATATATTTAAATTAATAAGTTTCGATAAAGACCTCAAAATGAGCTTGAGGATGCTGACAGGAAGGACATTTCTCCGGCGCTTCCGTACCCTCATGGATATAGCCGCAATTATCACACTTCCAACGCTTCACTTCCGTCTTCTTAAACACTTCCCCCTTCTCAATATTTTCCTGAAGCTTCTGGTAGCGGGCGGCATGAGCTTGTTCCGCCTTCGCGACGTTACGGAAGAGCATCGCAATTTCATGATGGCCTTCAGCCGTTGCTTCTTCCGCCATCCGCGGATACATCTCCGTATGCTCATAGGTTTCACCTTTGACCGCCTCCATCAAGTTCTTGAGAGTGTCTTCACTGATAAGTTCCAATTGCTTGGCCCAGAGCTTGGCGTGCTCCTTTTCATTTAAAGCACTTTCGGCAAAGATATTAGCAATCTGGACATAGCCAGCCTTACGGGCAATGGAAGCAAAATAGTCATACTTATTACGCGCCATGGATTCGCCGGCAAAAGCCTCTGCCAGATTCTTCTTAGTTTTTTCTCCCAACATATGATTATATTTTAGATTATAAGGTCTAATAGCGTCGCCCAAATTTCTTCAAAGTTGCTTTGTGCCGCTTCTTCTCTTCGACCGCTTCCTCTGCTCTTTCTTCCTTCACTTTCTTCTCGGCCAACTTGATTTCTCGGCTATCGGCCGAGCAGCCGCCATCTAAAGACTCACAAAATTCCAATTCATAGATATGGAAAATGGTGACGGCAATAGAAATCACTAAAGGGCCGAGAACCACGCCCCAGAAACCAAAGAGAGCGATGCCGCCAAGAATGGAAAAGACCACGAAGATGGGATTGACCTGCGCCTTACCTTTAATCATATAGGCGCGGATAATGTTGTCGATATTGCCGATAATCACCGCCCCCCAGAGCAGAACAAAAATTCCCTGCCAAATCTTGCCTACCATCAGATAGTATAGGCCGACCGGGACATAGAAAATCATGGAGCCGAGATAGGGCAGAAGCGAAAGCAAGGCGACGACGATGCCGGCTAAAAAGGCGGGAAAGCCGACGATGGCAAAACCGATGGCACCAATAGCACCTTGGGCGCCAGCCGTAACAAAAGTAGAAAGAATGGTAGTGTAGCTAACCGTGCGGAACTTCTGAAAAATTTCTTTGTCATAGGCATTGGGCAAAGGAGAAAGATACATCAAGCGTTCCATCATCTTCTTGCCGTCAACAAAGAAGAAAAACATCGTCACAATGATGATAAACAAAGAAGCGATAAAGCTGGTGGTGCCCTTCACTAAAATCGTTGCTCCTGACAACAGCCAATTGCTGGACTTCTTCAAAACATCCAAGAAGACATTCTTGAAAGCCTCATTGTCATAATACTGAGTAATATCCATCACCCCAAAAAGCTTATCAGGCAAAGCACTGGGTTGAAGAACGCCATTAACACTATGATCATTGAAGAAGTTAACGGCCTGAGCATAGGCGCTCACCGATTCCTGACCGGCATAGATAACCAGGCGCACGGTCGGAATGATAATCAGCAATACCAAAAAAAGACACATTAAAAGAGCGGCCAGGTTCTGGCGCCCTTTTAAAAATTTAGTCAATTTAAGATAGGGAGTGTAGAAGATGGAAACCAAGATGGCGGCCACCAAAATATCCGTGAGAAAGGGTTTAAAAACAAAATAACAACCGATAAGCACTAATCCGATAAGAAGGATTAGGAAAGGCTTGGTCAGGCTTTTAGTCATAATTGCATGGGGTGGCCGTGACAAGCGGCCGATTAAAAACTAAAGCTTATAAAAACCGGGCCGCAAAAGGCGGCCGGTATAATTTATTTCGTTTCTTTATGGAGAGTATGCTTCTTGCAGGTATTGCAATACTTCTTCATTTCCAACCTTTCCTTCAAGACTTTCTTATTCTTGTGGGAAAAATAGTTGACGGTTTTGCACTCAGTGCATTCCAACTTGATCATGTTGTCCTGGGACATAAAAATCACAAACAACCGAAACGCGATTCCCTAAAAACTTGAACACGCGCCAGTCGTACAATTTTACAAATTTATTACTCTAATACAATAAATAAAAATCAGACAAAAGTCAAATATTACGGCTAAGATTTCCTATTTTTGACAATATTGGCAATAATGGGTACCTCGGCCCGCCACTTTCATTTTCTGTAAAGGCCGGCCGCAACGGGGGCAAGCCTGCCCGTGCCGCTGATAAACCTGCAAATAATCAACAAAATTACCTTTCTTGCCCTGACCATCAACAAAGTTGCGAAAAGTCGTACCCCGGGCCTTAATCGCCCGCTCAATCACATCAATAATGGCTAGATGCAAGGCTTTAATCGCCGGCAATTTCAAACCCTGAGCCGGTCGCCGGGGGTCAATGCCGGCCATAAACAAGGCTTCGTCGGCATAGATATTACCTAGACCGGCAATCAGCTTCTGATTTAAAATCACCGCTTTTACCGGAGCTGAGCGCTTGGCAAAGATTTGCCCCAGCCAAGCCAGGTCAAATTCCTTGTCCATCGGCTCGGGTCCGTAGTTGTTAGCTAGAATACTTGCCAACTCTTCCCCGGAACAAAGCTTGATATAGCCGAACTTACGTAAGTCGTTAAAAAATAAAGAAGCGCCGTTATCAAAAGTAAAATAAGCGCGGGTAAACTTATTCGGTAATTCCCCGCCCACCGAAGCGGCAAAGGATTGATCAGAAAGACTGTGTCCGCCGGCCACGGCTGTCTGGCCGCTGCTAAAAATTAATTGCCCGGTCATCTTTAAATGGAAAAGTAAATGCTGGCCGGGAAGATCTAAGTCTAAAATTAACAGCTTTCCCCTTCTCCTCACCGCCACAATTTTTTTCCCCTTTAAAGCCTTAGCTAAAAAAGCCGCTCCCGGAGCGACATTTTTAAAGTCAATAATTTTAAGGCTGAGGAAACGGGCACCGACTAGATATTTACTCAAATCCCGGCGGACCGTCTCCACTTCCGGTAATTCCGGCATATTTAGATGATGGCAACCAGCGTGATGATTATCACCAAAGAAACGAGCTCAATGGAAAATATTTTCGTCAGGCTCCAGCCAATTTTATCAGGGTCAATTAAAGGCATATGCAGGTATTATAGCAAGAAAAGAGAGAAAAATAAAGCTCCCTTTAAAGAGAGCTTTATTGAAAATAGTGGGAATAAGAATAAGTTTAGGGCAAGAGATTAGATAAGGGGCAATCGGTTTCCGCGGTAGTACCCATCAAACAAGGAGAGGCCGGCTGAGAAGCCGCTGGGGCGCCTAAACAAGGAGATTTAGAGTCACCACCTACTAAGCAGGCAGACATAGCTGGAGCGCCAGCTAACTTATCATTTTTTAAGAAAAAACCACCAGTAACTGCCAACCAAATAACAAAGGCGACAAAAACCAAAGCAATCAAAACCTGAGCAACGCTAATATTTTGAATTTCTTCTTTCTGAAAAGCCTCACAAACACCACCTGGGCAAAGCTGAGCTTTTTCTTTCTTAAAAAGATTATAGATTTTGCAGCCCACACAGATACCGAAGGCACTTTCAAAGAATAAGAGGAAAAGACAAATTAAACAGACTAAACAAGTTAAAGCTCCGGATAAACCGCCCACTACGGTCGTAAAGAACATAAAGAGGGCGAGGATTAATCCTAAAATCCAAGCAAAACGTTTTTGAGGGGCCCCGACATACTCCGGCCTTTGCCTTGATACGGCCATTCTCCCTAAAATCAAACTCGGGGCGTATTTGGGGTTGATAAAAATCCGGACGATAAAATCGAGAATAAAGATAATAATGAAAAGTTTGATTACATAAAAATTACCGAGCAACAAAACATTCATTAAAGAAACCATAGCAAAGGCAAACAAGAGTCCCGCCCCAGCCCGCAGTTCCCTTTCGTTAAGAACTCGCACCGAAAATTCAGCCTTCTGCTCGCCAAAGTAAAAGATATTTTTCATAAAAATTATTAGTTAATAAGAATCATTATATAATAATTAACCTAAAACTCAAAGTTCTAAAAAATCCTTCTAAAAAGAAGGATTTTAACAGTGGGCCGGGAAGGATTCGAACCTTCGAAGGCGTGAGCCAACAGATTTACAGTCTGTCCCGTTTGACCGCTTCGGTACCGACCCCTTTAAAACAAAGCGCCTGAGTCCAGGCTGTTTTCATTATATAAAATTTTCAATAATTGTCAAACAAAACCGCGTGGAGCCAGATAGCGCCACGCGGCTGGAAAAATAGAAGATTTTAGCTAAGCGCCAACACCTTGAATCACAAAACGGATGATACCGTAGGCAGAAAAGATGATAACTAGACCAACTGCTGCCCAAATCAAGATGTCCTTACCCTTCTTGACCTGATCAGAAGAACCGGAAGAAGTCATCCAAATTAGACCGCCATAGACAAACATCACTAAAGCGAGTGAACCAACAACTCCTAAGATGCTGTTAATAACGCGACCGATTAAGAGCTGTGGAGTACTAACGTTCAGAGGGTTGGTAATAGTAATGGGTTCGGCGACATTGGGATGCTTAGTAACGTCAGCATCGGTATTAGGAGTTGGCGTTTCCTGAGCTAAAGCTGCGGGCACAGAAAATAAGAAAAAAAACAAGAAAAAAACAAGAAACTTTTTCATAAAATTATTTAATTATACTTCCATTATACCAATTTTTTAAAAAATAAAAAAGAGGCCTGCACTGCAAGCCTCTTAAAAGAACATTTTTAACATTAGTTAGTAGGTGTGTACCACCACCCTAACGTATTGGTTAGGTTTATCGGCGACCACCTTCAGGATTCCGTGAGGTTTTTCCGGTATTTTGGTTTTCATGCCCCCCTTATAGGAGGTCTTATCGGAATAATAGATTGTATATCCATAATCCTGGGAAGAAATGCGGCCGCTGTAATTAGCGCCGTCGGGATATTGAAACCAGCCAGTTTCGTCACCAATATTTTCTAAAAAGAAAGTGTGGGTGCCGACATCTAATACTGGAACGTCAATCACATTCTGCAATTCTGCCGATTTTTTGTCATCCTCTTTGCCGCCCTCGTATTTCGAGTACCCACTAATCATGAAGTAGACAAACAAAGCGAGAATAAAGAGAACTACGGCGGCGGGGATACCTTTGTGGTGCGACTTGGTAGCCGCGGAAAACCCCCACAGAAAGAGTAGTGAAATCACCAAGGCCCAAATCTCTTTGGCCCACCATGCGATACCGTCAGGAATAACGCTCCTGATAACAAGATAGACCACTAAAGCGATCACCATAGCGACGAGGGCCATGAGGTAGTCGGAAAAAAATTTTCCGAACTTCTGGCCGGCAGTCATTTTAGGCTCGGCATCGGGATCGGGTGTGTTCTGATTCGGGGTAGTTGGGGGTTGTTGATTCTGATTTACAATGATTCGTGCCATTTTTTTGCTTTTTTACGGGTTAGGGGTGTTGTTGTTTGTGTTGAATCCGGCGCCAAAAGCGGCCCCATTAGCGGCCATTGATTGGCCTTCATTCCAGATTACCTGTTTAGCATTTTTCAAAGCTTCAGCTTTGGTAATTTGGATTACATACGCGGTCGCAGCTTCGGCAGTCATGCCGTTTTTAGCTACCAATTCGGAGATACGCTTGGCCATTGCCTCGGAAATTTTGTCCATCCCCTGGGCTTCTCCGGTAGAAATGAGAACCTGAGCGGCGCGAGTAGCCTCAGCTTTAATTAAGGTTTTTTTAGCCTGACGCTTCTCGGTTTTGATTTCCAAATCAGCGACTTCAACGTCAGTGGCAGCTTTTTGCTTGCGCTGGCGCTGTTCAATAACAGCAGCGGGTAAGGCAATGTCGGTAACGGTGAAAGCTAATAGCTCTACCCCCCAATTCTGCAACATCGCATAGATGTGCGAAGTGTTCAGTGGCGGAGTAGGAACTCCAGCAACCGGCTTCGTCATTGAAGCAATAATCTCTAAGTTGAAATTATTCTTCAACTCATTAGCTTCTTCAACATTGTACTGCGCCAAAAATGAGCGCAAAGTGCCATCGCCTTGTTCTTCAACCATCCTCATTACATTAGCTGTTTCGTAAGCTGCTTTGTAGGAATTGAAAACCTTGAAGAACATGAAAGCCGTTACCGGGGCAGAAACGTCTTGAAAGTCAACGACGCCACCGCCTAAGGCCGAATTGTCACCAAGAGCTAAACACATTGCTTGTTCGCCCATGAAAACTTCATGGTCAACAGCAGTTATCCAGCGGAAGCGCAGATGCAGACCAGCTTTTGAAGTCTTCCAATATCTCTTAAAAATAGAAATTTGGAATTCCCAGTTTTCTGGTACCGTGTAGGGTTGGATTAGGATCAGCATTGCTAAAAGCAATATTGAAACAAGGCTTAAAAGAATTATCAATAAAGTCTGCATTTTTACATCCCTGGCTTACTTCTATTCTCGTCCGAGGGTCTCGTTTTTATGTGAATTAATTTGTGAATTGTCAAAGATCGGTCTAATCGCTAGGCTTACTCACCCTATCTTATTAGACCCCTAATTATATCATATTTTTGAGATTATGTCAATTATAGCCTAGGAATAAGAGTTAAATTTAGCAGTTAAATAGACTAATATTAGAAAAAATAGACCATAAAAGCAGCCTTGACATAATAAAATATTTGTTTTATAATAAGGCAAAATTCAATGTTTCATTAAAAACTAGTTTAAAATGCCCAGCAGAAAAAAACGTCTAGATTCTGAAAGAATCAAAGCTAAACACGAAAGAGAAGAGTCTCAGAAAGTAAAAATGTTAGTCTTCGGACTTTTAGATTCTCACGATGTCCGCCGCACTGAATTTGATAGCGCTGGCCCGGTTCATCGACACATGATGAATGAGGTCGGAGCCATCGGTTGGCTAGCCTATAACATCTGCCACCTCAATGGTCGCGGTAAAGAATTTGACCGCACTATTTTGGGGGCAAAGTTTTTACTTCTCCACGTTGAGGATAAATCCTCAATTAATGCTGAAACAATGGCTACCCTTAATGACCAAATTGGTCACTGCAAACGGGCAAACCAGAAACTACAAATTTTTGCCACCACCAAAGTTCCAATCAAAGGTGATGTTGTAAAAATAAAAAATGTTGAAGAAATATCCCAATACCTCTAACCATGGAAAAAAACATCAAAGTTCTATTCTGGCACGGGCACTATCCCGAAAGCCACACTGAAAATAACTATTTCGGACCGGAAGGAAAAGTCCAGCAACAGCTGGAGAAAAAAACCGGTAAAAAATTGGAGTGGCAATTATGCGGCGGCTTCCTGCATCCGGAGAGAACCGATTTCTTCTTCGCCGCTAAGTCAGCTGACATCCTTTTTGCTTTACCGGCAGACATGAACTACGATGATTCCGACATGCATTGGGATCGCGCTGAAGATTTAATGCTGGAAATTGTTAAAGGGATAAAAACTGATAACAAAAAAATCAAAATCTTCTTCTTCGAAGAGCCCCACCATCTACTGGAAGAATTTCTGGAATATGGTGAGTTCGTTCTTGATCTCCACGACAGTATTATTGCTGACTACATCAAGTCACTTTAATTACTATTAATCGTACCTTCAAAAAAAGACCTCGCTGCTCAACGCAACGAGGACTTTTTTTATTCTGGAGCCGTTTTCGGGATTTGAACCCGAGACCTTCTCCTTACCATGGAGATGCTCTACCAACTGAGCTAAAACGGCAATTCCCTATTTACTCTTCTAGGGAATCAATTTTCGACTTCAATTCCGGCAATTTATTATTCTCCGGATTGGCAGCCGCTAATTTTTCCCAAGACTCTAGGGCTAATTTTTTATCTTTTCTCATTATACTTAAATCTAAAATTAAATCAAGGTAGCGCGGATTATTCGGCTCGGCGTCAAGAGCTTGGCGGGTATATTCTAAAGCGGCGTCCATTAATCCTAGTTCGTAACAGACCCAGGCTAAAGAGAAATGAATCTCTGCAATCACGATGCCTTCTAACATCTCGGGATCACGTCGTAATTGCTGAGCGAGCTTTAAAGCATGCTCCAAAGTCTCTTTGGCTTCTTGAAAGTTTTTACGCAAACGATAGCTTTCGCCTAAATCTAAAAAGGCGCTGAGCCGTTTTGCATCTAAACTAATAATTTCAATTAGATGTTTTTCGGCCACTTCATAATTATCAGCCGATAGAGCCGTCTTCGCCTGCTGAAAAAGAATAGCAATCCGCTCCCGCTTCTCATTGAAACTCAATTTTTTCTGACGACGCAAATCATCGCGGACTTTGGCTAAGCGCTGATAGTGTCTCTTGAGAAAAGCACTAATGAGACCACCGATCCGCCGGCGCCAACGCGCCGTATTTAAATTCAAAGAGCTAAAATCCCGCTCCAAGCGCTGACGAATAATTTTCTCCTTGAACTTCGCTTCTTTTTCTCCGGGAATATTTTCCACATTTAAAATCGCTAAGGCCGGAAATTTCCGGATAACAATAAAAAGGATAACAATAAGAGAGAGGGCTAGGAGAATCCAAGCGATGATAGTAAGCATAGAAATAAATTAAGCTTTAACAATACGGCTAAAACTGAGAGAATCCAAGCTGGCACCGCCGACCAGAAAGCCATCAAAACCGTCTGGTCCTAAAAAAGTAGTAGCATTATCAGGCTTAACACTGCCACCATATAAAATAGAAATTCTTTTTAGTCCGGCCCGGCGGCACCATTCGGTAATTACCGCCTTAATGCGCCCCGCTTTTTCCATATCGCAGTTTAAACCCGTACCGATTGCCCAAACGGGCTCATAGGCAATAACGAGAGAACGTAATTCCGAAGCGGATAAAGATTGCAGAGTTCCTTTCAGTTGTGACTTAACAACGCTCGCCGCTTTTCCCTGTTTCCTCTCCGTGGCATTTTCGCCTACACAGAGAACGGGAATCATCTTCTGCGCCAGCACCATCTTAATTTTAGCGGCTAGAAGCTTGTCGCCCTCTTGCAGATAGGAACGGCGTTCACTGTGGCCGACAAGAACATACTTAACGCCCAGAGCCGCTAAATCAACCGCCGCCACTTCCCCAGTATAGGCACCGTGCTCATAGGCAGCAGCGTCTTGAGCTCCTAAAAGCAAAGAGCCAGACTTAATTTTTTTTGCTACCAGGGGCAAACTCAGAAAATCTGGGCAGACCACGGCCTTGCCTTTAAAATTCTTGAGCAAGCGCTGTAAAGCACCGGCTAATTCCACTGCCGCTTTCGGAGATAGCTGCATCTTCCAATTGGCAATAAATATTCTATCGGGCATATATAAATTTTAAATTTATTAAATCAAAACGAGGCTTTAAGCCGGTTGTTGACTAACCCACTGATAAGTCCGACGCACCCCTTCTTCAAAACTGACTTGAGGACGCCAATTCAAAGTTTCTAAAGCCCGGCGATTAGATAAAACACTGCGACGCTGTTCGCCTAGTTTTGCCGGCGCCCGTTCCAATTTCAACTTCTTGCCCGCCGCCTCTTCAATCGCCGCAATCATGCGCCATAAATCTGATTCTTCGCCGGTGCTGATATTAATTTCTCCCCGACAATCAATCGCATTAGCCGCAATTAAAGCCGCGACCACGTCATCAACGTAGACAAAGTCGCGTGTCTGCTTGCCGTCACCATAGAGAATACAGGTTTTATCATGTGCCATCGCCTCCGTAAAAATAGCAATCACGCCCGCTTCCCCACCTTTATACTGCCGCGGTCCGTAGACATTAGCAAAACGTAAAACCGTATAATTTAAACCGTAAACTTGAGAGTAGTAATTTAAATATTTTTCCAAAGCCAGTTTATTAATGCCGTAGGGAGACAAAGGATAGGTCGGGGCATATTCGCTAGTGGGAATTTCTTCACTATCACCATAAATGGCGCCGCCGGTAGAAGCAAAAATAACTTTCTTGACACCACTAGTGCGCGCCGCTTCTAAAATATTCAGACCGCCAACAACATTAACGCGATTATCAAAAACGGGATCAGCCACCGATTTACTAACCTCAATTTGAGCAGCTAAGTGATAGATAAAATCAAATTTCGCTTCCTGACAGCGAGCCGAGAGACTTTCATCTAAAATGTCCATCTCCCAAAAATCAACTGCCTGGTTAAGGTAGTCGCGCCGCCCCGAAATAAGGCTATCTAAAACCGTGACCGCGTGTCCCTGGTCAATTAATTTGTCCACTAAGGTGGAGCCGATAAAACCGGCGCCGCCGGTAACTAAAATCTTAGACATATAAGAAAATAATAGCGCAAAAGCAAAAAAATGCCAAATCACAACCTATTTTCATTTAACAAAAAACCTCCCGGGGGAGGCTTTAAAGAGAAACAAAGCGGTATTAATTTACCAGCTCTGGGTGTTGATACTGTTGCATTTGCCGACAAGTCGGACAGCCAACGTACTGAGTGCTATGGCTAGAGCCACACTTGAAACAGTAACGTTGAGATGTAAGCTCGGTGCGGACAGGACCTGGCGTTAATTTTTGTCTTGTTTTTTTGCTTTGGGGCTTACCAGCCCTAAAGCCATTCAACATTTTAGTGGTACCCCGCAGGGCTTTCATGATTGCTTTTCTCGGCATATAAAGGGGTTTAAAAATGAACAATGGTCTTATTCTAAAACAAATAAACATAATTGTCAAGGCTAAAATAAGCCAATTTTCTAGTTGCCTTAACTAAAAAATTTTGCTACAATATAAGAGATAAAAATAGGAGGAAAACTTATAAAATGCAATTCCGCAAACAGGAATTTTTTTCTTTGTATGGCTAAAGATGAACAAAAAAACAGCAATTACGGGGCTGACGCAATCACCGTTTTAGAAGGTTTAGATCCGGTCCGTAAGCGTCCGGGCATGTATATCGGCTCCACTTCGGCCGCTGGTTTACATCACCTAATTTGGGAAGTAGTCGATAATTCTATCGATGAAGCAATGGCAGGCTACGCTACGGAAATTTCCGTTAGCCTCCTGCCGGATAGATTAATAGAGGTTATCGACAATGGTCGCGGTATTCCGGTAGAGAAACATAAAGTTACCGGCCTTTCCGCTTTAGAAACCGTTCTCACCAAACTTCACGCCGGAGGTAAATTTGGCGGCACGGGCTACAAAGTCTCGGGCGGTCTTCACGGCGTCGGTGTTTCCGTGGTTAATGCTTTAAGTGAATACTTAAAAGCCGAAGTTCGCCGTGACGGCAAACTCTGGCGCCAAGAATATAAAATTGGTAATCCCCAAGGTAATGTTAAAAATGTCGGTCCCGCGACCGGCACTGGTACCACCATTACCTTCAAACCGGACGCTAGCATCTTCACTGAGTTGGAATTCAACTGGGGTAAGATTTTAGACCGCCTGCGCCAACAATCATATCTAACTAAAGGTATTACCTTAAACGTTTTAGATAAGCGCGAAGACCACCGTGAAAAACACTACCGCTTCCATTTTGAAGGGGGGGTGAAATCATACATCAAATCCCTGCACCGCGGCAAAACGGTTAAAAACGAAACAGTTTTCTATGTTGACAAAGAAGTCAACGGCTGTCGCGTCGAAGTCGCTTTGCAGTATAACGACGAATATAATGAAACCGTCCTCGCCTTTGCCAACAACATCCATAACCCCGAAGGTGGTACTCATATGGTCGGTTTCCGCAGCGCCCTCACCCGTACTCTCAATAACTACGGTCGCGGCAAGAACCTCCTTAAAGAAAAACAGGAGAATCTTAGCGGTGAAGATGTCCGCGAAGGTTTAACCGCCATTGTCAGCGTAAAACTGCCCGATCCTCAATTTGAAGGCCAGACTAAAGGTAAACTCGGCAATGCGGAAATGAAAGGCTACGTCGAGCAGATTATGGGCGACGCTTTCAACACCTTCTTAGAAGAACATCCTAAAGAGGCGGAAGCGATTATTGGCAAGTGCGTGCTTTCCGCTCAAGCTCGCTTAGCCGCCCGCACCGCCCGCGCCACCATCTTGCGTAAAGGGGCCCTAGAAGGCATGACCTTGCCGGGAAAACTGGCGGACTGTTCCAGTCGCCACCCCGAAGAATGTGAGCTCTACATCGTTGAGGGTGACTCCGCCGGCGGTAGCGCTAAACAAGGACGCGACCGTAAGTTCCAAGCCATCCTGCCTTTACGCGGTAAGATTTTAAATGTAGAAAGAGCCCGCTTGGACAAGATGCTAGCTAATAACGAAATTAAGAATCTAATTATCGCTCTAGGCGCTAATATCGACGACCAATTTGATTTAGAAAAATTACGCTATCATCGCATTATCATCATGACTGATGCCGACGTTGATGGCGCTCATATCCGCACCCTTTTACTCACTCTCTTTTTCCGGCACTTCACCCCCTTAGTAGATAAAGGTCACGTCTATATTGCTCAGCCCCCGCTTTATCAAGTTAAGAAAGGCACTAACGTCGCTTATGCCTATAGCGACGAAGAAAAACAAAAGATTATCAAAGACTGGGGCGGTTTAGCCGAAGAAGCGGAAATCGTGGAAGAAGATGAAGACGGCGAAAAAGAAATTATTGAAAGCAAGGAGGAAATGGATTCAGCTAAAGAAGAGGCGAAAGTCAAAGCCGCCACTAAAATCACCATCCAACGCTACAAAGGTTTAGGGGAAATGAATCCCGAACAGCTTTGGGAAACAACCATGGACCCGGCACGGCGCATCGTTAAGCAAGTCACGGTTGAAGACGCCGCTAAGGCCGACCAGATTTTCGACATGATCATGGGCGACAATGTTGCTCCCCGCAAAAACTTTATTCAAACGCACGCTAAGAAAGTAGAAAATTTAGATATCTAATATGCTTCCTTATTTAATCTACCCCATCATCGCCTTCTCTTTGGCTCAAGGCACAAAGGTGCTCCTCAAAAGCTGGCGTAAAAAGAATTTCCGCTGGCGCGACGTCTTTGCCTATTCCGACATGCCCAGTGGCCACACGGCCACCGTTACTTCCCTAGCGATGATTATTGGTCTGCGTGAAGGGCTTTTCTCCGCTTCCTTTGCCCTTGCCTTCGTCTTTATGACCATCGTTATTACTGACGCAATTGGCCTACGCAACTACCTTGGCCAACACGGCAAAACTTTGAACGTCTTAGTTAAAGACTTGAAAGAAGATGACTTCCTTGATAACTCCTATCCCAAACAGCTGGAACACATCGGCCACACCCCCTTGCAGGTGGTTATCGGCGGCGTTATCGGCATTAGCGTCAGCTTACTCGGCTACTTACTAGGACTATAAGAATAAAAAAATAAGAAAAAAGACCGGTTTGAAAACCGATCTTTTTTTAAAAAGTCAAAAAACTCAATTTACCTGCCGCGCTGGTATAGGCGAAAAAATATCGGCCATATCGCTGACCAGACTATTGGCAGCAATTTTTGTTCTATCCACATTTGGATCTAAGCGTCGTACTCCTGGTAAATTAGGAGCGATATTATTCCAAAAGTTTTCCTGAGCCTCAAGCTCAGAGTCGAGAGGATTCTGCCTCTCTTTCCAAAAACAATTTGTGTTCACGTCAACCTCCGTTGTTTGGTTTATATTTAAATTAACTATTATTTTTAAAGCAAGCTTTCCCCGCTCATACTAGCGGGTTTTTTAATTCCTAGCAAGGATAAAACGGTGGGAGCAAAGTCGGCTAAAGATCCAGCTGGAGCAAGAATACTTAAATCACCGTCTAAAGGATCAGCTAAACCAATGGTTTTGCCCTGATATTTTTCACCGATTAGAAGAAAAGGCACGGGATTATCAGTCGGATCCTTGTCTTCCCAGTCAACCGCCAAATTCCGGGTACGCTCGGCATTACCAAAAGGAGCGGTAATTATCACTAAGCCCCCACGGTTAATGATAGGGGTGATGATTTTCGGCAATAATTTATCAATCTGTTGCAAATTATTAACTGTTTCCTTAAAATCGCCCCGAGCCGAAGATTCATGAGCTAAAGATAGGCTAGCAAAGACAACATCGTCTTTACCAGGACGAGAAGCTTCACTAACAGCCCTAGCCACCTCTTTACCTAAAGGACGCAAGGCCTCTTCAGGGGCGGGAGTGCTCAGACAAACATAATCTTCGCCTCCATAAGGAATTTCTTTGTCATTGTTAAAAAAAAGACTTAAGCCAGGAAGTTGTTCACTGGCAACAATTTTAATTTGCCGCAAACCCTGCAGACTCAAAACCTCTGACAAACAAGTTTCAGCCTTTAAAAAATTATCCGCATCGTCAGGCAAACCGCAACCTAATGACCAATAGCGGCGACGGTAATCTTTAGTAGCTCCGGATAATAAAGAAACCGGATACTCACGAATATATTTGAAAAAATTCGGCATCTTGGCGGCACTAATGGCATTCACTTCCGTGGCTGGGGCAACACCGAAACCATCTAAAAACAAGCAGAGCAGAAAAGGCGGCTTTGCGGCCGCCAGCAGATTTTCAGATTGATCACCATCGATGCTCATATTTATTTTCGGCAAGCCGCCATTAAACCAGCAATTTCGGTTAAACGATTATATTTAGAAACTCTTTCCCCGCGTGATAAGGAACCAGCCTTCAGATACTGGGCGCACAAGGCAACAGCTAGGTCAACGATGAAGTCATCGTTAGTTTCGCCACCCCGATGAGAGATAATTAACTGATAATGCTGGCGTTGAGCTAGTTTCGCACATTCAATCGTCTCCGTCAAGGTGCCAATTTGGTTCGGTTTCAAGACAATCGCGTTAGCGGCCTGTTCGGCAATACCTCGGCGCAAGCGCTCAATATTACTAACAAACAAATCATCCCCTGCTAAGACCAATTTGTCCCCTAAAGAAGCGGTAGCTTCACGCCAAGCGGGCCAATCATCATCAGCTAAGCCGTCTTCTAAATAGATGATGGGGTATTTCTGTAACCAGTCATTATAGAGACCGACTAGACTCTGAGAACTCAAACAAGAATTGTCTAAAGAAAAAATATACTGCTGAGCACTTTCGTCATAAAGCTGGGCAGAACCAATATCAAGACCGAGGTTAAAATCAACCTGAGGCTGATAGCCGGCTCTAATGACGGCCGCTAGCATCAGTTCCAAAGCCTTCAAACTAGAATCCATATCGGGAGCGTAGCCGCCCTCTAAACCAGTGTCAGTATCATAGCCAGATTCCCGTAAAATTTTACCCAGGGCATGAAAAACTTCTGCCCCCGCCCGCACCATTCTTTCCGCCTTACCTTCACAGGTGGTGGCTAAAAAGGCGTTAGAGTTTTTCTGCGGAACCAATAAAAATTCTTGAAAATCAAGATTGGTATCGGCGTGGCGCCCTCCGCTAAACATATTGAAAAGAGGAGTAGAGACACAAGCGGGTGCCGGTAATTTAAAATGATCAATCAGATAAGCATATAATTCCAAACCAGCACTAGCCGCCCCTGCCCGGGCAACCGCCAAAGAAACAGCATTAATTGTGTTAGCGCCCAGTTGTCTGCGGTCAGCCGTGCCGTCTAAATCAATCAGCAAACGGTCAATCTCTTCCTGAGAGGTGGCAGATAGACCAACTAAGCGCGGAGCAATTAACTCATTAATATGGTTAGCGGCTAATAAGACCCCCTTGCCTTGATGGCGACGACGATCACCGTCGCGCAAATCCTGAGCGCCAAAACGGCTGGATTTCAAACCCACCGGCACACTCGCCTTTACTCTCTGCCCAGAAGCAAGCGTTAGCGTGACTTCTATCGTCGGATAACCGCGAGCATCTAAAATCTCACGGGCACTAAGAGCGGCAATTTTACTATCGCTGATTTTTGGCATATTTTAAGAAATAATTTTTTTTAATCCAGGCATTTTTTCACCACCGAGATAAGAGAGCATGGCTCCACCGGCGGTAGACACCCAATCAACATAGGCTTCCATCTTCGTCATCTTCAAAGCTTCCGCTGTTTCTCCGCCACCGACTAAACCAAAGGCCCGACCAGTTGAACGGGCGGCGATAATCGCCCCAACCGCTATCGTTCCGTGTTTGTAAGCCGCCTCTTCGAATTTACCTAAAGGGCCGTTCCAAACAATTGTCTGGGCTTTTTTTAAATAAGAACTGAATAAAGCGATACTCTCAGGGCCAATATCAAAAATCTTATCACTTTTCTTAACCGCCTTTAAATCTCGGCGCACATTTTTGCCACTAACTGACTTCACGACCACATCAACCGGTAAAATTATCTTAGGCAGAGTCTTCTTATTTTTCAAAAAAGAATCAACCAATTTATCAGCACTAGCATCATACAAAGAGCGGCCGATTTCAATTCCCTGCCGACGCCAAAAAGAATTGGCTAAGCCGCCACCCAGTAAAATCTGACTAGCGCGCGGATATAATTTCTTGATAATCGGCGCCTTCGTGCTAATCTTTGCGCCTCCCATTACTACCACCAAGGGCTTAACCGGCTGCATAATCTTTTGAAGATTTTTTAACTCCGCTTCTAACTGTAAACCGGCAAAAGCTTGAAGAAAACGAGTAATGGCGCTCACCGAAGCCTGTTCGCGGTGACAGACAGAAAAAGCATCATTAACATAGACATCGGCTAAAGCGGCTAAAGCGCGGGCAAAAGGCAAAGCATTATCTTTCTCACCAGGATGAAAACGCAAATTTTCTAAAAAAATAATTTCTCCATTACCTAAGGAAGAGATAGCACCATCAACTTTTGGCCCGACTAAAGCGGGCACAAATTTAACCGGTAGTTTTACCAGTTTTTGCAAACGCCGCGCTAAAGCGCGAGTGGAAAATTCTTTATCCTCGCCTTGAGGATCGCCCCAGTGACTAATAATAATCAAGCGAGCACCACGTTCTTGCAAATATTTAATAGTCGGCAAAGCAGCGGCAATACGATAGTCTTCGCTGATTTTCCCCTTGACGGCGGGAACATTAAAATCAACTCGGAGTAAAACTTTTAATCCGCACCAATTTTTTTTCTGCTTAAGACTCTTTATTTTCATATAATCTCTTATTTACCCGCCCCTAAAACTACTTCTGTCTGCAAATTAGTGCCATTTCGGGAATAGCTGACACTGACACTATCGCCAGGGTTATAGGAAGAAAGGAGGAGGGCTAAATCATTCTCCACATTAATTTCCACGCCGTTGAGACGAGTGATAATATCACCGTATTTCAAGCCGGCTTTATCGGCTGGACCATTTTTTAGGACTGCCGAAAGTTCAGCCTTATTTTGTAAAAGCGCTCCCTTTTCCGGTAATTTTTCATTACCAGCCACTGCCGCTAAATTCAAATAATTAACCCCAAAGACCGGCCAGGCTAAAGAGCGAGTTTTAAGAAGAGAGCGCCAATAAGCATCAAGCTCCGGAGCCACCAACCACTGCCCCTGCCAATCAAAAGCCCCTACCACTTCCCCAGAAAGGTTAAAAACAAAAGCCGGGGCACTTGATTCCGCATAAGCTAAGCTTAATTCCTGCGGATAAACATCACTGGAATTAAGAGCTGTCCCTACTACTTTTGAACCTAAAGCGTTTAAGAGAAAAGAATCGCGCCCTGTGGCCAGCAACAAAGATTGACCAGTCTTAATCTCTACATCAGGCACTAAACGGCGTACATTCAAACTAGAAGCATCTTTAAGATGAAGAAAAACAAAGGCACCAACCTTCTCAGGAGAAACGAGTACTTGGTCGATTTCATATAATTTGCGGCTACTGTCGATGACAACGTATTCAGAAATTACTTTTTTAGCTTCCACCTCACTGAGATTCTGCGGCCAAGCGGCCATGATCCAACCATCAGTGGTAGCGGCTAAAGCCTGGGCAAAGGGACGACTTAATTCATAATAAACATCAGCTCCCTCTTCTTTAACAAAAACACTCAACAAACTCGCCCGTAGGTCGCGAATAGTTTCATCCGTTTTAACATCTTGATTAACAACTACTTTTTTCGGATCACGAATAACTAGATTGGAAGCCAACGCCCCGTAGTTACTTAGATTTAATTCACGATTGAAAGCGAGAGCGCCGCCACTACCGGTGTTATAAAGATTGGCAAAAAGAGCACCGGTAATGCCAGCGATCAAACCAAAAGCGGTAGCAGTGAGAATGATGGGTAAGTAATTGTTTTTCATAAAGAAGGATTAAAGCCAACGGGCTGTTAATAAAATTACAATCAAGCTAATAGCGGTAAATAAAGCGTAGTTTTTAATTTTACGGCCGCTTAGATTGTTATTTAAATAAAGACGGGCAAAATTAATAACCGAATAATAAGCCAGCGTACACAAAATTGCAGAAATTAAATAGTTAAGAGGCAGAAGGGTTAACATCATCGCAATCTCTCCGGTTAAAAGAGCGAGGATGGGCCAAAGATACCAATTTTCCTGCTTTCTCCAAGACTGGGAAAAAGCAATGACCTGGGTATTAATAAACAAAACCACAATAAATAATAACAATAAGGGCCAAGGTGATAGACTTAAAAAAGACTGCAAACCAAACATAGAAGTGGCTGCTAAAAAAACAGTCAACAGTCCGCCATATAAAGAAATCTGCGCCCACTCGGATTGCTCATCACCATTAGCCGCTTTCTTAGCAGCTATAAGATAGCGATACAAATGCCAGACCATCAATAAGCAAAGGAACTGAGTCAGCCAAGGTCGAGATAGAAGAGAAAGAAAAAGATAAAAGTTACTCAACAAGAGGGCTGAAGCCGCGTAAATAAAGAGGAAGCGCTGAGAGAATTTACAACCGACCGCTTCGTAGGCGACCAACAATAATAAGGCTAAAGAGGCGACAATTAATATCCAAAAAGCATGGGGATAATAGACGACTAGCTGCCAACCAAGCCAAAAAAAGATTGGAGCGCTCCAAAATATTAATTTAAGAATTAAGGATATTTTTTTTATTATCATAAAAATAATCTAGAGTTCAGGGCGCCAAGGGAGAGGAAGAAGAGGCGCCATCGCCGACACTAGCCTCAGAAGAAGAAGCTACCAAGGAATCGGCGCTCAAAGGATCGACGACGGTGGTTTCGGCCGACGGTGGTAAAATCGGTCCAACCGGCAAACTTGGCTTTGTTTCTTCCGCGGGAGCCGCAATCACTTCAGGCTCTTCTTTAACTGGCGTCACCAACTGATCAAGCTCGGTGTCTGGCGTCAGCTTCAAAGAGCGCAACAAACTTAAATCACTCAAACTATTAACTTTCAAATACTTATTAGAGAGAGAGTAGAGGGCGTCTTGAATATATAGGGCCCGCTGGACGGAATTGTCATAACAATAAGAACCGCAGAAATAATCAGAACGCTGATATTTACCGCCGTCAGAGTGATCAATCTGGCCACGTAATTGAAAACGATTATTTTCAATACTAAAAACTAAGGCGCCACTAAAATAACGGCGGTAGTTATTAACCATCGAAGTTAAAGAAACGGGAATAGAGAGCAGATTCTTCTCCTTACTAAATAAAAAAGCTTTATGATTATAAAGAGCTAAAGAATCACTGCCGGCGGCACCGGCAACATAGGTATCAAGCTCTCGTGGATTAGCCGGGTCGCTAACATCAAAAAGAGATAATTTAACACCGCCCGTTTTAATATTGCCATAGACATCGGTTTGAACATCTTTACCCAAACCGATTAAAGTATTCTCATCATAGGGATGAAGATAATTAGAAAAGCCAGGAACCTTCAACTCGCCTAAGAGCTTAGGGGCAGTCGCATTACTAAGGTCAATTACAAACAAAGGATCTGTTTGCTTAAAGGTCACCAAGTAAGCACGCTTACCTAAAAAACGAACAGAATAGATTCTCTCGCCGGGAGCGAGGTTCTCAACCGAACCTAATAACTTTAATTCCGGAGACAAGATAAAAAGGTTAGAATAAGACTCAGAAGCGCCCGTACCCATAGTAAAATTACGGCTTCTGGTAGTAGCTAAACGAAAATTACCATCCCCATCTTCATCAAAAGAAAATTGATTCAAAGCGGCTCCAGGCACGGAACCGTTAGCACGGTAAGTGGGCTGACCACCGTTAAGGGCAAACTTATGAATCACAGTCCGTTCTAAATTCTTCTCCTCTTCTTTATATTTATTTTGCAAAGCCTCGGTCACCTTAGCTTCTAAATCAGTTAGTTCGGCGACGGAACGAGAAGACAAAAAGCTTTCAAAAATTTGCATCAGCTTCTGACGCTTTTCCTGCTTATTTAAAATATCACTATCAACCGCATCAATTTTAGCTAACCGCTCCTTCTCAGCCGCACTTAACTTATCACTTAACACCGAACGCATCACCGTCAAGCTTAATTCCTCCGCATCTAAATACTGAGTATAGGCAATGAAAAGATTTTTAGCAGACACGTAGATATTCTGAGCGTTGCTGAGAAGATAGGTTTGAGAAAAAACAGGCGCATCCGGATTCTTTAAATCTAAAGAATTTAAAGAAACGAAATTGTAGGCGTCATAGTCAACGTCAAAATAATAAACATCGGGAGCAAAACAACGCTTACCCTCGGCGCAATCAGTACTTAAAATTTTCCCGCCATCAACCAGGCGCGGGACTAGAGTCTCCCCGGCCACGTAGTTATTATAATTATTTAAAATCAAATATAAATTACCCGCCACTAAACGGGAATCACGATAACTACCTTCAAAATCAAGGGTCCGAATCTGCTTCGGGGCGGCAGGATCGCTTAAATCAAAAATATTAACAAAAGTATAGGGAGATTGGCGACGGAAACCCCGATAAACTTCGGAATTCATAATCTGACTATCAGCCCCAATCACCACTAAACGCTCACCGTCCAAATAAATTTCCGAGGGGCGAGAACTGAAAGAAATTTTGGCCACCGCCGCTGTTTCTCCAGCCGGGGAAGCTTTAATAATATGGAGATCATTATAGATAACGGCGTAAATGTATTTTCCGTCAGTCTTGATAATATCCGCCTCATCCACTCCTTGCACTTGAACGTTAGTGCGAGAATAGTCGTCGCTAGAAGCATTAGAATTTTGAGAGCCGACACTTTCCTTCGTGGCACTAATAACACCATCAGAGACACTAAGGGCCATATCGATATTCCGTCCCCCAGAGGCTAGAGAATTGCGATAGTAGGTGGGGCGGGAGGCCGCCTGTTTATCCAGAAAAGATTTCAATTCTTCATAATTAGCAAATTTCTTCATCTGACCGCTATTACTTCCCTCTGCCAGCGGCGCCGGTGTTTCCTCAGAAAGGGGAACAATAGGTTCAATTTTTTTCTTCTGCCAAGGCAAAGAACAAGCTCCCAAAAAAACAGCTAAAAGAAGAATAAAAACTAAAAAATATGAATTCCTTCTCATAAATTATAATATTATTGACAAATCCCGTTAAAATTAATGATAACAGACTTATCAATATATATAATAGTATAAAACTGGGCTTTTAACAAACGAAAAATTAACGAATTAAAACGGGCGTACCGCTTGACACTCTTTGATAAACATAGCTCGCCGCCCCCACCCCCAAACGAACACAGCCATGAGAAACAGGAGTCCCTAAATGATTTTCGCCCTCCCGGTAACCATTGGGCCAAACCGGTAATTCATGAATGCCGATACCCGGGCTATTTAAGCCTAACCAATAAGGCATCCATAACTTATAGGTACGTGACCAGGCTTTTTCAATCTTATTCATCACTTTAAAATCACCTTTAGGTGTGGGCATACTGGCCTTACCGCTAGAAACTGGAAAACTTTTCCAGACATAACCATTCAAAAGGTAGTCCAAAGTCTGCGACTGTAAATTAATGCGCAAAGAAATAGCTAGACGCGCACCCTCTTTTTGAAGAGGGTCAAAACCTTTATCCGCCTCTTCCCCATCCTTAAAACCATCGCCATCAGTATCAGCCACCAGCGGATTAGAACGAAATTTTATCTCCCAGGCTTCACTGAGGCCATCTTTATCAACATCACTATCAACTAATTTGACGGCTTCGGGATTATGCGGGGAAAAACCATCATTAATTTCGGCAAAATCACTAAAACCATCGCCATCAGTATCGGCTTTATTAACATCCGTATAGTAAATCAGTTGCTCATCCTGGTCAGGAACGCCGTCACGATCAGCATCGGGCAAACCATTTGCCCCCGCCACTCCGGCGCCGGCAAAAAAAATAATTAGTGTTAAAAAAATATTCTTCCAAAGCATATAGTTATTGACGGAAGCTAAATTCACAGCCGCAATATTTCTGTAAGTAGAGGCCGTTTTCCCTTGCCCAGGCTAAAGAAGCCCGAAAACCATCATCAGCTTGAAAATCTTTGTCTAAAAATTCCGGACCGCCTTCCCCACTTAATTCCCGGCAAATCGCCCGAATTGAATCGCCGTCTTTATAAGGACTGGCGAGCAAGCTGGTGCTGAAATAGCGGTAATTACCCTGCCGAGCAAAGTCATAAGCCGCTTTGATTCGCTCCCGATAACAGAGCTGGCAACGCGCCCCGCGTTCTTCATCCACTTCCCGCCCCCGCACCAAATCACGCCAGCCTTCATGACGGTAGGGAGCGGCGATTAATTTAACACCGATAATCTTGGCCGCTCTTTTGGCCGCCGCCAAACGACGCTCATATTCCGCCAAGGAAGAAAGATTGGGATTATAGAAATACCAAACAACTTGATAATGAGGTAATAATAATTTCCAGGTAGAATAAGCGGCGCAAGGAGCACAGCAAATATGGAAAAAGAGACTAGGGCGACGTTTCCGCTCCCACCAAGAAAAGAAAATAACTAGGGCCAACATGATTAACAACAAAGAAGCTAGGGCTAACAGCTTGCCGCGGCTTTGCAAAAATAAACTGCTTAACCCAAAAGCAGCCGCAAAAAAATAAAAAATGGCGACCGTCTGTCGAGGCGATAAACCTAGATCCAAGAGACGATGATGTAAGTGCTGGCGATCGGCGAAACGAAAAGGATTTTTGCCCTTAAGCAAGCGGCGGACAATCGTCCAAATTACATCTAAAATGGGCAAGCCCATAATTAGCAAAGCAATAGCAATCTTCCCGCCAGAGATAATGGCTAACACCCCTAAAACATAGCCGACAAAAAGAGAGCCGCCCTCGCCTAAAAAAATACGAGCCGGATTAAAGTTGAGAACTAAGAAACCGGCACAGGCGGCCGCAAAAATCCAAGCGGCAATGGCAATATCCGGCTGAAAATATTGCGTCGTTGAAGTAAAAAGAAAAATTACTAAGGCCCCAATCAAACCTAAGCCGCTGACTAAGCCGTCAACACCATCAAGGAGCTTAGTCGTATACATCATTCCTAGAAGCCAGAAAATAATTAATAAAGCACTAAGAATAGTGGGAACTACAAAAAAACCACCCAAAGGGTTAGATAGTTTCTCAATTCCTACCCCGCCGATAATCGGAGCTAAGGCCGCTAAAATCGGAAAAACAATTTGCCAGCGCGGCGCTAAGTTATATTTATCATCCAAAAAACCGCCAATCATTAAAATAAAGGCCCCAGCCAAAAATCCCAGCCAATGTGATATTTCTAAATTACCGGCTAAAAGCGAGTCGCGAACAAGGAATAAGCCGATAAAAAAAGCCAAGAAAACCGCTAAGCCGCCCAGCAGCGGCACCGACCGCCCGTGGATTTTGCGCACGCCATCAGGACGGTCAAGCACTCCTAAAAACAAAGCTAAGCGCCTCACCCCTAAGGTTAGCAAAAAAGAAAGAGCGAATATTAAAATAAAAAGCGGAAAATTCACAAACATAGATTAAAGTCTAATCTTGACATTAAAACAAATATGGGTTAATATAATAACATTGTTCACTAAAAAAATAGCATAGCATGAAGAAAAAAGCAGAATCCAGGTTGAGGCCATTTTTTCAGGCCGAATTATCAGAAGAGAAATTAGACAAAATGATCCAGGCCCTTAGCCCCACCGATCTCGGCGAGATCAAAAATCTCATTGGGATAAAAATTAAGGAAATGGAAGGCGAGTTTTCGGACTTGCGCAAACGCCTAGAACTGGCGGAATGTTCCTCCAAAATTATGGAGGAACGCCTCAGCGACGGCAAAAAAACAATTGCCGCAGTAGTAGCGGTGCAAAAAAAATTCAACGATGTTTTCTTGGAAAGAAAACAGAAAAAGCAGGAAAAAATTCTTTCCTAAAACATCCGTGTATAGAGAAAGCCCCGGTCCACAAAACCGGGGATTCTTTTTATAAAAAACTATAACTCTCTTCCCTTTAAAACACTGATATTAGCCTTGGCGTCGATGACAACCGTATCGCGCCGCTTCAGTTCTCCCGCCAAAATCTTATTAGCAATCTCATCTTCTACCTTTTCTTGCAATAAACGGCGCAAAGGACGAGCCCCAAATTTGGGATCATAGCCGGCTTTAGCGAGCAATTTAACGCCATCGCGGTCAGCCTTCAAGTCTAAGCCTTTGTCGGCCAAGCGCTTCTTAATTCCCTTAAGCATTAAAGTGGCAATCTGAAAAATATTATCCGTGCTTAAAGGCTTGAAAACAATAATGCCGTCAAAACGGTTAATTAATTCCGGACGCATCACCTTGTTTAGCTGATTATCAATTAATTCCTGCCGAATTAAAGCAGTATCGGTGCCAGCTTTAATCTGTTCCTGAATATAGAGAGCGCCGATGTTGGAAGTGGCAATGATAATGGATTCGGTAAAGCTAATAGTCCTTCCTTGGCCATCGGTTAAACGACCATCATCTAAAAGCTGAAGAAAAAGGTTAAGGATGTCGGGATGAGCCTTTTCAATTTCATCAAGCAAAATCAAAGAAAAAGGTTTTTTCCGAACGGCCTCCGTTAAATAACCGAGGGAGCCGTCAATGTCACCAATCATCTTTCTAATACTATCAACCGATTGATATTCACTCATATCCAGGCGTACCATGTAGTTTTCATCACCGAAATAAACTTGGGAAACAGTTTTAGCTAATTCGGTTTTACCAACACCAGTAGGCCCGAGAAAAAGAAAACTAGCAATCGGACGCTTGGCGTCCTTCATTTCCGCCCTAGCCCGGCGCAAACTAGCAGCCACAGCATTAACTGCTTCTTCTTGCCCGACCATGCGCTGATGGATATCGTTCTCCAGAGAAAGGAGCTTATGGCTTTCATTCTCAGTTATTTTCTGAGCGGGAATACCAGTCGTCTCACTAATAGCAGCCGCAATATGCTCTTTAGTGCAGGTACGATTTTGAGGATTACGACGATTAGCTTTAGCGGCAATAATAACGGCCGCCTGCAATAAAGAAACAGCTTTCTCTGGTAAAAACTTATCATGAAGATAACGTGAGGACATTAAAACCGCCTCTTCAATTGCACTATAGGTAATAAAAATACGATACTTATTCTCTAGTCCTGCCACCTTGCTCTCCAGCATTTGAATAGCCTGATTGGTTCCCGGCTCCTTAATACCCACCGTCGTCATTACTTCCCCTAAAGCCGTCTTCTCTAAAACGCGGGAATAATTGTCAGTCCCAATAGTAGAAAGACAGAAAATGATGCGGCGGCTCAGAGATTCAGCCAACACCTCTGATAAATCTAGACCTTCGCCGCCGGCACTAATCCCCACTAAATTTTCAATGTTAGCAATATGTAAAATAATATTGCCCGCCCGCGAGGCTTCATTAATACAAGCGAGCAAACGAGCCTCTGCTTCCGAAGCGGCGCCGCCGCTAACTAAACGCGAAACATCAATTTCCACTAAACGTTTGTCTTGCAAAAATTTAGGAACGCGCTCTTCCACCATCAACTGCGCAATCCCATTAATAACTACATTCTTACCCGTGCCGCTAGCCCCAACCAAAAGGACTCCGGCTTGGCCGCTTTCCATAATTTCAAAAATAGAATTAATCTCCGCCGACCGGCCGACACATAATTCCAAACGTCCATATTTGGCGGCCGCAGTTAAGTCGTGAGAAAAGTGATCAAGCGTCGGGGTAGCAATAGCGGTATAAGCCCGATCCATGCCCCCGCCCGGCTTCAAGCCGGCTGATTGACGATAAGCGCGGTAACGAGAAGCAAGCTGGCGATTAATATGAAACCACTCGCAAACATTATCCAGCTTATCGGCATCCACTTCTAAATCATAAAGAATTTCTGCTAAAACCGTATCCTGATGGTAGCAGAAAGACAAAGCATTCAAAGGCTCCAAACTATCCTGACGACGGGCAATCGCATCAGCTCCCGCCGCTAATAAAATTTCACGCAGAGCTTCAGAAAATTCCGGACGGCGATTATGAGCCTGAGGACCAGTCAAATGCCGCTCCAATTTCTTCAGCAAAGCAGTAGCATCAACGCCTAAACGGACAAAGACATTTTGAATTTGCGGGCTAGTCAATAAAGCTCGGAAAAAATGCATCACGGAAACCTCCGGCTGTTTCAATTTAGCGGCAATCAAAAAAGCACTGGAAAGAACATCATTCATCTCCTGATTGCAGGCGCCGGCAACATTATAGTAAATCGGCTTCCCCTTCGCTTCCCCTCGAAAATGGCGATGATTAATTTTCCGACTAGCCACCGAAGCCTCGCTGCGCCGATAGAGCAAAAAAAGATCAAGCCAAGTAGAAAGTAGAAATACTAGGACTAAAGGATGCTTATTTTCCCAGAAAAATAAAATCTTTACGGGATTAGTGAGTAAAATTTCTTGACTCAGAAGCAGCCAAGCCAATAAAGATAAAACGCCAACTAAAGCGCCAATAAAAACTAAGATATCTAAAACATGGTCGACTCTTCTTTGCAGTTTATTCAAAGCAATGGCGGAACGGCTTAAAGTCTTCTGCCAATAGAGAAAACGGCCCTGCCACCAGGCGCCGCGACCGCGCTCTTCATTATTTTCGAATTCTAAAACCGGAGCTTTATCCATATACTAAACTTCTAAAAGTTGAAAAGCGGTAGCGATTAAAATGCCAAGAGGCAAAGCCAGCCAGACCGCCATCAAAATTAAACCGACTAAAAGCCAAAATATTAAGGCTAGACCGCGAACGATAACCTGAATCAAGCGTATAAAAAAACTAATAAGACGCCCGGCAAAATCATTTTGCCCATACATCGGCACAAAAATATTTTTCAGCCACACGCTAAAACCCAAAGCCTGCTGTTCGCTGCGCCAAAAATAAATTATTTTTCCAGCAAAACGAATAAAGCCAAGGCTATACCACCAGATTGGGAAAAATAAAATATTACCCAAAAAACGGGCAGTAACCGCAAAGGCGGAAATTAAAAAATGAGGCCTAGACATATAATCAATTATAGCATTAAAAAGCGGTCAAAGCCAAATAAAAAGCCCCGCAAAATCACATCGGCGGGGCTTAAAGAAAATAGATAGTATTGGTGGAATTAAAATATGTAATTATTACTTTTTTTCAGAAAAAGTCCCGACCGGAATCTTATTTAAATCCTTATTACTAATACCTAGACCTAAATCTCTCATAATTGCTAAAGCCTCCAAAGGGCGGCCAAGATAAAAACGGCGCTGGGCAATGGGGTCAATATACCAAGCCTCCCCATTCTGTTGTACCTGGATAAAGATGCGCCCATTATTTTTCTTAGTAAAAGCAAGGTCAGTTTTAGGCTTACCTTTAGATAACGGGTCATAACCCTTAGTTACCTCCAAATAGTCGGAATGACCATCACCATCGGTGTCAGCCTTTCTCCAATCAGTTCTTAAGCCTTTCTCCAGGCGATCAGGCAGACCATCTTTATCAGTATCAATATCCATAGTTAAGCTACCATCCATAATGCCAACAGGAATACGTTCAAGGTTGGCAGTAGTAATACCGTCCCCTAAAATACGCATCACCTGAAAAGCATTAGTCGGACGACCAAGATAATATTTCTTCTTGTCCTTAGGATTAATATACCAAGCACGGCCCCGATCCTCTACCTGTAAAACAATGCGACCGATAACAGAATTAACTAGTGCCTGATCAAGCTTAGTAAAACTCTTTCGAGCGTTTTCAATAACATCAACTGCTTCGGGATCGAAAGGGTAGGACGAAGAAGGTGTTTCCGGCTCCGTCCCAGTCGGTTCTTCTACCACCGGTATTTCCGGCACGACGGCACAAGTCTGAGTTAAAGCTAACTGTTGCGCTGTATTTAAAGTACAAAGCAAGGGCGAACGATTAATAACTAAACGAGTCTGAAAACCATTAATACAACTACTCCAAGGACCATATTCTACTTGCGTGCAGTAGCTAGTGGAGCCGCCCCCGCCGCCACCGCCACCCCCGCCGCCGGAAGAAATATACCAAGTGAAGGCAACGGAACTGCTAGCGCTATTACCGGCGCGATCAGTAACCGTTAATAAAGCAAGATAAGAACCATTAACCGAACCCGATAAAGCCGGCGTTAAAATAGTAGAGCTAGAAATAGTAAGGTTGGCACCAGAAGGAGCACTTAAAACTGACCAGCTATAAGTTAACTCGTTGGCGGCATCAAAGTTATCAGTTGCTGTTGCCGTCACTGTCGTGGCAGTATTAATAGTGCCAAGACTGGGCCCCAAACTGATTACTGGAGCGCTAGAGTCAATAACAAATAAGCCAGAATTAGCAGGATAAGGAGCATCGAGTGAATCATAGGCAGTCACTCTCACCATATTATTGCTGGAATTTGTTCCCGCCGTAATCGTCCAAGGACTACTTGTAGCCGGTGCGGTGATATTACTAACCAGAGTATTCCAAGAAAAACCTGCGTCATTAGAATATTCAATCTTATAGTGATCAAGATTATCAACATTCGGGGTTGTCCAAATAATATTAACTGTTCCGGCCGGCACATGATCGCCGGTGGTGGGATAGATAATTTCAGGATAAATTGACCCACCCGACCAATTGAAGCTACTCTGCTCGGTGACAGAATTACCCGCCCTATCAGTGATTGTTAACGCCATAGTATAAACGCCGGCAAGATCACCAGAAATATTCGGATTAGCAATAAAGGGGACGGAAAAATATAAATTGGCCCCGGCAGGGACACTCACGACCGACCAGGAATAGCTTAGCTCCGCACTACTATCAACATTATCGACAATAACAGGATCAGGAGAAAAAGCGGCGGTAATGTTGCCGAAATCAGCATCCAGCGTTAAGCTTGGAGCCAAAGAATCAATAATAAAAGCCGAAGATGTTGCGACTCTTTGATTGCCCGCTAAATCGGTGGAGGTGACTCTAATTTTTGCTCCTAAAACGGTATCGACTGAGGGCACGGTCCAATCATAAGAACCAGAATTAGCCACATTAGCCATCACCACCGTATCATCAAAATTACCGCTGGCAGAATACTCTAATAAAATCGGCGTTGCCCCTAAATTTAAATCATCACCGCCCGTCCAAGTAATAGTCTTAGTACTCGCTCCCTGCCAAGGAAGACTTAAGGCGTTAGGATTACTAATAGCGACAGCACTTGGGGATGTAGAATCAATAGTAAAGGGCAAGCTAAGGGTAGTGGTAGAATTAGTGGAAACATCAAAAACCGAAAGCTTTAACAACTGGCCACCAGCATCAACCAAAGGAGTATTCCAAGAAAAAACACTGGTGGTTGAAGCGATACTGCCGTCCAATAAACTCCAATTAGCGCCATCATCATCGGAATACCACAAACTAAAATAATCTAAATCATCTTCACCCGAACTCACCCAGCTCACATTATTAGCCACCCCGCCCCGTAGATAGGAATTAACACTCGGATTAGTAAAATAAGGAGTGGCGGGGTCGCCGGACCAAGTAAAGCTAATAGTGGCAATAGCGCTATTACCGACATCGTCAGTAGCTTCAACGCTCACAACATAGGAACCGGTCAAAGTGGCAGAAAAATAAGGATCAGCTACGTTGTTACCAGGGGCAAAATTGACTGAACCGGGACCAGAAACTTTAGTCCATAAAGAGTGAGCGGTTCCAAGAGCATCAACTACAGAAGTTCCGGAATTAGCAGGCGCACTAATCGTCCCCAAATTTGAATTAGTAATAGTAATAACCGGCGCGGTCGTATCCCAAGTCAGCTGGAAAGAATCAGAGCCGCTAGTAAGACCATTGCCGGCTGTCAGGGTGACAGTATAAATGCCATCGGTGTCAGCGGTAACGGTAGTGTCTTCCGCATTAGGTGTACCAAAAGTAATCACGCCAGGACCACTGTAGGTCCAGTTCCAAGAAGTGGCGCCGGTAGTAGTGGCATTTTTGCTTATTTGAGAATTAGTGACCACATCGTCGCCGACATTAACCGTTAGCGGCGGCGCCTCTTCAGACCAGATAAAAGTGACTGTGTCAGTCGACACATATTCAACATTATCTGTAGCTGTTAAAAGGACGACATAAGTACCGGCTGTATCCGCAGAGAATCCTGGATTAGCCACATTATTGCCAGGGTTAAAAATAACGTTACCCGGCCCAGACTGTTTACTCCACGCCATTGAAGCCAATCCTGAATAATCATCAGCTACCGAGACGCCAGCGGCAGTTGAGGTGGAAATAGTGCCGAGATCATGGTTAGTAATATTAATAACCGGGCCATAAGAATCAATTACAAAATTAGGCGTGGTATCGCTTTTACTATTACCGGCATGGTCATAAGTAGTAACTCTTAATCTAGTGGAAGTTGACTGCGTGGTGGTGGCATTTTCCAGCATTAAACCAAACGGTAGCGTAGTCGTTGCCTGATGATACCAAATCGATCCCCCATCAAGCGAATAATCTAAGGAAATAACGTCATAATCAACACCAAAATTATCAGAGATATCATAAGAAATATTAAAATGATCTCCACCTTTAATTTGGGAAGAGGCGTTAGGAGAAATTAAAGTGATAGAGGGATCGGTAGAGTCAATAGTAAAATTACCAGAAGTGCCGGTGCTAGAATTACTATAAATATCATAAGCAATTACTCGCACCGAACTAGAGGCGGAATCAACCTCAGGCACAGACCAAGGCAAACTCCTGGTTGATGATGACGTAGTGGCAATATTTGTCCAAGAGGAGCCGCTATTAATGGAATAATCGATGGAAAAAAAGTCTAAATTCCCCGGATCAGTTAAAGTCCAAGTAATATCATTAAAGGTTGAACCGCCTTGCAGATATTCGCCACCAACTGGATTGGTGACCACCAAACCCTGAGGGGAGCCATCCCAAATAAAATCAACATCGGCGGTCGAGGTATTGCCTAATACATCAGCGGCGGCCAAACGAACAACATAGCTCCCGGAAATATCGGCGCTAAAAGAAGGGTTGGCAATATTACCACTAGGACTAAAAAGGACGTTGCCGGGACCGGAGATTTTAGTCCAAGTATAGGAATTAACGCCGTTAGCATCGGTAGCGGCAACGCCGGCGGCCGTCGGCGTGTTAATTGTACCCAAATCAGAATCGGTAACAGTAATGCTCGGAGCGGTCGTATCCCAAATAAAACTGACGTCAGCCGTAGAAAAAATACCGACGCCATCAGTAACGGTCAAACGGGCAACGTAAGTACCATCAGTATCAGCGGCTAAGGTAGGATTGGCAATAGTGGAAGAAGTACTGAAAGTGATGGTGCCGGGACCGGAAACTTTAGCCCAGGAATAGGAAGCAATGCCGTTAGCATCGGTAGCGGAAGCGCCGGCGGCAGTCGGGGTATTGATAATGCCTAAATCAGAATCAGTAATGGTAATAATCGGCGCGCTGGAGTCGATAGTGAAAGTATCAAAAACTGAACCATCTGACTGATTATTAAGACTATCTAAAGACCTGACATTAACGGTGTGTACTCCTTCCGAAAGCGTGGTGGTAGTACAAGAATAATCTTCGCTATTAGAATTAAAACTGCCATCGACGGCACTACAAGCGGTCCAGACCCCGCCATCGACCTGATATTGAACGCCCACGATATTAAGAAAAGCATCAACCGCATTACCAGTAAAAGTCGGAGTTAAATCATTTGTAGGGTCTGGCGCGACTGGATTAATAGTAATATTGGGAGCGGTCGTATCCCAAGTTAAAAGAAAAGATTCAAAACTATCAAAGAAGCCATCGTTGGCCGTTAAAGTAATGGTGTAGATACCATCCGTATCCGCGGAGATAGTGGTGTCTTCGGCATTAGGCGTGCCAAAAGTGATAACACCAGGGCCGCTATAACTCCAAGTCCAGGAAGTAGCCCCGGTGGTGGTGGCATTTTGACTAAACTGCGCCTTCTCCGCCCGATCAGACATCGGGGTGATAGTAGGACCAGAGAGGTTAACAGTAAAACTATCGCTCAAATTACCATCAGACTGATTACCCACAATATCACGAGTGCGCACATTCACGCTATGAGCACCTTCGATCAAAGCGGGAGAAATGGTACAAATATAATTTTCATTACTGGAATTAAAATTACCGTCAGCGGCCAAACAAGCCGTCCAGGCACCGCCATCAACGCTATACTCCACCGCGCTAACAGTACTTAAAGCATCAGTGGCGTTACCGGTAAAACTAGGAGTAGAGTCACCCGTAGGATCAGGACTAACCGGATTGATGGTAATACTCGGCGCGGTTGTGTCCCAAATAAAACTGACATCAGCGGTATTGGTGTTGCCGGCATTGTCGGTAACGGTCAAACGGGCAACATAAGAGCCATCCGTATTGGCAGAGAAAGTAGGATTGGCAATAGTGGAAGAAG
>Ga0172367_10001383_pt1 | contig 35394 bp, 32 predicted proteins | sample Lak10m_FD_114542 | JGI IMG/M metagenome (GOLD analysis project Ga0172367, IMG submission 114542) | Freshwater microbial communities from Kabuno Bay, South-Kivu, Congo - kab_022012_10m | ecosystem: Environmental > Aquatic > Freshwater > Lake | place: Democratic Republic of the Congo: South-Kivu... | reverse complement strand
TTTAAGGCATAGATGAGTAAAATTCTTGTTACAGGCGGTGCCGGATTTATAGGGAGCAATCTTGTAGATCATTTTCTTGGTCTGGGTCATGAAGTAGTATGCCTTGATGATCTCAGCACTGGTTTTGAAAAAAACATCTCACATCAATTCAATAACCCCAGATTTACCTTTATTAAGGGCGACATAAGGGATCCTGAAACTTGCCGTGAAGCTTTGAATGGTTGTGAGTATGTTTCACATCAGGCTGCCTTAGGATCCGTACCGCGTTCTATTGCTGATCCTGCGAATACAAACTCAGTTAATATCAGCGGTTTCCTCAATATGCTGATCGCTGCCCGGGATGCAAAAATTAAGCGTTTTGTCTATGCTGCAAGTTCCAGTACTTATGGTGATTCAAAAAAGTTGCCCAAGGTTGAAGAAGAAATTGGAAAGCCACTTTCCCCATATGCAATTACCAAATATGTTAATGAGCTTTATGCTGATGTTTTTGCCAAAACGTACGGAATGCAATGTATAGGTTTGCGTTATTTTAACGTATTCGGCAGAAGACAGAACCCGGAAGGAGCATATGCTGCTGTAATCCCTCAATGGGTCAAACAACTCATTAATCATCAATCTCCTGTTATTAACGGTGATGGGAGTTATAGCCGAGACTTTACTTACATTGACAATGTTCTCCAGGCAAATGAAAAAGCACTTTTTACACCTGCAGAGCAAATTGTCAAAGGGCAGCGTGATTATTATAATCTCGAACTTGAAGAGCATAAATATCTTCTCCAGAAAGAAAATCATTCAGAAAAAATATCTGCAAATGTCAATTATTTTTCCGAAGTTTTTAATATTGCCTTTGGTGGAAATACAAATCTTCTGACTTTGTTTGCAGCTTTGCGTGATAATTTAGCAAACCATGATGAAAAGATTCGATTGATTGAACCAAAGTTCGGTACCTATCGGGTTGGTGATGTTCCCCATTCACAGGCAAGTATACTTAAAGCAGAAACTATTTTAAACTATAAACCACTTTATGATGCGAGAAAAGGATTTGAACTCGCGGCTGAGTGGTATTATAAGAATTTGTGAGTTTTATGAGAAGAATAATTGTAACCGGTGGAGCTGGATTTATTGGTTCAAATCTTATTAGAAAAATGTGTTCGAATTCTGAATATTATATCTTGAATATCGATAATCTTTCGTATGCCGGAAATCTGATCTCACTTAAAGATGTTGAAGCTAAATCAAATTATGAATTCATAAAGCAGGATATCTGTGATGCAGAAAAGATTGAGACCATAATAAACAATTTTCAGCCCGACGCTATTATGCATCTTGCCGCTGAATCACACGTTGATCGATCAATTGACGGCCCGCTCCAATTTATTCAGACGAATATAATAGGGACATATAATTTGCTTCAGGCTTCGTTGAAGTATTTTAGGTCTTTACCAGATGCAGCTAAAGAGCATTTCAGATTCTTGCATGTCTCCACTGATGAAGTATTCGGGTCACTTGGGCCTGAAGGCTCCTTTTCTGAAACGACTCCTTACGATCCACGTTCTCCATATTCTGCAACAAAAGCAAGTTCGGATCATCTGGCAAAAGCATGGTATCACACATTTGATCTGCCCGTTCTAATAACAAATTGCTCCAATAACTATGGTCCTTTTCAATTCCCTGAAAAACTGATTCCGGTTGTTATCCTGAAGGCTCTTAATGAAGAACCAATTCCCGTTTATGGAAAGGGCGATAACATTCGCGATTGGCTTTTTGTTGAAGATCATGTTAATGCTCTGATAACAGTACTTGAAAAAGGTGGTGTTGGAGAGACATACAATGTTGGCGGGAACAACGAAAAAACTAACATTGAGATGGTGAAAGAGATATGTTATTTATTGGATGAGTTCAAACCCAGGTTAAATAATTCATCATATTCAGAATTAATACGTTTTGTTGCAGATAGACCCGGTCATGATAAACGATATGCAATTGATGCTTCAAAAATTAAAAGAGAATTAGGATTTATTCCCGGCTATGGCTTCGCTGACGGAATACGAAAAACCGTGGAGTGGTATCTGAATAATACTGACTGGTGTAATGCTGTTATTACAAATAAATATGATTTAGAAAGATTAGGCAGAATATGAAAGGAATTATCCTGGCAGGAGGTTCAGGAACCCGTCTGTACCCTCTGACGATTGCTATCAGTAAACAAATCATGCCAGTTTACGATAAACCGATGATATATTATCCTCTTTCGGTTTTAATGATGGCGGGAATCAGAGATATTCTGATAATTTCCACACCGCATGATCTGCCTCTTTTCGAAAGGTTACTCGGCGATGGATCACAAGTTGGCTGCAATTTCAGTTACGCACTTCAGCCTGAGCCCAAAGGATTGGCGCAGGCATTCACAATTGGCGCCGAATTTATCGGAAATGATGCTGTTGTACTAATTCTAGGGGATAATATCTTTTATGGGACCGATCTGCAAAAGAAACTGAACGAAAGCCTTAATCCGGAGGGGGGGCGCGTATTTGCTTATCAGGTTTCTGATCCTGAAAGATATGGTGTTGTGGAATTTGATTCTAAATTCAATGTCCTTTCAATTGAAGAAAAACCCGTTAAACCAAAATCCAATTATGCAGTGCCCGGACTTTATTTTTATGATAATTCAGTAGTGGAGATTGCCAGAACCCTTAAACCGTCTGATCGGGGTGAATTAGAAATTACTGATATTAATAAGGTTTATTTATCTTTAAAAAAGCTTAAGGTTACTGTTTTGGGCAGAGGTACTGCCTGGTTAGATACCGGTACTCATGATTCACTAATTGATGCTTCACAGTTTGTTCAGGTTATCGAAAAAAGGCAGGGTCTAAAGATTGGCTGCATTGAAGAGATTGCTTTTAGAAAAGGATTCATAGATCGACTCAAATTAATTGATTCTTTAGAAAATTACGGGACTAACGACTACAAAAAATACCTTGCCTCCATTATTAAGGAAATATAACTTGTGCTAAAAAAAGGTTTTTGGTTAATTCTTTTATCACTTCTTTTTCGTTCAATAGCCGGAGTGCTCACAAAACAAGCAGGAATGGAAACTTCCGGAAAAGCAATTACGAGCATACTCATCAACCCTTTTTATTTAACTGCTTTAATTTTTTTTCTTTTGCAAGCACTCAGTTGGTCATTCGTTTTGAAAAAATTTAGTTTAGGTTTCGCGTATCCTTTTATGAGTTTAGGAATTGTTATTAATTTATTAGCTGCTGCATTTTTATTTAATGAGGAACTATATTTGACAAATTTAGTTGGTGCATTAATAATCGTACTAGGTGTTATTAAAATTTCTACTTCAGAAACTAAATCAATTAATGATTTTGGTTAAATATGCTCATGAAGTTGCATTAGCGCTAAGTATTTTTCTTACTGGATTTGCTCAAGTTATTCTAAAAATTGGAAGTGTAAGATATAAAGGTGTTATAAAGAGTGCAATTAATCAGTTCTCTATTTTAGGGTATTTAATATTCTTTATCGTTACTTTGCTTAATGCTTTTGCCTTACAAGAAATTGAATTTAAAACTATGGCTATTTGGGTCACAACAACTTACGTCCTTGTAAGTTGTTTATCGCGGTTTTTTTTTAAAGAAGCATTTGATTCAAATAAAATAATTGGTACGATTTTAATTGTTTTAGGCATAATTGTTTTTAATTTATAGAGCGAAAAATGAAAGGTAAAATCATTATACTCGGAGCAAGCTATACTCAAGTGCCATTGATAGTTTCAGCAAAAAACTTGAATCTTGAAACTTTTGTGTTTGCTTGGAAGGAGGGAGCGGTAGGATCTGAAATTGCTGATCATTTTTATCCTATTTCAATAACGGAGAAAGAGGAGATTCTAAAAGAGGCGAAAAAAATTAACCCTGATGGTATTTTGTCAATCGGGTCAGATTTAGCTAATGTTACGGTTGGTTATGTTGCCAATAATTTAGGCCTTTGTACCAACTCACTGGATACTATTGATTTGACTACTAACAAATATCAAATGCGAAAAATATTATCCGAAAACTCTCTTCCGGTCCCAAGTTATAAACGAATTTTTGAACCTATTGTGCCAACGGGAGTTGAATTTCCTTTTATGGTCAAAGCTGTTGATAGGTCTGGGAGTCGGGGAATTACTTTGGTAAATAACCATATTGAATTTCTATCGGCATTTAATGATGCTATATCTTGTTCGTTTGTAAATTATGTCTTAGTAGAAGAATATTTCATCGGCACGCAATATAGTGTGGAAACATTCTCTCAGAACGGTGAACATAATTTAATTGGAATAACAGAGGAATTCTATTCTGGTCCGCCTTTTTTTGTTGAAGAAAAGCACATTATGCCGGGAAGATTAAATCCAAAATTGTTTGATGAGATTAAAATGGTAGTTTTTAAAAGCCTAAAAGTACTCGGTATAAAGGAAGGTGTTGCTCATTCTGAACTCAGAGTAAATCATCATAACCAGATAGTTATTATTGAAATCGCTTCAAGAATGGGGGGCGACTTTAGGTCTAAACTTGTTGAAGTGAGTAGTGGCATTGATTTCATTTCCTTGGCCATAAAGAATGCAATTGGTGAAAGAATCAGAGTGCCTGTACCCAGCAGAAAAAAAGGTGCAATGATTAAATGGATTATTACTGAAAGGGATCTTGAAGTATTTTACTCTTTGCGAAACGAGATTCCGATTATTCAGAGTGATATGCTTCTTGAGAGGGTTGCCCCTAATGTTTACGATAGTAGTCAAAGGTTTGGCTATTATATTTTTGAGGGACTAAATAGTCAAGAGTGCTTGAACGTTCTTGATAAGTTTGAAAAAGGCAACTTTAAGTAAACTATTAAATTATTAACACTCATTTTTCTTTGCTCGTATAAAGTCATTTTACCAAAATTTACTATATTAATAATTATGTATTGAAATAGGGTTATCAAATTAATTGGCAAAAGATTTTGTCGATTAAATTCTTATTTCACATACTGATTTATTGAAAATTCATTGAGAAATTGACACTTTAAGTAATCTTGATTTTTATTAACCTACCATTGCTAATTCATAGCAAAATTAATATTTTTTACACATAATTAGCGATAGCCAAACAGATCTCACATAAAATTGCAACTTTTTATTTTCAGGAAACTTTACTTCGTTTATTAAAACTATTTTTATCATCTACTTGAATATTTATGAATAGAATTTTAGTTACAGGCATAACTTCCCTAAAACAAGGGGCAATGGAAAACGATAATTTGGGAAATTTTGTAATTATTGAACCCATGTTCAGGAGTCTTAGAAGCAAATTCCCAAATTCTGTAATCCAAACAACTATACAACTTTCCAAAGAATTTGCACAAAAATTTTCACTTGAAGTTATTACTTCAGAACGATTCTGGAAATATACCTTTTCGAATTCTATTTTGACAATTTTTGAGCTTTTTAACTCAATTATCTGGTATTTCTTAAATAGATTTAACATAGAGCTAAATTTTTTGCTTTCGCAAAAACTTAAAATTTATAAAAATTCGGATTTGATCATTGATTTTAGCGGTGATATGTTTGGGGAAAATGCACTCAATAATTATCAATTTATTATTGGAGGCATTAATCCTTTAATAGCAAAATTTTTAAGAAGGAAAATTTATTTTGTTGCTTCTTCTCCGGGACCTTTTAGAAGTTTTTTCAAACTTATTATCGCGAAGATGGCATTTTATTGTTTTGATCTCCTTTCAGTAAGAGAACCAATGAGTAAATTGATCATTAATTCGATAGGAAATTATGGGGACAAATTAGTGATGTATCCTTGTTTCTCATTTGGATTCAAACCAACTAACTTAATTGATGATTTTAAACTCCAAAGCCAAGAACCTCGGCTATTTCAGGAAAACATACAATTGATTGGTTTAATTTTATGCAACCATAATATGACAAAATTGCCATTAAACAAATGGCCGAGAGATGATGAAGAGTACAAACCTTTTTTAGAATTAATTTCGCATATTTTAAATAATGACAATATTAGAATTTGCATTATTTCTCATCGTTACAAATTCAGTTCAGATGGTAAGTTAAAACCGGGAAGCGATCATTATATTATTGAAAGGCTAATCGATTTATTGCCTAATAATCATAAGACCAACGTATTTACTTTAAGTGGTGAATATAATGCAGCCAACATGAATAAAATAATTGGGAGATTTGAAATATTAATAAGTGGCAGAATTCATGGGGCTGTTCAGGGAATTTTACAAAATATCCCTACAATGATAATTGATTATGGTATGGAACCAAAGGCTCATAAATTGTTTGGTTTTGCGATATTAACTAACTTAGTAAAATATTTTTCTGATCCCAGTTGCGGAGAAAACCTCATACGAAATTTTGATAAAATCTGGGAGGATAGATTTGCGATTAAGAAAGAATTATTATTAAGGGTTCCACAAATCATCCAGTCATCACAAGATGTTTGGGAAAAAATTAGAATTTTATCACAGCGTGGCAGTTAATTTGAAAATATTGGTTTATGGATCGAAAGAATTTGGGGCTATTATTAAAAACTTAATAATAAATACAAATAATGATTTTTGCGGATTTATTGATGATTTTGATATTAATGGCGTTGATATTATTGGTGATTTTAGTTTTGTTTTAAAGAACTATTCCCCCGAAGAATTTAGTATTGCAATTGCAATAGGTTACCAGAATTTAGATGCGAGAAAAAGGATATATCAAAAAGTCAAATCTGCAAATTACGACACTCCTTCTTTAATTCATCACTCTGCATTTTTAGATAGCACAGTGCGAGTAGGTGAAGGTACATTTATCATGGCGGGCGCTAATATTGATGTTGATTCCGTCATTGGTAATTTCGTTACTATCTGGCCAAGCGTTGTTATAAGCCACAATTCTGAGATTGGCGATAATGTTTTTATCTCACCGAATGCAACATTATGTGGGTTTTCGCTGCTTAAAGAAAACATTTTTGTTGGTGCTGGTGCTACTATTGTTGATCACACTATAGTTGAATCAAATACTTTTATTAAAGCCAATTCACTTTTTAAGAATAATAGGATGTAAAAATTACGGCTATGCGCAACATTATGTATTCAATAGTTGTCCCGGTATATAATAGTTCTGCCTCACTTAAAGAATTATGTTATAGAGTATCTAAAGTTTTCGAAGAACAGATTAAAGAAGAGTTTGAAATTATTCTAGTTGATGATTGTTCAATAGATTCAAAAACATGGAAAACTATCAAAGAACTTGTGGGAACTAATATTCCTATTAAAGCATTTAGGTTCACAAAGAATTTTGGTCAAGCTAATGCATTAATTTGTGGTTTTAATCATGCTGTCGGTAAATGGATAATTACTATGGACGATGATTTACAACATGCTCCTGAAGATATACCTCTATTATTAGCAAAAAGAGATTTTGACGTGGTTATTGCAAAGTTGATTAAGAAAAAGGGGCCTGTTATTAAGATTCTTGGAAGCAGTTTTAAGTCATATGTTGATAGAAAAGTTTTCAATTTGCCAAAAGGTATTGTCTCATCATCATTTAAGTTAATTAGTCGTGAGATCATTGTCGAAATTATTTCACGGATAACCCCGAAGCCCTTTATTGGTTCAATTATTTTTTCAATTACTCAAAATGTCGTAAATGTAGACATAGAGCACAATAATCGAAAGTATAAAAAAAGTAACTACAATCTCAAAAAATCAATAAAATTATTTTTTGATATAATTGTAAATAATACATCAATATTATTGCAATTAATGACTTATCTTGGTCTTTGGATCTCAGCAATTAGTATATTATCTGGTATTGTTTTTATCATTCAGAAATTAATGAATCCAGCGATTGTGCAGGGATGGACTTCAATAATCACCTTGATCTTATTTTCGACAGGCTCTATTTTATTTTGTTTAGGAGTGATTGGAGAGTATATTTACCGTCTATTACAAATAGTTGAGCTCAGAAAACCTTATTATATAAAAGAGGAAACAACAAATATTAAGTGAAAATTTAAAAAATGATACCGTTCAACAAACCCTATTTTACGGGAAAAGAGACTTATTATATTGAAGAAGCAGTAGCAGCCGGAAAAATTTCAGGTAATGGCAAATATACCCAAATGTGTCAGCAATATTTTGAAGATCGCTGGGGATTTAAGAAAACGCTCCTAACCACAAGCTGTACCGATGCACTGGAAATGTGTGCTTTACTGCTTAATACTCAACCCGGTGACGAGGTAATAATGCCCTCATACACCTTCGTAAGTACTGCATTGGCATTTGTGCGGCAAGGGGCAAAAATAGTTTTTGCCGATAGTCGCTCCGATCATCCAGGAATAGATGAAGATAAGATTGAAGAGCTAATTACACCCAAAACGAAAGCAATTGTTCCTGTCCATTATGCAGGTGTTGCCTGCGATATGGATAAAATTATGGATATTGCCAATCGTCATAACCTCTTTGTTGTGGAAGATGCTGCGCAAGCTATCGACAGCTATTATACTGGCAAAGACGGCATCAAAAGAGCACTTGGTACCATTGGGCACCTTTCGGCATTCTCATTCCATGAAACAAAAAATATTCAGTGTGGCGAAGGAGGTTTATTGGGCATTAATGATCAGAGATTTGTTAAAAGAGCAGAGATAATTTGGGAAAAGGGTACGAACCGCGCAGAATTTTTCCGCGGGGAAGTTAATAAATATGGCTGGGTGGATATCGGTTCTTCATTTCTCCCTTCTGACATAATTGCTGCCTTTTTGTTTGCACAGATAGAGCACTTAGATGAAATACAGCAACGCAGGAAGGATATCTGGCAGGCTTACTATAATGGATTAAAGCCGCTTGAAAAAAAAAGACTATTAAAACTGCCGGAATTACCCGAATACGCAACCAACAATGCTCATATGTTTTATATCATCTGCAGAAATCTGGAGGAAAGAACGGCACTTATAGATCATCTGAAACAAAAAGAAATAATGGCGGTTTTTCATTATCTCAGTCTGCATAAGAGCGAATTCTACAAGGACATACACGGTGGAAGGGAACTCCCTAATTCCGATCATTATACGGATTGTCTGCTGAGACTCCCGATGTATTATGAATTAGGAGAAGAACAGGTGCTGCAAATAGTCAATATTATTGGAGAAATTTATGAAATACTCTGAAAGAGTCTTAAAAGTACTTACATCATACCATACCTTGAAATGGCTATTATTAAGCCAATTTATTCTTATGATTCTGGTGTATTTTAACACAAATTCTTTCGAAAATATCTCGGAATCAAGCTCAAATTTTCTGGCAATTAACCGCCTTGAATCAGGTGAAAATGTGTCAGTTTTTCAGGGTGGCTATCGCCTTTCTCTTGCGTATATTGGTTATTATATAAAAGATTTGTTTGGTTCACTTAGCTATTTCTTTATTTTTCAGGCAATATTGGGTGTTTTTGCAAGCTATATAACATCTTTGTTGGTATATGAAATATCGAAAAGCAGATTATCACAGAATCTTACAGTCCTTTTTTTTAGTGTAACGACTGAGTTTGTTTTACTCCCTTCAATCTTTTATAATCAGATATTTGATATTTTTTTTGCCGCAGTAGTTATCTATTCCTATTTAGAATTTATCACTATTAAATATTATGACCATCAGATATTGGGATATGGCTTTCTCGTTTTGGTCATGTCTTATCTATCACTTTTTTTTCGAGGAACACTCGCGTATTTCTGGGCAATACCACTAATTCTGGCTATTATTGATCTTAGTATGAAGAATAGACCTGGATTCACAAAAAATATTATACTTGCGTTTTCCCTGATCGTAACATTACAAGTTGTGAGTCCATCTAAATTTTTCAGGGAGAATAAAATTGTCCCGAATGATTTTGTGTTTTTTGGGCATACAGCATATGGAGGCGGCGGTGGAGAAGGATCATTTATTTATAAAGAGAATGAGGAAAGATATAATGAAAGAATACATACTTATCAAATGGAGCATAATCTTGATTCATTGACCCAAAAAGATATTAATGAATTTCAAAGATCTGAAATTAAATATTTTATAATAAATGAACCAACTCATTGGATTTATATTCAGTTTCGAAAATTTATTTATACATTTGGGGCAATCGCCCAGCGAGATGGAATAGTAATGTTAAAGAATGGGGAAATAAAGTTCCCATGGTATTTGGCTGCCTTGATGTTGCAGGTTCCATTTATAATTATAATACTTAGTCTTATATTTTTTTCTGACTTAAATTGGCTGTATACTAACATAAAAAAGCCTGAGATTTATTTAATTATTTTGTGGGGTATTTACTTAATAGGCGGGACTGTATTCTATGGCCATTATCAGGAGAGATACAGGCCAATTGTATTAACTTTGTTTTTTATTCCATTGATTGCGATTAACATAAATACCAAAAAATTCCATTTCAAATTCCCCGACATAAAAAAAATGTTCCCGAAAATAGCTATTTCATTAATTATTGTGATGATCTGGCTTATCCAGTTATACATAGCTCTCTTTATCGAAAGTGAGAGATATTTAAAATTTATGTAAACCGAAAGATTAGGCAAACACCTTGGATAAAACACGTTAGCATAATTTTATAATTTAAATATGAACAAGCACACTCCAAATGTGGGTCGGTTTAATCAGCCTTCGAATGCAAACTAATTCCTTCACAATTAAAATAAATCAAAGTCTTTGTTATCCGCATGATTAAAGTTTCCTATGTAAATTTGAAATGGTCCGGATTGACTTTATAATTTTTTTATTGAAAAATTTTATTAATAAAATCATGTTATCTTTATGAAAGCAGTAATTCTTGCGGGTGGACTTGGGACAAGACTTAGGCCGTTTACCGAGATAATTCCCAAACCACTTTTACCAATAGGTGAAAAGTCGGTATTAGAAATTCAAATTGAACATTTGAAAAAAAACGGTTTCGATGAAATATTTTTAGCTACTAATTATAAATCTGAATACATCGAAAATTTTTTCGGCGATGGTTCAAGATATGGAGTGAAACTTAAAATAAGTAAAGAGGATAAACCACTTGGTACAGTTGGTCCTTTAACTTTACTGAGGGAACAGTTGGCAGAACCGTTCCTGGTTATCAATGGCGACATTTTAACCACATTCGATTATCATAAAATATATGATTTTTCATTGCAAAAGGATACGATTTTAACTGTTGGCATTAAGGAAATTTCGACCCCCTTCCAATTTGGGAATATCTTTTTTGATGGTGATTATATTACCCAAATCCAGGAAAAACCTTTAATCAAAACAAACATTATTGCTGGAATTTATGTTTACAAACCTGAAATATTTGCATTAATCGAAAATAATCAACCGCTTGATCTTGATAAATTAATTAACCGGTTATTATACGACAACATTAGAATCAGTAAGTATGAAATAATTGATTATTGGCTGGATATAGGCAGGGTAACAGATTATCAGGATGCCCAGGATTTTTATAAAGAACATTTTTCTGAAGGAAAATAATAATGCGTAAGATATTAGTTACCGGGGCAGCCGGTTATATAGGGAGTGTTTTAGTTAAACAATTGCTTAATAAAGGTTACAGAGTCAGAGGCTTTGACTCACTCCTCTTCGGTGGAGAATCTTTAATTGGTTACTTTAGCAATCCATTGTTTGAATTTATTAAAGGTGATATAAGAGACCGGGGATCGCTAAATCAAGCTTTGGAGGGTATTACAGATGTTGTTCATTTAGCTGCCATTGTTGGAGATCCAGCTTGCTCCGCTCAGCCAAAATTTGCAGAAGAGACTAATTGGACCGCATCAAAAGTATTATTCGATCACATCAATGAAAATACACAGGTCGATAAATTTGTGTTTGCATCAACCTGCAGTAATTATGGTAAAATGGAAGGGGATGGATACTTAAATGAAGATTCAGAATTAAAACCTGTTTCACTTTATGCTGAATTAAAAGTAAAATTTGAAGAATATTTATTAAAAAGCAATATAAGAAAGTCATTTAATCCCACTGCACTTAGATTTTCCACAGTTTATGGACTTTCAACCCGGATGCGTTTTGATTTAACGGTAAACGAATTTATTCGTGAAGTTGCTTTTGGTAAAGGACTGGTAATCTTCGGGGAACAATTCTGGAGACCTTATTGCCACGTTGAAGATTTGGCATCTTCATGCATAACTATTTTAGAATCTGATCCGGTTAAAACACGACAAAACGTTTATAATGTCGGTGATACAAACGAAAATTATACTAAACTGATGATCAGTGATGAAATCAAAAAAATTAAGCCTGACTGTAATATTTCTTTTGTTAAAAAATCAGAAGACCCCCGGGATTACAGGGTAGATTTTAGCAAAATTAAAAATGATCTTGGTTTCAGCATATCCAAAAGGTTAGCAGATGGTTTAAAAGAAATATATAATGTTCTGGAATCCGGAATTATTTCAGATCCTTATTCATCACATTATAAAAATATTTAACTGAGCAGGCATATGTCATTTAAAATACCGCTATTCGATTTAAATTTTAATGAAGCTGAAGAAAATGCAGCATTACAGACAATTCGAAGTAAATGGATCTCAACCGGCCCTAAAACAGCTGAATTCGAAACTAAATTTGCCAATTTACTTGGAGCTAACCATGCTGTTGCTTTGTCAAATTGCACAGTTGCACTTCATTTAGCACTTAAGCTTGCTGGCATTTCAGAGGGTGATGAGGTAATCTGTCCATCTTTGACTTTTGTCGCTACGGTAAATGCAATAAGATACCTCAACGCAATTCCGGTCTTTGCTGATATTAAAAGCCTTGAAGATCTGACAATTGATCCACTTGATATTGAGAGCAAGATTACAAGTAAAACCAAAGCAGTAATCGTAATGCATTATGGTGGATTTGCCTGTGATATGGACGCTATTCTTAAAATAACTCAAAAATATAATATTAAACTGATCGAGGATGCCTGTCACGGCCCACTTTCGGAATATAATGGCAAAAAAATAGGGACTATCGGTGATATTGGTTGTTTCAGCTTTTTCTCAAATAAAAATATCAGTACCGGTGAAGGTGGAATGATAGTTACGAATGGTGAAGAATACTTTGAAAGAGCAAAATTACTTCGATCGCATGGAATGACGTCTCTTTCATATGAACGAGCAAAGGGACATTCCACAGGTTATGACGTAATTGACCTGGGATTTAATTATAGAATGGATGATATCCGTTCTGCTATCGGGGTGGTTCAACTTGATAAAATCAAGGTTGATCTTCAGAAAAGAGCACTCGTCAGGAAATGGTACCTCGAACATTTATCAGGGCTTGATCAGATATTGATTCCATTCAAGAATTATCCATTTTTTTCTTCGAATTATATATTCCCGATAATTTTAAAGAATTCTTCTTCTGAAAAGAGGGATTTGGTCAGAAATAAGTTGCAGGAAGCCGGAATCCAGACAAGTGTTCATTATCCGGCAGTGCACAGATTCTCAATTTACAGGCAATTTTATTCAGAACTTCCAAATACTGATTATGCATGTGAAAACCTGATCACGCTGCCTATGTATTCAAAACTTTCACAAGATGAGATAATTTACATTGCAGATATTTTGAAGGAGGTTCTTTAATGAATATTACACTTCTTACAGATAATCCCCAAAGTTGGTTTATCCCTTATGGCAACGAATTAAAGCTTGAATTGAAAAACAGAGGGCATGATGTTTGCTACGTTTTTGATAAAAATCAGATCAGAGAGGGGGATGTTTGCTGTCTATTAAGTTGTTCCCGTTTGGTGCAGGAGGAATTCCTTTCACGTAATTTGAACAACATTGTAGTTCACGCAAGTGATCTGCCCGAAGGAAAAGGCTTCTCTCCGTTCCAGTGGCAGATACTTGAAGGTAAAAATACTATTGTACTCACATTATTTGAAGCGGTGAAAGATGTTGATGCCGGTCCATACTACTTTAAGGATAGTATCCAATTCAAGGGTTATGAACTCTATGAAGAGATGCGGCAGATTCTGGCAAATAAAATAATTGAAATGTGTTTGTATTTTGTAAAGCATCGAGATTTTCTCAAACCTATTACTCAAACAGGAGCTGAAAGTTTTTACAAAAAACGCACAGTAAAGGACGATGAAATTGATCCTGATAAAACTATAGCAGATCAATTCAATCATTTTAGAATAGCTGATAATGATAGTTTCCCTCTTTGGTTTCAGCACATGGGTAAAAAATTCTATCTCAAGATTTATTCACAAGAATCAGGAAGCAGCATTGACTAATAGGCAATTTTATAGATTCGATGATTTTTTATTAACAAACTACTACAGATTGTTAATGTTAGCCAAGGAGAATTATAAATTTGGTGATTATTCCAGGCATGAAAAAAGCAAATTAATAATATTAAGACATGATATTGAGTTTTCCATTCCTATCGCCCTTAGGATGGCAAGACTTGAGAATGAACTTGGAATTTCAGCATCCTATTTTGTTCAGGTACACAGTGAATTTTATAATCCATTAGACAAAGGTAATTTTGATGCTCTGATGGAAATAATTGGTTTAGGTCATAATGTTGGTTTGCACTTTGATTCGCATTTTTGGGGTATTAATTCCGAAACTGAACTTGAGAAATATTTAAATGCTGATAGGGCATTGTTGGAAAATTATTTTGGTAATGAAATAAAAGCGTTTTCATTCCACAACACGAATAAATTTGTTCTCTCCTGCGAAAAAGAGTACTATGCGGGTTTGATAAATGTGTATTCTAGAATTTTCAAAGAAAATTATGGATATTGCGCCGATTCAACCGGTTACTGGCGTTATGAGCGATTAGAGGATCGATTGCGTGAAGCTAATGACGAAAAACTTCAGATTTTGATTCATGATGGCATGTGGCAGGATGTGGTTTTACCACCTCGCCAAAGGGTATTTAAGGTTATTGATGATAGATCTGATTACTTAAAGTCATATTACGATGCTACTCTCAAAAAATTCGGCGCCAAAAATATCGATTGGGACGAATGTTATTAATGTTTTCATTGAAAATTTTCAGAACTGTTCCTAGTGTCTGACCTAAAAAATAAAACTGTTAAGGGTGTATTTTGGAACGCCGTTGACAAATTTACAAATCAAGGGCTCCAATTTGTTTTTGGTATAATCCTCGCAAGATTATTACTTCCTAAAGAATATGGTCTGATCGGAATGCTGAGTATTTTTATTAGCATCGGACAGGTGTTTGTTGCCAGTAATTTTGCAACTGCATTAATACAGAAAAAAAACAGAACAGAAGATGATTTTAATACGGTCTTCCTTTTTAATGTTTTTACTGCTTTTACTATTTATATGATCCTTTTCTTCTCGGCAGGTTTCATCGCTGATTTTTATAATGAACCACGTCTCCTGGCTTTGACCAGGGTGGTTTCTTTGAGCCTATTGCTTTATTCTTTGACAATGATTCAAAATACAAAATATACGATTGAGTTAAACTTCAAAATAATGGCAAAAATATCCATGGTTTCTGTTTTATTATCCGGGACCATTGGAGTTGTCTTAGCATTTTTGGATTTTGGTGTTTGGTCTCTTGTTTGGAAAACTTTAGCATTCGCGGCATTTAATTCAATGGGTTTATGGATGTTTTCAAGCTGGAAACCAAATTTTACTTTCTCAAAAGAATCTTTCAAATCACTTTTCGGGTTTAGCTCGAAATTGCTTTTAGCAGATTTGTTTGATTCTTTCTATCGGAATATGAATAATGTTCTTATAGGAAAATATTATGGTGCAGAAAGTATTGGATATTACTCACGAGCAAAACAATTTCAGGATTTACCCTCAATAAGTTTAACAGAAATATCCCGAAAAGTAACTTTTCCCGTTTTAAGTTCTATACAAGATGATGATGATCGGCTTGCAAAAACCTACAGGAGAATCATACGGTTTCTTGCATTTATTGTGATCGGGCTGATGTTTCTTTTAATGACAATTGCAAAACCCCTGGTTTTGGTTTTACTAACTGAAAAATGGCTTCCCTCAGTTGAAATTTTCCAAATACTCAGTTTTGCCGGAATATGGTTCCCAATTAACGTTCTAAGTATGGAAGCAATAATTGTAAAAGGAAAATCAGGGTTATTTTTAAAGATAGATTTGATAAAAAAAATAATAGCACTTGCAATTATTATTATTGCTTCTCAGTACGGTATCGTTGCTCTTGCTTATGGAATGGTCGCAATTGCTTTAATTTCGTTTGTGGTAAATGCAATTTTTACCGAAAAGGTTATTCATTATAGAATCCTGTCTCAGATTTCTGATTTGGTCCCCTTTATTTTGGTTGCAGTTTCCAGTAATCTTCTTGTCCGGAATACTATGGTTCTTGTTGATTCATCATTGATGCAATTGGCAATTGGATCATTTAGTTATATTTTATTGTTTCTGCTTGCCTCCAGAATCTTCAGATTTGAGGAGTATTTTGAGTTAAAGAAATTAATAATTAATCTTTTTGAAAATTTAAAAAGGCGGAAAGCAAATTGAAATCAGAGGGTACTATTCCGGAAGTAACAATTTTGATGATTACGCGGAACAGGGCAAAATTATTAGGTCGATCTATAGAAAGTGCCCTGAACCAGACCTACAAAAATTTCGAATTACTAATTATTGATGGTGATTCTGAGGATAATTCGCGTGAGATCATTGAAAATTACGCAAAAAACGATAATAGGGTTAAATACATCTGGTATCAAAATGAAATTCCACAAAAATGCTTCAATTATGGCCTGACTATTTGTAAGGGAGAATATATTGCGATTCTTGATGATGATGATGAAATTTTCCCCACCAAAATTGAAAAGCAAGTAAATCTAATGAAACATAGTGGTGAAAAACTTGGTGTTGTCTATTGCTGGGAAGAATATTGGGATGATAAAGAAGATAAGAAGATTAAAGAATTGAAGAATGCTAACAGAGGTGATGTTTATGAACTTCTGCTGGCTGGGCCTGGAACAGGTGGAGGGACACAAATGTTGATCCGGAAATCTGCTTTGTTAAAAGTTGGAGGTTATGATACAACCATCAAAGCCCCTTCAGATCTTCAGTTAAGGTTAAATATAGCTGAATTCTATGAATTTGATTTTGTGCCGGAAATATTAATCCGTACTCATGTGAACCATATTTATCAGAGGTTAACAGGTAATTTAGGTAATGATTCTGTTATTGAACTTCATAAAAAAATGCTTGATGACCACAAAAAAGCTTACAAAAAATATCCTGAAAAGCAATTATGGCAACTCAAAGCTATTTTGGGGGCAGGGATTGTTAATCGAAAAATAGGGGCGATATTTTTTGCGTTTTATAGGGTGATTATCCTCAGCATACCATTTATTCAGAAGACGAAAATCTTGTTCGAACTTTTTTTACTTTTGATTAAAAAAATTACCAAGAGCGTCTTTGTATGAAAATTTCAATACATCAACCAAGTCTTTTCCCCTGGCTGGGATTATTGGATAAAATAGCGAGAACTGAGAGTTTTGTTTTTTTGGATGATGTGGCCGCAAATAAAGCTTCATACCAGTACAGAAATCAGTTCTTTTGTACTGGCAGTTCAAAATTCATATCCTTGCCTGTTAATTATTCTCTGGGAATTAAACTGAATGAATTAAAATACAAGAATAATTTATGGGCAGATGATCATCTCAACAAACTTAAAAACTATTATTTAAAAACTCCGTTTTTCGAGGAGATATTTGCGGAATTACAGTTGTTTTATGCCCAAAATAAAGATAAGGAACCAATTGAATTTCTGATTCAATCAATGCACTTCAGTTTTCAGCTATTTGGAATAAATGTGAAAACTTTAAGAAGTTCACAAATTAAATATTATGGAACTAAAGGTGAATTAGTATTATCAATCTGTAGAGCACTAAACGCAGACACATATTTGTCTGGTCAGGGGGCTAAGGACTATTTAGATGACGGCATTTTGAATAAATTCCGGCTTAGCGGGATTAATCTGGAGTGGCATTCGTTTGTTCATCCCAAATATCCCCAGCACCACAAATTTGATTTTGTTGAGGGATTGTCTTGTTTGGATATCCTCTTTTTTAACGGAATAACTAAATCAAAGGAAATATTTTGGAATTCAATAAAATAACCCAAAGAAATAGTTTTTAAAAAGATGATTAAGCGATATAAATTTTCCCTAAACGACGCTATTGTTTATTATTATGCACTATTACCTGTTCTGGCAGAAATATTGCGCGATGACGGGTCATATTCTTTTTTAAAGCTATCAAACTATTTAATGGCTATTCTGCTGTCTCTCAATGTTATTTTAACGAAAAAAGTTAAACTGGAAAGATATCAAATTTACTTCCTGATTTTCAGCCTATTTGCATTTCAATTTGATTTTTTCAGAAAAGATTTTGCTAAGGGCAATAAGTTGTTGATTGAGAGTTTTTTGTTGATGCTTTTTTCAGCCTCATTCGTTTTAAATAAGGATTTGAAAGATAAACTTATTAACATATTTATTTTCTACATAATAAGTACTTTTTTTGTCATTTTATTTCAGCGTACTACAGGCATTTTTTGGGAAAGAACAGCAGAAATATATTCAATCGATTTAGCTGAAGTAAATAACTACAGATTTGCTGCTTATTGGGTTTGGATTGACTGGGTTGCAATGCTTACAACATTACCAATATTGCTGACATTTGTTTTAAACGATTTGATTAATAAAAGGAAATATAAATTTGCATATTTTCTTGCTGCAATTTCAGTTATGTCAGCCATACTTAGCGGTAATCGAACTCTTATGCTCTATATTATAGTAATACTTTTGATTTTTAGCAAAGGACATATCTTTTCCAGTAAAAATTTCCGAATTGTAATTGTGATGATTATTATTATAGCAGGGTTTATTGTTCTTGATAGGTACGGAATTTCTTTTGTGAGCATATTTAGTGAAAGAATATTTCAATCTGATACGCCCATTGAATACCGTTCAGAGTATTCCAGGATTATTAATTATTTGTTTTTTTTCTCTCACGGAATATCTTTGTGGGGTGAAGGATATCAAATTTCCGGACAAATGGCTTATCTTATGAAGCGTGCCTCTGCGAGAATGCTTATTGGAATTTTAGAACCTGCTTTTATATATGGTGTAGTCATTAGTCTTTTTTATTATTTATCACTCGGAGCGCTTTTAAGAAAGACATACAGTATCTATCTGAAGTATAATAATGCCAGTTTTTTTCTTATTACCCTAGGGTTTATTTTTATTAATCTCACCACTAATGTTGCGTATATGATAAATATGCAGGCATTTTTATTCTTCTTATTTTTGACCAATCATGACCACCTATACCCTGCGGAAAATACTACTATTTAAACCTATCTTTCCTGGAACATGAATCTGATTTCAAAACTCAGACCGAAAAATTTGTTAGCCCGAAGACGATTTAATAGTTGGTATAATATTATCGAAGATTCTCAATGGTGGGAAAAGGAAAAACTTCATGATTATCAATGGGACAGAATTAAAATTTTACTGAAACATGCCTATCAAAATACTCAATATTACAAGTCTTTGTTCAATGATTTAGGTGCACTGCCGGAAGACATTAAAGATTTTAATGATTTCAAGAAGATACCTGTGCTTACCAAGGATATTCTCAGAGAACGAAGCAAAGAATTTTTTCCGCAAAATATTAAAAAAAAACATGCGTTTTACTTTACAACAGGTGGCTCAACCGGTGAGCCATTGGGTTTTTATCGTCAGCCTGTCAATGATATTATTGAACGTGCCTTTATGTATAATCAATGGTCACGGGTGGGATTTAATGAATCATCAAAACGAGTGATATTAAGAGGGGAACCAGTTCCCGGGAATCAATTATTCGTTAAAAGGGCATCAAATTCCTGGTTATTTTCTTCATATCATCTGTCTGAATTAAATATTAGCGAATATGTTAAAAATCTGAACGAAATCAAACCGGATTTCTTTCATGTTTACCCAAGCAGTTTTTTCATTTTCACACAGCTTCTCCTCGAAGCAGGCCTGGCATTAAACTTTGTTCCAAAAGCTATTTTATGCGGTTCTGAAAACCTGTATGATTATCAGCGGTCGTTATTCGAGAAAACATATAATACCAGAGCATTTAGTTGGTTAGGTTTAGCAGAGCAGACAACACTTGCAGGAGAATGTGAACATTCAACTGATTTGCACGCCTGGCCCCAGCATAGTTTCGTCGAACTTTTAAATAGCAATGGATGCGATCTTGACAATTATGATTCAAGCGGAGAAATTATCGGCACTAATCTCCACAATTTTGTCACTCCGTTCATAAGGTACAAAAGTGGAGACATTGGTGTATTTGGAGGGTCTGAATGCAAAAGTTGTGGCAGGAAATTTTTACTTATTAAGGGGGTTGAAGGCAGAGTTCAGGATGTTATATATCTGCAAGATAACACACCTTTTCCCGTGGGTCCTGCAATTTTCGGAATACATACGGATTTTTGGGCTAAAGTTAGAAAAATCCAATTGATTCAGGAAACAGCAGGCAATTTGCTTGTCAAATTAGAGACAAGTGATCCATCAATAAAATCAAAGGTAAGCGAATTACTGTCCGTGAGATTTGCCAAGAAAATACAATTTCAGATTGAATTGACCAATCAGTTTGAGAGGACAAAAAATGGCAAACATAAATTTTTAATAAGTAACTTATAAACTCGTTAGTTAATAATGTTGATAAGAAACCCTTTTTATTTTCAACAACTTTCCCTTAAGATATTAAACAGAATCTATTATTATAAAAAGAGGTTTTACAGATATTTTTTATTAATTATCCGGATTAATATTAAATTCAAACTGAAGGGTTCTTTGGAATCTTTTTGGATTGATAATATCTCTTGTTCAAATCCCGATATACAGAATTCACTTATAGTTTCAAAGGCTGACAGTATTCTAAAAGGACGATTAGATATTTTCAGTCTCGGCGAAAAAGATATTGATAAAATTGACTGGCATCTTGACTACCGGTCCGGTTATCGATGGAAGCCCGGAAAATTTTATAAAGATTATCAGATAGTTGATCTTAATAATAATGCGGATGTTAAAATACCCTGGGAAATAAGCCGTTCTCATCATTTTTTAATACTCGGGCAGGCTTACTTATTTACAAAAGACGAAAGATACACTGAAAAGTTTATTGAACACATAACTTCCTGGATTGATGAAAATCCATTGATGAAAAGCATTAACTGGACATGCACAATGGAAGTTGCTATTCGCGCAGTGAACTGGATTTACGCGCTAAAAATGTTCAATAGCTCTCCGCTATTGCAGAATGCAACTAAACATAAAATTGTTTTATCTTTATATCAGCACGGTTATTTCATTTTCAGAAATCCTGAAAAAGCTAAGTATAATAATCATAACCATTATTTATCGGATCTGGCAGGTCAGATTCATCTGGGGATTTTTTTCAAAGGATTTCCGGAAGCCGACTTATGGCTGAAAGAAGGTATTTTTGAGTTTTTTAAGGAAATCAGGTCTCAGATTTTACCCACTGGTCCAACTTATGAAAGATCAATAAGTTACCACCGCCTGGTCACTGAAATCATCTCATATACAATAATACATCTTGAAAATAGCGGTTATGAAATTCCGTTGGATATTAAATATCGTGTCGAAACGATGTTCGAATTTATCATGTATTATTTAAGACCAAATGGGACTGCTCCAATTATCGGTGATCAGGATGATGGTAGGTTTTTACCGTTCGGTATTAACAGAAATACTGATCATCGGTATCTTTTGTCAATAGGAGCAACCTATTTTAAGAGAAGTGATTTTAAGTTTTTTTCATCTGGTTATAGCCAAGATGTTTGTTTCATTATTGGCGATGGGGCAAAAGAAAAGTTTGATAGTATTGCAAATGGAAATCATATTTTGCGATCAAAAGCATTTAAAGATGCCGGTTTCTTCATTATGCGCGACAACACGAATTATATTTTTATAAATAACAGCGGCAAAGGACGATATCCTGAAGTTTCTGCAGGTACCCATACGCATTCTGACTTACTATCATTTGATTTGACTTTTGGTGGGATACCTTTTCTAGTTGATTCGGGGACATATTTGTATTCTGCTGATCCCAGAGAAAGAAAACTATTCAGATCTACAAGTATGCATAACACAGTTGTTGTAGATGATCAGGATCAGAATATTCTCAAGGAACAAGAATTGTGGGGCTTTACAAGAGATGCCATTCCAAAGTTAATTGATTGGGAATCAACTGATGACTATGATCTATTTGAAGGTGAACATAATGGATATCAGAGATTAGAAGAGCCATTAATTCATCGAAGGAAATTTTATTTCAATAAAAGAAATAATTCATTAGAAGTAATCGATATATTCGATGGTAGCGATGGTCATGATATTAAGATTTATTTCAATTTTCATAGTTCAGTTAAAGTTGAACAAGCTGAGAATTTCATATTGGCAGAAAACTGTGGGATGACCATTTTAATAAAACCCAATTTTGAAGAATTTAATATCGTTCTGGAGGATTCCTACGTGTCCGATTCCTATGGCCAAAAGAAACCTGCCCAAAGAATGTATATTAACACGAAAAGCAAGGTGAAAAAAGAATTCCACACATCGATTTCTCAGGTAAATACAGAGAAAATGTGACCTGTAATAATATTACAATTTTGAATTTATAAGTTTTCCATCAGATAGATAGGTTAAGATTAATGTATCAGGTATTCAAGACAAAAAAAGGAATTCTAGTAGAAGAGGTTCCTGTTCCGATTATCAATGAAAAGGAAATACTAGTCAAAGTATTTAATAGTCTTATTAGTACCGGCACAGAGACCGCCGGATTAAAAAACAGTCCTAAAGATTTCAAAGAAAAACTGCTGACAAATATTGCAAAGTATGAAAAATTAAAAAGCAAAATTAATGACTCCGGGTATAAGGCGGCTTTTGAAAAGGTAAAATCCAAGGCAATTGAATCAAGCGATGAGATTAAATTAAATCCTTTTGGGTATAGTATTGCCGGAGAAGTAATTGCAGTTGGAGATCTTGTTAAGACATTTATAATCGGAGATAGAGTGGCGTGCGCAGGAAGTGGGTTCGCTACACACTCTGAATTTGCGCGGATCCCAATAAATCTTGCTGTGCGGATTCCTGATGGGGTTGATTATGAAGCGGCTTGTTTTACTACTGTCGGGAGTATCGCAATGCAGGGTATCCGACGGGCAGAAGTAAAATCTGGCGAGACAATTGTGATTGTTGGACTTGGGTTAATTGGATTATTGGCTGTGCAGATAGCAAAGGCCTGGGGTTTGCGTGTGATTGGAATTGATCTAATGGACGAAAGGGTTGATCATGCTATCAAACTAGGCTGTGATATCGCGTTTAATGCTTCGAATCCCGAAATTGAAAGAAATATTTTGAGTTATACTGATGGTTACGGGGCTGATTCTGTGATCATTTATGCCGCAACAAAATCCAGTGACCCGACAAATCAGGCTATGCGTTACTGCAGACAAAAAGGCAGAGTTGTTGTTGTCGGAGCAGTTGGAATGGAGCTGGATCGTGATCTAATGTATAAAAAGGAATTAGATTTTGTCATTTCAACATCCTATGGTCCGGGCAGATATGATGACCAATACGAATTAGAAGGTTTTGACTATCCGATTGGTTATGTTAGGTGGACTGAAAACCGAAACATGCGGGAATTTGTACGTTTGGTTGAGAATGAATCTGTGATTGTTGATACCCTTATCAGTAGTAAATTTGATATTCTTGATGCGGCACAGGCATTTGAAGCGCTAGTGAAAAATCCCGTGGACAATATTGCTATTCTAATAAAATATGGGGAGAAGCAAGCAACAGCTAAGGATTCCAGGGTAAACCTGAAAGTTTCAAATATTATTAAGCAAAAAATTAATGTCGGGTTAATAGGTGCCGGCGGATTTGCTCAGAGAACACATCTTCCAAATTTACAGGATCATAACAGTTTTTTTCAGATAAGGGCAATTGCTGATAGGAAGCCGGAAAATGCAAAATACGTCGGTAAAAAATTTCATGCAGAATATGTCACCTCTGATTACAATGAGTTATTAGCTGATAAAAATATTGATTTGATAGTTATTACAACACAGCATAATAACCATGCACGGCTTTCCTACGATGCGTTAATCAATGGTAAAAATGTTCTTGTGGAAAAACCATTAGCAATAAATTGGGATCAATTTAAATTAGTAACGGATCTTTTAAAAACAAATCCAATTCCGAACTTATTTATTGGCTTTAACCGAAGATATTCACCCTTTATTCAAAAAAGTAAAAAACTATTATCAGATTTAAAATCTCCCAAATTTGTGAATTACAGAATAAATGCCGGAGCTATCAGGAGTGATCATTGGATTCAGGACCCCGGGATTGGTGGTGGTAGGCTTATTGGAGAGGTTTGCCATTTTATCGATCTTGCGAACTATCTGACCGATTCACAATTGAGTGGATTTAATATTCTGAATGTCCCGGTCGATGGAAATTCAATTCAATGTAATGATAACTTTGCCATTAATTTGAGCTACAGTGATGGTTCTGTAGCGCAAATTTCATATATATCGATTGGAGGAAAATCGCTCGAAAAAGAAAAAATTGAAATTCATTGTGCAGGTAAATCTATGGTGATTTCTGATTTCACCAAGATGGAGTTCTATAATTTTGAAGAATCAAATGTTACCCTAAAAAATGGTGATAAAGGTCATAGAGCTGAGTTGGCTGAAATTGCCAAAAAATTAAAAGGTGAAAACTCACTGATACCGGATTTAAGTCTGGATTTGCTTGCAACTGAATTAGCTCTTAGAATGGTTGATGTATTAAATGGCAAACATAGTTAGATTTTATCTTAGCGGTAAAGTTAGCAAAACAGTAGCAATATCTCAGATGCGGTCTTGGGCAGAGCTATTAAAAGAAAAGGGTGTTTCTACATATTTTATTATTCTTGCTCCAAGAAATAAAATGGGTCTGTCTGAAACCATAGAAGTTATTCGCCCTTACAAAATTATTTACCATCCGGATTATCCGATCCTTCGTGAAGTAGTCATCACACTGAAACTTTTCAGTATTCTTTTGAAGTTTCCCAAAGACATTAAAATTATTTTTCAGACACGAATGCCTTCATTCGGATCTCAATTATTATTCCTTAAAATATTTTTTAATGTTAAGATTATTTCTGACTTTCGTGGGATAGGAGAGGAGGATTATAATAAAACATCAAAAAAAAATATTTTCAATTCGCTGAACACAATGCTTAATAACCGATTGCTTGGCAAATTCTCCGATGCAAGGTTCTTTGTTTCAAATGCTCTTAAAGAAGAATATAGCCGGCGATTTAATGTTTCTTCAAAAAATAATTACATCATTCCTGGTGCAGCTGATAAAACAATATTTTTCAATGACTTGGACCTCCGCCTTACAGCCAGAAAAAAAATGGGTCTGGAAGAAAACAACGTTGTATTTCTATACTCAGGGATGATCAATAAGCCCTGGCAAATTCCCGAAAAAATATTTAAGTTTTTTAGCGATATATTGAGGAAAAATACATTTGATCTAAATCCAAAACTCTTTATCATAACGCCCAACATCCAAATTGCAGAAAAACTTAGAGAAGTTTATGATATTCCAGAGAATGATTGCTTGATCCAAGAGGCTAAAACACATGAACTGAATACGCTTTATAATATTGCTGATTATGGCATGCTATTCAGGCAAATCCATATTGTAAATCAAACTGCGTCTCCAACAAAGTTTACGGAGTATTTACTTTCCGGTCTCCCCGTTTTAATTACACCTGAAATTGGTGATTATTCAAAATTAATCGTGGATAATCAAAATTTTGGCCAGGTTATCGAGTGGGAGAATGAATCATTATGTGTTAGTAAAGAAATTGTGAATAAATTACTGACCTGCTATAATTTTGACAGACCTGTTATTTCTGAATATGCACAAAATATGTTTTCCAAACAAAGTTTTATCCGGGTTTTGGAAAACATATATAAAAACATCTAGTCAAATTATTATTCATATTGTAAGTGCCTAATAAAGATAAATATAAGATTTTCCATCTAATATCCTCACTGAAACGGGGAGGCCGTGAAAGGCAACTTGCGACAATTACGGCTAATACAGATCATGAGAAATTCCCGACAAAGATTGTTTATTTAAATGATTCCGAGAAAAATTATTTAGATGAGTATAACCTTTCGGAATTTGTGTTCAAGATCCGGTCAAGAAACAACTTTTTTCGGTTGTTGGAGTTACACCGATTAATTGACAGAGAAAAACCGGATATAATTTATAGCTGGGGCAATTTTGAATCTGTATTAGTTTTACTCTTAAAACCATTTCATGGATTTAAATTCATTAATGGTTCGGTTAGACATGGTATTCGTTCAAAGAAACTTTCCCATTATTTTCGAACTTTTGTGCTTCATCTTAGTCAAAATGTCGTTTCAAATTCTTTTGCAGGACTCAAAGCCAACAATCTGAAACGAGGGACAGTGCTTTACAATGGTATTAGCAATAAATTTATTAATAAACTAAGTATCGACGAAAAACGAAAATTGAGAAAAGCGATGTTTGGCATCGAGGGTGATAAAGTATTGCTGATCTCTGTCGCAAATCTTGTTCCTTACAAGGATTATTTCTCCATAATTGAAGCCCTCGTTCAATTAAATGCTGACGGTGTCAGGTTTCATTATCTTATTCTCGGTGATGGTCCTTTAAGAAGTAAAATTGAGGAAAAAATCCGAGAAAAAGATTTGCAGAACATGATTTCTATCATGGGGAATGTCCCAAATGTTCAGCAATTGCTTCAAATATCAGATATCTTCATCCATTCATCAAAAGGGGAAGGCTGTTCTAATGCTATACTGGAGGCAATGGCTTCGGGGTTGCCGATAATTGCGTCTAATACCGGCGGTACTCCTGAAATTGTAACAAACGAGAACGGATATTTATTTGAATACCAAAATCACAATGAATTAACGAAAGCAATTCTAGATCTTCTCTCTGATAAGGAAAAAATCAATGCTTTTGGAGAACGATCACAACAAATCGTAAAAAATGATTTTACTATCGAACATATGATTCAAAACTATTATATGCTGATTGAAGAATTGGGAGCGATTCAAACTAACTAATTTTTAACATTTTTTTTGAATTTCCTATTGTATCTATTTGCAGACACAGAAGGTCGCATGGAAAAATATAAAGTTGCAATATTAAAAAATGAAACATCTGATGAACATATTGAATGGGTTACTGCATGTGAAACATTTTCATCGAAGTTAGAATATTCTGTCATTGACCTGGTAGAAGTAGATTGGTTAGAAAAGGTATTGGAAAAAGATTATGACATATATTTGACCCGGGCTCCGGGCAGAATAGCCTATTTTAAGCAGTTGTATGATGAAAGAATTTATATAATCAATAAAGTGTTGAATAAAACCATTTATCCAACATTAAATGAGTTGCTGGTTTATGAAAATAAAAGACTATTATCTTATTATCTGAATTCGAAGACAATTCCTCATCCAAGAACGTGGGTCTATTATAATAAACAAAAAGCAATTGAGTTTGCCAATTCATGCGAATTGCCAGTCGTTGCAAAAACGAATATAGGTGCCGGGGGTAGTGGAGTTAAAATCTTTAGAGACAGGAAGGCAATATTTGACTACATCGAGTCTATTTTTTCGCAAAAAGGTGTTAACAGAAATTATTTGCCAAATTTTCGCAAAGGAAATTATTTCAATAGAATAAAAAAACGATTAGGTAATATTGAAAAATCTATCGAATACTTCCAGGAAAAGAAAACTGCGGCGACAATCGATTCTCAAAAGTGGTTTGTATTATTTCAAGAGTACATAAAGGTTGATTATGAATGGCGTTGCGTGGTTATTGATGATTCTTATTTCGGGCATAAAAAATTAAAGACTTTTGGGGAGATGATGAGCGGAACTTCAAAAGTGAGCTGGGATTACCCAAATGAAGAATTGCTTAATTTCTTAAAAAAAATTGTAACTGAAAATAGTTTTCTTTCACAGGCGATTGATCTGTTCTATGATGAAAATCGTGGTTATCTAGTTAATGAGTTACAATGCTTTTGGGGATCAAAGAACCCGCACCAGATGATTAAAGATGATAAACCCGGGCGGTTCGTTTTTAGAGACAATGTTTGGATTTTTGAAGAGGGTACCTTTAATCAAAACAATTCCTATAATCTCCGGCTTCAGCACGTATTGAAAATTTTGGAGAATAATGAAACAGTTATATTCTAATATCAGAAAGAAAATTGGCAAAAAGTACCAAGGTATTCTAGCGAAATTAGCCTTTACTATCTTAAACAAACCTATTGTAAAAAAAGATAGTATTGATCCGGCGAAAAAATTTCCCGGTGGTGAAAAAGGCGGTTTAATAATTTCAGCCGATTTTGAAATGGCCTGGGCCTGGCGTTATACTAAAACTGGTTCTGATCATATTCAAAAGGGAAAAATAGAACGGGATAATTTCCCGAAAATAATCAAAGTACTTGAGGATTTTAATATTCCAATAACTTTTGCTACCGTTGGACATTTATTCTTAGAAAGCTGTAAAAAAAATGATCACGATTGGATGGCTAGAATTCCTCATTTTGATGATCATTGGAAATTTACAAAAGGGGATTGGTACGATCACGATCCCTATTCTAATTACGAAGATGCACCCGAATGGTATGCTCCTGATCTAATCCAAATGATCATTGATTCTAAAGTTGAGCATGAAATTGGCACTCATACATTTTCTCATATTGATTTCTCATATAAAAATTGTCCGCCTGAAGTTGCTGATGATGAAATTAAAGCATGTAAAATTGCTGCGGAAAGATATGGTATTAATTTGGAATCTATTGTATTCCCCGGCGGTACCTGGGGTAACATCGAAACTCTGAAAAAGCATAATTTCACAATCTACCGTAAACGTGAAGATTTTGAACTTGCTTATCCATATAGAGATAAATTAGGCTTACTAGTCACGACAAGTTCAGGAACTCTGGAGTATAATCTGAAATATGGCTGGTCACCCGAATATTACGTTAATCGATTAAAAAAATATATTGATAAGGCAATTATGACAAATACGATTGCTCATCTCTGGTTTCATCCTTCTTTGGACCCCTTTATTCTTAAAAACATTTTCCCGCCTATACTAAAATATGCATCTGAAAAAAGGAAAGCTGGCAATTTGTGGATTGGACCAATGAATAAAATTGCCGCACACATTAACAATAGCAGACTCCTTTAAAACAGTAAAAGATTAAATATTTCATAAATGAATAATAACTTGTTTAATAAATAATGGCTGGTATTACAGGAATAGTAAAAAAGAATAATAATTCACAAATTGATTTAGATTCATCAATTGCTTCGATGATGAATAAACTTGCTTATTCGCAAGTTCAATTAAAACAGACTTACATTACGAATAGTATCGCTTTCGGAAACGCTGTTCCAATTTCAGCCAAGACCAATGATCATTTTATTCATAATAAGCAATTCGATCTTTTTGTGGCAATTGATGGTTTAGTCTTCATTAGTGACGAGATCAGGAATAACCTCTCAAAAGACTTTGAATTAATTGGTGCGAATAATGACTATGAGTTAATTCCTTACCTGTTTCATAGGTACAAGACGGATTTTATGAAATATATTACCGGTTGGTTTAATATCTTTCTTTACGACCGCATGAACGAAACTTGCTTATTGATAAATGATCCCTTAGGTTATTTGCCCCTATATTTTTATGAAAATAATGACTTTCTTATTTTTGCATCAAAAATTGAATGTATATTGTCTTCTCGTTTAATGGGTAAGATTGAATTTGATTCCGTCACTATTGCAGAACATCTCTTTTTCAATTATCCGCTTTCTGATCATACGTATCTAATAAATATTAGCACATTCTCAAACGGAGAATGTATTATAATTAACAGGAGCGGTATTGAAAGAAAAAAATATTGGTCGATAAGTGAATTATTTAATTACAAACCACTTTCTGAAAAAGAAAGTCTTTACTCAATTAATGAAGGTTTGAAAAATGCATTAAATAAAGTTAATGCACTTAATAAAAGCAAACTAAATATTTCCTTAACCGGTGGCTGGGATAGTAGGGTTGTTCTCTCCTATTATCTGCCAGAATTTAAAGATAGTCTAAACCTTTACTCCTTTGGTGCGCCGGATTCCAGTGATATTAAAATACCTCATTTTATTGCCGGGAAAGAAAATTTAAATTACACACCATATATTCTGGATCAAAATTATCTTGATAACCACTTTATTCCGAATGCAGAAAAAACAATAATCCTTTCTAATGGAACTCGTAATTACAAGAGAACACATTATCTTTATGCAATTCAGCAAATTGCGGCAATCTCAGATATCCTTATGACTGGTATTTTCGGCGATGAAGTCTTCAAAGTTGCACAAGCGGTTGGTGGTACGGTTCTTTCACAGAATGCACTTAATCTGCTTAATAATAATTTCGATATTGATAGATCTATTGATGACCTTACTTATTCAAAGATTCTTAATATTTTAAGTGCTGATAAATTCGAATTAATTGACGAATTCAGAGAAAGACTTATTAATATTAAAAACCATATGTCAAAGTTCGAAAGTAAAAGTCAGCAATATTATTCGTTGAGATTCGAATTTAATTTAAGAAAGTATTTTGGAAATGAGGTCAACAGTTATAATGATTTTGTTTATTGCTTTTCACCATTTATTGATTTTGATTTTCTTGGTGATTTTGCAAAAACAAGCTATTTGGGGACTCATTTTTCTTTTAACTCCAATAGTATCAAATTAAAAAAAATGGCCACACACTTATATTACCAGCTCACAAAAATCAATTATGCTCCTTTAACAAAGTATAATAGTTCGCGAGGGTATTCGATGAAAGATAGTTCAACCATATTAGGAAATGCGAGAATATTCATAAAAAAATACTTGTCTAATAAAACAAAAATTGATGGATTTAATACTGATTCGACTGATGATATTTTTCAAAATAATTTGTTTATTAAGACGGCAAATAACTTGAATGAACTTTTTACCGCATATGATATAGAGAAAAATCTAAAAAATCCGGATCTTGTTTCACTTAAATATTTTGTGGCTTATATTGAAGCCAATTATGCATAGATTCTGTTATTAATTTATGAAAGTCCTTTTTGTAGCAAGCGGCAATAAAGATGGTAAACTTGGTAATGTTGTCAAAAATCAATCGGATTCATTAAAGGATTGCGTCTGTTTGGATTTTTTTCTGATAAGTAATAAAGGTTTTTGGGGTTATTTAAAAAATACATTCCCACTTTATAAATATTTAAGAATCCACAAATCTGATGTCCTTCACTCGCATTATTCCTTATCTGCCTTTGTATCGACACTCGCATTATTTCTCCATTTCAATAAAATTCCACATGTTGTATCTTTAATGGGAAGTGATACAAAATTGGCGGGGTGGAATAGAATATTTGTTCAAATATTTCACCGATTTCTCTGGGAAAAAACTATAATTAAAAGTGAACGAATGAAAAATGAACTTAAATTAACCTCAGTAGAGATTATTCCTAATGGTGTTGATTTAAAAAAAATAGAGGAATTAGAGAAAAATATAAATATAAATGCAAGAAAAAAAATGATTTTATTCGCTTCTGATCCTAACAGAGAAGAAAAAAATTATACATTAGCGAAACAAGCCATTGAATTGCTGGGTTCTGACAATATTGAACTAAAAGTAGTATATAATGTCCCCCATGAAGAAGTTCTGATGGAAATACTTAATTGTTCACTATTATTGCTTACTTCAAAATGGGAGGGATCCCCAAACATCGTAAAAGAGGCGATGGCATGCAATTGCCCTATAGTCGCTACTGACGTTGGTGATGTCAAATGGCTTTTTGGTAATGAACCGGGTCATTACTTAACTTCATTTGACCCAAGAAATGTTGCAGCGAAAATAAAACTCGCACTAAGTTTTGCTGAAGAAAAAAGTCGGACAATGGGCAGGCAGCGTATTATTGAGTTAGGACTAGACTCAGAAACTGTCGCAAAAAGGATTATTAAAGTTTATGAAGATGCAAAACATCATAAATAGTTCACCCGGTGCCCTAATAATAGACGGTCATATCCAGGGACTGAGTCTTGCCCGTTCTCTGGGTGAAAAAGGAATTCCTGTAATTATTGTCGATAAAAACCTAAGTATCGCCGGTTTTTCCCGCTTCGTAACTAAATCTTTTCGCTCCCCGGATTATCATGGTGAAGCTTTTATTAAATTTTTGCTGGAATTAGCAGCAAATGAAAAACTTCATGGCTGGTCAATAATTACAACTGACGACTCAATTACGGCAAATATTTCTTCTAACAAAAAAACACTCAGCGAATTTTATAAAATTATTGCACCAGACCCCATTATTTTGGAAAAGATAATTAATAAAAAAAAATTCCTTGAAATTGGTGAAAATCTGGGTATTCCTGTTCCTAAAATTTTTAAGGAAAAGATAAACAATGCTTTTGATTTTGACCTGAAATTTCCTGTAATAATTAAGGGCGATTACGGCAGGAAATTTTATATGAAACATAAAACAAAAGCAATGGTTTTCAACGATTTTGCCAGTCTGCAAGACGGATTATCAAGGTTAAATTCTGCAGAGGAGAACCCGTCCTTTTTTATTCAGGAATTATTACCATTGGGTAAAAGCACCAGGATAATCTCCTTTACAGCTTTCTCGATTGATGGCGAAATTAAGTCATATTGGATCGGGGAAAAAGTCAGGGAGCATCCGCCTACTCTCGGCACAGCTACTATGAGTAAAAGCTGCATGGTTCCCGAATTAGTTGAGATGTCCGGAGCACTACTTAAAGAACTGAAATATACCGGAGTATCTGAGATAGAATTTCTTAAACTGATTGATGACAATAAATTTTATCTGATTGAAATGAATCCGCGGACATGGCTTTGGGTCAGTTTGGCTAAAAGATGCGGAATTGATTATGCCGTTATGATATATAACTATCTTAACGGAATTCAAATGGAATACCCACAACAATTTAAGGATGACATTTATTGGGTGAACCCCATTACTGATATACCCTATAGCTTAAAAGGAATTATTTCAGGTGTTTATTCTTTTAAAGAAGTTTTCAAAAGCTACTTTAAAGTAAAGGATTTTTCTGTCTTTAAACTTTCTGATCCATTCCCGGCATTTATGATGATCATGCTTTTGCCTTATATAGCACTCAAAAGGTAGTATACTGATATCTAATATCTATTTTCAATAAAAAAAGGAACACGATGGAACAAGTGATCGTAGTCTTAGCGACATTTTTACTTTCAACTGCAAACTTCATTTTCTGGGTGGTTAAGGGTGGTTTTAATCGTAAATATTTATATACCGATAATGCCGTCCTGGCCGTTTTAGCCACTGTAATAAATCTTTTAGTTTACTACAAATTTAGCATTCCCTTCTGGATTCAGGTTCCCTTCCTGAACGGAATGGTTGTTCTTGTCTTGTTCATTGCTCTTTATTTTTGGAGATTCTATCGTAATCCCCACCGTGAGATCCCTGGTGAGCCTGACGATATTGTTTCCGGAGCAGATGGCCGAGTTATTTATATCAAAGAATTAGAAGCAAATCAAATGCCTGTCTCTGTAAAAAAGATGCGTATCGCTAATATATCAGAGATAACAAAGACAGATATATTGAAGCAGCCATGCTATCTTATAGGAATTGCAATGACTCTTTTCGATGTGCATATGAACCGTGCGCCAATCGATGGAGAGATTACATATGTGAAGCATACTGAGGGCACAGCGATTGGACTGAATACTCCGACCTCAACCCTTACAAACGAGCGCAACACTGTTGTAATAACACGCGATGACGGTGTTATGGCAGGAATTGTGCAGATTGCTGCTAGAGGTGTAAGTAGATGTATTGTATCTTCCGAGGTTGGAGAAAAAGTCTCTAGAGGGCAGATTATTGGCAAAATTCGCTGGGGGTCACAACTGGATATGATTATTCCAAGAAATTGCGAAATCCTTATCCGTGAAGGTGAACAAGTCTATGCAGGTAAAACAATTATCGCTAAACTCTTAAATTATCAATGATTTTGCCAAGAAATTCTAATAAAAAAATTTGGTTTGATTTTACAAATCCGCCTCATGTGAATCAATTCTTGCCTTTGATAAGGCACCTTGGCAAGACTAATGAAATATACTGTTCTGCGCGACAGTTTGTGGAAACGACAGAGCTGCTAAACAAATACGGAATACCCTTCACCGTTTTTGGTGGTCATGGTGGCAAAAGTAAAATCAGAAAAATTGTCAGAATGTTCCAGAGGAATATCAGGCTTGCATTATCTATTCCTAAATTTGATCTGAGTATTTCCTCAAACTACGAAGCACCTCTTATTAGTTGGTTAACCCGAAGAAAATCTATAGTCTTCGATGATAATGATATATCACCTAATTGGCTATATGCGCCTTTTGTCACAAAGGTTTTTTCTCCACGATTCATAAATATTGAAAAAATGTTGAGTTATGGTATTAAGAAAGAGAAACTATTTTTGTATGAGGGTTTCAAAGAAGACATATATCTTGCAGATTATGAACCAGACCCTGATTTTTTGAATAATTTGCCGTTTCGGGAGTTTGTGACTGTTAGACCGGAAAATCTAAACGCATCATATGTATCTGGAAATAAATCGATAGTACCAGAGTTAATTGAACGCCTAATAAAAAATGGCTATAATATACTTTATCTTCCCCGTTATGAAATGGATCGAAGTTATATTATTCCGAATAATAGACTCTTTATCCCGGGTTCGCCTTTGAATGGGCTTGATGTTTGTTATTACTCAACGGCAGTTTTAACAGGTGCGGGGACCTTTGCCCGCGAAGCAGCACAATTAGGTGTACCTGCGGTTTCTTTTTTTGCGGGGGTCGAATTCCTGAATGTAGATAAAGTCATGTTTGAACAAAAGAAGGTTTTTTTCTCTCGAGAGCCGCTTGAGATAATTACTTACCTGAAGAAATCGAATAGGAAAGATTTTGACAGACAAAAGAGTATAGCAGTGAAGTCAGAGGTGATATCTGGAATTGAGGAGTTACTTTGACGGATTTCACACTGTTTCAATTAAAGTTTTTGCTGAAAGAACTTCAATACAACCAACACATTTTTCAGCGATTTGTGAATTTTATCAGTATCCCAGCAAGTAGTAATTATGTCATCCTCCG